>Ga0315910_10000148_pt1 | contig 86313 bp, 65 predicted proteins | sample EdamamesoilMG_FD_204470 | JGI IMG/M metagenome (GOLD analysis project Ga0315910, IMG submission 204470) | Garden soil microbial communities collected in Santa Monica, California, United States - Edamame soil | ecosystem: Environmental > Terrestrial > Soil > Garden | place: USA: California...
GCTGTTAGTCGGTCTACGGACCACAGGCTGAGCGGTCTGCCTCGCCAGCTCGCCTGGGCATTCTACGTGCTTCCCAACATACAAGGGTGCTGAAAAAGTGTCTTCAGCACCCGACGTGCTTCTCCGCGCGGAAAGGGCCAGCGAGAGCGGTGCGAAGAAGCTCTTTGTGAGGAGTTTTCGCACCTACGCTGTCTGCCGGTCCGCGCGGGCACGGTTCTTCTCGTCGGCAGGGTGCTTCTTTCGGCACCCGGCTAACGAGCTCGACCCAGCGCGATCACGGACCATGGGGCGCCCCGCGCAGGCCAGCAGGCGGCCCGCTCTTCGTGCGGGGACGCACGAGGCTCGAAGGGCTGGGCCAGCTGTGCTAGGGGGGCTCGCACCGTGTTCGACGCACTGACCAACGGTTTCCGGGAGGCCAAAAATCGCCTCGCTGGCCTCACCGAACTCGACGAGAAGAACATCAAGGCCGCGCTCGGCGAGGTTCGCCGCTCGCTGCTCGACGCTGACGTCGAGCTCGGTGTCGTCAAGCGCTTCCTCGCTCGCGTCGAGGAGAAGGCGCTCGGCCAAACGGTGCAGACGCGAGTCAAGCATGGCGGCGCCACCGTGCGTGTCTCCGCCTCCGACCAGTTCGTGAAGATCTGTCACGACGAGCTGGTAGCGGTCATGCAGGGCGAGCCGCGCGACCCGCTGTTGTTCGAGAGCTCGGGCCCCACCGGCATCATGATGGTCGGCCTGCAAGGGTCCGGCAAAACTACTTCGTCAGCCAAGCTCGCTCGGCTTTTGAAGGCGGACGGCAAGAATCCTCTGCTCGTCGCGGCCGACATGCAGCGGCCGGCGGCCGTGCAGCAACTGCAGGTACTCGGCGGGCAGATCGACGTCCCGGTGTTCAACTTGCCGGGCAAGACGCCGCTCGAGATCTGTGTCGCCGCCAAGGCGGAGGCCAAACTCGGCGGCCACGACGTCATCATCTACGATACTGCGGGTCGTCTCGCGATCGACGTCGCGTTGATGGACGAGCTCTTCGCCATTTCCGCCGAGGTCCGACCCAAGAACATCCTCTTGGTCATCGACGCCATGATCGGGCAGGACTCGGTGCGCACGGCGCAGGGTTTCCGCTCGCGACTCGAGCTCACCGGCGTCATTCTCACCAAACTCGATGGTGACGCACGCGGCGGCGCTGCGCTGAACGTACGCGAGATCACGGGCGCCCCGGTCGTTTTCGTCGGCATGGGCGAAACGACGGATCGCCTCGAACCCTTCCGGCCAGAAGGCATGGCCAGCCGCGTGCTGGGCATGGGCGACGTCGTGGGCCTGATGCGCGACTTCGAGCAAGTCGTCGATCAAAAGCAGGCAGAAGAAGACGCGCTGCGCCTGATGAAGGGCCAGTTTACTCTCGACGACTTCTTGAATCAGGTGCGCATGATCCAGCAGATGGGCTCGATCAAAGACCTGATGGAGAAGATTCCGGGCATGAGCCAGATGATGCCGCCCGGTGCAGCCAGCGAAGTCGACGATTCGGAGCTCTCCAAGATCGAGTCGATGATTCAGTCGATGACCAAGCAGGAGAAGGCCGACCCCAACGTGCTGGTGCGCGAGCCCCGCCGTGTGGAACGGGTGGCTCGGGGCTCGGGTCGCCCGGCGGCGGCGGTGAGCGACCTCGTGCAAAAGTTCCTCTTCATGCAGCAGATGATGGGGTCCTTCGGTGGAGCTGGGGGAGGCGGTCTGGGCGGCCTTTTGGGCAACATCCCGGGTCTGAAGGGCCTGAACATGGCGCGCAACATGCGGCGCGCGATGAAGAGCGGGAAGATGCCGCCCGGCATGCCTGACCTGAACGCGCTCGGTCTCGGTGGCGGCTTCCCCGGCGGCGGCTTCCCCGGCGGCGGCTTTCCGGGCATGCCAGGGCTCGGAGGCGGATTCCCGGGCATGGGCTCGTTCGAGCCGCCCGCGCCGAAGATGAAGGTGCTCAGCAAGTCGGAGAAGAACGCGCGCAAGAGCGCACGCAAGGCCGAAAAGTCTGCTCGCAAGAAGGGCCGCCGCTAGTACTGCCGCTGCTACCACCGCCGCCGCTAGCACCCGCCGCCGCTAGCAGGGACCGAACATCACGGCGAGGGCGGCGGCGCGCCGGCCTGCAGCCGCTCGCCCGCGTACGCACCGACGAGTGCGAACAGCATGCCGAGCGCCGAGAAGAGCACGTACATGAAGGCCGGCATCGTGCGCACGGTTTGCCCCGAGTAGAGAGCGAGGGCAGTCGGAATCGCGACGAGCAGCACGGCGAGCACCGGCTCTAGGAAGGTGCGTCCCGGAGAGATCAGTCCGACGAGCAGTCCACCCATGAACCAAACCGGGATGGCCACCAACATGCCAACGGAGCCTTCGAAATCGAGCGCTGGTACGATGCGAGGCAAGCCCATCACAATCGCTCCGGTCAGGACCGCCATCACGAAAATGGCAATCCCGAACCAGGCCAGGTCGAACCCGCCCTGCCGCAAGCCCGTCTCTCCGTCGCCGAGCAGTACGTCGGCCTCGAAGCTGACGTGGGCTCCGCACGAAGCGCAGCGCCCGCCGGAAAGTGGCGCGCTGTTCTTGAAGCCACAGCTCACACAAACGATGGTGTCCACGGAGTTCCCCGCGCGGACTAGGTCCGCGGCTCTCGGCATCATGCTTTTTCCGCCGCGCCTTTTCAACCGGCCCCGCTCGGAGCTGCCCGGGCAGCGCGCAGCAGGCTAGGCTCCTTTAGCTAGGCTCCTCTAGCGAGAGGAGCCTCAGTCCGACGCATGGACGCCACGCCTCAAAACTCGACGCCGGGTAGCACGTTCCCCGGGGAAGCCGCCACGCTTCCACCCCCGAGGCGAGCCGGCGCCGCTCTCCGCCTCGCGGCGCTCCTGCTGCTCGGCCTCGGTTGCCTCATAGCGGCCTTTCAACTCAGGAGCTCGGCTGCGTATGCGCTCGTCGACGGCGGACCACGTGATCTCCGTGATCTCCAGAGTGCCCGCCTCGGCGTACCGAGCCATGGTGCTTGGGTACGAGGCCAGGGCGAGCTCGAACACGACGCCGTGTCGTTCGAACGACGCGGCAACAGCGGCTCGCTCTTGCTCGGGCGCGTGGCCAGGCGCTCGGACCTTTGGGTCCTTTTACCGGTGCCGAAGAATACGCCGCACTATTTTCCGCCCCGCATCCTCGAGGGCCGTTTGCTCTCGCGGGAGGCGATGGGCCTCCGTCTGCGACCGGTCGTAGCGCTCATGGACTTGCGCGGTGCGCGCCCGACGGATCACCTCCTCATTGTCGGTAGCTTGCCTGCCGAACACCGCACGGACCTCGTGCTCATGCTTTTGCTCACCGCACTGGGTTTCATGGCCACGATACGCTTCACCCTGCTCGCGCTGCCGGCTAGGACCACTGTGCAGAAGCGATGACCAGAAAATCCAAGCCCCACGTCCTCGTCGTCGGGGGCGGCATCATGGGTACGTCGGCCGCTCTCGAGCTCGCCACCCACGGGGTGCGCGTCACGGTGCTCGAGAAGGCGCTGCCAGGAGCCGAGGCGTCGAGCGCAGCGGCGGGCATCATCGGTGCCGAAATCGAGAATGAAGAGCCAGGGCCGATGCGGGACCTGTGTCGCAAGAGTCAGGCCCTCTACCCGGCCTGGGTCGACTTCCTGGAGAAAGAGTCCGGAGTGCACGTCGGATTCTCCGAAGGAGGAGCGCTGGAGCTCGCAGCGAGTCCGAGCCAGCTTTCGCGCCTGAAGTCGCGGCGCAAGGACCAGCTCGCCACAGGCCGCGCTCGAGTGCTGGCCAAGCGGGACCTCGCCCGCCTGGAGCCTGGCTTGGCTTCGGATTTGGCGGGCGCCCTCTACTTCCAAAGCGACTGTCGCATCGTCCCCCCAGCCCTGTTTCGCGCCGTCCACTTGGCCGCCTTGGGTCGCGGAGTCGAGTTTCGCACCGGCAAGAGCGCGGTGAAGCTCGTGACCGAGACGCGAAAAGGCACGACCCGCGCGGTCGGTATCGAGCTCGACGATCGGAGCATCGTGACCGCCGACGTCGTCGTCGTGGCTGCGGGCAGCTGGACCACCTTGCTCTCCGGCTTGCCGCTCGATCGGTCCGCCGTCGTGCCGGCCCGCGGGCAGCTGGTCGAGCTCGACCTGGCGGCACCACGCCTGAATCGCCTGGCCTTCGGTCTCGGCGTCTACCTCATTCCACGGAACGATGGCCGGCTGCTCGTGGGCTCGACGCTCGAGTTCGTCGGCTATCAGAAGGCGGTGACCGCCGCGGGCCTGCACCGTCTGCTCGGGGCTGCCTTGCGTCTCGTACCTGCGCTCCAAGGGGCGGAAGTGACCCGGAGCTGGTCGAACTTCCGCCCGTACACCAAGGACGGTCTGCCCCTCTTGGGCAACGCGGGCATCGACCGCCTGATCGTGGCGAGCGGTCACTACCGAAACGGCATCCTGCTCGCACCAGTCACTGCCCGTATCGTGAGCGCACTCGTGCTGTCGCGACGGCCGCCGCTCGCTCTCGGTCCCTTCGATCCCCGGCGCCCGAGCTCGAGCTGAGCCCAGCTCATGCGCGAAAAAGCTTGCCCGCACCTGCTCGCTTTCGACCGATGGGCGTCCGCGAGGATGGGTGCTAACAGGCGCCCATGGCAGTGACCTATCGCCAAGCCGGCGTCGACATCGATCTTGCCGACTCGCTCATCGAGAGAATCAAGCCCCTGGCAGCGAAAACACGGACACCGCACGTGCTGGAAGGCATCGGCGGCTTCGCAGGTCTGTGCAGCCTGCCGGGCGGACTCGAGGAGCCCATTCTGGTGAGCGGGACGGACGGCGTAGGCACCAAGCTCAAGGTCGCGTTTGCCATGAACAAGCACGACACGATCGGCCAAGACCTCGTGGCCATGTGCGTCAACGACGTGATCACCACTGGCGCAACACCGCTGTTCTTCCTGGACTACTTCGGCACGGGCCGCCTGAGCGCCGACGTCGGGGCAGCAGTCATCGGCGGCATTGCCGACGGCTGCAGCTTGGCTGGCTGCGCACTGCTCGGCGGTGAGACGGCCGAGCTTCCAGGCATGTACGCCGACGGCGAGTACGACCTGGCCGGCTTTGCCGTGGGAGTCGTCGACAAGAAAGCCCTGCTCGGCCCAACGCGCGTCGAAGAGACCGACGAACTCATTGCAGTCGCCTCGTCGGGCCTGCATTCCAACGGCTACAGCCTGGCCCGCCGCGTCATCGAAGTCGAGCTCGGCCTGTCACTCATGCAGGAGTCCGAGGCGCTCGGCGGCATCGTCGGCCATGCGCTGCTCGAACCCACCAGGATCTACGCGCGCACGGTGCAAAAGCTGCGACAAACGCTGGGCGACCGCCTCCACGCGCTCTGTCACGTCACCGGTGGTGGTCTCCCTGGCAATCTGCCGCGCGTCTTGCCGGACGGTGTCGACGCGGTCATCAACGGAGCGCGACCTTGGCAGCCCATCTTCAAGCTCATTGCCGAAGGTGGCCCAGTGGAGCTCGCCGAAATGCGCCGTACTTTCAACCTGGGAATCGGCCTCGTGGTGGTCGTGAAATCGGGCGCTGCGGCTGAAGCGCTCGATGCGCTCGCCGCCGCCGGCGAGGACGCGTGGCTCTTGGGTCATCTCGCCGGCGCCTCCGGTCCGGCCGTGGTGCGCTACGTCCACGATCCGGAAGGCCACCGCGCGTGACCCTCGAGCTTGGCGTCCTGGTCTCGGGCAGTGGCTCGAATCTGGAGGCCATTTTGGCTGCCATCGCGAGCGGCGAGCTGAATGCGCGCTGCCGTGTGGTGCTGTCGAACAGGCCGGGAGTCCTGGCGCTCGAGCGCGCGCGCCAGGCAGGCGTGCCGGCCGTCACCGTCGACCACAAACAGTACGCTTCCCGAGAAGCATTCGAAGCAGTCGCGCTCGAGCAGCTGCGTGCGCACGGCGTCGAATGGCTCGCTCTCGCCGGCTTCATGCGGGTTCTCTCGCCGAGCTTCCTCGCGGAATACCCCGGGCGCGTCGTCAACATCCATCCCTCGCTCCTGCCGGCATTTCCGGGCGTCGCGGCGCAAGCGCAAGCGCACGCATACGGCGTCAAGATTGCCGGATGCACGGCGCACTTCGTCGATGCAGGCGTCGATTCCGGGCCCATCATCGCGCAGGCGGCCGTTCCGGTCCTGGACGGCGATTCGGCGGAAGACCTACGTCTGCGCATCCTGGCAGAAGAACATCGCCTCTTTCCGCGAGCATTGCAGTGGATCGCCGAGGGGCGGGTGCGCACCGTTGCTCGCCCCGGTGCGCGTGACCTGGTGGTGGTCGAGGCAGAGGACAAGGCACGGTGAACGCCTCGCGCCACTACGACGTGGTCGTGCTCGGGCGTTCGCTGGGAGCGCTGCTCGCGGCTGCGCTCCTGGCCCGTCGTGAGTTCCGAGTCTTGCTCTTGGGGCAAGGTGAACTGCCGGCTCGCTATCGAGTGCATGGCCACACGATGGCTCGCCGCTCGTTCAGCTTGCTCTCGGCTACGTCACCCGTGTTCCGCCGGGTGATTCAGGAGCTCGCGCAAACGCAGAAGTTTCGTCGGCTGACGACGCCACTCGACCCCATGTTCTCGTACGTCGGAGCGGACGTACGCTTCGAGGTTCCGCCGGATATCGAGCTCTTCACGCGTGAAATCGAGCGCGAGTTCCCGGAGGTTCGCCAACCCATCGCCGAGTTCTACGCCGACATCTCGCGCTTGAATGGTGTCGCCGACGGGGCCTTCGAACGCGAGGCGGTGTGGCCTCCGAGTACGCTCCTAGAGCGCCTCGAGACGGGGCGCTTCGCCTCGGCCCTCCCCACAATCGGCGAAGGCGATGCGGACTTCCCCCTGCTCGATCGCCTGCCGCAGGACCACGCGTTTCGCGACGTAGCGCGAGTCCCAGCCCTCTTCGCTTGTCACTACGGCACCGACGCCCGGACGCTGCCTCCGCTGGCGCTGGCCCGCCTGCACGGCGCGTGGACACGGGGCGTTCATGCCTTGCCCGGAGGCGAAAGCGCGCTCGAAGATTTTCTCATCGAACGCATCCAAGCGCACGGCGGAATTTGTCGACTGCGTTCGAGAGCCACAGACCTGGTCGTCAAGCGCGGCAAGCTCGTCGGCGTTCGCGAGGACGGCGAAGAAGAGCCGATCGGCACCGAGGCCGTGGTCTCGAACCTCAGCGGAGAAGCGCTGGCCGAGCTCTCGGACGGCGATGGCGTCACCAAGCGCGCACGCGAAAACTGGCCGCGCGTGGAGGTGGTGGGGGGAGAATTCGTGGCCTGCTTGCGGATCGACCCGCGGCTCTGGCCGGAACCCCTCGGCCAAGAGTCGTTCCTCGTGCCCAGAGCGCCTGAACTACCGACGGTCCACCTCACGCGCCTACCCGATGGTGACGAGCTCGACCGGGAGCCCAGATCGATCTTGGTCCTCGCGCGCAGCATCGTCCCGGATCCACTGCTCGATCGCCTGTTCGGAGCCAGGGAAGCCGTGCTCGCCACCCTACGCGAGGTCTTTCCGTTCCTCGATCAGCACCTGTGGCTCGTCGACAGTCCGCATGACGGACTGCCCGCCTGGCTCTACGAGCAAACGCCGACCGGTCGGACTCGCCGCTTGCTCGAGCGCGTGCATTTGCCGGAAGCGCGAGCCAGCGCCGAGCCCATGCCACCTCGCTTCTCGATCAAGCCTCTCGGCTACCTCGGGCTCGCTGGCGAGCCCGTGCGCGGCCCCGTACCTGGAACCTACTTGCTCGGCCCCAGTGTGTGGCCGCTGCTCGGCCAAGAAGGAGAAGTCCTCGCCGCTACCTCGATCGTGCGCATCCTGACTGGCAAGGACAAGAAGAGGCAGAAGCGTCGCCGTCTCATGTGGACCAAGATCGAGACCTGACCGATGCGCATCATTGCAGGTTCTCTTGGCGGTCGCCGGCTGATCGCGCCCAAAGGGCTCGCCACTCGCCCGACCACCGATCGCGTCCGCGAGGCTTGGTTCTCCATCCTCGGCCCGCTCGAAGGAAGGGTGCTCGACCTCTACGCGGGCACGGGCGCTCTCGGCTTCGAGGCGCTGTCCCGTGGCGCAACACGCGCTGTTTTCGTGGAGAGTGCCCGTCCGGCTGCGGCGAGCATCCAGGAAAATGCGGATGCCCTCGGTGTGGCCAGCGCCGTCACCTTGGTGCGCACCCCCGTAGAAAAGAGCCAGCGCGAGCTGCTGCGACAGGGGCCCTTCGACCTCGTCCTCACCGATCCTCCCTGGACGACCCTGGACGACTGCGAGCGGACGCTGCGCGCTCTGCCCTGGCGCGATCTGCTCTCCGTCGGCGGTCGCCTCGTGCTCGGGCACCCCAAGAAGCGGGACATCGACCTCGGTGACCATCCCGAGCTCTCCTTCCTGAGTCGACGCGCCTGGGGTGACTCGGGCGCAACGTTCTTCGAGAGGGTCGAGCCGTGACCCTCGACGCCGCACCGGGCGATGCGAACGAGACGTTCGTCACTCACCGGGTCATGCTCGAGGTTGCGTACGATGGCCGCCCGTACACCGGCTTCGTACGCCAAACGAACGGCCCCACCGTGGCTGCGGAGATCGAGAGCGCCATCGCACATTTGGATCCGGCGGCCGGCTCGCTCACTTGCGCCAGCCGCACCGACAGCGGAGTCCACGCGAAAGGACAAATCGTGAGCTTCCTCTCGAGTCGCACCATTCCCGCGCGCGGCTGGGTACTCGGCCTGCGCCCCTACCTGCCGGACACGATCGTCGTGACTGGAGCCGCACTCGTATCCCTCGACTTCGACCCGCGGCTCGATCCGTTGTGGAAGCGATACCGGTATCGCGTGCTGACCAGTCCGGTGCCCGATCCCTTCGAAGCGGGGCGTGCCTATTGGACGACGGGCGCTCTGAATCCCGAGCGGATGCAGGCCGCCGCGGCACCATTGATCGGGGAGCACGACTTCCGTGCTTTCCGCAGCGCGCGGGATCAGCGCACGTCCACCGTGCGCCGCATCGACCGCGTCGAGGTCCAGATCGGCTCGGGTGATGCCAGAGGTATCGACATCGTCGTTCAGGGAAACCGTTTCTTGCACAACATGGTGCGCATCATCTCCGGCACACTCATCGACGTGGGACGCGGCCGCCGTGATCCCGAGTGCGTACGGCAAGCACTAGAAACGGGCCGACGCGAAGTGCTCGGCATGACGGCGCCCGCCCACGGCCTCTACCTGGAACACGTGGAACTCGGGACCCAGCTCGAAGCGCGCTTCCCCGCGGGCAAGCCTGCTTGAGCGACGGCAGACGCGTTCCCCGGGACGCCACGACACGGGCGAGACCGGGCGCTCAGGCGCCACGCCAGCGGTGGAGAGGACGCTACGCACCACTCGTTCCGGGGTCCGCTGTCGTCCACATTTCTTGCGCCGAACGCCTCAGCCAACCGAATTTCGCTGGAAGAGCTGTGCGGCGCCGCGGCCGAAAAGTCTCGTTTTACTTCCAGCCTGGCCGCGCTAGCGTTGCGCGCCGCCAGAATCGGGTGGGCCTGGAGCAGCGATGAGCTGGAAAGAGCAACTTCTCGAACAAGGTACCAAGATCCTGAAGGATCGCGTCCTGGAACCCGGTTCCAGAATCCTCGAGAACCCCGCCGTCATGCGCTGGGTGACGGACGATCGCGTCATGAAGGCCGCAGAAGGCCTGATGGATGCGCCCGTACGCTTGAAGGCCGCGCTCAAGATCCTGAAGGACGGCTACGAGCTGCCCAACGTAGATCCGGCGCTCGACGACGATCCGCCGCCCGTTCGCAAGAACGGCACGGCCAAGAACGGCTACCACGGCGATAGCAGCACGAACGGTGTGGCCGTCCGCGCCGAGAGTGCGGAAGGTGCCGGCTCCGAGGACATGGAAGAGTCGATGAGCCAAAGGCGCTCGCTCTCGACCATCGGCGGCAAGGACGTCTTCGACAAGTGTTTCCACTTCACGGCGGCAGACAACGCGCGCAAGCGCGGCATCTATCCGTTCTTTCGTCCGCTCGACCTGAACGACGGTCCCGAAGCCGAGATCAACGGCAAGCGCGTGATCATGTTCGGCTCGAACAACTACCTCGGCCTCACCACGCATCCGAAAGTGCGTGAAGCGGCGAAAAACGCCATCGATCGCTTCGGTACCAGCATGACCGGCTCGCGCCTGGTCAATGGCTCGATGAAGCTCCACGAGGAGTTCGAGGAGAAGCTGGCCGCTTGGATGGGCAAGGAGTCGGCGCTCGTCTTCACCACGGGCTACCAGGTGAACATCTCCAGCTTGTCGGCCATCCTGTCGAACAAGAACACCGTCGCGGTCATGGACCGCAACGTGCACGCATCACTCTACGACGGCGTGCGTTTGGGCATGGCGGCCGGTGCGCGCCAGGTTCGCTACAAGCACAACGACGCGGACTCACTCGACAAGGCGCTCGAGAAGCTCGGCCCCGACGAGGGAGGCTTCGTCATCACCGACGGCGTTTTCTCGGCCGAAGGCGAGATCTGTCACCTCGATCAAATCGTCGCGGCGACGAAGAAGCACGGCGCACGCATCATGGTCGACGACGCCCACGCTTTGGGCGTGATTGGGCCTGGTGGTCGCGGCACGGCGCACCACTTCGGCGTTTCCGATCAGGTCGATCTGATCGGCGGCACTTTCTCCAAGTCGTTCGCCTCGATCGGCGGCTACTTGGTGGGCGAGCGCAAGGTGCTCGACTACATCCGTCACTTCGCGCCGAGCTTCATGTTCGCCGCTGCCGCTGCGCCGCCCAGCATCGCCGCTGCCATGGCCGCCTTCCACGTGATGCAGGAAGAGCCGTGGCGCATCGAGAAGCTGCACGAGAACTTCACCTACATGAAGGCGGAGCTCACCAAGCTCGGCTTCGAGCTCGGGACCACGGAAACGGCGGTCATTCCCATCTACATTCGCCAGGATTTGCGCACCATCATGATGTGGCGCGAGCTGCTCGAGGAGCACGGCGTGTACACGAATCCCTTCATCTCGCCCGGCGTTCCGCCGAAGAGTGCCATGCTGCGTACCAGCTACATGGCAACCCACGAGCGCCAGCACTTGGACCGCGCCCTCGAGGCATTCGAGAAAGCCGGCAAGAAGTACGGCATCATTTCGTGACGTAGTCCGCGAGCCAGCGACGCATGACGATCACCGTCAAAGAGATTCCTCTAGGCGGCGACCTGCGGGACTTCTTGTCCGTAGTGGACGAGATCTACGCCGGGGACCCGAACTACGTGCGCCCGCTCGACCTCGAGCTGACGGGCAGACTATCGCGGAAGAACCCCTTCTTCGATCACGCTGAAGGTGCCCTGTTCGTGGCGTACGAGTACGGGCTACCCGTGGGCCGTTGTACTGCCACCATCGACCACGCCTACATCGAGCGTCACCGGGAAAACGTAGGATTTTTCGGCTTCTTCGACACGGTCGACAAGCAGGAAGTGGCCACCGCCCTTCTGGAACGTGTAGCCGCCTGGCTGCGCGAGCGCGGCACGAGCCGCATGATGGGCCCTTTCTCGGTCAGCTCGAACGACGAGATCGGATGCTTGGTCGATGGCTTCAACACGCCACCGATGGTCATGATGCCCCATCATCGCGACTACCAGGGCCGCCTGATCGAAGGCGCCGGCCTACGCAAAACCAAAGATCTATTTGCTTGGCGCTACGTCGTAGGACCGCTGCCCCCTCGCGCGCAGAAGGGCTACGACCAGATCGCGGCGCTGCCAGAGGTGTCGGTGCGGCCGGTCGACAAATCGCAGATCACTCGTGAGATCGAGGAAGTCATGTCGATCTTCAACGACGCCTGGAGCGACAACTGGGGCTACGTGCCGCTCACTCACGCGGAGCTCGGCAAGCTCGCCGAGGACCTGAAGTTGATCGTGGAGCCTCGCTTGACGGTGATCGTTTCCGTCGACGGTGAGCCGGCGGCATTTGCCATCGCGCTACCGAACATCAACGAGCACGTGAAAGGCCTTTCGGGCCAGCTCTTCCCCACGGGCGCCGCAAAGCTGCTCTACGGCATGAAGGTCAAAGGCACACGCACCGCACGCCTGGCGCTGCTCGGTGTGCGCAAGAAGTACCGGACGATGAAGCGTTACGGCGGCATGTCGACGTACATGTACGCGGAGCTCGCCAAAGCTGGACAGCGCCTGGGCATCGACTGGGGAGAACTCTCCTGGACACTCGAGGACAACACCCCGGTGAATCTCGGCATCAAGCTGATGGGCGGTAAGATCTACAAGACCTACCGCATCTTCGACAAAGAACTCTGACGGCAAGGAACTCTGAGATGAGCATCCTCGTGACAGGTGCCAGCGGCTTTTTGGGGTCGCACGTGGTGGAAGCCCTGGCGAAGTCCGGGCGCGACGTGGTTGCGCTCGTGCGAGCGTCCAGCAACACGCGCTTCTTGGAGACGCTACCGAACGTGCGCCTGGCCCGCGGCAGCGTCGAAGATCGCGCTAGCGTGCAAGCGGCGATGGCAGGCGTGACGGGCGTCGTTCATGCGGCAGGCCTGACCAAAGCGCGTACACATGCCGAGTTCATGCACGTCAATACCGAGGGCACCGAGAACGTCGCCGAAGCTGCGGTCGAGAGTGGCACGGTGACTCGCTTCGTTCTGGTGTCGAGCGCCGCAGTTGCTGGTCCGAGCTCGGCCGACGGTACCCCGGTGCGCGTCGGCATGGAGACGGCTCCCGTCACTGCCTACGGCCGCAGCAAGCTCGCGGCGGAGCGCTCGGTCTTGGCTGCCAAGAGTCTGCACTCCGTGATTGTGCGTCCCACGGTGATCTACGGCCCTCGCGACGCGGAAATCCTGGTTTTCTTCAAGGCGGTCAACAGCGGCATCCTGCCGCTCACCAATCCGCTCGGCGCGCTCACCTCGATGATCTACGCCACCGATTGCGCGCAAGCTTGCGTGCGCGCGCTGGACGCCGATGTTCCGAGCGGCAGCACGTACTTCATCGAGGACGGTGCACCGATTTCCTTCGGTGAGATGATTACTCAGATCGAGGCGGCACTCGGCAAGAAGGCGTGGCTGCGCGTGCCCTTGCCCAAGCGGCTGACGCAAGCCGCGGCCATCGCGACCGAAGCGTACGGGCGATTCGCGAATACGCCCGTCATGTTCACGCGCGACAAGTGCAACGAGCTCCAGGCCACTGGCTGGGCTTTCGACGGCACGACAGCGCGCCTCGAGCTGGGCTTCCAGCCGGAAGTCGACTTCGCCGAAGGCCTGCGCCGCACCGTGCAGGCCTATCGCGAAGCTGGCTGGCTCTGAATCCCCTGCCCCACTCGCGGCCGCGAAACGAGCGCGGCGCCCGCGAGTGTTCGCGCCTACGCGCCAAGCGTCGTCGAACGAGCGGCTTCGATCGCTGCCAGTGCAGCGCGCGCTTTGTTCCGCGTTTCGAGACACTCGAGCCGCGGGTCGCTGTCAGCCACGATTCCGGCTCCGGCGGTGACCTCGAAGCGATCACCGCGCTTGACTACGGTGCGAATGCCGATGGCGAGGTCGAGATCGCGACCACGAGTGACGTAGCCAATCGCGCCGCCATAGAGCCCGCGCGGCCTGCCCTCGAGCTCGCGAATGATCTGCATGGCGCGCACCTTGGGTGCGCCCGACAGAGTGCCCGCAGGGAAGGTAGCGCGAATGACGTCCCAAGGGCCGACGTCGCTCCGCACCTTGCCCTGCACATCGCTCGTGATGTGCATGACGTGGCTGTAGCGCTCGACGAACATGCGGTGCGGCACGACGACCGTACCGCGTTCGGCGATGCGGCCAATGTCGTTGCGGGCCAAGTCGATCAGCATGACGTGCTCCGCGATTTCCTTCGGATCAGCCATCATCTCGGCGGCCAAGGCGTCGTCCTCGGCCTCGTTTCGTCCGCGCCGCCGGGTGCCGGCAATGGGCCTCAGGTAGACGTACCCGCCCTCCACTCGCACCAGTGTCTCCGGGCTCGCTCCAGCGATCGACAGCGCCGGCGCTCCGTCGTCCTCCGGCAGGTCCAAGAAGTACATGTACGGGGCTGGCGAGAGCACCCGTAGGAAGCGGTACACGTTGAAGGCGTCTGCGCCTCGGGTCGGCACGCTGAACGTGCGCGAGGGGACGATCTGAAACGCATCACCGGCGCGAATGTACTCGCGACAACGCTCGACCGAGTTCGAGTATTCGGCATCGTCCTGGCTGAGCGTGATGTCCGTCGGCAACGCCGATGGATCGGGCGGAGGCATCAGATCGGGCAGGGTCGCAGCCCGCAGATGGCGCTCGGCGACCTCGACGTCGCTCGCGTCGATCGACGCAATCGTCATCGTCTTCTTCAGATGATCGAAGATGACGACGGTGCAGTCGCAGAGGAGGCGCGCGATCGGACCCTGCTGCTCGTCGGGCCAATGCGGCACTTTGGTGGCGAAGTGCACCATGTCGTACGCCAGCATGCCGACGTGCGCCGTGGCGAAGCGATCCGCAGGGTCGACGAAATCGTGCGTGCCGCCGGGAGCCTGGCGCGCAAGCTCGGAGAATGGGTCCACGCCGGGCCGACCGTGGAGTACGATGCGCCGCTTGGGCCGATAGCCGAGGATCGAATAGCGGGCCCAACGGTCCCCACCGATCACGCTCTCGAGCAGGAAGGAGCCACCTCCGTCCTGCGTGCGAAGGGCTGCATAGGCCGATACGGGGGTCAGGCCGTCGGCGACGACCGTCTTCTTGTGCACGTTGATCATGGGACCGGTCGTCCTGCCCAGGGCGGCAGCTTTGCCGCGTGGGGTAAGGGGACCCAAGCACGGCCCCGTCGACGGGTCCAGACGACGACCCGTACGGTGCCGAACCCTCTTCGTGAAGTGCCGAGCGCATGCTGCTCACGGACGCAATCCCGTGCCGAAAGGCCGCGCCCTCTGGCAGATGCGCGCAAGCGGGCGCCTTCTCGGCCTCGCCGGGCTCGTCCCGCTCAAAATGTGGGTCTTCCGTGGTAGAAAGCGGGGAGCCGCGCGCAGGCCGGGGGAAATGCCCGCTTGGAGCCCCCGTCGCCATCGACAGACGGCACAGCGCTCGGAACCAGCCATCATGAGTCCTCTATTGCTCAGCCCAGCCAGCGCGCTCCTCGCCCACGTCGAACGCCTGATCGCGGACAGCCGGGTGCTCGTGGTCGGCAGCGCCGAGCACCTCCTGGCCGAACATGCGCTGGATCGCGGTGCCCGCTTGGTGCAAGTGCTCGATTCGGATCCACGTCGCGTGGCCCACGCAGCTGCCCACCGCGGGCAACGTCGCATCAGCTACGCGCAGCTCACGGAGAGCGCGTTCCGCGACGGAGGCTACGACTGCGCCATCGTCGAGGACGTCGGCGCGCTGGCGGATCCGCAGCGAGTACTGCTCGGCGTTCGCCGCGCACTATCGCAGAAGGGCATCGCTCTGCTCTGTGCGCCGAGCGACGAGGGCACCTCGGGTCTCTTGGGTTCGCAGGCTGGCACGCTCGATCTGGAGCGCTTGGAGGAGCTCTCCCTGCGCGTCTTCGAAGACGCCATCCTGCTCGGACAGGCACCTTTCGTGGGCTATTCGGTGGTTTCGCTGTCCTTGGACGGACCGCCGGAACCCGCGCTCGACAACGAGCTGCTCGGCCAGTCGGGCGATCACGCGGACTTCTACGTCGCCGTCTGCGGCAGCCGTGAGGCGCTCGGTCGCGTCGACTTCGAGGACATGACGATCGTGCAGCTGCCTGCAGCACCGGCACTCGTCGTGGGCGAAGCCTCGCACCGCGCACGGGCAGAACGCTCGTCCGCGCGCATCCGCGAGCTGGAGGCGGAACTCAAGTCCCTGCGGACGAGCGGCGGCTCGGTCGAGATCGAGGAGCTGACCCGTCGGCTCGAGGAACGCGACTCTTGGATTCGCGAGCTCGAGGCGCGTGCGCGCAGCGCGGAAAGCCGAGCCGAGGACGCCGATGCGGATCGGGAGCGACTCGAGAGCGACCTGAACACTCTCGCGCAGGCCAGCGAGGCGAGCTCGATGCAGCTGCGTGAACGCCTGGACGAGGCCGAGCGCATCGCCGGACGCGCACAGAAGGAAACCCGCTGGGCCGAAGCGCGGGTGGCGAAGCTCGAAAAGGAGCTGGAGGGCGCACTCAGTGCCGCTGACGCCGCCGAGAGGTCCAAGCCCAGCGCAGAGCTCGAGGAGCGCCTGCGCGAAGCCGAGCAAGCCAGTGAACGCTCGCGCAGCGAGGTCACCAGGCTGCGGGCAGACCACGCCCGGTTGCAGGCCGAGTTCGCGGATCAAGAATCGGAGCTCGAAGAAACGCACGCCGATTTGCTCCGCACCTCGGCCCTCTTGGCAACTGAGCGCACGGAGGCGGCAGCCTTCCGAGCGGACCTAGCAGCGGCCCGCTCTGGACTCGCAGACCTCGAGGCAGAGGCGCGTGAGCTTCGCGCGGCAGCGCAGGACACTCCCCCCGACGTGAGTCAGGACGTCGAACGGCTGGAGGAGCTGCTCAAGACCCGAGGTGTCCGCATCCTGGAGCTCGAGCAGCAGCTGGAAGACGTGGACCGTCTCGCACGGAGCCTCGCCTCCGACCTGCGCGACGCCGGCAGCAGAATCGCCGAGTCCGAGCTTTCGGAACGACTGGACAACCTGGCTCGGACCCTGGCAGAGCGAGAGGCCGACCTGGTCGCTGCCGAGTGGACGATCGGCGAGCTTCGCCAGCGTCTCGCTCTGGCCGGCCAATAGCGACGAGCAGCGGCCCGGCCAGGTCCCAGCGGCCCGACCCAAGGCGGGTCCAGCCGCAGCGTTGCCGGTTGGAAACGGTCTGGGCCAGCAGGCGACCAAAGTCCCTCGACCCGCCCGGATCCGAGCGACAAACCCTTTACAAAGTGCCAGGCGGACTTAGCTTCCCGGGGACCCATGAGCGGAAAGCGAGACTTTTACGAAGTGCTGGGCGTCGAGCGCTCGGCGAGCGAAGAGGACATTCGCAAGGCGTACAAGAAGCTCGCGCTCAAGTACCACCCCGACCGCAATCCGGGTGATGCCTCCGCTGAGGCCAGCTTCAAAGAAGCGACCGAGGCCTACACGATTCTCTCGGACGCGGACAAACGCGCTCAGTACGACCGCTTCGGTCACGGCATGGCCGGCGGCGGGTTCGACTTCGATGGCGCCGGCATGGGCGACATCTTCAGCCACTTCCAGGACATGTTCTCCGACTTCTTCGGCGGCATGGGCGGAGGGCAAGCCAGAGAGCGCGGCCCGGCGCGCGGTCAGGACACGCGAGTCCGAGCGCACATCACCTTTCGCGAGGCAATGGAGGGCGTCAAGAAAGAGGTCACCATCAGCGGAGCGGCACCCTGCGAAACATGCGACGGTAGCGGCGCCAAGGCGGGGACGAAGCCGACGACTTGCTCGCAATGCGGGGGCAGCGGACAGGCCACGACCCAGCGCGGCTTCATCATGTTCAGCACCACCTGCCCCAATTGTCGTGGGTCGGGACGGATGGTGGCGGAGCCCTGCGAGAGCTGCCGTGGCCAACGCTACGTCGAGAAACGCCGCAAGGTGACGGTCACCTTTCCGGCCGGCATCGATGGTGGGCAGCGCCTGCGTGTCTCCGGCCAAGGCATGCCCGGTATGATCGGGGCGGAACCTGGTGACCTGTACGTCGATGTGGACGTCGAGCCGCATGCCGGCTTCGAGCGCGACGGCTTCGACATCGGCACACGCTGCCAGGTGTCATTTGCGGACGCTGCGCTCGGGGGTCGGCAGACGGTCGTACTGCCGAACGAGAAATCGGTAGAAGTGGAGTGGCCCGAGGGCACACAGCCGGGCACGGTGCTCACGATCAAGGGGCAAGGCTTACCCCGCCTCGACCGACGCGGCACAGGTGACCTGCACGTGCTGATCGAGGTCGTGGTGCCCAAGAAGCTCAGTCGCAAAGCCAAGAAGCTGGTCGAAGAGCTGCGCGACGAGCTCCGACGCTGAGCCGAACGCCCGCGGATCGCCGCCCCAGCATGCGGGAACTTGCCGAATTCGGCCGCAGGATGGGACGATGGCCGAGTGACCGCCGGATCGTCCCTCCGTCCTTGTCCCCTGTCTCCTCGGCACGCTGCTCGGCGTGCTCTCGGAAGATGGACGACTCTGCTCCTGGTCACTTCTGCCTTGCCCCTGACCCTCGCCTGCAAGGGTTCGGTCAAGGCAGAAGCGAAGACGTCGGGCAGCGCCGAGAGCGAGGTCGACTTCGACGCTGGGGAGAAGCGCGACGAAGCTTGGGAGTCAGAGGCTCTGCCGAGCAGCGACTCGCCCCGCCCGCGCCCGGCGGAGCCTCAAAGCGCGCCGCCGCCCGTGAACGCTGCTTTGCTCGGTGCACGCCACGATCTGACCCCGACGGGCAATCCCGCGCCCGCCTGCGAGTGCCTCGTGGTGGTGGCGGGTCTCCCCAGTCGTGCCGGGCTGTCCTGGTCCGGCGCCGCCCCGGAGATCGACCCGAAGACTCAGCTCGTGGTGGCTCTCACTTCGGACCAAGTGACCTGTACGGCGGAGGCGCCGCGTGCTTCGTACATGGGCTACGAGGTCCGCGAGGCCGACGTCGTCATTCAGGTCGAGGGTGCCGTCGCAGGACGGCCCCTGACTCAAGGGGCCATCGTGCCGCGCCCGATGACTGGCGGAAAACTGTTGATTGAGAGCAGCGCGCAGCTTCCGTACGGCAAGGCCGTAGGCAAGAGCGCGCCCTGCAGCGTCAGCTACTGAGCGCTCGAGCCGTGCCCTCTTCGCGCCCGACCAAGATCGTCCTCTGGCAGGCGCTCATCGATCGCCTGAGCGCCGACCTGGCGGCCCTCAGGCACGCTCAACACGAGACGCTGAAGGGCGCCACGCACGAAGAAGCCAAGCCCGAGAACGACAAGGACACACGCGCGCTCGAGCAGTCGTACCTCGCGCGCGGACAGGCATTGCGCGTGGAAGAACTGGCCCACGGCGTTGCCAGTGCGCTTGCCCTCAGGCCGCGTGAATTCGACGAGCAAGCGCCGATCGCGCTCGGCGCACTCGTCACGCTGGAGAGCGACGATGGCGCGAGCTTCCGCGTACTGCTGGCTCCCACGGGCGCAGGGATCAGGCTCGATGATCCTGACGGAGAAGTCCGCGTGATCACGACCGCATCTCCGCTGGGGCGTGCTCTCATCGGCGCCCATGCCGGGGACTCCGCAGAGTACGTTGGACCAAGCGGACACGTTGCGCTGTCCATCGTCGGCGTCGAGTAGCCGCCCCTGGCAGCAGCGCGCATGCAAACGTCACGCGCAGCGTGCTGATCCGCCGACGCGTGTTTCGCGCACGTAACGCGCGCATGTCTCCCCCACATGCTCACGCGATCGGTGGAATGACGGCCGCTCGGCCGCCGCCTTTTTCGACCGCGAAACTCGACGAAGCCCATCTCCTCGCCTCATAGTGGGATCCAGCTCGAACATGATCTCCGCGTCTCTAGCGCCGGCGGCCTCTTCCGAATCACCCGCGACCACGCCCGGAGTCGGTGTTCCACCATCCGCAGGATTCGCGGTGCGACTCGAGGGCGCCTCGCTCGCCGATCTGATTCAGATGGAATGCATGCGCGGGACGCGGCGCGTGATTCGCGTGTCGTCGCAGCATGGCATTGGTTATTTGTTTTTCGATCGCGGACAGTTGTTGCATGCCACGACGGGAACGGTCACGGGCGACCCGGCCGTTCTCTCCATCCTCGGCTGGAGCCACGGCACCTACGAAGCCAGTGAACAGCCTTGGCCCGTGCGGACGACCGTTGAATCGAGCTGGCAGAACCTGCTCCTTCTCTCCGCTCAGCAGGCCGACGAGTCGGCCCGCGAGGACGTTCCCGACTCGAGTGAAATCGTGTCCAGCCCCAAGCCACGTGAGGTCGTCGTGACGACTCCTAGGTCGATCGCCCCCGGGCTGCGCGTTTCGCCGAGCCCCGCCATTTCGATTGAACCGCCGCCGAGCACGGAGTCCAGACCTGCGATGCCCGAACCGACACCCGCAAAGACGGGGATCATCCGTGCCGTCCGCATCGACGACAGCGGCAATGTCGTCAGCAATCTCGGCACGCTGGGAGAGTTCGCCGACCTGTCGTCGTATGCGGTCCACATGTGCAAGCTGATTGGCGATTCGCTGGGTCTCGAGGGCTTTCAAGGCATCGAGTGCACGGCGCGCGATCGCACGTTCCTGGCCTTCGTGGATCAGGAAACCGTCGTCGCCATCGAGACCGAACCGGGGGCAAGCATCGACAAGTACCGGCGCAAGGCCGGCCTCTAGCCCAAGGCCATCATGCAAGACCTCGCCACGACTCTCTCCTCCCTGCGCGATCTCGAAGGCATCGTTGGTAGCTTCGTGGTCAGCGAATCGGGCGATGTCATTGCCAAAGACCTGCCCGCCTATTTCGACGGAGTGCTGGAAGAAGTAGGCCCGCGCCTCTTGCGCCTCCGCGACGCGCTCGACTTGGCGGAGGGCGACGTCAGCGCGTGTAACGTCCGCTATGCGGGCTACAAGCTGACCGTCCGTTCCATGCAGGGTGCCATCATCACCGTGATCGCCGATGCGAAGGTCAACGGGCCAGCCCTCCGCATGGCGATGAATCTCGTGGTGCGCCGCTGCGGCAGCGAAGACCTGTCCTCTCGGGCGTCACTCACCCCGCCGCCGCCGACCGCGTACGCCCTGCCGTACGACCGCTCCAGCCCTGCAACGACGACACCCAATTCTGCCGACTCGACCCGGACCGACGCAGCAGGCCTCGTGCAGCCCTCGCTCCACGCCGGTGGGCGCGCGCCAGAAGGTGGGAGCTCCGGGCAGCATCGGAAAAAGCGCGAGCTCTTGTTCCGCGGCAAGCGCGTGGGCTGAGCTCGGCCCTCACCGGATTTTGAGCGCTCAGGGGCCCCACCTTGCAAGGTGGGTCCGGGCCATGGTGGCCTCCCGGTCGAGCTTTTCGCCATGACCGACATCGAAATCCGGCGCCATCAGCCGGGCGGGGACGTTTCCGACTTCATCGAAGCGGGGCGCATCGTGTTCTCCGATGACCCGAACTGGGTTCCTCCACTCAATCTGATCTTCAAGGACCAGCTCTCGCCGAAGAGCCCGTTCTTTCGTCACGCCGAGGTGATGCTCTTCACGGCGAGGCGCGGCGGTGAGCTCGTGGGGCGAATTTCCGCGCAGATCGACCGCGAACATCTGCGCCGGTACGACGACGCCACCGGCTTCTTCGGCTTCTTCGATACGGTCGACGATCTCGACGTCGCGAGCGCGCTCCTGGGTGCGGCCAACCAGTGGCTCAAACAGCGCAACATGAAGCGGATGCGGGGCCCCATCAACCTCTCGATCAATCAAGAGGTCGGGCTCTTGGTGGAGGGCTTCTCCACCCCGCCCACGGTGATGATGCCCCACTCGCGCCCTTACCAAGGCGCCCTCTACGAAAAACTGGGACTGCAGAAGGCGAAAGATCTCTTCGCCTGGCGCTGGGATTGTGCACCGAGCCTGCCTCCGCGTGCACTCCGCGCACTGAGCGAAATGAAGCGCGCCGGAGTGATCTTTCGGCAGGTGGACTTGAAGAAGGAAATCAACGAGCTGATCGAAATCCAGGACGATGCCTGGCGCGACAACTGGGCGCACGTCTCCATGACGCCAGCCGAGGCCAATCAGCTGCGAAACACGCTGTCCCTCATCATCGATCCTCGAGTCGCCATCGTTGCGGAGATCGACGGGGACTTGGCCGGTATGGCGCTGGCGATCCCGAACCTGAACGAAATCATCCGCGACTTCAGCGGTAAGCTGACCCCCGCCCATTTTGCCAAGCTGCTCTGGCGCCTGAAGGTCGAACATCCCAAGTCCGCCCGACTTGCGCTCTTGGGCATCAAGGGCGCGTACCGGAAGCAGAAGAAGTACATGCCGCTGGCTCTGGCCATGATCGCCGACCTCGCTCGGCGCGGCTATCAGTACGGCTACGAGTGGAGCGAGCTCTCGTGGACCGTCGAGGACAATGGCCCCGTGCATGCACTCATCAAGTCGGCCAGTGGCTACATTTACAAGCGCTACCGCGTCTACGAGAAGGACATTGCCTGAAAATCGGCGCGCCTTGAGCCTGCGTCGGCGTCAGAATGCTTCCGACACGCTGAAGTAGAACTGCCCATCCTCGTCGCCGCGACCATAGTCGATGCGAATGACCAGCCGCTCTTCTTCGAAGGCGAGGAAGCGTAGACCCAGGCCGTACGAAGGCAGCACCGTGCCTTCGCCGAGCTTGTCGAGTCCAGCCGCCGTGGTACCGATGCCGGTCCAAACGACAGCACCGAGCTTCCACCAGAAGTACCAGCGGAGCTCGGCTTGCGTCGCCATGAATAGGTTGTCGCGGTAGCGGCCGAAAGCGTAGCCGCGCAAGTCGGCTCCCATGCCGACGGCCGGCTTCATGTGGGCCGGCGTGTCCGCGGTAGCGATGGTGAAGAAGCCGCGCGTCGCCAGGATCAGCCGCTTCTGCAGCCAAGAGTGGTAGTAATTGACCGCCAAATCCATGTTGGCGAAGTCGTCATCCCCGCCGAACGCTGGGGAATAGAACATCGACCCGAGGGGCACGTAGAAGCCCTCGGTGGCACTGAAGCGGTTGTCGCGCGAATCGAACGTGGCCACGGCACCGAAGCCAGAATGCAGCAGGTTCGTCTCGATGGGCACGAAGGGCGCCGGGTCGACGTCCTCGGGCGGACTCAAGACCGCCTCGTTCCAGAAGAGGCGATAGCGGGCACCGAGGTAGAGTCGGTTCCAAATGCGCCGCATGTACTGCGGCTGCAGCATGAGTCCAGCGCTGGCGAGTGGCAGCGCGAAGCCCGAGGAGGTCTGGTCGCCCGTGCCGTAGAACTCAGAGTTGAACTTGCCGCCGCCGAAGGTCATTTCGGCTCGATTGTTGTCGCGATCCCAGAAGGCTTCGTGGCGTGAGAAGAGCGCGAAGCTGCTATTCGTCGTGTACATGCCGAAGAGCATCGACGCCCACGGCGGCGAGAGCTTGTCCTTCTTGATGGGTCGGTAGGTCACCATCGCCATCAAGCCCAACGAAAACTCGAGCTGGGGGTTATACGTGGGCACCGGCACGGCCACGAACTTCGGCTTCATGCTGACGCACTCTTTCGACTGCGCGGGGTCACAGCAGGGAGTCACGGGGCCGGTCTGGTCGCTCGGCGGCCGTTTCTTCTTCGGCGCCTTGCAGGGCTCGCACGCGGGATCGGCAGGATCGCAGTGCGCTCCTGGCGGTTCTGCTGCTGCCTCCGCAGGTGGAGCAGCCGTGCCGCCGGCGGGCGTCGCCTCCGCCGGGTCCGCGATGGCGGCCGACGCCTCCGCAGCGGGCGAGCCCTGTGGAGGATGGTCCGCTGCTCCATCGCTCCCGGCGGCGGCCGGCTCAGGCGCCGCGCCTTCTGATGCCCCGTCGCGTGTTGCTTCTTCCGGCTGCGCCGGCGGAGGAGGCTCCGCAGGCGCAACGCCGTCGGCTGGAGGGCTCGAGGGCGCCTCTTGTGCGCAGAGGTCCCTCGCGGACAGCACGAGGACGCAGACCAGCAGACACGTCCGCCTTGCTCTCGACCCTCGCTCCCCTTGCCCCACGCTGGGAGCATAGCGAGTGGCCGCGATGGCCCCAAGGCTCGACGCCGATCGTCGGGCGTCGCCTCGCTACGAGCTTTCCGCCTGACGCCTCGGATTCAGCGCATGGCTGTGACTCAACGCAGTGGGTAGCACTCGAGGCAAGAGCCGCCGTCCCACGTGACGTTCCGCTCGCGCTCCTCCGCACAGAGGCTGCCGAGGAACGGAGTCGCGCTGCCGTCGAGCGGATTGTCGTCCAGGTGTAGCGTGCTGCACTGGCCTTCCGCGTCCATGAAGTCAGACGGCAGGGAGGCGATCAGGTTGCTCCGAAGATCGAGGTTCGTGAGAGGCATGCTCCCGAGCACGCTCACGTCGTCGATGCGATTGTCGCTGGCACGCAGCGAGACGAGCTCGAGCTCGGCGAGCTCGTCTAGCGAATCGGCTTCCACGCTGCTGATATCGAGCTCCACGAGCTCGGAGAGTGTGGCGAGAGGAGCAAGTGACTCGAGAGGATTGCTCGATATGTCGAGCGTCTGGAGCGGCAGTCCGGCAAGCGGCGCCAGCGACGTCACCTCGTTTGCATTGAGCGACAGTCGAGTCAGCAGCGTCAAGTCCTGGAGAGGGTCGAGTGCGACGACACGGTTACTCCCGAGCGACAGGTCCGTGAGCAGCGCGCAGCTGCCGAGTGCTGCAATGTCCTGGATGGCCGCACGAGTGAGCGCGAGCTTGGTCAAGGCGGGTGCGCCAGCAAGCGCGCTCACATCGACGAGCCCGGAGGTCCAAACGGTCAGACTTTGCAGGGCCGGCAGATCCTGCAGCCCATCCAGGCTCGTCAGCTTCGGGGCATCCTCGATCTTGATCGTCGCGAGCGCGGGCGCAAGAGCCAAGCCAGTCAGACTCTCCAGGGGAAGGCCAAGGATTTCCAGTGAGCGCAGCCGCTCGATTTGTCCCAGGCCCTCCAGATGCGCCGCGCGAATCGAGCTGAGGCTCAGCGACTCGAGGGCGTCGAGCGCGGCGAGCGGAGAAAGGTCGGCCGTCGTCGTGCTCTCGATGCGAAGCGAGCGGAGCTTGGTGAAGCCGGCCAGCGCACTGACGTCGGTTGCGGGCATCCACCCGATGGACATTTCCTCGACCTCCACGGCGCCAGCGAGCGGATCCAATGAGGTCCAGTCGAGGTCCCTGAGGCTAACGTATTCGAGGGGGTTCGCGGCCAGCGCCGGGACGTTCTCGTAGCTACCTCCGGTCAGCAAGGCGACGCGGATCGTGCTCAGCTCCGCCAAGGGTCCGAGGTCGAGCGAAGGCGCTGCTTCTCGCGTGAAGCCGAGGTTGTCGAGCTTGATGAGGCAGCCGATGCCCTCGAGCGACCCGACGTCCGCGCCCACTCGAAGCGTGGTGACCTCGCCGGGGTCGCTCACGCCTTGTCCGGCCATGGCGTCGGCAACCGAGCGGGCGAGCGTCGCATCGACAAAGCCGCAGTCTCCGACCTGGTGCAAGTCTCCGCTCGCGAATGTCTCCCCTGCACCTCCGTCCATCGTCGACGCTGCACCCCCGGTCGAGGTCGAGGGCAGCTCGCCGCCGCCCGAGCTGCAGGCGTTCACGCAAGCCAAGAGAGTGGCGAGCCAGCTGCCTCCAACCGTTTGCCGTCCTGCAAGCATCGAGGGGTGACTTCCTAGCACGACGGGCCGCACGAAGCGTGCCACCCGCCGAGCGGGCGTTCTAGTGTCATCCGCAATTTTACAGAACACTGATGTGGATCATCTCAGCTTCCGCAATTTAGGCCGATCTCGAACACTGCGGAGCGATGGTGCACACCAGACCTGCCCGTGGTCGTCTCACCGCCGGTGCGCTGACGGCACTTTGCCTCGTGCTGTCGAGCAGGCTGGTGCATGCGCAGGCCGGCCCAGGCATCGGCAACATCGACTGCGGAGACGCAGAATACTTCGAGCCGTTTGCGTTCATCGACCACCAAAATGGCAGCGATCCGCACGGTCAAAACGTCACCGTGATGATCCGTGGCTACTTCTTGACGGTCTACGCGCCGGATTCTGGCCTGCCGCCAGGTCGCATCGGCGTCTACGACGTCTCCGATCCGCGGAACCCGACGCTCGCGAAATACTACTCGGGCGCCGACACGAACAACTTCCGCGAGCAACATTCGCTGCCGATCGGCCTCATCGACGGCAAACAGTACATCCCCATGCAGACGCGCGAGGGGATTCAGTTTTGGGATTACACCGACCCCCTCGACGCCTACGTGGCGGGGCGGATCAAGTTGCCTGGAGTCACGGGTGGCGACTACGAAAACGTCGCTTGGCAAGCGGCGTGGCAGGGGCGCTACCTCTACGTTGCCGGCGGCAATCAGGGCATCTACGTCATCGATGCCGCCGACCCGGCGAACCCCACGCTCTTGAATCAGGTCTCCACCAGTTCGACCGGTGGCTTCCGCGTGGGCCCGATTTTCGCCCTCGGTGACCTGATGGTCATCAGCAACATGGACCAAGGCGGTGCCTACGCGGTGCTCGACATCTCGGATCCGGCGGATCCGGCCCTCTTGGACGCGATGGGTAACGCCCCCCGCATGTACGCGATCTCCGTGGGTGCCAACCATCGATTCTACACGGCGGGACGCGACGGCAACTTCCTCATTCATTCGTTCGCCGACCCAACGAACCTCACCGAGGTCAAAAATGCCTTCCTCGGCCAGGATCAGCTCTACACGGCGGTCCAGGATCAGTTCGTGTTCGTGGGTCGACAAGAGAACGTCATCAAGGTCGACGTCACGAACGAGCAGAATCCAGAGATCGTGGGTGAGGGCGACTTGGGCCGCGGTCACCCAGATCACGGGCAGGTCACGCCGATGGGGAACCTCATCTACATCGGCAACGATCACGGCACCGGCAGCGCATTCTTTTGCCACCAGATGGGGCAAGACACGACTCCGCTGGCCGTGCAGACGACCTACCCGGACGACGGAGCCGCCAACATTTCGCCAGACGGGCGACTGACCATCGTGTTTTCCGACTTCGTCGACATGGAGACGCTGTCGACGGAGACGGTCACCGTGCGCCCGGTTGGCGGCGAAGCCCTGACCGGCGTCTACACCTATCAGTTCAATCAGCTCTCGTTCAGCCCCGACGAGCCATTCGCTGCGGACACCACCTACCAGGTGGCGATCCCCGCAGGTGGATTGACCGACGTCATGGGCAACGGCTTGGACGACGACGTCCTCTTGCATTTCTCGACGGGCAGCAGCGTGACGCTGCCGGTACCCGATGCCCCGCCGCCACCAGCGGGCACCGGAGGCGCGACCACGGGAGCAGGGGGAATGGGAGCAGGAGGGGCGGTCCCGTTTCAGCGCTTCATGGCGCCGCCGGCCACCGGGGGCGGACTCGCCACGAGCAGCGGCGGATCGAACGCAGCAGCCGGCGGCGCAGGCGGAGCGCTCGTCGGCGCTAGCGGGGGAGCCCCAAGCGGAGGCGCTTCGGGAGCGCCGCTGGCACCGGCCAGCTCTGGGGGCTGCTCCCTCGCTGCCGGCGGCGCGGACGGCGCTCGACTGTTCGCCGTCTTGATCCTCGGTGCAGGGGGCGCCCTCGCACGTCGCAGACGGCGGCAGATCTGAATGGCGATGCGATCGAAATCCTCGCTTCTGGCCGCAGCACTCCCGCTCCTCCTGGTGGCTTCACCGGCGTCCGGAGTGGAGATCGCCGCTCGCGTCAATGCGCCCCACCCGGCAGGAGTCGAGGTGGAGTTCGCGGCCAACGCCGTTGGCATTGGTGACGTGACGTTCACTTGGGATTTCGGGGACGGAACCGAGAGCGAGCCCACGAGCGAGGGAACGACCACACACGTCTACACAGAGCCCGGGCACTACTCGGTCATCGTTGCGGCAACCGACGACATCGGCGTTCGCAGCCAGAGCTTTCAGCAAGCCATTCACCGTCCACTCCCCGCTACGGCGCCCAGCGCCTCCTCGACCATCGTCTACGATCGCGGAAGAAATCGCGTCTGCAACGTCAACGCCGACAACGACACCCTGAGCTGCCTCTCCGCAGACACGTTCGAGCTCGAGTTCGAGAAGCCGGTCGGGAAACATCCGCGCACGCTCGCCATTTCGCGCGACGGGACGATCTGGGTTGCGAACCAAGACGACGCTTCGGTGTCGGTCTTGGACGAGATAGGAACCCTGCTTCACACCATCATCCTTCCACGCGGCTGCAAACCCTTCGGAATCGCCATGAACGCGTCGCGGGGGGTCGCCTACGTGACCCTCCAAGGGACTGGCCAGCTCGCGGAGCTCGATCTCACGAACGGGGCCGTTCTGAGGCTCGTCCAGGCTGGACCGTGGGCGACGGGGGTGAGCGTCGATCCCAGTGGCAGCCGCATTTTCGTCACGCGTTTTCTCTCGCCCGAGGACCACGGCGAGGTCGTCGAGCTCGGCGCAGACGAGCTCTCGATCGTGCGTACCTTCGAGCTCGTGACCGACCCAGGTCCGGATACCGAAGCCTCGTCGCGAGGTGTGCCGAACTACCTCAGGCAAGTGGCGGTCAGTCCGGACGGCGCATTCGCCTGGGTCCCTTCCAAGAAGGACAACACGGTGCGCGGACAGGCACTGGACGGGCAGCCTCTCACCTTCGAGACGAGTGTGAGAACGATCATGTCCTTCCTCGACCTGACGGAAAATCAGGAAGCTCTCGAGCGCCGTTTCGATTTCAACAACCGCACCCTGGGCCTGAGCGTCGCATTCTCCGCCATTGGTGACTACGCATTCGTAGGCTTGCTCGGTAACAATGCCGTCGAGGTGCTCGACGCCTACGACGGTCGCATCGTCTCGGGCACCTTCGAGCTCGGCAAGTCGCCGGATGGCCTGGTTTTGGACGACGCGGGGCACCTGTTCGTCAATTCGTTCCTGTCTCGCTCCGTCGTCGTGCTGGATGCCACGGGTATCCTCACCTCCACGAACTTCGCGCTCGACGTCATCACCGAAGTGGGCGTCTCCAGCCAAGAGAAGCTCGATCCGACGGTGCTCCTCGGCAAGCAGATCTTCTACGACGCGCAGGACCCGCGCATGAGCAAGGAAGGCTACGTGAGCTGCGCAGCCTGCCACCTCGATGGCTTCGAGGACGGCAGAATCTGGGACTTTACCGATCGCGGCGAAGGGCTCCGCAACACCACGTCGCTCCTCGGTAAGCGAGGGATCGGCCAGGGCCGGCTGCACTGGAGTGCGAACTTCGACGAGGTGCAGGATTTCGAGCACGATATTCGTGGCCCGTTCGGCGGCACCGGGTTTCTTCCTGACGCGGAGTTCAATCAGGGCACGCGCAACACCACGCTGGGAGACGCCAAAGCCGGTCTGAGCCCGGAGCTCGACGCTTTGGCAGCCTACGTGACGTCACTGGATGCGGTCGCCCCGAGCCCGCATCGCAATCCCGATGGCACACTGACGGTGGCAGGCTGGCGCGGCCTGGACCTCTTCGTGAGCCTCGGTTGCGAGACGTGCCATGGGGGCCCCGACTTCACGGACAGTTCCCTAGGGCTCGTCCACGACGTCGGCACCCTGAGCGCGCTCTCGGGGAATCGCCTCGGCGCGCCCCTCACCGGAATCGACACGCCCACGTTGCGCGGCGTCTGGGAAACGGCGCCCTACCTGCACGACGGGTCCGCCGCGACCTTGAGCGAAGTCTTGCGCGAAAAGAACGCGGCAGGTCTGCATGGCCCAACGCACGGTCTCACGCAGGCGGAAATGGACGACCTGGTCAGCTACCTGCTCCAGATCGACAACACAGCGCGCGAAGCCGAGCTCGGGCGCCCCGGTGGTCCGGGAGCTGGCGGCACGGGGAGTGGCGGAGCAGGGATTGGGGCAGGTGCCGGGACTGGGGCAAGTGCCGGGACTGGGGCAGGCGCGGCAGGTGGCGGCATGGGGAGTGCCGGAGGCGGCGGCTGCACCCACATGCCGAGCTCACGAGCGCCTTCACTACTCGAGCTCGCCACCCTTTTGGGTGTGCTCGGCTGGGTGGCGAGGCGACGGCGTCACGCGCCTGCGTGATTCTGCTCTGGACCGACTGGTTCACGGGCGCATCCAGGCGCTGCCCACCTGGATGTAGACGGCTGCCGTGTCTTTGCTCCCGGCGACGTCGAAGCCAGCGTGAATGCCGTAGGCGCGAGCAATCTCGTAGCGAAGGCCCCCGCCCGCCGCGAACACGCCTTGCGCACTGTCGAGCTTCTCGAACTGATTCCAGGCGCCGCCCCCGCCACCGAAGGCGACTAGGCTGAGGCGCCCCCAGAACTGCCAGCGGAGCTCTGCCTCGAGCTGTGCCACCTCTTCGCCCTGATAGCGCATGGCAGACACGCCACGCATGCTGATGGCCGGTCTGAAGTAGAAGGGGACCGCCCCGAATGTCGCCGAGAGCTGACCTCGCATTCCGAGGAAGAGTCGGTGCGGCAGGGGAATGTACTGAATCGCGATCAGCTCCGAGCGTTCGAAAGCTCCCGCTCCATCAGGTGCCTCACCAAATATGCCGAAGTTGATCTCGGCATATGTGCCCCGCAGTGGAGTGAAGACATTGTCGCGCGAGTCGTAGGCAGCAAGGGCCGTGCCGCCACCCAAGTTCGAGGTGTTGTCGTAGTCCGGAAGACCGGGCGTATCGGCGGACGCCGCAAACGATACCTCCGTGGACACGAACTGTCCGCCCAGGCCAAGCCAGAAGGAGCTAGCTCCGAAGCGATACTTCGCCTGCACGACACCGCCCTTCGGCTCCAAGTTGTAGCGGAGCGGCGCATCCTCGAGCACCTCGGTCCAGCCGATGCCGTAGTAGTCGAGGTTCACCGAGGCGTAGATGGCCGCAGCGAACGTCTGCAGATGATCTCGCAACCAGTAGCGCACGTCGCCCCCGAACACGCCCCAGCTCCCATTCGACGTGGCCATGCCGCCGACGAACGTTACGTTCGGACGTCCGAGTCCGTCCTTGGCGTCGCCGAAGGATTTACTCAGAAACATCAGACCTGCGGCCGCTCCGAAGCCAACCGCAGGCTCCGTGATGGGCGACACGATGGGCAAGAAACCGAAGAGGTGATCCAAAAAGTGACTGACATCGGGCCAGTCCTCGTCAGCGGTCGCCGAGGGATCCTCGTGCTCAGGAGCCCCGTCCTCGCCGGCGTTGTCCCCGGCTGGACGAGGAGTCGAGCTCTCGGCCGCGTCGGTGCGTTCAATCGCCGCATGCCGGGGCGGACTCGCGCCGGGTGCCCCTTCTGCACGGGCACGGCCAGCGCAAAGTACGATGGCCAAGATGGCGAGCAGGCGCGGCTGCACGCCTCGAGCGTAGCCGAAGAAGTCCCCGCCCAGTCAACTGCCGAGCGCGCGAACCACCCACGTGATCACGAACACGGCCGCCACGATGGGCAAGATCAGTGCGGTGACGAAGGCGAGCGCGGCCAGCGCCACCACCGCATAGTCGCCCGGGCGGGCGCCATCAGCGCGCCGATTCCGCAGTAGTTCTACGTTTCTGAGGTGTGCACGAAAGAAGAAGTCTCCGAACAGGCCGATGATCGGCACGGCGCCGAAGAGCGCGTCCAAGGTCAGATTGATCAGCATGCGGGCGATGACCATCGGATGCGCACCGATTCTCAACGCCACCTTCACACCATAGAGACCGACCAAGGCGCCGAGCGCATCTCCTGCGCCCGGCACCAACATGCCGAGGATCGGATCGACGTAGCGCCGATCCATCCAATCGCTGATCTGCTCGAGCTTTTGCAGAGAGCGTTCGTGGGCTTCACTCATCTGAGCACTTCCCGCGCATTCTATCAGGTCGCCGACTTCACCGAGTGCTTCAGCTCGTCCCAGCGTTTTTCTACCTCACCCTTGGCGTGGTCCCACGTCGTGGCGTTGGCCTGCTCGAGCCGCTGGAAGGCGTCGCTCAGCCGAGCTCGTCGCTCGTCGATGACCGTCAGATTCGCGTCGACCTTCTCGCGCTTCTTTCCAGTGTCGGTCGTGGCTTCCGCACGGAGTTCGGCGATTTCTTTGTCGACTTCGACCAGCTTCAGCTGAAGCTCGTGTCGAAACTCCTCACGCATCCTGGAGAACTCCTCGCGTGCCTCCGCCACCTCGCGGTCTGCGTCGGCTCGAGCGTTGGTGGCTGTGCGATCCGCTTGCTGTTCCGCGTGTGCGGCCCGTTGATCGGCCTCCGCGCGGGCTTCGTCTGCCTTGCGCTGTTGATCGGCCGCACTTTCACAGCCGGAGCCCAGAAAGAGGGCGACTGTTCCGAGGGTGAATGTCTGCTTGAAGGTTTTCATCGTTTCATCCTTCCCGCCGAGCGCCGATGGAGCGCCGGGGCGAAACCCTGCGGGTGCACCAGCCGTGCCGAACCCGGGAGTCGCCCCGCTTTCTCGCGTTTTTTCAGTCACCTATCGGAAAGCCAGGGTGGGCCGCCGGGCCACTCTGCAGCGTGCAGTCCCGGGCACAATGCCACAGCTGTGGCACGGCGCCCCCGGCCGTCGTGGCGGGAGGCCCTCGCTAGCAGGGTGCTGAAAAAGTCTTTTCAGCACCCTGCGTGCTTCTCCGCGCGGAGGAGGCGAGCGAGGGCCGAACGATGCGACGGCGCGCGGCACCTTCGCATCGCTCGGGGCTCGCGGAGGCCCCAAGGCCTCCATCGGTCACGGTGCGAAGAACCCCCTCTTTGTGAGGGGTTTTCGCACCTCCGTATTCCACCGATCCGCGCGGGCACGGCCGTCCTGGGTTGGCAGGGTGCGGCTTGAGGCACCCTGCTAGGGAAGGTGGACGCTGAGTGTGAGAGTGGGATGGACAGGCAGGCGCGTCACGACAGTCTCGGGAACACCGGCGTCGATGACGTCGTAGTGGACCGAGAACAGGTCGACGTCGATGCCGAGGGCCGCCTCCAGCAGGAGGTGCTCGGTCAGCAGTAGGTCCGCGAAGAGCGAGAGGTGCAGGAGAGGCACGAAGCCGACGCTGGAACCCGCGGCGACGAACGCGGGATCACCAGGGCTCGTGGTGGCGACCCACGCCGCATCCAGGCCAGGGCCTGCGACGATTCCCCAGCGAAATCGCCGGGAGGACGCGGCGATCAGGTGCGCCCCCACCCGGGTCGCAAGAGACGTGAGGTCCACCGTGACCGCGCCCTCGTACGTCGCCGGCCATTGGAGCTGCAGGCCGAGTCGGAGTCCCCACGATGCTCCCGGGCCCGATCGGTCGAAGCCAACACCGAGGCCTGGCCCGTGCACGACGCCAAACTCCGAAGAATGCAGACTGCCGGAGTAGAAGGCCGCCCCCCACCACCTCCACGGCGGCGCAGCCGCGCGATCCGGCGCAGCGCGGGTCGCTGTCCGAGGGTGCTCTTCTGCTGGCGCTGGGTCACCGCTTTCCGCCGGTGCCGACGACGCGGTTCCCGCCGCCCGTCGATCGAGAGCGCTCGCCGCTTCGGCGGCAGCCAAGGTCTCGGCCCCACCTCCTCTGAGCGCGCGCAGGGACCATGAAATGGCCTGCGCCAGAGCTTCCAGGTCCATCTCGTTCATCGCGCCCGACAGCGTCAAGGTCCGCAGGGCGTAGCGCGCCGTCCTTCGGTCCACGAAGTAGAGCTGAACGCGCGCAGGATCGGTGGCATCCACCCAGACCTCGAGATCTGCGTCGACACCGACGGTGCGACTGAGGAACTCGGCAGCATCGAAGCGAGCTCGGCGATCCATCGTCACGCTCAGGCCCGAAGCGGGTACGCCGATCGCTTCCCCAAGCTCCTTGGCTTCGAGCGCAGCTCCGATGGCCACCAGTCGAACCGTTTCCTCGACCGCGGCTTCCGTTGCTGCGGGCGGCTTCAGGGATGGGTCCGACGCCCCTTGGTCGGGCTCTGCTTGCGCAGCAGCTGACCCGAGCGCGCACGAGAGCAGCCAAGCTATCGTGCGCGCAAAGCCGCGAGCCTGCGTCGCGCGGCACCGCTGTACGGCGAGTCTGGATAGGCGCTGAGCAGTTGCTGCCAATTCTTCACTTCTTGCTGGCGCCTTCCGAGCGTCCCCAGCGCTCGACCACGACCATAGAGCGCCTCTGCAATCAACGGTTTGTTGGCGCTCGCTCGAAGATAGAGGTCGAATTGTTCGAGCGCCGCAGCGGCTTTTCCTTGCTCGAGCAGTAGACCGCCTAGGGAGACCCGCGAAAGAGCGCTCTCGCCCGAGGTTGGAAACTGCCGCTGGAGGTCGCGATACCGCTTCACGGCGAGGGCGGCCTGTCCCGTGCGCCGCGCGTCATTGGCGGCTTTGAAAAGGGCACTCGCGCTCGGAGCGACGGGTGATGGCGCGGGCTGCGCTCGCCCCTCGGGCGCCTCGCCGCTGCTCGGAAGTCGCGCTTCCTCAGCGCCGAATGGGGGCGGCGGAGCAGCCGTCGGCTGCGGAGGCGCATCCCGGGCCACTTCCAGAGCAGCAGCTCGACCGGTAGTCGGTGGGATGGTCGCGGTGTGCGAGTCGGCAGGCACCGACGGGCTCCGTTCCGTGAACGACCACGTCAATGCGCCAGCCATGGCCACACTCGAAAATCCAAGGGCAGCAAGAATCACCGGGCGCATCGTCCTCCGGCGGGTGCGGCCGAGCGACGCAAACAGCCGGGAGGCGCCGGTCTCGAGTGTGGCTCCTGACTCGAGCGTCCGAGCTGCCAGCCGAGCAATGGTCGCGCCGTCGTTCTTGGCTACACCAACGCGGTCGAAGGCGGCCCCGAATTCCCAACTCAGTCGGCAGCTTTCGCACGCTGCAAGGTGTGCGTCGAATGCCAGTCGATCGGCGGGCGATGCCGTCGTCTGTCGAATCCGTTCGAGCAGGCTCCCTCTGCAGTCGTTCATGGTGCTTCCCTCCGCGAGAGGGCCGTGAAGCGAACGTCACCTTCGAGGGCCGCTTTCAGGCGCGTCTTGCCCAGCTTCAGTCGGCTCCAGACGGTGTGCAGAGACACCTCTTGAAGCTCCGCAATCTCCAGCACCGCGTAGCCCAGCATGAAGTGCAAGGCGATGGCCTCCGCGATCGGTTCAGCCAGCTCATCGAGAAGCGTCCGAACGAGCCGACGCCGCTCTCGATCCAGAGCGGCCTCAAGCGGCGAACGTTCGTCGTCCTCCGGCTCTTCCTCTTCCGAGGAGAAATCTCCGATGCGGCTGCGCACCAGCTCGTGCCGGCGAGCCTTCAGCGCAGTGCGCAAAGCGATCCGAACAGCGAAGTGGACCAAGGTGCATTCTTTGCGAAAGCTCTGGAGCCCATGCACGAAGCCCAAGGCTGCTTCTTGGGTCACATCATCGACGCTGGGGTGGTGCGCACCGAGCACCTTGCGCACGGTGCGCAGCATGGGCCCCCCCAGCTCGAGTAAGAGCGTCTCGAGCGCTGCCCGATCGCCCTTTTTGGCACGATCGGCGAGCGGTCCGAGCGGATCGGCTCGACGCGTGGTCGGCCCGCCCGAACCAGAACTCGGCACGGCGACGACCAGATTGCGCAGGGGACCTTTGACCATCGATGTGCGATTTGTCCTCGTTCGACTGTAGTACCTTCTGCAGTACCTTCTGCGGCAGAGGATCGGTCTACATGGACCGAGATTTTCCGATTCGGCGATTTTTCCAGTGGGCTTGATGCCACGAGCGCCGCGCGCAAGCGCGCCCTCATTTGGTCGACGACCTCGAGAGCGCATGGCAATCTTCGCTGCCTCGATGCCGAAGCCGAATGCCACGCGAGCTCCGGGGGGACGTCCGAGCGCCCTCTTGCTCCTTTTGGCCACCGGCTGCGATCTTCAGGTGATTCTTGCCGAGCGCACTGGCTCCACTGACTCGGACGGCCTCGGCGGCCAATCGTCGCCGTCGACTGGCGGGAGCTCCGGCGCCACGAGCGCAGGGGGCACCGGCGGCGGAACGGCTGCGCCGGAGCGCCCCGTCTTCTCTGCTCCCCGCCTGATCGAAGAGCTTTCGACGCCGGACGCGAAGGACCAAGATCCAACGCTCACCGGCGATCTGCTGGAGATCTTCTTCTTCTCCGAGCGCGGGGACAGTGCCGATCTCTGGACGTCGCAGCGCGCCTCGCTGGAGGCGGATTGGGAAGCACCCGTCCCCGTCGAAGAGCTGAACTCTGCAGCGCTGGAGATCAACCCGGCCGTCACGGACGACGGGCTCGAACTCTGGTTTCACAGCCAGCGCGACCCGCCGGGCATCTACTACACTCGACGAACGACGAGGCAGGAGGAGTGGGAAGCCCCCGAGCACGTCGCCGAGTTCGGGGGGCACATTGCTCCCGCCCCCTCGGCAGACCGCCTCCGTATGGCGCTCTCCGTGATGGATGACACGCAGCATCGCGACATCGTCGAGTCGGTCCGACCGAGTCTGACCTCGACTTGGGGCCCTCTCCTGCCCATCGAAGGGCTGAACGCCGATGCAGACGACTCGACCCCATTCCTGGCCAATGACGGTCTCGTGATCGTGTTCAGCTCAGCGCGTACGGGCATCGGCGATCTGTACTGGACCTACCGTCAGGACCTCGACGGTCCGGTGGCGCCCCCCGAGTCGTTGAGCGAGCTGAACGCCGCAGACGCCCTCGATACCCACCCACACCTGGCGCCCGACGGTACGCGGATCTTCTTCGGCTCCCTGCGTAGCGGTGTCGCCGATCTGTACGAGGCCGAGCTGCTCATCCCCTAGCAGGGTGGCTCTACTCGCAGATGTCGACCGATCCGCCGGTCACGTTGAGCGCGCGGTTGTTTCTGCCGCAGGTCGAGCCGTTCGACTCGAGTGCCGCACCGCCGGAAAGCGTGATGTTCTGAAACAGTACGTCCTGGGCAGCGTCGCCGTTGCCCGAGTTGTGACCGATGTAGCCGCGACCGCCGATCAGCTCTCCCGTGCCAGAGGCGGAAGCCAGCGTCACGTTGTAGCAATTCTCGATGAAGATGGCGGGATCGCCGGCCAACCCGTCGATGGTGAAGTTCTCGATCTCCACACCACCGCTGCCCGACACGCAGAAGAAGCCGCGCCCCGCGTTGGAGCCCGATGCGCGCAGTTCGCCCAAGCGAATGTTGGTCGGGTAGCTGCCATCGTCGTAGCGACCGTTCCGATTGGCCGTGCGAAACGCCGCGTAGCCCTTCTCGTTCCAGGCCGCGTTCACTGCGTCGACGAGGCCGATCTCCGCATTGATGGAGTCATTCAGAATGAGCCCGTTGGCGCCGGTATTGCGAGCAACGACCGTCCCGATCTGAATGTCGACGGCGCTGTAGATTTCGATGCCATCGCTGCCGGTATTTTCGGCATGCAGGTAGTCGATGATGATGTTCTTGGCATTCTGACGATCGTCACTGCCATGGCTGTCGATGCGAATGCCGTGACCATCCGTACCGTTGATGTGGATCTCGCCGAGGTGCAGGTTCGACACGTCACGGAAGAACATGCCGTACTGGGCGCTCCCAGTGAGACTGGCATGCGGAATGTCGATGTTCGTGCGGCCCTGCGCATGGAACGGTGACCGGTCCGACCCGGACGCGGTGCCGGTCACGTCGATCGTCCCGCACACATTGAGCACCAGGTTGCTCGGCATCTTGAGCTGAGCGCTGGCGGAGACGGTGCCGTCACCCATGACCAGCAGCTTGCCTTTGTCCTCGGCGGTCCCGGCCAAGCGGCTGTAAGCTTCGACGAGCGCATCGGCCATGCCACTCGTAATGGACTGGTCGCCGCCACTCCCCGAGATCGTCCAATTGCTCCCGCTCCCCGTCATGACGACGTCGTAGCCCTCGGTCGTGCCGTCGCACGGGTACTCGTCCGCAAGACTCGATGAGCCTCCACCGGATCCATCCCCGCCGCTGCCGGCGCCACCGCTGCCGGCGCCACCACTGCCGGTGCCGCCACTGCCCGTGCCGCCAGCTCCGGCGCCACCACTGCCCGCGCCACCGGTTCCGCCGTCGCCCCCCGACCCGACGCCGCCCGACGCGCTAGCGCCACCCGAAGAGCTGGTTCCGCCCGACGCCCCACCCGTGTTCGCTGCAGCTCCGCTGCCGGACGTACCGCCGCTCGAGGCGCCGCCGCTCATGGCGCCGCCCGTGCCCACACCTGTCGACCCGCCGCTCGTGCCGGGCAAGTCGCCTCCACCGGAGCCGCCGCATCCAGCCGCGGGGACGAGTGACAGGGTGAGAAGCAGGGCGAGGCTCGAGGCTCGTGCTGAGTGTTTCATCGTTCTCTTTCCAAAGGGTCGCACGCGATGCGGAAGGAAGCAGCGGAGCAGCGGGCGGTGCTGCCCAGCGAGTCGTTCCCCCTCGGGGCCCCAATCGGTCACGCCCGCCGGATATTCGCGAATGCCTGGAACTTTCCAGAGCCTCATGGGCGTCCGCTCGACAGGCTTCCCGCCGCGGAAAGCAAGCTCCGAGCGGCTGGCCAGCACCCCGCGCTTGGCCGACTATCGGCCGCCCACTGAGGGCGACAGCCTGTCGTCGCCGGCCATCGTCATGAGGAGCCCGTTCATCCGTTGAGAATCAAGGCTACCCGCTTCCTGGGGCTGCTCTTGGCCCTGATCGTCGCTTACCCGTGGCTCGCCGAGACGAGCTTGGGGTCGACGTTCTTCGTGACCGCCACGTTGCTCATCATCGTTGGCGGCATCCTGGAGATGGAGAACTCGAAGGCGTGGCGAGTGCCTGCGTTGGTGTTGGCGACTCCGACGGGGGCTCTAGCACTCTGGGAAAGCCTAGCTCGAGGACCGGGTCACCCCGTGTTCTTCGCGCTCCAGGCAGCGACGTTCGCCGTGTTGGCCGCCAACCTCATCGTGTTTGCACTTCGGCCGGGCCCCGTCGGCGTGCACGAGATGGCGGCCATGATCAGCGGCTACCTCATGGTCGGCTTCACCTTCAGCGCTCTCTATTCGCTGCTCGAAATGCTGCAGCCCGGCTCGTTCGTCGCCAGTGGCTCGACGGCCTTCGATACGTTCGACCTCTTCTACTTCAGCTTCGTCACCCTCGCCACGCTCGGGTATGGCGACATCGTTCCGCATTCCGACCATGCGCGGGCCATCGCGATCTTGGAGGCCGTGTTCGGCAACTTGTATCTCGTGGTCTTGCTCTCGCGCCTCGTTTCCAACCTCGGGCCCCGCTCGGCGCGCGACGAACGGTCGGAAGGCTGAGCGCGCACCTTTCGCCCGGGGATTTTCTGCTGCGTGGAGCGGGGCGCTCGGTCCTCGGCCGTGCCGTGGCAGGATCCGGCCCCCCGAGGAGGATCGCATGAACATTTCCCCGTACCTCAATTTTCCCGGCAACACCGAAGAAGCCATGACCTTCTATGCCAAGGCCCTGCGCGGCAACCTCACCGAGGTGCACCGCTTCGGCACCATGCCCGGCAGCGAGGACATGCCGGAAGCTCTGAAGAACCGCGTCATGCACGTCGGCCTCGACCTGCCCGGTGGCGGTCGACTGATGGCCAGCGACACGATTGAAGGCATGGGCCCGCCGCACGTGGCCGGCACCAACATGAGCATCTCGATCAACCCCGAAAGCAGAGCGGAGGCCGATCGTGTCTTTGCTGCTCTGTCCGAAGGGGGCAACGTCGCCATGCCGCTCGCGGACCAGTTCTGGGGCGAGTACTACGGCCACTTCACGGATCGCTTCGGCATCCAGTGGATGGTCAACTTCCGCGAGGGGCGTTGAGCGAGCGGGCGCCGAGGGGCGAGCCCCTCGGCCAGTCCGCCGACGCGCGCTGGAGCGGCGACGGCTAGCGGCCGTGCCGTCGTCGTGAGATCTCTAGACTGCCCCCGATGAAGATACTGGTCATCACCCCGGACTTTGGTATCCGGGGCACTCAACGCGTCGCGGAGAACTTCATCCGCGGCTACACGGAGGGAGGCCACGACGTTGCGGTGTTTCCATTCGACGATGACGGGCCACGGCGTGCGGCAGTCCTGCACGCCGGTGCGACGATCGTCGCAGACGTTGGCCAGGCAACGTACGATCTCGTCCACGTTCACCGCTCGGGCGTAGAAAGCCCCCGCGAGACTCAGCTCTTGCGCAGAGTCCGTCCTCGAGCGCGCGTCGTCTTGGAGACGAACGTCTTCGCCCGCTACGACCCCAGTGTCGAAGGCTTGATCGACTTGCACGGCCACCTCACGCGTGTGGGCTTGTATCGCTGGCAGTGTCTGAGCCCGAAAGGGACGAAGGGCATTCCGTTCGTGCTTCCGAACGCCGTCGACTTCACGGCATTCTCCCCGATTCCTCGGCGAGAGCGCGCCAGCGTGAGACAGTCGCTCGACCTGCCCGCCGAGGCCCCGATCGTCGGTCGCATTGGCAAGACCGACCGTCGGCTATTTGGCAGCCTCGGCAGGCTACTCGGCAAGCATCCCGAGCTCCACGTGGCGTCGGTCGGCGACCATACCCTCTCCGCATCACTCGCCCGCAGCTTTCCTCAGCGCTTCCACACGCTCGACGCCACGAGCGACGACGCCAAGCTCGCGCGCTACTACCAAGCCTTCGACGTGCTGACGCACTTCAGCCCGAACGGGGAGTCGTTCGGCATGGTCCTGGCCGAAGCCATCGCGTGCGGGGTCCCGGTCGTGATGCCGCTCCGGCCACACCGCGACCTCGGTGGGGCCGAGGTGATTCAGCATGGGCAGGGAGGTTTCCTCTGTGGAACATCCCATGATCTCGAAGGCGCGGTCGAACGACTACTCGCCGGCACGGCAGAGCCGCTCGACCTCGAAACCGCTCGTCTGCGACTCTTGCGGCAGTGCGATCACCGTGCCGTCGCTCGCCGAGCCCTGGACGCGGCCGAAATGTTCATGAATCGCTCGTCACTCGGCGACGTTCGACGTGCGCTCGGCGAAGAAACCTCCGCGGACGACGTCGCCACCCTACTCGGAAGCACGCTGGGAAGCGCGCCGCTCTACGAGCGAGCTCTCCATGCCGTGGCGCACCATCCCTGGGGCACCGCGCTCGTCCGATCCGTGAAGAGACTCCGCAGCCCTCCGCGCGGATGATCGAGGGCGACCTCACACTCGATCATCCGCACACTCAGCTCAGGAAGGCTGGGAGCTCGGTGCCGGCGGGACTCATCTTCCGCAGATGCTCCTTCCTGACGAAGAGCACGTCGACTTGGACGAGTGCACCGTATGCATGATGCAGCTCGCAGAGCTCGCAGGGGACGAACCCCTCTTGCCCCAGAAAGTCGATGTAGTCTTGGAAGGTGGGAGCACCGCTATTGTACTTGACGGTTGGACACTCGAGATAGACGAGCGAGGCGTCGCGGAGCACGTTCGCGCCACCCCGCAGGATGTCGAGCTCTGAGCCCTGCGTGTCGAGTTTGATCAAGCTCGCACTCGGCCAGCCACGCTCACGCACGACGGCGTCGAGTGTCTGAGTGGTGCGCTCGGTCGCAGCGACGGTGTCGTAGCGCGAGGTGGTCTCCTTGTAGTAGGAGTCGCCGGTGCCGTCGGTGTCATAGAACTGCACCACCTTTTCCTCTGAGGAAAGCACGCCGATCGCATGCTTACAGCCGGTCCGGAGCAGCTCCGGGACGCACTTCTCGTTTGCTTCGAACAAAAAGAACTCCGCCTGCGGCAGTGCGCTCCGCATCGCCCGTGTCCACTCGCCGTGCCGCGCCCCGATGTCGTAAACGACATCGATGACGATGCCCTCTCCTTGCAGCTGACGAATCGCGGTCGCGAGCTTGTCGCTCGTCAAATAGTGGGCGAGGCGCTGACGAGATCGGGGTGCGCGCGCCAGAACTGCGTCGACGACGGACTTGATGATGGCTTTCACATGGGCTCGCTGACTCGAACGGCTCACTTGCCTGCGGGGCTCGTGGGCAGCCTCAGGGGGACAGAGGTCGAGTGTACACGAACACGTTCCCGGAAGTGCCCACGGCGCGTGTCCCGACGGCGACGACGCAGCCATCCTCGCGTACCGTGGCGCCGCGCAGGTACGTGTTGTCTCCGACGACCGCGAGATCGAGCGGCTCCGCCAGGTCGGACTCGTCGTAGGTGGCTAAATAGGCCTCGCTCCCGGACGAGGGGCTGCCCACGAACTCCGCGTTCTCGAAGTCCCCGGACATGCCTGCCACCATGCCGACGAGAGCAACCGTGCCGGCGCCTAGTCCGAGGTTGCTGGCGACGACGTTGTCGAGTGTCGATAGGCAGGAATGGTCGACGACATCGCCCTCCTCGTACCTGGCGATCCAAATGCTGTTCATCGTATCGGCGTCAGGGCAACCGATGGCTCCGTCCGTGGAAGTCGTGTCGCCGGTGATGATGTTTCCGATACCCACTGCGGGGGCATCGTCGCCCGAGCCGCCGAGCAGGGATACGGAAGCGCACGGCAAGGCCGTGCAGGCCTCATCTGAAATCAGGCTGATGAGCGCGACGTCGCCGCCACCGAATCCATCCAAACCTTCGAAGTCTCCTCCCGAATCGATGCTGGCGCTGGAGAGAACAGCATCCCTGCCCAAGAAGCCGTGCCCGTAGTTCGGCGAGTCCGAGCCGAAACAGTGCCCGATCGCACTGTCGCTCCCCGGCGTCCAGAAACCCAGGAGTACGTCGGGCGAGTCGAAACCACCTCCACCATGCTTCGGGCCGATGTTGCCGCTCTCGTGAGAATCGACGGTACCGGTCACCAGGTAGTGTGCCCCCGCGCCGCTTCCACGAGCCACGACTCCTTCGACCTCCTCGTCGTCGTCACCACCAATGCAGGCGCTCCCGAGCAGCTCGCCGCTCGACGGCGAGATCTCGGCGACCCACGCGTCCCGGGCACCGTGATGGTCGTCGCAGGCCTCCACCGATTGTGCCGTTCCCGCGATGACGAGTCGCCCCGCATGTCCATGCGCGAGCGCTACGTGGCCAAACACGCCGGGATACACCTCCGACCAGAGCACCTCGCCGGAGGCCGTCAAACGCAGCGCGAACGCCCCGGTGCCGCCATCGCCGAACGGGTGGTTCGACGAGCTGGTCGTGCCCGCGATGACGACGCTCTGGTCCTCGAGGGCCACCACGCCCCAGGCGGAGTCCTCGAGCGTGCCGCCCGCAATGTAGGTCCAGCCGCATTCACCGCTGTCTCCGCCGCCGAGACCGCCGCTGCCTTCACCCCCGGAACCTCCGCCGCTGCCACCAGCACCGCCCGCGTCGGCGCCACCGTCGGCTTCGTTGCCACCCCCTGAGCTACTCCCCGCCTGCGACGTGGTGCCACCGCTGTCCGTTCCATTGCCCTCACCACCCGAGCCGTCGCTCGGACCGCCGGCATTGGCGGAGCCACTGTTGCCACCCCCGTCGCCTCCTCCGTCCCCGGTGCAGTTCGCACCGCACACGACACCCACCAACGACACGAGCCCCCATGTCCAGCCTTTGGTCACGGTCCGGCACGCTACCAGGCAAGAGGCGCCTCGTGCTCCGCAAAGTGCGGCTGGGAGAACTGAACGGCCGACCGAACACCGCGCGGGCCAGCCGGGCGCTTTATTTCAGGAGGATGCAGTAGTCGCAGCTCCCGCCGTCCCAGGAATAGGAGTCCTCCTGGGTGGCGGCACAGAGGCTCGCGAGTCGGTCCTGCGCCGCCTGGTCCAGCGGGTTTCCCTCGAGGTTCGTCAGGGAGCAGCCGCCCGTGCCGCCGACGAAGCCGTCCGGCAGCGACGTGATGTCGTTGTCGCGCAAATCGAGCTTGCTGAGCGGCATGTCACCGAGGACGCTCACGTCTTCTAGAGCGTTCTCACTCGCGTCGAGCTCCGTCAGCTCATGCTCGGCGAGGAACTCGAGCGACGTAGCGCCCACGTTGCGCATGAACAGCGAAGTCAGCTCGTCGAGCGTGCCGATGGGATCCAGAGACTCCACCGGATTGTCGGAGATGTTGAGGCGCTGCACGGTGGCCCCGGACAGCGGCTCCAGATCGACGATCTGGTTGCTGTCGAGCCAGAGAAGCTGGACATTCGAAGACGCCAGTGGTGCGACGTCGACGATGCGATTGTCGCTGAGGCTCAGGTTGGAGAGGATTTCGCACGTACCCAGCGCAGAAATGTCTTCGATGGCGCAGTGCTCGAGGTCGACGTGCACGAGCGACGGCGAACCGGCGAGCGCGCTCACGTCCGACAGCCCGGTTTCTCGGATCGTCAGTCTGTAGAGGTTGGGAAGGCCCTCCAGCCCGGCCAGGCTTTCGAGCTCGGGCGCCGACGTGATCTCGATGATGCCGAGCGCCGGAGCTCCGGCCAGTCCCTCGAGGTGGGTGATCGGCATGTCGAGGAGGCCAAGCCATTGCAGATCGGCGAGCTCGCCGAGGGCAGGCAGCTCCTCCGCCGGCACGTGGGCGAGCATCACGTCGGACAGCGCACGAATGCTGGCGAGCGGCGCCAGGTCCGTCGTGGAGGTCGCTACGATATTCAGCGACGTGAGGTTCCGGATCGTGGGGAGGGCGCTCAGATCGGTCGCCGGCATGTGCTCAATCCCCAGCGCCCCGATGTTCGCATCCGTGAGCACATCCACCGACGTCCAGCCGAGGTCGCTCAGCTGCAAGTAGCCGAGCGAGAGAGTCGGCAGAACCTCCACATTCCGGTACTGCCCCCCGTAGAGGCGAAGACTGCTCAGCAGATCCAGTTCCGCCAGCGCGTGGAGGTCGAGCGCACCGGCGGCCAACCCGCCTTCCAAGGTCAAGTCCGTGAGTCCGGCGAGGCATTCCAGTCCCTCGAGCGAGCTCACCCCCTCACCCGTCGTGAAGTTCGACATCCCGAGCAGGTTGGCGACGTCGCCGTACGGCACCTGCTCACGAACGTCTTCGGCCAGGGCGGCGTCCTCGAACGTGCAAGGACCGACCTGATGAAACGAGGATGCTGAGCCTCCTGCCCCGCCCAAGCTGGAGCCCCCGCCCGTCTGGCTACCGCCGGGCGTACTGCCGCCAGTACCGGGCTCGCCATCCGACGTGCTGCCACCCGTTCCTTCATCGGTCACGGGACCAGCGAGGGGGGCGCAGCTGGTCGCAATGAGAAGGCCGGCGAAAGTGGCAAGCAGGGGACGGAGGGTCATGGCGGGTTCCAGAGCAGGCTACCGCGGATAAGCACCAGTCGTGCCAGGTGTCATGCAGCCCCCCCGGCTACTTCCCACACGGCAAAAGGCCTGACTCAGCCGCAGTCCCCGGCTTCCAACGATCACTCGGGCGCCATCTTGTGGTCAGTCGACTCACCGGGCTGCCAGCCCAATGAGAAGCCTGCTCGTCATACCGAGGTCCACGCCGTCGTCTGGGCGTAAAACTTTCCTGGTCCCGCGCAACAGACCTCCCCGTGGCGCTCCCCTGTCTTCGGGGCTCACCGTGGCCGCAGTGGGTTGCTTGACGGCGAGCGGCGGTCGAGCTCGGTGCATGGACCGAGCTCGCAAATCGCGCGAATGCCGCCGCGTCCGTATTGTGACTCGTTCGTTATGCGCGTCACACGGCGATTCCCACGCCGACCTCCAATCGGTACCATTCACCGAAATATTTCATCGCTCAGCGAGCGAAATATTTCATCGCTCAGCCGGCGAAATATTTCATCGCTCAGCGCGCGCCCTTTTCTGCTTGCGCGGATTCGGCGTTTCCGCCAGCGTGGCGCGCGATGTATCGGCTGCTGTTGCGGAGTGTACGGGGTGGGCAGATCGGCAGGGTGCTCTGGCAGCGCCCCACGAGCCTCTGGATGGGCCTTCTGCTCGTGCTGGTGGCGTGGTGCCCGCCAGCGGCGGCAGCCTATGTGCAGGTGAACGTCACGGCGACCGACAATTGCACGGGCGACGCTGATCCCCACGTTGGCTTCGAGATCGAGATCGACGGCGTCACGGCTCCGTGGGTCGCTGCGTCTTATTGCGAAGGCATTCCGTTCACCTGCGCCTGGAGCGGCATTCAGAAGCCCATTACCAACCAGATCGATTTCTTGCGCTACGTCGACACCTGCAAAGAATCCGTCGAGGTGAAGATCCGGAAGATCGACAAGGGTGGGAACCTCTTCAACCTGAGCGACGACTTCTGCGGGGAGCAGGTGGTCAGCGTCGACACGCGGGACCCGAGCCCGACCGACGGAATCTCAACTTGTATCGGCGTGATCAGCTCGAGTCCAATCCAAGTCGCACCGGAGTATCAGTGCAGCTCGATCTCGCTCATCCCGGATGTCGACGACGACAAGGACGGTCTCGCGGACTTCTACGAGGATGCTGGCGAGCTGGACCTGGACTGCGATGGCGCCGGTGACTTTCCGCTCCCGCCCGGGGTCGATTCGGACCACAAGGACCTGCTCGTCGAGATGGACGTGATGGCGGGAACTGGACTGACCCTGGCCCAGATCTCCCACGTGATCGACACGGTGGTCGAGTCGTTCGAGCTGGCACCGGTCGACGCTGGCGGCACACCCAATCCGGACGGACAGCCAGGCATCCGCGTGTGGGTCGACAAGCCGGGGACCGACGATTTTCCGGCAGGCGACGGTACCACCATTCTACCCATCGACCTCTCCCGACCGGATGGACGAATTGCCGCGATGGGCACCTTCGATCCGGCCAAGGAGCCTTACTTCCGCTACATCGTCGTGGGCCTGGAGGGATGGGAAGCGCCCGGGGCGCGCGAGTCGGCGACGTCACCAGTTGGCTCGTGCGTCGACGGCATCGACAACGATGGCGATGGTCGAGTCGATAGGAGCGATCGAACCTGTCATGTCGATCCAGAGAACAGCGAAGATGGGGTGACCACCCCCGGATCATGCCTGGATGGCATCGACAATGGTGCCACGCCGGACGGCGCAGATGGCCTCGACGCCGATGAATGTCAGGGAATTCCTCGCGAAGGGAATCCGGGAGCCGCAGTCGATTCCTGCTTCAACGGTGTCGATGACGGCGCGGATGGTGCCGACGCGGCGGACAGCGACTGCCTGGCAGGCGGCACGTACAATCCCACTTTGGCCGAAGACGGCGTCCTCAACGCATGCGGCGACGGCTTGGACAACGGGGCCAACGGCGCCGATGCAGCCGACCCAGCTTGCGCCGCGGTACCGAGAGAAACCGGCTCGACACTCCAGAGCTCGTGCTGGAACCAACGGGATGACGACGGTGATGGCCTCTTCGACCTCCAAGATCCCGACTGCGCGGCAGGGGTGACGTGGACTGAGGACGGGAAGAAGTACGGGTCCTGTTGGGACGGAGTCGACAATCAGGGGGACGGTGCGGACGACCAGGACCTCGGCGACTGCATCTACCGATCGGGCGCAGCGAGCCCGGCGGACGGAACGATCGTTCTCAACACCTACGATGCCGGAACCTTCATGCACGAGCTCGGCCATACGCTGGCACTCGGTCACGGAGGCCCGTACTTCCTGAACGGCGCATTGCGAGCCGATGTGGTTCAGGCGCAGACGAACTCCAAGCCCAATTACTCCAGCGTCATGAGCTATTCGTTCCAGCGCGGCATCCCGCGCGCCTACGACGAAAGCGCCCTGGAAGGCCCAGGAGCGCCGCCCAATTCGTGCTGGGATCGGGTCGACAACGATGGTGATGGCGCCTCGGACTATCGGGACGACGACTGCTTGCACCCCGGCCAAGACATCGATGGCGACGGCTTGGACGACCACGCCTTCCTCGACTACTCGCCGCCGCGAGATCCTTTCGGATTTCGTGAACTCGAACCCATCACCAATGACTATGAATTGCCCGAACTCATCGACGAAAATGCCGTCGTCGAAAGTCAGCGGTACTTCTATTCCCCGATGGCCACGCACGATGTGACGTACGTCGACTTGCTCGGAAAGCTGCAGCAAATTCGCTCGGACGGCTTCGCGCCCAACCTCCACGAGGGTGGCTTGACCGGCGGTTCTTGCAGCGACGGCTTGGACAACGACGGGAACTCGCTGATCGATTGGCAGGACCTTTCTTGCTACGGCTTCGATGTCGACGGAAATGGCATCATCTTCGGAGGTCCTCGCGTCGTCGTTCTCCGCACGGACGACGTCACCCCGCCCATGGTCCTCGAAGCGGGAGACGACTGGTCCAACGTACGGCTGCCCACCGTCGGCCCGCTCGCGCCTGGCGATCTGCCAGAGGCAGTCGAGCCGCCGCAGTTCGAGGAGACGGTCACCAACGTCAACGCCGACTTGGTCCTGACCGCTTCGCCTGCTGCCGTGCACGGAAACGTCGGTGGATCGGCGTCCGTGATCTGGCTGGCGCAGAACCTTTCCGGTGTGCCCGCACCAGCGACGACGCTCTCCGTTCAGCTGCCCGCAGGGGTCGCAACGGCGCCGCTACCCACCGGCTGTGTGGCCACCGGGGCCATGGTGGTGTGTTCTCTGGGTGACCTCGGGCCCCTCGCGTCGGCCAGCGTCAACCTTCCTGTCGTACTGGGAAGCAACCCAGGCGCATCGGTGCGTCAGCTCGTCGGCACCGTCGCTGCGGCGCAGACGCCGGACCCCAACCTGGCCAACAACACCGCGCGCACGGTCGTGACGAGCAATCCCGTCATCGCATCGTTCGACGACCCAGCAAGCTGGAACGTTCAGGGCGCTACGCTCGTACCGGTTACCGGCGGCACCGAGGGCAATGGCGCGCTGCGGGTATCCCAATGCGGCTATGTCACTCTGACCAGTGACACGTTCAACACGGCAGAGTGGGAGAAGCTCGGCGATCGCTTCGCCATCGACGTCTTCGTGCCAGCGGTCGTCCCGAACATCTACTGGGTAGGCGACATTCAGTTTTCCCTTCGCAGCATCAACAATCAGGTGCACGGGGAGTACCTCGGCTTGAACAGCCTGACGACGCTGCCCCGCGGTCAGTGGAGTACGATGACATTCACCCTGACGCCAACTGCCCGCGCACTCTTGGCGGGCGATTACTCCGCGGCGGAACTCCAGATCTTCGTCAACACGAACCTATGTTCGAATGGTGTTCGACTGGACAACCTTCGTCTCGTGAACAACGTGTCGACGCGTACGGTGTTCCATGGCAGCCAGGCATCCCCGCAGCAGAGCACCGGCGGCATCGGAACTCTGGAGAGTCTGGCGGATTGGAGCAGCCCGGGCGGGCTGAGCGTCGTTGCCACTCCACGCACGCAAGGCACGGGGGCGCTCCGCGTGTCCGGCCCCGGCTGGGCCCAGGTCACGAGCCGGAAGTTCTCGACCGTTGAACTCGGTGGTTCCGGCAGTGAGCTCGTGATCGACGTTCTCGTCCAAGATCCACCCGACAATCCCTACTGGGTGGGAGATCTGCAGGTGCACCTGACTTGTCCCAGTGCTGGCGTGCATGGAGCCTACCTCGGGCGCGCCAGCCTCGGCGGAGCCTTCTTCGACGAGTACAACGCAGTTCGGCTCCCTCTCCCGGCATCGATGGCCGCAGTCCTTCAAGGAAACTACGCGGATTGCCGGCTCGAGATTGGAGTCGGCGGGATGCCGATGCCCGAGGGCTTCCTTTTGGATAACCTGACACTCCAGTGAAGCTCCACAATCGCTCGCGCCCAGTGCTGGCGCTCGTCGCACCGCTTCTGCTTCTGATCTCCGGTTGGTGGGCGTGCTCGAAACCGGCAGGTTCCGACACGACCGACGCCGGCGGCGCGTCCGGCGGGACTACCGCCGCTGGCGGAGCGAGTTCGACGGGAGGAAACCCAGCAGCCGGTGGCACGCCGGCGACCGGCGGAGGAGGCACCGGAGAGGTCGTGTCGAGCTGCAATGTACCCGCGATCCCGCAGACGATCGCGCCCGTGCTCGTGGGAGAGGCAGAAGCCCCAACCGGTGGCACGCTGGTCGACGGGCTCTACCATCTCACCAAGTTCGAGGTGGATAGTCTCGAGACGGCGCCGAAAACAGTCGCAATTGCTGTCGAGATTGCCGGTGGCGGCACAATCTTCCGTTTTGCGGCACGATACGGGGAGCAGTCCTTCGGCCAGGAATACACGGTGCAGACGGACGGCACGAGCGCAACCATCACGACCACGTGTCCTGAGGCTGAACTCGGACGAACTTCCACTTCAGCCTACAGTGCCCATGACGCGACGCTCATCTTCTACTCTCAGGACGGCGTGCAAACGTACACGCGTCGCTGAGAGACGAACCCACGAGATGGGGCTCCGTCGGACATCGTGGCTGCTCGGATTACTGACGATGTGGGCGTCTTCGGCTGCCGCCCAAGGGATGCCCGAGCCGTACTGTCCTCCCGAGCGGATCCCACGTCCGATCGAGCGCGATCCAACCGCGTCGCCTCCGGCCTACTTCGGCGTGCCACTCGGCGTGGACGTACGCATTCCGCTCGAACCACTCGAGCGACTGGATCTGGACATCTCGAATGCCATCACCGGAGAAGCGATTTCCGCTGAAGGAGAGGCTTTCGCTGGAATCGCGCGCTTGGACCCACGGCAGCGCGCGCTCGACGAGATCGTTTGGCATCCCGATGTCCCTCTTGCGCCCGGCGAGTACGAGTTCGTAATGCGCGTGGCTGCCAATGAGCTGCCGAATTGCGAGCTCGAGGCGCCTGAGACGACCACGCTGCCGCTCACGGTGCTCGACGCGACGCTCGAGGAAGTCGTGGATGCTTTGGCCTTCAGCGTGTCAGCGTCCCAGCGGCAGCTTCCGGTGGAGCCGGACTGCTGCTTGATCGCGGATTGTACGGCAGGCCCGTGCACGCAGTGCTGGCAGGTGATCACCCAGGTCCAGCACATCTTCGACTGGCTCGACGTCCCGGGTGCATACTATCTGGATGTGACCCTCACGCCCGATGTCGCGGAGGTGGATCCGGTCTCGGTTCGCGGGTCCCCGCCAGCGGTCATCTACTCTCCGGAGCCGGATTTCTGCGTCGAAGCATGGCTCGAGCTGGCTGGCACCGACGAGGTGGTGGGCACGCTCGACGCCTGCAGCGAAGACACGCTGCCCGACGAGCTGCCGCCGACCGACGAGCTTCTGTCCGTCTCTCCAGAGTCGTGTGAGACGTGGCCGGAGAACGTCGTCGCGAGCGCACGGACGCTCTGGGTAGCGCGTGGCGAGGACGAGCCAACGGCGTTGGCCAAGCTCGGCGTGGTCCTCGGTGGGGCCCCGGGCTCTGGTGGACAGCCGGCGAGCGGCGGTGAGACGAGCAGCAGCGGCGGCACGGGCGGCCGAATGGAGACTGGCGCCGGCTGCGTCGCAGGACCGATTCCGGCCGCACCCACCCAGACGACCTGGGGCCTCGTGCTGCTGCTCGCGACGTGGGGCGCCAGACGACGAGGTCGCGCGGCCGTCACACGGCATACGTAGCAGGGTGCTGGTCGGCAGGGTGCTTTTCAGCACCGTGCTACAAGGTGCGCAACTTCGCGTTCAGCCGCGCAGGATGCCGTCGATGGTCGCCGTCCCGACACCCATGCTGCCGATCGTGCTGCCAAAGCCCCTCGCCAACGTCAGCAGGTAGTCGCCGTGAGAGGCTTCGACTTGCAGGAAGCGCCCAGTCAAAAATGGGGTCTGCCCGCCGCCGATGATCATGTACGGCAGGTTGGTCGTGGAGTGTTGCTCGGCCGTGCTGTTGGCGCGCGGGCCGCCGAACTCCGAGACACAGAGCACGGTAGTCGTGTCGAGGAGGCTACCGGTGCCGTCGGGGACCGAGTCCAGCCGATCGAGCAGTAGCTTGAGTTCGTCGAAGAACCAGCGTCGAATTCTCACGCGGTCGCGGGTGGAGACCTCGGCCGTAATGTTGTGCCCGGCATCTTGAAACGCCCCATCCTCCGGATGCGCCAGACCGTGATCGCCAGCGCCTGGATACTCGAGATCCGGCAGAAAGTCGTAGCGGTAGTCGGTGAGCTCGCCGCCGTCGATCTTGTTCTCGCCCGATGCTCCCCACTGAATCGTCGCGCAAGGCGAGTAGCCGAGAGCCAGTGCCGTAACGGCGAGATCGCGCACGAACGGCGCCACTACCGGCAGTCCACGAATGTCGCTCTCTGCTTCAGCGACGGCCGGATCGTTCGGATCGATGAGCGGATCGAGTGGCTCCGATGGCTCGTCGTCCTGCATCTGGACCTCGAGCGATTCGAGGCGCGCGACCTCTTCTACGTAGGCCTCGAGCCGCGCCGCGGCAGCGCTCCCGGCGGCGCATCGAAGCGCCTCGACCCGACTCTGCACTGCACCCAGCATGGCCAAGCGGCTCGTCGCTCGGGCGCTGCCGTCTTGCCCGGGAATCGTCAGCTCCCCAACGGCGTCGAGCACGCGTCGCGCGTCGCTGAGCGGTTGCCAAGAGGGTTCGATGAAGTCGTCTCCCGCCGGCCGGCTGACATCGCGCGTGCCGTTGTAGGAGACACGATTGCCATACACTCCGGTGCGAAACACGGGCTCGACATGACCACTGCCGAAATGCACGTCAGCCATGACGGTGTCGAGGGACGCTGCGCTGCCCGTGTCTTCACCGGACAGAGCCTCTCCCGTTAGCGAGCTGCGAACGGCAGGAGCGTGATCTCCTTGCCCCTCACTGCTGACGCCATGAACGAGCAGCATTCGATCGGCGTAGTCAGCCAGGGGCTGCAAGAGGAACGTCGGCCTGTCCTCGTCCGGGATCGCCTCGTTGAAATCGGTACCGCTCAGGTCGTTCGTACGATCGCTCCTGATGGTCAGGGCGCCCGCTTGGCTCGGCCAGAACCACTCCGGCACGGTGCCGTCCGCCATGTACCAGACCAGCAGGCGCTGCGTTCCAACGTCCTGCGCCATGGCGCGGCGAATGAGGCGTGACCAGAGCGGCGAGGTGAGCGCCAGTCCCGCCAAACCGAGCGGCAAGCCGCCCACGAAGCTGCGACGAGAGACGAGTCGCACGGGACGTTTGCGCTGGATGATCATGCTCGCATCTCCTTCATTCGCCTGCGCACCAGGGAATCGCGCTTTCCGAGCGGACTGCCAGCTCGAATGCCGTCTCTTCGATGATCGTGCCTAGGCTTGCGCCGGCCTCGACCGAATCGGCCAGTGAAACCGTCCATGAATCGCTCACAGCGTCGATCTCTTGTTCGAGGAAGAACGCCAGCCACTGGCGCGAAAAGCACTCGGCGAAGGCACGACTCGTAGAGACGGCCTCGAGCAGCTCGGCCACGTTGGAGTAAGTGCCCGCTAGTTCCGGGTGGTCGAGCACCGTTGCTTCCGGCGGCTGTCCTTCGAAGTCGGCATCGAACGCGGCGAAGGCATATCCGATTGGATCGATGTGTCGATGACAGTTCGAGCAGCGCTCGTCGACCGTGCGGTCCTGCACCTCACCGGCGAGCGCCACCAGGTCCGGATTCGGGATCGGAATCTTTTGGCAGAGCAAGCCTCGCAGCACCAAAAGTCCGCGAAAAATGGGCCGTCTGCCTGAATCGGGATGACGGGTCGAGCCGGCCATGAGTTCTTGTCCGAGCAGGCCGCGACGAAGCGACTCCTCGGGCCAGGTCAGACGAACGACTTCGCCTTCGTCGTTCTCGACGCCGTAGGACTGCGCGTTGTCCGGATGCACGATGCCCCAAGTGCCCCCGATGAAGTCAGTCACGGGGGCGTCGCTGCTGATCGCCTCCTCCACGAACGCCAAGAGCTCGAGATAGTCGGGAGACGTGACGAAGTCGTCGCTTTCGTCGATCCGCAGGTCGGTGTCTACGTCGAGCCACTGCCCGAAGAAGCGAGCCAGAGCCGGAATGGCGCGTTCGTCCGCCGCCAGACGTGCCGCTTCGTTCTGTAAGCTTGCGCCGACGCCCGTCATTTCTTGGCCTATGGTGCGCAGCTGCGCGTCGGGCGGAGCGTCCCAGAGCGCGTAGCCCATCCACTCGGCCACGCGCCTGGCCCAGGCATTTTCGCCCGCATTGGACGGCGAAGAGCGAAACAAGAAGTCAGCGCTGGTGAGTGCGGCTCCCAACATGGCGCGCGTGGCTTGAACGTCGTCTCCGCCACCAGCGCGCACGCTCTGGATGACGCCGGCCCAGGTCGCGAGCTCGGAGTCGGCAAGGGGGCGCCTGAACAGGAGCTCGAGTGGAGCGCGGAAGTCTTCGTCGATGCACACCTCTGCATCTGCGTCGGAGCAGGCCGGTAGCTCGGACGGCACGACTGCTGCGGCCAGTTCTTCGGCGACCAGAAGGTAGGGATGCACGGGATCCGGGGTGACCTCCACGTTGGAGGTGAAGTGCGCGATGCGTCCGTCTTCAGGGATCAGGTTGAGGTCGGGCGTGACGCCCAAGGCCGCCCATACGGTGGCGGCGTACTCCACCCGCGTCAGACGCGAGATGTCGCTCAGGGCTTTCTCGTCATCCGGGATGACGACACCACCGGAGCCGGGATTGGCTCCAGCGCCTGCTCCTCCACTGCTGGACGCCCCTCCGAGACCTCCTGGGGGCTGTCCGTCTGGACCGCTCTGCCCATCTCCGAGCGTCGCCGTACAACCAAGAGCGAGGAGCAAGGCGCCACCTGCCCACCATGTATTCCCTACAGCATCCGCGGTGGGCGCAGGTGGTCTTTGCAGACGAACCCGGAGGAAGTGCCACATCGTCATGAGAACGACAATCGCGAGAGAGCCAGCGTCGGACTATCAGCCGGCCTCCAAATTCTGTCAAGCGCTTCCATGGTACATCCGTGATAGCTCTGTGAGAGTCCGCTTCCATGCTCGAAGCGACGCTGCGATCGAGCATGCTGCGACACGCCGTCACTCGAGAGCCGATGCACTGCGCACCAATCTTGCCGGGGTAGCTATGCGGAGCCCGTCCACGACCCTGCGGTCATGCTGCTGTGATCACGCGGACTTCCCCGGTCCCGATCGCGCGACGTTCACCCGCACCCCATCGCAGAACGCTCGTGGAAGCGCGCCAACTGCTCACCGTCGAGCGTGAGCAGCACGCACAACGCTGGCGTCCTTGCTGAAATGGCGCAGTGACAGCAAAACTCGCGCGAGCGTGCGTCGACGGGGCCTCCATCAGGGGGCCATCAGCGTCTGGAGCTCCGCACGCGTGCGTTCGGCGCCCGAGACATCCCCGAGTGCACCCAGACAGTCGGCGAGTGCCGACAAAAGATCGACATCTTCCTGCCTTGCCTGGAGACCGCGTTCGAGCGTGCGTCGTGCACCTGCCCGATCGCCCGCGGTGTGCTGCGCCGCTGCCAAACCGAGCGCGAAACGGGGATCGAGGGGGGCGAGGGTCACCGCGCGCTTCAGTTCACGGAGCGCCTCGACAGAGCGCCCCGAACGAACCAGAGCTAGTCCGAAGGCATAGTGCGAGTCTGCGCTTTCGGGCTCGCACGACAGCGCCCGTTCGATGGCCTTCTGACTGGCTGCTTCGTCTTCGCTTTGGCGCGCTAGTTCTGCCAGGTTGAGCCAAGCCGGCACGAAGCAGGGCTGACGCGTGAGCGCGCCCTTGAGTGCTGCTTTTGCAGCATCGTGGCGTCCCCGGCGCATTTCGAAGGCGGCACGCTCGACGTGCGTGGCGGGCAGTGTCGCAGCCACCTCGAAGCTTGTCTCGACCTCTCGCCAAGCGCTGAGCAGGGCGGTGCGCGCCTCCGGAGTCAGCTCGCCGAGCGGTGCGTCCGCGAGCCCTTTGCCGACGGCGACACGTACGGCGAGACGGGGGTGGGACAGGAGTGGAATCAGGAGTTCGAAGCGTACCGGAGCCGGAAACAGCGAGGCACCTTGTGCCGCGCCGAACGCCACGATCGCATCGGGTGAGCGCCCCGCGCGTGCGAGGGCAGCCTGGCTGCGCGCACCAGGGTGGCGGCCGAGGGCTTCGAGCGCGGTCGCACGAGCCAGGCTCGGGGCGCTCTCGTTTGCTGCTAGCGCGAGCAAGAGGTCGAGGGATCCTGCTCGTCCCGACCGCTCGGCCGCCAATGCAGGAGCAAAACCTTCGCGTTGGTCGTAGTGGGGGTACCAAGTCCGCTGTTGTTCGTCAGCCCAGGCCTCAGGGCGATTCGCGTGGCAGGCCTGGCACGCATTGGGCGTCCCGAAGCGCAGTGTCCAATCGGGACGCGGTACGCGAATCGAGTGATCGCGACGCTCGTCGACCTGCATGTACACCTGGCTGGGCATGTGACAGTCCACGCAGGCGGGCGAGGAAGGCCCCGCGTGGTGCGAGTGGCGCGCGCCAGCGAACGTTTCTGCTTGGTGGCAGGTCAAGCAAAGTGCGTCCCCGTTTGCGCGCAACGTTCCGGAATGAGGTTCGTGGCAATCCGAGCAGCGGACGCCTGCCGCGTGCATCTTGCTGAGCGAGAAAGATCCCCACTCATAGACTTCGCCTTCGATCTGGCCGTCTGTGTGGTAGCGACCGTCACGCAGGAGCTCCGGCTCGAAGAAGTCGAGGAAAGCCGACCCCGGGAGTCCGCCTTCCGCAAGCGTTTCGCGGCGGCTGTGGCAGGGCGCGCACGTCTCGAGCTCGGTGTCGTCGACAGGGTGGTGAGCTGGGCTCCCATTTCCTCCAGGCAACCAGGGCTGACTGCGTGTCAGGCGGGCGGGTAGGGCGCGTTCACCGGACTCTGGGTCCTTGGCCCAGGCAACGTGCCGCGAGCCGGGGCCATGGCACGCCTCGCAGCCCACGGAGAGCTCGGCCCACCGCGTGGCGTACTCGTCTTTGGTTGCATCGTAGCGACGTTCGACGCCGGTGGAGTGGCAGTCGGCGCAGACATGGTTCCAGTTCTGAGCTGGAGCCAGTGAATGGAGCGGGTTGGTCGGCGCGACGCCGCCCGGGCCGTAGACATGACTCCAGTTGCCTACGCTACCTGGTCCTTCATCCTCCGTCTGGTAGGTGTCGGCCAGCGACTGCAGCCGGCCGCGTCCGGCGTCGAGGATGTATTGCTCGACGGGCGCGACTCCCGCCACATAAGCGACGGGAAACGAGCTGCGCGAATCGGGAGCCGTCGGAACCGAAAGCACGAGCACATCGGTCGCGGGTACGAGCTCGATGCGACCCCCCTGCTCGGTCACGGGGGTACTCTGCTCGAAGCGTTGGCGATCGGCCGGTTCTGGCAGACGGAGCGCGCGCTCATGATGCGACCCTCGGTAGAGCTTCGCTTGGGCTTCGTGGCAGCTGGAGCAGGTCGCTGAACCCACGAACTCTGCGGTGGATGCCGAGGCTTTCTGAGACGAAGCGAGGGCGGGAGACGGCTTTTGCATGCTCGCCTCCGAAACGCCGCCGCGGCGCCGGGGCTCGGACCATGCATGGGACAAAAACCAAGCCGCGCTCGCCGAAATGGCGAGCGCGGCCAGGAGCGCTACGAGGCGACTTCGCTTCGTCAATGCTTCGGAGTCAATGCATCGAGCACTTGGTCGACGCTGAAGCTCGCGGCCTTCTGGCGGGGTGGGAAGTCCTTGAACGTGCCCACGAACTTGGCCACTGCGGCCTGCGCGGGAACGAACAAGAACATGTGCTCGGCTAGCCAGTGATGGTAGTCGATACCCACGTCGGAAGCCTTCTCGAACGGATCGGCTTTGATGTCGATGACGAGCGGAGTTCGCAAGGACGTGAACGCCCTTTGCCAGACCTCGAAGCCTTCACCTTCTTGGATCGAGAAATGGAACTTGAAGCGCTCGTTGCGGAAAGCGCAGAGGAGTCCGTCGTCGTTGAAGTAGAAGAACTCCTTGCGCGCACTGCCGCCGTTTCCGAGCAGCAAGTCGAGTTGGTTCACGCCGTCGATGTGCACCTTGAAGTTCTTGCCGCCAGCCGCATAGCCCTTCTTCAGCTTCTCGACGACGTCGGCCTCACCCGCGGCGGCCAGGAACGTCGGCAGCCAGTCCATGTTCGAGATCATGCCGTTGGAGACGACGCCCGCCGGGATCTTCTTCGGCCAGCGGACCATCATCGGAACGCGCATGCCGCCTTCCCAGGTGGAGGCCTTCTCTCCGCGGAAGGGGGTCATGCCGCCATCGGGCCAAGACATCACTTCGGCGCCGTTGTCCGTCGTGTAGACGACGATGGTGTCGTCGGTGATCTTCAGCTCATCGAGCTTGTCGAGGAGCACTTTCACGGTCAGGTCGTGCTCGACCATGCCGTCTGCCTCGAGGCCCAGCCCGGTTACGCCCACCGAAGCCGGCTTCAGGTGGGTGAAGATGTGCATGCGCGTCGAGTTGTACCAAACGAAGAAGGGCTTCTTCTCCTTGTGCGACTCTTCGATGAAGCCCACGGCTGCCTTGACCGTCTCCTCATCGATCGTCTCCATGCGCTTCTTGTTGAGCGGGCCGGTGTCCTCAACCTTGCCATCTGCCTTGCTGTGCAAGACGCCGCGCGGACCGAACTTGGCTTTGAATGCCGGATCCTTCGGGTAGTCGGGGTTCTCGGGCTCTTCTTCGGCGTTCAGGTGGTAGAGGTTGCCGAAGAACTCGTCGAAGCCGTGCTTGGTGGGCAAGAACTCGTCCTTGTCGCCCAAGTGGTTCTTGCCAAACTGACCCGTCTTGTAGCCGAGCGGCTTCAGCAGTTCGGCGATGGTGGGATCCTCGGGGCGCAAACCGAGATCGGCGCCGGGCAGACCCACCTTGCTAAGGCCCGTGCGGAACGGCGACTGGCCAGTGATGAAGGCCGAGCGACCCGCAGTGCAGCTCTGCTCTCCGTACGAGTCCGTAAACAGCATCCCCTCGTTCGCGATGCGATCGATATTAGGCGTATGATAGCCCATCATACCGCGGCTGTGAGCGCTGACGTTCCAATACCCAATGTCGTCACCCATGATGACGAGGAGGTTCGGCTTCTTGCTCTTGCCCGCGCTCACGACGTCCGCCGTCTTCACGAGCGCCGCCGCATGCGGTTTGTAGACGGTCTTGGTGAGCTGGACTTCCTCGGGGCCTGCCGACTGTGCGGGCGCTTGCGGCGCCGCTTGCCCCGGAGCGGAGTCATCAGACGGTTCGGTCTGTCCCTTGGAGGCACACGCCAACGCCGCGAATCCTGCACCAACCAGGAGCAGGCCCATGAGCCGGTTTTTCCATTCGTTCCTCATTGCGTTCCCCTTCAATCGTTGAGTGATCGCGCACTGGATAGCGCTGATTTTGCGCGCTTGGCAAGCAAGGTCCGCGCGCGCGCGAGTGCGGTGAACCTCGAATCGACTGCGTCCGCACCCGTGCGTGGATCGAATGCGGAGCGCTCGATCACGCCCAGCTCCTCGGCGCACTCCGGCGCAGCCACTCGGAGTGGGCTGAGCGTTCGGTCGCGTCGCGCTGGAAAACGGGCGCGGAGCCACGCGTAGGCCGCTTCGAGTTGCTCGGTCGCGGACGAACCTCGCAATGTGCGTGCAAACCGCGCGAAGGCCCGCCGCTCGGCACGCCAGGTCGAAAGCCAGCGCTCGACGGCGAAGGGGCCTTTGTGCCAGCGTCGCCACACGATGGTCACCGTCGCGACCAAGAGCGCCCCACTGAGTCCGAAGCCGAGAAGCTGCGCTGGCCCGGCGCTGCCCCACATCGCGAGCCCGAGGCTCGGGTTCGGGCGTGCCCAAAAATCGAGGGCGGGGGCGTGCGCGGTGTAGAAACGGCCGCTGGCAGGCTCCAGCCAGCGAACCTCGAGTCCAGGAAGGTCGTAGTGTCCCACGCGTTCGACCACGTAGGTGACCGAGAAGGTTCGCGACGCCTTCAGTTCTCCCCGCTCGGCAGTGGAGACGTCGCGCGGACTGCCCGGATGAGTCGAGAGGCCGTCGACGGCCGCGAACTCGAGCGTGGGCAGTACGATCGGATCCGTAGCACTGGCTGAGAGCACTACCGTGCGCGTGAAGCCATCGCCGACCCGCAGAGCGTCGACGCTTCGGCTGAGGTCCTGCGTCAGCGAAACGTGCGGTGAGACGACCAAGTCCTCGCTCGAATGGGGCGGAAAGGCAGCGGTGAACGATAGGGGGGCCGAGCGCGCCGTGCGGACTTTCGGTCCCTCGTTCCAGCGCGCACCGATGGCAGGGATCTCGATCTGCCCATCCCGCTCTGCGAAGACCAGGAGCGTGCGGTGCTGCACGAGGAACAGCGTGCCGTCCTGCTCCATTTCGTCGGGCGGGGGAGCTTCGTCCCGGAAGCGAGCGATGGCTCCAGGCACGCGCGGCTCGTCGAAGCTGAAGGGGGCCGCTTGCTCGTCCTCTACGACGGGACGCCACAGCTGGACGTCGAGGCGTACGGCTTGACCAACCCACGGGCGATCGGGACCGCTCCGAACGACGACGACGTGTGCCTCGCTCATGGAGCCCCTCCTGCCGCCTGGGCCGCTAGCTTGCGCTTCAAAAATGCAGTCGGCTCGGTCGTGAGGTGCTGCAGCCACACGGCCTCCTGCACCTCGCCCGCACGGCTGGCTGGATGGGGAGCTGACGTTCCCGAACTGGGGAGAGGCTTCTTCAGGAGCGCATCAGGGTCCAGCTTTCCTGCGGCATCGTCGCTGCCCTCGTCCGGACGGGCCATGTCGGCCTTGTCGGTGTCCTCCTGCAGGGAGTGCAGAAGATGCTCGATGCGGTCGCGGTTCTCGCGGGCTTTCCGGAAGGTTGGGCGTTTGCGCAAGGCGCCTTCGTAGGCGTGGAGGGCGCTCTGCAGCTTGCCACCTTCGGCGTACGCGTTGCCGAGATAGAAAAGGCTCTCGGCGTCGTCCCCGGCAACGAACTGCGCCGCAGCCAGATCCCACCTCTCGGCAGCATAGAAGGAGAGTCCCTTCCAAGTCGGGTCTTGAAAGCGTGCGGCTGCGTCCAGGTAGTCACCGCGCTCGAAAGCGAGGCGTCCTTGTTGGTCGGGTGTGAGCCAGATGCCCTCGACCCACGGTACGCAACCGCTGAGGCAGAGCGCCGCCGTGATCACCGCTGCCGAACGTGTGCGGCTGCCGAGCACGAAGCCGCGACGGAACCAGAACGCCAGGCCCAGGAGCAGCGGCCAGGCCCAGAGGGGCCCCTCGTCTTGCCAGAAGCGTGCGTCGCCCGGCGCTACGTGTTCTGCCCTGCTGCTTGCAATGGCCGCCAGTAGACGCGGCACGTCGCGACCGGCATAGGAGAGGGCAATCGCTTCGTCCGCGCTCTGCTCGAGGGCAGTCATCTCTGCGTCGCCTTCCCCTACCGTCAGTGCCACGAGGCCGAGCTTCTTCCGGTCGGCTAGCTCACGCAGCGTTTGCCCCCCTTCTCTGGAGAGCCCGTCGCTGATGAGAAGCACGGCAGGCGCCACGGAGCTCGACGCGGCGAGGTCTTCGATGACCTTGGCTGCAGCGCCGAATGCTTGGCCATCGACGGGCATCAAATCGGGAGCGAGGACCGCGACGTAGGGTTCGAGCGCGCTCGCGTCATCCGTGAAGGGCATGAGTACGTGGGCGGTGCCCGCCACGACGATGAGCGCAGTTGAGGACGTAGGCCGCGCACGCAGAAGTGTCCCGAGCTCGAGTCGCGCCCGTTCGGCGCGACTCGGGCTCACGTCGGTCTTCGCCATGGTGCGCGATAGCTCGAACACGACGATGAGCGGGTTTTGCTCCGGATCACCGCTTTGTACCTGAGCGCGGTAGCACGGACCTGCAGCGCAGAATGTGCCCACCAAGCCCAGCGCCACGACGAGCGCTTCCGGCCCAAAATGGAGCGGAGTGCGTCGCTCTGCTTCGAGTCGCGCCAGCAATTCGGGGCGGATGATTCCTCGCCAAGGTGAGGCGGCTCGTGCGCGAACGAAGAGCGCCAAAGCCCCGAGGCCGAGCGGAAGCCAAAGCCACAAGAGCTCCGGGCGGAGGAAGTGGAAGCGGGTCCAGAACTCAGCCAAGCTGCCTCCGAAGGCCCAGCAGTGTTCGGACGAACGAACGTGAGGCCGAGAGCCCCAGCAAGAGCGCGACGAGCAGCAGCGGCACGAACGCCACCGAACGCCGTGGTTGATAGCTCGTCAGCTGATGACGGATCGGCTCGAGCCGATCGATCTCTTCGTAGATCGAGCTGAGCGCGTCTGCGCTCGCGGCGTGCAGGTAGCGTCCACCAGTGACGCCTGCCATCTTGCTCAGCACCTCTTCGTTCAGGCTTTCCTCGCCGAGGGCGCTCGGATCGCCGATACCGATCAGGTAGAGCCTTACATTCTGTTCTGCAGCGATGCGCGCTGCGGCGAGCGGCTGCACCAAAGAGCCGGTATCGTTACCGTCGGTGAGCACGATGGCGACGCGCTCTTTGGCCTCGCTCCGCTCAAACAGGCGCAAACACAGGCCCACGGCATCGCCGAGTGCGGTGCGCGGCCCAGCCATGGCCACGTCCGTCTCGAGCAGCAACGTCTGCACCACACTCGTATCGGTGGTGAACGGCACTTGCACGAACGGCGCGTCGCCGAAGACGACGAGACCGAGCCGGTCGCCGTGACGGGCTCTCACGAACTCTCCTACGACTTGCTTGACCACATCGAGGCGCGTTCGCGTCGGTGCGGTGGGCGTTGCGAGATCGATGGCCGACATGGATCCGGAGAGATCGACCGCCAGCAGGAGGTCGCGCGTCGAAGTTTGGCGTGTGATCGGCGCGCCGAGCTGAACCGGTCTTGCGAGGGCAACCAGTGTGAGGAGCCAGAGGAGCGACAGAGCGGCCAGACGCAGACGTGAGCGTGTGCGTTCGACGCGTGGATCTGGCGCCATGGACAACCGTTCGAGCCTACGAAAGAACGAGACGCGCAGGCTTGGGAGAGGACGCTCGTACGGCGGAAGGAACCGGTGGGCGACCCATGGCAGGGGCAAGAGCAGGAAGACCCAGGGCCACTCCAGCTCGCATTGCCCGCTGAGCAGCGCCGAGGTCGCTGCCATGACCTCCTGGGCGATCACGTGGGCCCTTCCGTCTTCGAGACGCGGTGCCGCTGGATCCAGTTCTGGGCTGCCGCGAATAGAGGTGCGATGGCCTCCTCGGAGAGGGCGCCCGTGCCATGCGTGCCCAGCGTGATGAGCGCGTCGCCAGCCAGCCCTTCGAAGCCGCTGCCTGGCCCCGTTGCGACCAAGAAGGCCCGCCATGGTTCGCCGCTGAGCGGTGCCACACGTGGCCGGTCGAAGGAGCTGAGCGCCACGACTTTCAGCAGGACGGCAACTTCGGTCAAGGAAGCGGCCCTTCGTTCGAGGCGACGGAGAGCGCGCAACGCTTCGCGGCGCGGTGCTCGCCTGCGGTAGCGCCGGAGAAGGCGCCAGACGGCGGTGAGCAGAGCGAGCGCCACGAAGCCCAGCGTGATCCAGGCGCCAGGCGTACTCGGCGACCACGACACGGACTCGGGAAGCGAGGGCTGCTCGAATGACGAACCCAGCGTGCCGAAGGCTTCGCGCGCAAATGGCGGCGTGCTCGGCTTCACGGGCGCCCCTTTCCCAGAACCACCCGCAGGCGCTCGACGACGTCGTCATCGGTGGAAAGCTCGAAGCCGACGGCGCGCGCTTCCTGCCAAAAAGTCTGGAACATCGCGCGTTCTTCCTCGAACGCAGCGCGGAAGCGTTCCCTGAAGTGCATGTCCGCTGTTGGGAGCGCCCGTTCGCTCTCGCCGTCGTTCACGCGCACTTGCCCCACGTTGGGGAGCTGCTGCTCCAGCGGGTCTGTCACCCAGACCAGGAGTAGGTCGCCATGGCGCCGCAGTCCTTCGAACGCACTGCGTGCCGAATCCGACAAATCTCTGAAGTCCGAGATGACGACCACCAGCGCGTCGTGACCGGCCAGGCGCGTCGCGGCCAGAAGCGCATCGGAGGCATCACGTCGCACCTTCTGCGTCGGCTGCAGGAGTGCGCTCGTCGACTCGACCAACGTCTCACAGAACTGCTGCACGCGCGCCATGCTGCGTTCCGGACGTAGCGCCCAGTCGCGCTCGGCACCGAACACATATGCCCCCACGCGGTCTCCCCGCGCAACCACTCCCCAAGCAATCAATGCGGCGAGCTCAGCGGCGGCCACGGACTTCATCCGCGTCCGGCTGCCGAAGAACATTCCCGGCCGCTGATCAACGACCAGGAGCACGGGCCGATCGCGTTCCTCGCGGTAGAGACGCAGGAATGGGCGCTGCGCGCGCGCCGTCACACGCCAGTCGATGCTGCGAACGTCGTCACCAGGCACGTAGGCGCGCAGCTCCTCGAAGTCGAGCCCGCGTCCGCGGAGCTTCGAGCTGCGTTCGCCGGCTAGCAAGCTGTTCTTTGCTTGGTTGGGCAAGAAGCTCAGATCGCGCGCCGAGTGGCGTAGTGCGACGAGCGCGTCGAGCTCGGCCACGACACCGGCGTTGGACTCAGCCATGACGCTCCTCACCCAGCGATGGCAACGACGTCGAGGAGCTTGGCAACGACGCGCGTCGCATTCACGTTCTTGGCCTTTGCCCCGTAGGCGAGAAGCAAGCGATGTCGCAGCACGGCCGGTGCCACGGCGCGCACGTCGTCTGCAGTCACGTAATCCCTGCCTTCGAGCCACGCCCGGGCACGACTCACCTTGTCGAGCGCGAGCACCGCGCGCGGTGAAGCGCCGATCTCGATCCAACTACCCAGCTCTGCGTCCAGTTGCTTTGGCTCGCGAGTCGCCACGACCAGATCGACGATGTAGCGCTCGACATTCTCGGCGATCTTCACCGTCGTTTGGATCTCTTGTCGCGCAGCACGAATGAGCTCGATCGACCCACCCTCGGGCTTGGTCGGCTTCTGCTCTTCACCGCGCACCAAGCGCAGGATACCGAGCTCGCTCTCACGCGACGGGTAGCCGACCTCGACATGCAACAAGAAGCGATCGAGCTGCGCCTCAGGCAACGGATAGGTCCCCTCTTGCTCGATGGGGTTCTGCGTCGCCAGCACGAAGAAGGGCTCCGGCAATGCGTGCGTCTCCCCGCCAACCGTCACCTGACGTTCCTCCATGGCCTCGAGCAAGGCGGCCTGCACCTTGGCAGGCGCCCGATTGATCTCGTCGATGAGCACGACGTGGCCAAAAATGGGGCCTGGATCGAAGGTGAACTTGCCCGTCTCGGCCCGATAGACGAGCGAGCCCGTCACGTCGGAGGGCAGCAAGTCGGGCGTGAACTGCACGCGATGGAGCTCCACGCCGAGGGCCGTCGCCAGCATCTTCACGGAGCGCGTCTTGCCGAGTCCGGGCAGACCTTCCAAGAGCGCGTGCCCGGAGCAAAGCAGCGCGAGCAAGAGACACTCGACCACCTGCTCCTGCCCGACGATGGCCGATTGCACGGCAGCCCGCAGCGCAGCGACCTCCTCCCTTTTAGTCCCCACGAGGACGAAGTATCGTCTTCCCTGTTCGGGGCTGTCAAAGGGGGAAGCGTGGTGAAGAATCGTTTCGGCAGGGCGGGTTGGCTAGCTGCCTGGTTGGGAACGGGGCTGCTCGTGGCCTGCGGTTCGAGTCAGACGCAATGCCCGGTGGCTCCTCTGGGGGAGACGCAGGCCGCGAAAGTCGAGCCGCCGGCTCCGGCCGCGGAAGCGGCGCCGCCGGCCGCTGCGACACTCGAGCACTGGCGGGAAGGCGACGCGAAGCGGCGTATCGTCGAGTTCGTGCGGGCGACGACTGAGCCGAACGGTCCGCGCTTCGTCGAGCCCAAGGATCGCATCGCCGTCTTCGACAACGATGGCACGCTCTGGAGCGAGCAGCCCATCTACTTCCAGTTTGCGTTTGCCTTGGACTATGTCGCGCGCACGGTTTCGGCATCGCCGGCTCCCACGTGGGCCAATCGCCCTTGGGCAACCAAGCTGAAACAACAAGGAGCAAAAGCGGTCGAACAGCTGGCCGAGCAAGAGCTCTTCGAGATCGTGTCAGCCAGCGAAGGTCAAACCGCCGCAGACTATCGTGCGTCGGTCCACACCTGGCTCGACACCGCCCGGCACCCTCGGTTCGGCCGACCCTACACGGAGCTCACGTTCGAGCCCATGGTCGCGCTCCTCGAGTACCTACGCGCCCACGATTTCAAGACGTTCATCGTCACAGGCGGGAGCGTGTGGTTCGTGCGCGCTTTTGCCGAAAAGGCGTACGGCATTCCCCCCGAGCAGGTAGTCGGTACCGTGAGTGATGCGCGCTACGAGCTCCGGGAAGGGCGCGGTATTCTCTCCGGCACCGGGAAGATCTCCTTCGTGGATGATGGGCCTGGCAAGCCTGTTGGCATCGATCGCTTCATCGGTCGCTTGCCTATTTTCGCCGCCGGCAATTCGGACGGCGATCGCGAGATGCTCGAGTACGTCACCACACAAAAAGGGACGACCACCTTTGCGCTCGTCGTTCACCACGATGACCCCGATCGCGAGTGGGCCTACGATCGCGCTTCGAAGGTCGGCAAACTGGATCGCGCGCTCGACCAGGCCACCTCGAGCAATTGGCTCGTGGTCAGCATGAAGAACGACTTTGCGAGTATCTACGCACGGTCCGGAACGCCACCGACTCCAGCGGCACCCGTACCTCCGTAAAGACCCTTGAGCGAACCCGCAGCGACGATGCGGTGACCGTCGGTAGCAGCCGATCCGATTGAAGAACCTCAGACTGCGCTCATTGACCGCCCGCATGCGAGTGGTGCCGGTGGAGGCGTCGTAATGTGGGCAGGACCACTTCTCGACGATCAGTTTGGCTTCCAGATGTTCGAAGGCCAATCGCCAACTACTCGGTCCGCTCGGCTTCGTGCCGCCGGCCGAGTACGAAAGGCCGACTGAGGCGTTCGCCGCTCCTCAAGGCTACTCGTGCTAGCGTCGCGCTCATGCATCGCGCTCGGCGAGGTACGCTGACGGTGGGGGGAACGTGGCTGCTGCTGATCGCATGCGGCGGTGGTGCGCCCGCGGACGGTGCCGCGGATGCGAGCGGCGGAGGCCCTGCGACCGGCGGTGCTTCAGGCGGAAGTGCCTCAGGCGGCGCTGCAGCGGGAGGCAGTGCGTCCGGCGGGACGGGCGGTAACGGATCGGGCGGCGACGCGAGCGGAGGCGACAGCGCAAGCGGTGGTGCGGCCGGTGCCGGCTCCGGCGGCTCGTCTCCGCTTCCGTCGGGCGAGTGCGGCATCGTTCGTCGCTTTGCTCTCCCCGGTGCGCCGCTCGGTCACATTTCGAGCGACTTCGGCAACGGTGCAGAGCCGGCGCTGGTCAAGCGTGTGCTGGGGAAGTTCGTGGTCGGCCCCTGGGGCACGAGCGACGGGGGCGCTGAGCGGACGGAGTGGCTGTGGGTCAGCGATGACGGCGCGGACCAAGACCCGTATTTCGTCGCTATCGCCGCGTCGACCTTGGGCTACAGCGCCAACCGTTTCTCCTTCGCCACTTCGGAGGACCGCCACGTGACGCTCATCGTCGGCTCGGAAGACGGGTATTCGGGCGGCTACGCGCAAGGCGACGACACCACGCGCACCTTGACGGAGCTGCGGCTGCTGGAGGTCGAGTTCAAGGATCTGTTCACGGGTGCGCTTGCTGGCCTCTCGCTCGACGGTCAGCGCGGCCTCGTCGTGTCCGGTTTCGGCGGCTACGAGCTGGCGACCTTCGCGCCCGACGGCACGCGCGTCGGCGACCTGCAAGACCAGCTCGATCTAGACGGCACCTGCTGGCGCCACGTCCCCACCGCCCAGGGCAACGCCCTGCTCCACGGAGTCACGCTCAAGGAGTATTCCGCCAGTGGAGAAGTGGTGCTCGACCAAGACGTCGCCTCGTTCTGGGACGGGACGTGTCCTGCGGTGGCCCTGACCGAATCCGGCTTTGGCGTTCTCGTGCTCGGCGAGGACGCCACGTGGCACTTGCATCGCGTCGAGCACGACGGAAGCACGAGCGAAGAAGCATGGCCGGATATCCCCAGCCCGCCGCTCGCCCTGGCCGTCGCGGATGACTTCAACCTCGTCCTCGGCGAGGACACGCTGGTTCGTGTCATCGACGGCGTGAGCGAGGCGTTCGATTTGCCGCTCAGCACGCCTTGGGCCCGCATCATCCCGGCCGAGCCGGGCAAGCTCTTCTTGGATCTGTCCGCTCAGGGCGCCACCGTGCGCGAGATCGTCGAGCTCGGTTGCGCGGAGTGACCCAAGGCCCGTCCCAGCGCAGAGGCCATGCCAAGGCCCCCGCAGGGCGGCCCGCGCCCCTAGCAGGGTGCCTCAAGCCGCACCCTGCCAACGAAAACAACCGTGCCCGCGCGGATCGGTGGATGGCGGAGGTGCGAAAACCCCTCACAGAGAGGGGGTTCTTCGCACCGATCTCGCTCGCCTGCCCCCGCGCGGAGAAGCACGCAGTGGGGCGGCCCGAGGAGGCCGTGGAGTGCGCGGGAAAGGACTTGTGCGGAGCGTCCTGAAGGTTGGAGCTAGAGCCCGATTGCGGCCGTAGGCGCTCGCGTGAAGTGCAGGAGCCCAAGTCCGCAGCTCGCGCAGATCTCTACGAACGCCACCGCAGGGCCGCCCGCGCCAGCGTCGGGGCGGCCCGAGGAGGCCGTGGAGTGCACGGGAAAGGACTTGAACCTTCACACCTTGCGGTACCGGAACCTAAATCCGGTCGAAGTGAAGCGAAGGAGCGCGAACAGCTTCTATTTTACTGGTTGCGAGATCGCGTTGGGGCTCGTTGGGATCCGTTCGGAGCCACTTCCGACGATTCTCCGACGATTCAACTGCAACCGCCGCGGCACCAGACGACGCTCCAAACAACAGGGGGAAATCAACTACGTGCGCGCCCGTGATCTCCAGGCCGCAGCAACCCAGCAATCGGCTGGTGGGCGACCATTCCTCAAGGACCGCGCTGACCAGGGCCCCCGCCACGGCGGTGGGATGCCGCGCTTGGTCGAATCATTCCGGACGATGCGAGTGCAGCAGGACCTCGCGCTCAGAGCGAAGGGTTGGCGGAAGGACTCATAGGTAGCTCCTTGTGAGTCCAAGACGAAGGGCCTCTCAAGTTCTCTCATTCCCGAGCCGCAGGAAAACTTGAGGGTGACTATCGAGTCGCGGCCCGTGGTCCCGTGCCGTTGGCCGCATAAGCATACACCTGAATACCCGTTCCCTGGCGCAGTCTGACAGCCCGGGCGGACTTCGCTCTCCATCATCCGAGCGCGACTTGCTAATACACCATGCCTGCCCCCTTGGGCGCAGTCTGCGCCGGTTCGTGCGGGGATAGCAGCACGTTCACCCCTCGTTCCCGGCGAGGGGAAGCCCACAGAGCCGAGCACACGATGAGTCGAGACGTTTGGAGCAGCCAGCGCGGGCCTCGGGCCCTCGATACCTTGAACGACCCTTTCGCTAGATGCGAGCGCCGCTTCGTCCTCGGCGATTCACCAGTTTTAGGAGCGCTTTCGTGACGCTTGCAGTCGTAGAGCTGCGCGTCACCGCGCTGGAGAGTCTGAACTTCGCCCTCGTTCACAATAGCGTTCCGCTCGTTCGGGAAATCGCAGTCACGAACGAGTCGAATGGCGAGCTTCATGAGCTCACAGTGACCGCGACGCTAGGTCCCTTCGCGCGCCCCTGGTCCGCGACGATTGGACGCCTTGCGCCCGGCGCCACCCACCACTTCGAAGACCTAACCTTCGACTACGACGACGGGCTTCTGCTCAACGCCACGGAGCGCGACCTAGCGACGCTGCGGGTGACCGTTGAAGCAGATGGTGGCGCAGGACAGGTCAATCGCACCGAGCACACACAACCGGTGGCTGTGCTCGCCTACAACGAGTGGGAGCGTCGCGCTGATGCCGGAATGTTGGCGTCGTTCGTCCTCCCTAATCACCCGGCGCTGGACCAGCTGCTCGAACAGGCTCGCAAGGCGCTTGGCGAGCGTACGGGGAATCCCGCCCTCGACGGGTACCAGAGCAAGAACCCCGAGCGCGTGCGCTCGGTTGCGCAAGCGGTGTACGAAGGATTGGCCCGGTTGCCGGTCACGTACGCCAATCCACCCGCGAGCTTTGAGGAGACTGGCCAGAAGATCCGCACACCAGAGCAGGTGTTCACAGGGCAAGTGGCTACATGCCTGGACATCAGCGTGTTGTTCGCAGCGGCCCTGGAGCAGATCGGGTTGCATCCGCTCGTGGTCTTGGTGAAGGGCCACGCGTTTCCCGGGGTGTGGTTGGTCGATGATTACCGTGGCGATGGCGGGTTCGGCGAAGGCGCGTCCCTGCGGAACGAAGTAAAACTTGGGACCATCGAGGTTTGGGACTCGTCGGCGTCGGTTCAAAAACCAGCTCTCGAATTCGATGCAGCCGTTCGTGAGGCACGCCGGGCGCTTCAAGACGACGAGGACTTCCGTTTTTCGGTCGATGTGCGAGGAGCCAGGAGCCTCCGCTATCGCCCGCTGCCTTCGCGCGTCTACGGAGCTGGCTTCGACGTCGTACGCGAAGTTCCGGTGCCCATTCCGGGAGAACCGGCACGCGTAGCCGTGCAGCCAGCTGAGGCGCGGCCAGATCAGCGAAAAGCAGAACTCGAGAATCCTGAGCTTCGAGAAGCGGCTGGCAGAATTCGTTTTTGGCAACAGCAGCTTCTGGACCTGACCCTGCGCAATCGCCTGCTCAACTATCTCACCAAAGGAAAAGGGGGGCTCAAGCTCCGGTGCCCCGACCTCGGTTTGCTCGAGGACATGCTGGCCTCGGAACAGAGCCTTCTGCTTCACCCGGCGAGCCAAGTTTTCAGCGGCGGGGATCAACGCAGCGTCGAGATCCGCCGGGCGCAGACGGGCGAGCAGGTAGACGAGGAGTACGCGCGCGAGCGGCTCGCCCAGGGGATTGTGTACAGCGAATCACCCGAAGAAGATCACCTCAAGCGGCTCACACTCTTGCTGCGCAAGGGGAAGGAGAGCTTCGAAGAGGGCGGCGCACACACCACATACTTGGCGCTCGGGCTCCTGCGCTGGTTCGAAGCGCCGGGGAGTGAGCTCGAACGCCTTGCCCCCGTCTTGCTGTATCCAGTGCAGCTCGAGAGGGGCACTGCGCGCGCGCCGTGGGCCTTCCGAATGGCTGACGAGGCGCCCACGTTCAATCCATCACTGGCTCAGAAGCTGCTCGTGGAGCATGGAATTGATCTGAGCTCACTGTGCGAAGAGTTACCCGGTGACGACGCCGGGGTCGACTTGCAAGCAGTCTTCGCAAGGGTGCGCGAGGCCATTCGTGGCATCCCACGCTGGGAGCTCCGTGAGGAGGCACACCTCTCCAACTTCTCGTTCACCAAACTCATGATGTGGCGGGACTTGGAGCAGCTGCGGGATAATGTCGTCGACCGTCCGCTCTTGCGCGTATTGGCCAAGAAGGGGCAGGAATCATTTCCCACGGGCGACGGCATCCCCGACGAGCAGGAGCTCGACCAGCGCTTCCCGCCCGCTGAAGTGTTCTGTCCCGTGGACGCGGACTCCAGCCAGCTGGCTGCGGTTCTAGGCGCAGCAGGGGGAGAAAGCTTCGTCCTGCAGGGACCTCCGGGAACGGGCAAGAGTCAGACGATCACGAACCTCATCACCCACTGCATCGCGGCGGGAAAGAGCGTTCTGTTCGTGTCGGCGAAGATGGCGGCGCTCGACGTCGTACATCGACGTCTGCAGCGCGCGAAAATGGGTGCGTTTTGCCTGCAGCTCCATTCGCACTCGGCGAGTAAGAAGGCTGTGCTCGAGCAATTCAGTCAGGCGCTGAACGTGACCACTGAGACCCCGGCGGAGTTCGACACCGCTGCAGGCGACCTCGCGACGTTGCGTGGGGAGCTAACGGCGTACGTCGATGGCATTCATCGTACCCGCGTCCAGGGGGAATCGCTGCGCACGGGGATGGCCTCGTTGTGCAACTTGAGGCACGCGCCTCGTAATGTTTCGTTGGACTTTGGCGCAGCGGAACGGCTCAGTTCCCGCGACCGCGAATTGCGTGTCGAGCGCCTGCGCGCCATTGCCGAGCTCTTGGCCAAGTTGGGCGCGCCTCGTGCGCATCCTTTGCATGCGAGTCGTCTGACCGTCTGGAATCCTGCGCTCGAAGACGAGCTGGCCCGGGCACTGGACGAGGCGGAACAGGCGTTGACCACGCTTGGCCAGACGCTTGCGAGCGTCGGTGCGTTGATAGGGCGCTCGCTGGAAGACACTGCGGACAGCGATATCGCTGCACTCTGCCATGCGCTGGAGGCGCTCGGTTCGGATGCAGCATGGGTGCCGGAGGTCCTGACGAACGCCGAGCCTCATGCGATCTGCGATCGCGCCCTCGCCTTCATCGATTTGGGTGAGGAACGCGACGCGCTCCGCGCACAAGTAACGGCCACCTACGATCCTGCGCTGTTGTCGTTACCCCTCGAGCAACTCGCGCTGAAGCTGCGCATATGGGGCACCGCCTTCTTTCTCGTCGCTTTCTTCATGCTGTGGAGCACTCGGCGCCTCTTGGCATCGGTACGCAGGGATGGCCGCCTGCCGACCAATCGCACGCTGCTCGAGGACGTGGAGGCGGCGCGCAGGCTCCATTTGCTCGACCAACGAGGCGTGGAGGCGCCTCCCGAGCTGGAGTCGCTCTTGTCGGTCCGAACGGCAAGCAGCAACACGAGCGCGGCCTGGCCTGGCCTCCGTGACCGCGTGCAGAAAAGCTTTGCGCTGCGTCGCGAGCTCGATGAACTGCGCGGACACCCGGCCCTCGCGGGGGTCTCTGATCGACTGGCGGCCCTTACTGCCGCCCCAATTCCGCCCGGAATCACAAACCTCGTTGCAGCTCGCGAGGGGCTTGAGCGCGCTTCGAGCGCCGTGCAGCGCTTGCTCGCGCTGAGCGAGGGCTGGCGCGGACAGCACTCTTCGTTGAATGAGACACGGGCGGCCCTCGTGGGGCTGCGTTCCGGCACTTCGTCGCTCCGCGACTGGGCCCGCTACCAAGCGCTTTGCGGGGAGCTGCTGACTCAACCGGAAGGACGCTTGGTCGAAGCGGTCGAGGACGCTCGCCTTGATGTGAAGGATCTCGAAGCCGCATTCCGCCGTGGATACGACCAGACGTGGGTCGCGCACGAATACGGCAAGGAACCCGCTGTGCGTGCGTTCGATGGTGACGCACACAGCCGCAAGATCGCTCGATTCCGGACTCAGGATGGAGCGTTTGCCGACCTCGCGGCACGCAAAGCCCGCGCGCGTCTCGCCGCTCGAGTCCCCTCCGGTGACGCCGGCGAGATGGGAAAGCTGCGCCGTGAACTGGCCAAGCAGCGGAAGCACTTGCCCATTCGAAAGCTATTCGCGGAGATCCCCACGGTCCGAAGGCGACTCAAACCGTGCCTTTTGATGAGTCCACTCTCGGTGGCTCAGTACTTGAGCCCCGCGGAACGCTTCGATGTCGTGATTTTCGACGAGGCCTCGCAGCTCCCCACCGCAGACGCGATTGGCGCAATCGCGCGCGGACAGCAGCTCATCGTCGTCGGAGATTCGAAGCAGTTGCCACCGACGACATTCTTCGCGCAGTCGAACGAAGACGATGGGAGCCAAGAGCACACTGCGGACGAAGTCGAGAGCATCCTCGACGAGTGCTTGGCATCACAAATGCGTGAGCTGCGACTTCGCTGGCACTATCGCAGTCAGCACGAGCACCTCATCGCTTTCAGCAATCACTACTACTACGACGACGGCCTGTTTACGTTCGCCACGGCGAATGACCGAGAGGGCAGGCTCGGTCTAAAGCTCGTCCAAGTCAGCGGCTACTACGAAAAAGGCCGCTCACGCACGAATCGAGCAGAGGCCGAGGCACTTGTCGCAGAGGTAGTTCGACGGCTGCGTGATCCCGAGGAGAGCGAGCGTTCGCTTGGTATCGTCACGTTCTCCGTCGCCCAGCAAACCCTGGTGCAAGACCTGCTGGACCAACAGCGAGCCAAGCACCCGGAGATCGAACGCTTCTTTGGCAGTGGCGTCCCAGAACCAGTGTTCGTCAAGAACCTCGAGAACGTTCAGGGCGATGAACGCGACGTGGTGCTCTTCAGCGTGTGCTACGGACCTGACGAGCAGGGGAAGGTGTCGATGAACTTCGGCCCCCTCAACCAAGAGGGCGGAGAGCGTCGCCTGAACGTTGCGGTTACACGATCCCGCCAGCAGCTCGTTGTGTACAGTACGCTTCGCGCGGATCAGATTGATCTGCGTCGCACACGCGCCACCGGCGTCCGTCACTTGCGTAGATTCCTGGAGTACGTCGCCAGGGGACCGGCCGCCATCGCCGAAGCAGTCAGCGTCGACGGTGCCCTGCGGTTCGACTCGCCCTTTGAGGAACAGATCCATCTGGCTTTGCGCAAGCGCGGATACGACGTGGCGACGCAGGTGGGCTGCTCTGGGTATCGCATCGATATGGCCGTAGTCGATCCGGAACGTCCCGGGCGCTTCTTACTGGGAATTGAATGTGACGGAGCGGCCTATCACAGCGCGAAGACCGCTCGTGACCGTGACCGCCTCCGCGAGGCGGTACTGCGCTCACTGGGCTGGCGTCTGCATCGGATTTGGTCGACGGATTTTTGGGTCACGCCGGAACGAGTGCTGGAACAACTCGTGGCTGCCATCGAGGAGGCGCGCGCGTCGCGTGCATCGGCCCCCTTACTGGGAGCCAACTCTAATGCGTCGACGCAAGGCCCTTCGCCGGAGGACCAAGAGCCTCCAGCGAACCCAAGCCGCGGCATCACGCCTGCTCCACCCGCTGTGGTCGAGCTGGGCCTTCCCTACAAGGTGGCGACTCTACCAACGAGCCCCGTGGCGTTCGAAATCACAGCCACCGCTGCGCAGAGCTTGCTTGCCGCCGATATACAATCCGTACTCGCAACGGAAGCCCCGGTCTCACTCCGCATGCTTGGCGCACGCCTAGCTCCGCGTTGGGGTATCGGTCGTGTCACGCAACGCACGCTTCATCATTTGGCCTATGTGATCTCGGCCCGTCATCTGGGCAAGGTGCACGGGGAGTTTGCATGGCGCCCCGAGCAGAGCCCCGCGGACTATCGAGAGATTCGACGACCGGGTGAAGCACCTGATTCCGAGCGTCCAATCGAAGAGATCCCCTTGGAAGAGCTCATGGCAGCCGGGCTCGCGTTGCTCGAGAACAGCCTCTCTATTCCGGAAGACGAGCTAATCAAGGGAATTGCTCGGGCCTTCGGCATCCGTCGCGCAGGCAAGAATGTTGTTGAGCGCGGTATCGAGGCCGTTGCTGGCCTGGTGGCAAGCGAACGAGTCGTTCGCAACGACACGACGATTTCGCTTCCTTCCTAATCACGATTGAAGCTTCGATGTTCCGCACCGGCATCTCCTCCCAAGTTCAAAGCGCACTGCTGGACTACCTGCGCACGACTTCACTCGTGTCCACTGGCGACGCGCCCATCACACATCCGGCGCCACTCTGCGGCACCCACCACGCATCGCATGAACATGCGAGCAAGATGCCAGGGTGGAGGATGGTAGATTCATACTCGGGACGTAACTTGTCCGGACATTCTTCGTCTCACCCGACTTGCCACGTTAACGGCAGCGCTGACAATCTGCCCACGGTACTACAGGCGGAGAGGCCCATGCTTGAGTGCGGTAAGCGAAGAGGGATACGCGCATGACGACGTCCACCTGGCCTGCTAGCGGCCTCCACCCTGTCCAACGTCGCTACATCGCCGAAGATCTCGTTCGACTGCGGCGATCCGATGAGCAGCGCCGCTATGCTGCTCCTCAGCGGGCTGCAAAGATCGATCCGAACCCCCACCAGATCGAGGCCGTCATTTTCGCTCTCGGTCGGCTTCGCGAAGGTGGTTGCATCCTCGCCGACGAGGTCGGCCTTGGGAAGACGATTGAGACCGGCTTGGTCATCGCACAGATGCTCGCCGAGGGCGCAACGCGGGTTCTTCTTGTCGCGCCGAAGCCCCTTCTCGGTCAGTGGCGGCAGGAGCTCTTCACACTGTTCGATATCGAGGCGTGTGAGGGACACCTCGGTGAGGGAGGCTTCGAGGGGCCTGGTGTGTTTCTTGTTGGGCGCGAGCAAGCCGGCAGTGAGAGGGGGCGAGATTGCCTGCTGACGTCAGGTCGTTTTGACATGTGCGTGATCGACGAGGCCCACGAGGTCTTCGCCGGTCTCTACAAGCGCTTCGACAAGTTCGGCGATTACCAGGAAGACGCGAAAGAAGCGCGCACGGCCGGCCGTCTCCGCGAGGTCCTCACGACATTCCAGACGCCTGTCCTCCTCCTCACCGCAACGCCTATCCAAAATAATCTGAAGGAACTCTGGGGGCTGGTCCGGTACGTGGATCCGCTCGGAACGCTGCTGGGAGACCTCCCAACGTTCCGGGAGGTTTTCTGCGGTGCCGACGAGCGCCAGCTGGCGAAGGGCCAAGAGGAAGAGCTGCGCGCGCGCCTCAGGACTGTGGTTCAGCGCACGCTGCGCCGTCAGGCCCAAGAATTTCTCGAGAAACCGTTCGTCGATCGCCAGGCACGCCTATTCGAGTACGAGATGAGCGTCGAAGAGCGCGCTCTCTACGATGACGTTACGAAGTACCTGCTCGAGCCCGGCATTGTCGCGTTTCGTGGGAGGCAGCGTCAGCTCCTACTGATCGGGTTCCACCGGCGAATGGCATCGTCCACCCGAGCGCTCGCCGCGAGCCTCCAGCGTGTCGCAAACCGACTGCGCAGGAAGCTGCAGCAGGACGAGAAGGAAGACGAGAACGACGCCGCGAGCATGCTTGATGATCTCGAGCAAACCGACATCGCGTCAGGTAAGAGCGACGAAACTGATGGCGGAAGTGACGACAGCGGGCCTGTTCCGGATGGCGCGACCGTGCGTGCGGAACTCGAGCGCGTCGAGGCCTTCGTCCGCCGCGCCGAGCGCCTCATTGGAGATGACGGCAAGCTCCGCGCGCTGCTCAAAGCGCTCGCCTTTGTGACCGAACAGGCTCGCCATGGGAAGGGGGCGGGCAAGCTCGTGATCTTTACCGAATCGTTGGTCACGCAGGATCACGTTCGCGAGCGCCTGTTGGAGAGCGGGTTCGTGGTTGACGACGAGATCACCATCTTCCGCGGAACGAACGATTCCGCGCGGGCACGAGAGGCACTTGCTCGCTGGCGCGAGGACGTTGCTCAGGGCGAAGGTCCGAATCCAAGCGGTGAGATGGCGATGCGCCTCGCGCTCGTCCACGAGTTCAAGACGCGTTCACGCGTTTTCATCTCCACCGAAGCGGGCGCCAAAGGCTTGAACCTCCAGTTTTGCGACGCCCTGGTGAACTATGACCTGCCGTGGAACCCACAACGTATCGAACAGCGCATCGGACGCTGTCACCGGTACGGACAGATGCACGAGGTCACGGTCATCAACTTCCTCGCGAAGGACAACGAGGCGCAGCAACTGACGTTCGAGATCCTCAGCCAGAAGCTCGACCTGTTCGGCACCGTGCTCGATGCGTCGGACAATGTGTTGCACCATGGCGACGCGTCCGCGGGTGGCGTGCTCACGAGCGCACTCGGCGGCGGGTTCGAGGCAGAGCTCCAACGCATCTACGAGCGCTCGCGTACCATCGACGAGGTCACCGCGGAGCTGCGGAGCCTCCGCGAACGTGTTGCTGAGGATCGGCGGCGCTTCGAGGAAACGCACGCGCGTACCGCCAAGCTAATCGAGGAACACCTCGATGATGACGTAAGGCGCGTGCTCCGCTCGCGCCGTGAGGAGCTGCCCCACGCGCTCGCCGAGTTCGATCGCGATCTCTGGAAAGCGGTGCAAGCCTACCTCGAAGCGCGCGGGGTCCCGTACGAGCTCACGAAGACGGACGAGGGGGACTTACTGCACGTGCCACCCTGCGCTCAGCTCCCCGACACATTCATTGAAGGCAGTCGGGCAGCCCTCGGTGCAGCGTCAGGGCACACGTCGCTCAATCTTAGGCATCCGCTCGTTCTCGCCGCGGTCGCTGACGCGCGGTCCTCCACCGCGGGAATCAACCGGATCGCGATCCGCCTCGCTCCAGATGCGCCCCAGATTCTCTCCGAGCTACGCGGAAGGCGCGGACGTCTACGGGTCCTCAAGCTCGCCTTCGAGGGCTTCGAACGCGTTGAGCGCTTGCTCCCGGCAATCGTTCTAGCCGATGGTGATCCGGACCCGCTGCCTATCGCTATTGCTGAAGGTCTTCTGCGCGAGCAGGTGAGCGACGCTCCCGCGGTCGAACCCGAGGGACAGCCAATTTCGGACGAGGACCTTGACGACGCCGCGGACGAGCTCCTCCGGGAAATCCAACGTGAGATCGACATCGCCGAGCAACAGCGCTTCGACCGTGCGGCATTCCAGGCACAGCGCTTCATCGAGGACCGCCTGCTCGTGCAAAAGCGGCGTCGAGCCGACCTCGTTCGTCAGCTCGAGGACGCCCAGGGTCGTCGCGATGCCGCGATAGGCTCCGACGCCCGCTCCGAGGCCGAGAACCGCGTCGTCCAGATAGACACGAGGATCACGGAGGTCGAAGCATCGATCGAAAAGCTTGAGCGACGCGAGAACGCGACGTTCCAGAGCTTCCACGATCACATTCACCGGCGCCGGTTCGAACCGCCGAGCGTGGAGTGTCTGTTCGAGATGGGGCTCGTCATCGCATGAGCACGCAACAGGAGGACGACATCGTGTTAAGGCTTCTGCACACTGCGGACTGGCACCTGGGACGCCGTTTCCCGAGCTTCCTCCGGGAGGATGTCGAACTGAAACTGACGCGCGCGCGCGTCGATGTCCTCGATCGCATCTTCGGTCTCGCCGAACGTAACGCCGTGCACGCGGTCCTTTGCGCCGGCGACCTGTTCGACGATCCGTTGCCACTTCCCAAGTGGTGGGAGCCCGTGGTCGAGCAATTGAAGAAACGCTCCTGGAAGGAGCGGCCGGTCTTCCTCCTGCCCGGAAATCACGACCCGCTCTTGCCTGATTCCGTCTGGGCGTCAAACAGCAAGTTCCGGAGTGCTCTCCCAAACTGGGTGCACGTCGTCGACAAGACACCCTTCGAATTCACGCTTCCAGGCAATGCGGTGCTCTACGCTGTGCCGTGCACGAGCAAAGCGGGTCAAGGTGACCCGACCGAGCTCATTCCGCGGAGGGAACCTGGTGATGAGCGAATCCGCATAGGCTTGGTCCACGGCAGCACGTTCGATATGGCGGATTGCCAGACGAACTTTCCGATTTCGCGGGACGCGGCTGTCGAGCGTGGGTTGGATTACCTGGCCATCGGCGACACGCACGGCTTCCGTTTCGTTCCCCCTGATCGTCGGGAGCCGCCAACGGTGTACCCGGGCACGCCCGAACCAACGGCCTTCGACGAAAAGGACCCGGGGAAGGTCGCCCTCGTCTTCATGAACCGTCGTCGTAGAGCAACGGTGCAACCTGAGGCCGTTGCGACTTGGACCTGGGAGGAGCAGGTCGTCACGTCGCTGAATGCGTTGCGTCAGCTCCGTACACGGACGGATCTCGATCGACGCGTTCTGCGACTCCGCGTTGAGATGTGCCTTCCGGCGCCAGAGTATGAGGAGGCGGACCGCCTTCTCGAGGATCTCGAAGGGAACACTGCCAAGCACGGGCGCGTTGGCGTTTTGCAGTTGGACCGGGCGGGGCTGACGCTAGATACCACGACAATCGATGCCTACTGCACGGACCTGCCTGACGTCCTCCAAAGCGCCATTCAACGACTGCGGGCCGAGGCGGGAGTGTCCGATCCGGAGCGAGCGCAGGTGGCTCGCCGAGCCCTATTTCATCTCTACCAGGCGAGTAGGAAGGCCTCGTGACATGCGATTCGTGAAGGTTGCCGTCAAGAACTTCCAAGCCATCGAGAATGCTGAGGTGGAGTTCGGGCAAGGCCTCAACATCGTCTTCGGGCCGAACGACCTTGGAAAGTCGACGCTCGCGTGCGCGATCCGAGCCGCGCTTCTCGTGCCACCGTCGTCGACGGAGGCCCATCGATACCTTCCTTGGTTTTTCGACGCGGTCCCGGAAGTAACGCTTACGTTCACGGACGATGACGGCCACTTCTGGAAGGTTCGAAAATGCTTCGGGGCCCACGCGACTGCGGACTTGCACCATTCGAAAGACGGCGTGACTTTCGCCAGTGACTGCCGCGGACGAGAGGTGGAGGACCAACTCCGAACGATCCTGGGATGGGGCATCCCTTCGCCAGGCGGTAAGAGCGCACCCAGAAAGCTACCGACCAGCTTCCTCGCCCATGTGCTCCTCGCCGAGCAAACCGACATTGATGCGATCCTTGGGCGGAGCACGGAGGATGATGGCACGAGCACCGGCCGGGAGCGCTTGCGTAAGGCACTCGCGGGGCTCGCGGAAGACCCGCGGTTCAAGAAGGTACTCACTGAGACCCAGACGAGGGTTGACGAGCTGTTCACACCGAAGGGGCAGCGAAAGCGTGGGCGTGGGTCGCCATTTGCGTCCGCCGCGGACGAGGTCAACAAACGCGCTGCGAGGGTCGAGGCACTCAAAAAGGATGTCGCAGATTCGCGAGCTATCGAAGACCACCTGCGTCATCTTCAGGCTCAGTGCGCCGAGGCCCGCGACGCCTGCGACAAATCCGCCACGACACTAGCGAACATTCGCCAGCAGCACGCACGTGCACTCGAACGGGCACGCTCGGAGGAGAAGCTCGCGCAGGCGAAGGCGGACCTGGATGCGCTCGACCAACAGGCCAGCGACTTCGAAGGGCGCGCGCGGGTCGTGCAAGGGCTGGAGGCTACGGTGGCTGCGGAGGAGATTCGCGTCGTCGAGATGCAGGCAGCGACGGAGCGCGCCGAAGCGACAGCGCGCGAAGCCGAAGAGGCACTACGCGCTGCGACGAGCGAAGACGGTGCGCACCAACGCGAGGTCACTCGCGCGAAGCTCGGCGAAGAGCGTGCGGAGCTCGGAACGAGAGGGGGAAAAGCTGAAAAGCACGTAGCGGACATCGAGGTGGCGCATAAGGCGCTGCTCGCGGCAAATTGGGCGAGCCAAGCGAAAGCGGACGCTGAGCGTGACGCAGAACGCACACGCGCGTTGGAAGAGTCGGCGAAGCACGATCTGGTCGAAGCCGACGAGGCCCTTGAGCTCGCACGCGGTGTCCTCGCGTACGGACATTGGCACGCTGCCGATGCTGCTGCGAAACAAGGGCTGGAAGCAAAGGACAGGTCGGACGCTTTCCAAGCCGAGGCTGAGAGGAAAGAACGAGCTGCGCTCGAGATAGGAACGCAAGCCGCGGAGGCAGAGGCGGAGGCGAAGGCGCGTGGGGAGCGACTGCCCGATGTGGAGTTTGCGAGACGGCTCGAGGATTTGAATCAACAGATCGTCCTGGCCGAAGCGGCGCTGGGCGGAGGGTTCTCCCTGGCGTTCCGCGGAACGGGCAAGGTGCCCGTGCACGTGACGATCGACGACAGCGACGCAGTCGCGGGTATCGCGATCGATGGGGGATTCGTCCTCGAAGCGGATCGAACGGCTTCTTTGCGCATCGGGGATCTGCTCGATGTGGAGGTCGTCGCGGGCGCGGCCGAGAATCGACGTGCACTCGAAGCTTTGCGCGAGCGGTGGACAAGGGAGGCACTACCGGCTTTGGAGCGCGCCGGGCTGACGACGTCGGCCGAGGTCCGCGAGCAGCGAGCGCAAGTGGCGGAGCTGGAAACGAAGGCGGCTAGTTTTCGGAGCGACGCAAAGCACTTGCAGATGGAAGCGGAAGCCGCACGACAATCGGCAAGCATGCACGGTCAACGCGCGGAGGAGCTCCTCGCGCAAGGGCGGCAGGCGCCAGATTTCAATGCAACGTTCAGTGCACTCGACCCAGAAACCCTTGCGACGGGATTCTCGAAGCTCGGGACGCCATGGAAGGACCAAGCGGAGCGAATTGTTGCCAGCAAGGATAGGGCGCTAGCCCTCGCTCGCGCGCGTGCAGAAAACGAAACGCAAGCGAGTGTTCTCGCGAAGTACCGCCTCACTGAGGCCGAAAAGACCTTAGCGACCACCGACGCCGAAGCGATGCGACTCCGAGCATCGCTTGTGCCCACTGGGGGGCCTGAACAAGGGTCGCCTGCCGAGATCCTCGACCAAGCGATGGCGAGGGCACGCTCTGACCTTTCAGACCTGGCCTCGCGCCGCACAGCAATCGAAGAGCAGTTGCACGCCCTGGAGCAACAGGCGTCAAGTGCGGCCAGTAGTGCCGAGGCAGCGGTCGAGGAAGCGAAGGCGGAGTGGGATCAGTGCCTCGAGATTCAGAAGCAAGCGACGAAAGCCCTCGACGATGCGAGATCTGCGTTTCACAGCACGCGCGGCGAAGTAGAAGCCCAGCGCAAAGCGCTTGAACACGCGGATCGCGCTGGTGTCGAAGCGCGGCTCGCCGCGGCACAAAAGGAATTCGATACGTACGCAAGCGATCCTCCGGTCTCACCAGAACAGATCGCAGCTGCCGAGCAGAGGGAGTCTGAGACCAAGGCGACGCTTGACCGCCTCCGCACGGACCTTCACCAGGCCGAGGGAGCCCTTACGAAGGTCGGAGGCGTGGGAGCACGCGAGGAACTTGCGCGCGAGGAAGACGCATTCGCAATTGCGAAGGACCAGCAGCGCGAGCTCGAGGTGGACGCCGATGCGTGGAAGCTCCTCCGCGAGACACTCGAAGTGGTGGAGAAAGAAGGCAGCTCGCACCTCGGACGCTCGCTTGCGACTCCGGTATCCACGCGGATCGTCGAACTGACTCAAGGACGGTATGGTGGCCTGCGTCTTGACCAGCATCTGAAGGCCGAGGCAGTGGACCTGCCACTAGTCAACACTGATGAGAGCGTGATCGGTGCACTCTCGGTGGGGACGCGGGATCAGATGGCAACGCTGCTTCGCCTCACGGTCGCCGAACAACTCAAAAGTGCAATCATCCTCGATGACCACTTGGTGAACACGGACCCGGAGCGACTCCGCTGGTTCCGCGAGCTGTTGAGGAATACTGCCCTGTCTACCCAGGTCGTCGTGCTCACATGCCGCCCGCACGACTACTTGGCGCCAAGCGAGTGTCCTGACGTCGGAGCGACGCGCGATCTCGCGGGCGGAATGACCAGGGCGATCGACGTTGCTCAGCTCGTTCGACGGTTCGACGCAGCCCCTGCGAATTCTTCTTTGGTCGGGCGCAAAGTGGGTGAAGTCGCCGTTCCGTACCCCGCGAAAGCCTAGCCACATAGTCCCAATTGGGGGGAAATCGAAGTGAGAACAGTCGAAATCGCCCTGACATCCGCGGTGGTCCAACGCGCCGAAGGCCGGTAGGCGATGAGCAGGGAGCTGTCTCAGCAGGACGCGCTCTTGCTCGAAGCGAGCGGCGTTCTTGTCGTTGAGCTGATCGACGACGCCCTGCACGAAGGCAAGGTAGGCTTCGCGGGTGGAGAAGTCGCGGCTTCCGCGCACCAGGAGCGCTTGCTCCAGCTTGGTCTTGAGGACGTCGTGGCCCTTCTCGACGGAGCCGTTTTCGTGCGACTTTCCTGGGCGAATTCTCGACGATTCGAGTCCGTAGTGCTCGAGCACTTCACGGTAGCGCTTGGTGAGAGAGCGGCCGCCACTCTTGAGCTGACGCGTCGCCGCCGAGAGGTTGTCGCTCCGAAGCTCTCGCGGCAGTCCGCCCAGTCGAAATAGCGTCTCCTGCAGGCCATGAAGAAGCGCCTCGAAGGTCTCGCTGGACGCGAGCGTGACAGCTCGGCCACTTGCTGAAGGTGAGCAGCAAGTGAAAGAGCAGGTGGGGGAAGGCGGCTCCCGCGATGGTGATGCGGAGCTCATTGCAGCACGTGAAGTCGTACGCTGCCTGGTGAGCCGGCACGTGCTCCTGCGCGAAGTAGACCTCGCGCTCCGGGCCATGCAGCGCACGCCAGTCACGCATTCGGCGCTGCAGAGTGCGCAGATGGCCTGCCTCGAAGCGCTCGGGGTAGCGCCGCATCAGCTCATCGAGGATCGTCGTCGCCTCGAGAGCGGCGCCGTCGTCGTCTCGAAGCAGCGGCAAGATCTCCGCGTCCCAGACATCCTCGAAGGGGTCCTTGCGGGTCCGCCACGCTCGCGACTTCTTGGTCTGCGAGGGCATCGGCCCCGATTTCCAGGTCCGAGCGGTGCGCTCGGACATTCCAGCGGCGGCAGCCGCCGCCTCGATCGTCATTGTCGTCATCAACTTCTGCCTCAGAAGCCTGACCTGCGCGTCGGTGACCATCTCCGGGGACAACGGTGGCTCCATCGCCAATCCCCCGGAAATCGCCTCGCTTTCGGCCGGTCAGGCAGGGCTCAACCGGCAAAAATAGTTGTCGTCGGCCGGCAGAAGTAGTTGTCGTCCATCACCGCGACAATCGTCGCACGGCCCGCCGCGTCAAAGAGGCCAAGCTCCGAGACCGCGCCTCGCTCGACGATGTCCACTGCACCCCAGAGCGGGGTATCACCAAGTCCTTCATCAGGCAACTCGCCACCTGCTCCTGGGTCCGCGAGCATCACAATATCATCATTGTCGGCAAAACCGGTGTCGGAAAGTCCTACTTCGGCGCGGCTCTCGCTGACGCGGCTTGCCGGGCCGGCTCCCGTGCACTCTTCACCAGAGTCCCGCGGCTCCTCGAGGAGCTTGCGCTCGCCAGGGCATCGGACACGATGTCCAGCTTCCTCGGCAAACTCGCGCGCATCGACGTCCTCGTCCTCGATGACTTCCTCGTGCACCCGATGACCAGTGAGCAAATCCGCGACCTGCTCGAGATCTTCGAAGACCGCTACGACCATTGCTCGACCGTCATCACCACGCAGCTCCGCACGAAAACTTGGCATGCGGCCATCGGCGACCCCACCATGGCGGACGCATCTGCGACCGCGTGATCCACAACTCCCACGTCGTCGACCTCAGCGGCCCCTCCGTCCGCGCCACCAAGGCCATCAACAACCAATCCCCGTAAATCCGCACCCGTCGCTTCGCTCCGATCAAGTCAGCCGGAATCGCCGGTCACATCCCGCCGGAATGAGCGATCAAGTCAGTCGGAATACGCAGCTATTTTTGGCTTAGAACGCCTAACAAAACTTGGCCCGGTGGGCGGCGAATGGATAGTGGAGAGAGCCATGGCGAAACCGATCGTTTCCGATGGCCTTTGGCGCCGAATCCACCCTCTCCTGCCCGTTCGGCGGGTGCATCCGCGGGGCGGACGACCAGCGCTCGACGACCGGGCAGCTCTCGCGGGGATCCTGTTCGTGCTGCGGACGGGAATTGGGTGGGAGTACCTACCGCAGGAGATGGGGTGCGGCAGCGGAATGACCTGCTGGCGGCGGCTGCGTGATTGGCAGGCAGCCGGAGTCTGGGAGAAGCTGCATCAAGCGGTCCTGGACGAACTCGGCAGTGAGGGAAAGATCGACTGGTCCCGCGCCTCGCTCGACGCATCAAGTGTACGAGCAAAAGGGGGGGCGAAGAGACGGGCCCGAACCCGACGGACCGCGGAAAACTCGGCACGAAGCAGCACCTGATCGTCGACCGACGAGGGACCCCGCTCGCGGTCGGTCTGACGAGGGCCAACGCGGCGGAGTGCAACGTGCTCGGTGCGATGCTCGATGCAATCATGCCGACCCGTGGACCGCGAGGACATCGCCGGCACCGCCCCAGCAAGCTGCATGCAGACAAGGCGTACGATCACGTCTTCTGTCGAGCTGCGTGTGCAGTGCGAAACGTGACGCCTCGGATTGCTCGACGCGGAGTCGAGTCGAAGGAACGACTCGGTCGCTATCGTTGGGTCGTCGAACGCACCTTCGCCTGGCTTCACGGAGCCTTCCGACGGCTGGCGACTCGGTACGAACGACGCGCCGACATCCATCGTGCCTTTCTCCTCGCAGGCGCCGCGCTGATCTGCCTCAAGTTTCTTTGATGGCGGTTTTGTTAGGCGTTCTTAGTGCACGAGGAGGGACTCGAACCCCCACGCCTTGCGACACCGGAACCTAAACCCGGCGCGTCTGCCAATTCCGCCACTTGCGCGAGTCTATCTGCCTGGTTTTGCGATTCTTGCAGCCGACGATACTCCTGGATTCGGGGCCTGCGGCCGATTTGCCGATTTCGATGAACGAGGGCGCGTCTTACGCAGCGCGCACAGCAGGTGAGCGCCCCTTTCGGGCAGGTGGCTTCTTCTTGGCCGCTTCGGGCTTCTTTCGAGGCTTGCTCTCGAAAAATTCGAGGGAAAAATCGAGCCCCAAGGCTTGAGTTGCCCGATTGAGTGACGCAAACGTCAAGCTGGTGTTGTTCGGATCGAGGAGTCGATCCACTGCCGGACGGCTCGTTCCCATGCGCTTCGAGAGCGTATTCTTCGACATCTTGAGAGCTGCCATCCTCTGCTCAGCAGCGATGACGAAGGCTTTCTTCTGTGCGACGAGACGAAATTCTTCACCTTCGCCTAGATCGTCGAAGAGCGATTGGAGCGTGGAACCGATGTGCTTGTTCTTCATGATAGAGCCTCCTTCACAATCTTCTGTCGTTTCCGGGCGAGGTCGAGGTCAGCCTTCGGTGTTCGCTGGGTCTTCTTCATGAACCCGTGGAGCAGCACCATGGTGTGATCGATATTGCAGAAGAAAACCCGATAGATATCGTCGTCCACGCTTGTCCGAACCTCGTACAGGCCGCCACCGAACCCATCCACTAGGGGCGGCCCCACAGGCCACCGCCATTGAACCGCCTGAATGTTCGTCCCCACCTTGTGCCGGACGGGGTGGGGTAGCTCCTGGAGCCATTCACGAACGGGCTCGGCTTCTCCCTGGCAGAAAAACTGGACTTGAAGAACGGGAGCATCCTTCTGCATTTCCCGAAGCAGCTTGTCAGCTTTGGACTGCTTCGAACCTTTGCGAGGCACTCTTCAGTGATGCACCAAAAATGATGCATGTCAACATCCATCGCGAAGCTGACCTCCGTTCGGAAGGAAACTGCGAGACGAAGGCACCAATTTGCAGACTCTCCTTGGTGCAGAGCCTTCCAGTGGATGGGAGTTCGCTTCAAGGCGAAGTGAGCTAACCGAACGCCGGCCGGCTAGGAGCCCAAGTCCGCAGCTTGCGCAGACCTCTACCGAGGCCCCCGCAGGGCCGCCCACACCCCTAGCAGGGTGCCTCAAGCCGCACCCTGCCAACGAAAACAACCGTGCCCGCGCGGATCGGTGGATGGCGGAGGTGCGAAAACCCCTCACAGAGAGGGGGTTCTTCGCACCGATCTCTCT
>Ga0315910_10000149_pt1 | contig 85913 bp, 74 predicted proteins | sample EdamamesoilMG_FD_204470 | JGI IMG/M metagenome (GOLD analysis project Ga0315910, IMG submission 204470) | Garden soil microbial communities collected in Santa Monica, California, United States - Edamame soil | ecosystem: Environmental > Terrestrial > Soil > Garden | place: USA: California...
GCCGACGCCGGCCGCCGCGTCGTGCGTCGACGAGTCGCTCAGGTAGTCCTCGAACGAGTAGCTGTGCCAGTTCGCGACGCGGCCGCCGGCGAAGGGGTAGGGGGCCGCCCACTGCTCGCCGTCGTACTTGATCTCGACGGTGAAGTCGGACGAGGCGCGCGCGAGCGGGACGACCTTCTCCTTGGTCGTCACCCAGCTGCGCGTGAGGAGCGGCACGTCGCGGCCGCTCGCCGCGACCGCCTCGACGTAGCAGCGGAAGAAGTCGCCGCCGCGCCCGCTCTCGCCGATGCGGAAGCCGATGGCGTCGAGGCCGGGCGCTCCGCGCACGATCCGCTCGACGACGTCGCGCGTGTAGGCGTACGCCGTCTTCTCGTCGTTCGGGTAGGGCGGGTCGCTGCGGTGGGGCGTGGCGAGGCGCGCCTCGTACGACATCAGGCTGACGCGCACGCCGCGCGCGTGGGCGCGCTCGATCACCCAGTTCAGCCGCTCCAGGTTCCGCGCCTTGATCTCGGGCGCGACGCCGACCTCGGGATACGCCTCGCTCTGCACGAAGTAGGCGTAGAGGTTGGGCGCGCCGGTCGAGCTGATGTCCCAGGTGCCGTGGAGGTCGAGCCAGTCGAGCCGCGCCTCGGCCATCTGGTCGAGCAGCGTCGTCCAGTACGCCTCGTCCTGGAACCACCAGCGCGCCGGATCGACGAGCGCGGCGGGGTCGTAGTCGGTGTCGTGCTTCGCGTCGCTCCACGGCAGCGTGAGGAAGAGGTTCAGGCCGCGGTCGGCGAGGAAGGGTTTCGCGCGGACGCGCAGGTCCGTCAGCGCGCGCGCGCCGTCGCGACGCGCCCGCTCCGCGAGCTCGAGCAGGCCGTACATCGCGCCCGTCGCGTCGCCGCCCGTCACGCGGGCGCCCTTCGCGGTCGAGTCGAGCGCGAACGCCTCGCGACCGAGCGCGGCGTCGAGCGCGACCTCGATCCGCTCGTCGGCGACGCCGGCGGCGGCGAGGCGCGCGCGGCCGAAGGCGACCGGGTCGTCGGGCGCGGGCGCGGGCGCGGCGAGGAGCGCGACGAGGGGCAGCAGTCCGTTCACGCGGTGGACCTCCACGAAGCGAGGCGGCGAGCGTAGCGGCGGCGGCGCGGCGCGGCGCTACGCTGCCGGCCCATCGGCGACGGGACACGGAAGGAGCGCGCATGGACGGGGTCACGCGGCGCGGGTTCCTGAAGGCGGCGGGCGGCGCGGCGCTGGCCACGACGCTGCTGCCGGCGATGGCGCCCGCGGTGGCGCGGGTCGCCCCGGCCCGCCGGCGCTACGCGATCGTCGGCACCGGCATCCGCGGCAGCACCATGTGGGGCTCGAGCGTCCTGTCGCGCTACCGCGACTCGATCGAGCTGGTCGGGCTGTGCGACGCGAACCGCAAGCGCGCCGAGCTGGTGGGGCGCCGGCTCGGCGGCGGCGTCCCGGTCTTCACCGACTTCGACGCGATGGTGGCGCAGACCAAGCCCGAGCTGCTGACCGTGACGACGGTCGACGCGACCCACTCCGACTACATCGTGCGCGGGCTCGCGGCCGGCCTCGACGTGATCACCGAGAAGCCGATGGTGACCGACGAGGCGCAGTGCCAGCGCGTGCTCGACGCGGAGAAGGCGAGCGGCCGGAAGCTGGTCGTCGGCTTCAACTACCGCTTCGCGCGCAAGCACCAGCGGATCAAGGAGGTGCTCCTCTCGGGCGCGATCGGCAAGGTGACCTCGGTCGACTTCGCCTGGTACCTCGACGTCCACCACGGCGCCGACTACTTCCGCCGCTGGCACCGGCTGCGCAACCGCAGCGGCTCGCTGCTGGTCCACAAGGCGACGCACCACTTCGACCTGGTGAACTGGTGGCTCGACGCGGCGCCGACCGACGTCTCGGCGTTCGGCAACCTGCGCGTCTACGGCAGGAACGGTCCCTTCCGCCACGAGCAGTGCCGCGGCTGCCCGCACGCGGCGAAGTGCCCCTTCTTCTGGGACATCACCAAGGATCGCGGCCTCACCGAGCTCTACGTCGAGTGCGAGTCGGAGGACGGCTACAAGCGCGACGGCTGCGTCTTCCGCGAGGACGTCGACATCTTCGACACGATGAACCTCGCGGTCCGCTACTCGAACGGCGTGCAGATGAGCTACTCGCTCAACGCCGCGATGCCGTTCGAGGGCTACCGCCTCGCGTTCAACGGCGAGAAGGGGCGCCTCGAGATCCGCGACCACGACCGTCAGCCGTGGACGCCCGACAAGCCGACCGAGATCTGGTTGACGAGGAGCTTCGGCGAGCGCGAGGCGGTCGACGTCGAGGCGGTGTCCGGCGGCCACGGCGGCGGCGACGAGCTGCTGCTCGACCAAGTCTTCGCGAAGCCGTCGCTGCCCGAGTGGCTGCGGCTCCCGACGTCGCGCGACGGCGCGCTCTCCTGCCTCACCGGCATCGCCGCTCGCAAGAGCATCGACGAGAAGCGGCTCGTCCGGATCGACGAGCTGGTGAAGGGGCTGTGAGCGGCCGCGGCGTCGCGGCGGCGCGCGCCGCGGCGCGGCTCACTGCACCTCGAGCTCGATCGAGTTGAGGACCCACTTCACGCTGGTCAGGCTGCCGGCCGGCAGGATGATCCCGCTGAAGTAGCTGCTCTTCTGGGCGAAGAGCTTGCCGCCCGGGATGGCGAAGGTCGCCGTGCCGTTGCCCCAGATGTCGAGGTTGCCGGTGAAGCCGACCCAGATGCCGAGGTTGGGCAGCAGCAGCGAGAGGTCGGTCACGGCGTCGTAGTTGACCGGGACGTAGCGCTCGTCGCCGGGGAAGGCGTTGCCGAGCCAGATGCCGGGCGCGCGCTCCGAGATCGACGGGACCAGGATGAAGAGGTCGCCCGGCGAGTCGGGGCGGTGGACGTAGAGATCGACCGAGCTGCCCGTCGACGAGGTCGTCGCCGAGAGCGTGAGCGAGCCGGCCATGTCGAGCGAGCGGTGGAGGTCGGCGATGCCCCACTCGAAGGTCGAGTCGCGGCCGGGCGTGCCGACGTCCTTCGCCGCGTACTCGATCACCAGCTCGGTGTCGATGCGGTCGAGCTGCGGGTTCAGCGTGCGCACCAGCGCCGCGATCGCGGCGACGTGGGGCGACGACTGCGACGTGCCGGTGAGGATGCTGGTGCCGCCCGCCTTCCAGAGGCTGGTGATGCCGTCGCCCGGCGCGCAGAGGTCGCACCACGAGCCGAAGTTCGACCAGCGGGCGCGCTTCTCGCCGTAGTCGGAGGCCATCACGCCGATCACGTCGGCGTAGGCCGCGGGATAGAAGAGCGTGCTCGACGCGTTGTTGCCGGCCGCGGCGACCTGCACGATGTCGAGGCCGGCCGCGTACTGCGTCGCCGAGTCGACGCCCGCGTCGTAGCCGTTGCCGCCGAAGCTGTAGTTCGAGACGAGCGAGCCGTTGTCGGCGGCGTAGACCATCCCCTGCGACATCGAGGTCCAGGTGCCGGCGCCCGTCGAGTCGAGCACCTTCACCACCTGCACCTTCGCCGTCCAGCAGACGCCCGCGATGTCGCGGCCGTTGTTCCCCTCCGCCGCGATGATCCCCGCGACGTGGGTGCCGTGGCCGTAGTCGTCGGTCGGGTCGCGGTCGGCGTTCCAGAAGTCCCAGCCGTGGACGTCGTCGACGTAGCCGTTGCCGTCGTCGTCCTTGCCGTTCCCCGCGACCTCGCCGGAGTTGCTCCAGACGTTGGCGTCGAGGTCGGCGTGCGCCATGTCGGCGCCGCTGTCGACGACCGAGACCAGCACCTGCGATCCGGTGGCGATGTCCCAGCCCGGCTCGCAGTCGAGGTCCTCCCAGGTGTAGTTCCACTGGTTGGGGTAGAGCGGGTCGTTGGGCTTGTTGCAGTTGCGCACGATCTGGTCGAGCCAGCAGAGCTCGACGGCGCGCGTCTTCTCGTACTCGGGCGCGACGCGGTCGAGGTCGGCGCGCGCCTGCGCGAACTCGACGTAGTAGATGCGGTCGAGCCCGAGCGCGTGGAAGAGCGCCGGATCGCGGTGGCCGCCTTGCGGCTCCTGGTGGACGCGCCAGACGGCGATCGCGCCGAACCGCGCGTTCAGCTCGTCGATCTCGGAGAGGCCGGTCCGGACGGAAGCGCCGCCGGCGCCTTCGCCCTCGTGGAGCGTCAGCCCTTCCTCGAGCCGCAGCAGCAGGTGGCGGTCGATCGCCGGCCTGCCGTTGGCCCCGACCCACGGGCCGGGAGCGGCCGTGCCACCCGCACCGCCGGACGCGAGCGCGACGGGCGCCATCGCGGCGACGGCGAGGAACGTCGACGCCAGCAGGCGGTACAGCAGGCGGTCCGGGGAGTCCATGGGAACCCTTGCAGGGTGACGAACCGGGGTGCTGAAGGGATCGGGATTATGGGTGGTCGGGCGATAGCCGCAATCCTTCGCCTCGCAACGAATCAGGGGGCTGACGAAAGGGAGGGGGCCGCCCCCGTCCGGGAGCGGCCCCCTCTTCACTGCATGGGATCAGTATTGGATCCGTCGGAACTCGGATCCGGCGCGATCAGAACTCGACGGCGCCCATGTCCACGCGCCCGCCCAGGATGCGGGTGTTGCCGTAGACGTCGAGCGGGCCGCCGCCGAAGGCGAAGTTGCCCGCGTCGATGACCGGCGAGGTCGAGAGCAGGCCGAAGTTGCGGCCGGCCAGATTGCTGAACTGCGGATCGATCGAGAGGCTCGAGCCGCCGAGCGCCACCGCCTCGACGTCCGAGAAGCCCCACGTCACGCCCGGCGTGCTGCCGTCGAAGAACGACTTGTTCGTCGGCGCGGTGTTGAAGTAGATGATCGACGTGTCGAACGCCGGCGACTTGGTGCCGATGGCGTAGACGCCGCCGCCCTTCATCGCGTTGTTCGCGGCGATCGTGTTGGCGACGAAGGACGGGTTCGAGTCCTTCGAGTAGACGCCGCCGCCGATGCCCGAGACGCCCGTGTCGTTGGTGTCGATCAGGTTGCCGAGCAGCAGGGTCGAGGTGCCGCTGCGCGTCGCCACGCCGCCGCCCATCGCGCCCTCGTTGTAGAAGACCTCGTTCAGCTCGACGCTGCCCTTGGTCTTGCCCAGCGACATGCCGCCGCCGTAGCCGAAGCCGCCGCTCTTGTTGGTCGCGGCCGTGTTCGAGTGGATCAGGTTGCTGACGATCGAGGGCGACGCGTCGTAGGTGTAGATGCCCGCGCCGCTGTGCGCGATGTTGAGGCGGATCTCGTTGTTGTAGACCCACGGGGTCGCGCCCGCGACGATCGAGAGGCCGGCGCCCTCGCCGTTGGTCGGGTTCACGACGACCGAGTTGGTCTCGAAGAGGTTGTCGGTGATCGACGGGCTGCCGCCCTGGACGTGGAGGCCGCCGCCGTACCAGGCGATGTTCGTGTCGAACTCGTTGTTCGTGAAGGTCGTCTTGCTGTTGATGACGTAGACGCCGCCGCCGAAGCCGACGGTCGCCGTGTTCTCGGCGACGCGGTTCGCGTCGAACGTCACCGTGCCGGCGATGTAGGCGCCGCCGCCGAGACCGCCCGACGTCGTGACGTTGTTCGCGAGCAGGCAGTCCTGCACGAGGAGGTCGCTGCCGACGTCGACGAAGAGGCCGGCGCCGATGTCCGCCGTGTTGAAGCCGATGCGGCAGTCGATGATCGTCGGGTCGGAGCCGCCCGCGACGTAGACGCCGCCGCCGTAGCGCTTCGTGCCGATGAGACGGCCGTTGCCCTCGCGGATCAGGAAGCCGGTGAGCAGCGTCGCCGCCGTCTCGCCGGAGTTCATCGTGACCATCGACCCGCCGGTGCCGTTGCCGTCGAGGATCGTGGTGAACGGGCTCGCGCCCTTCACGGTGATGACCTTGCCGAGCAGGTTGATGTGCTCGTTGTAGGTCCCGGCCGCCACCTTGACGGTGTCGCCGTTGACCGCCGCGTTGATCGCGGCCTGGATCGTCGGGTAGTCGGCCGGCACGTTGATCGTGCTCGCCGAGACGAACGGCGCCAGGCCGAAGACGGCCAGCACCGCGATGGACGATTGCTTCAACATCGTTGGCTCCTTGTTCCTCTCAGGCACCCTGGTTCATTCAGCTTCTTCACCACCGTTCCGGCCATGGGGGCTAGCCGGAGGCGCGGTGGATCGTTTCAGTGGAAGTCGACCTCAGCGGGACGGCACGAACCCTCGAACCGAGGCGTCGCGTGACGCACGGTTGAGGGGTCGAAGCCATCGCCTCGTCGAATGTCGGACGCGGGAGATAGCACCAACTCCTGACCCGTGGGGACGGCTCTCGCTCGACCTCGACCGACCGTTCGGCACGGAGGTGAGCCGCCGCCGGGCAGCGGACACGGCACACCCCGTGCCGGACGGAAGGGCCGCGGGAGCGGCGAGGCGAAGCGCCCAACGGGCTCGCGGCAACCGGGTTCGCCTCGGCTCATCCGATTCCGCGGATCGGGGCAGCTGGCCGGCGCTGGCTGCCACACCCCAGATCGGGACGCAGCCCGCCCGCCCTCGGGCGACCCTGCCCAGGAGGCGGCAAGCTTCGCAGTCGCGGCGGTTCGCTCCATCCTGGCGGCGGTCGATCACGCGGCTCGTCCTTGGTCGGATCTTCACGTCGGGATCGCGCGGCACGCGCGCTCGGGCTCCTCGCGACGTCACGATCGGGCCGGCTGTCCCATTCGTGGCACCGCGAACCTGGCAGCGGTAGAGCGAAGTTCACCGCGGTCCGTCACCTCCGCCGCCGCCTTCGCGATGGTGGCGCGCGAGCCAGTCGCGGCCGAAGTCGTTCCGCGGATCGCGCCAGAGCAGGTGGGCGTGGTTCGCGCCATCCTGGGTCTGGTCGTACTCGACGACGACGCGCTCGCCCTGCAGCCGCCAGTAGTGGCCGTCGCCGACCGCGCGCCCGCCCGCCCAGACGAAGCGCTGCGCCGCCTCGATCGCGACGGGCGGAGCGACCGCGACATCGCCCGTCACCGATTCCAGCAGCTCGCCGACGAGGCGCGCGATCGCCGCGTCGGCGCCCTTCAGCGCGACCCCTTCGTCGGCCGCAGGCGGTTGCGGCGCCTGGGGCCCGAAGAGGACGTCGGCCGGCGCGGTCGCCGCGACGATCGCCGCGCGTCGCTGCTCGTCGCTCAACGCCTCGAGCAGCCGGCGCGCCCGCTCGTCGACGTCGGCGAGCAGCGAGAAGCCCGCCTTCGCTCCGGTGCGCACTTCGGCCGGATTCGCGCCGAGGAAGAAGGGCGTCGTCGCGACGCCGTGCTCCGCATCGCCGGTGAAGTTCAGCGCGAGGTGGTGCCCCTCGACGCGCGCCATCCACGGCCCATCGCCCCCCGTTTCGCCAAAGAGGGTGAAAAAGTAGCGACCCGGATCGCGGTAGGCGCCGTCGCGGCCCGCCGCGAACTCGCGCTCCTGGAGCACCTCCTCGAGCGTGACGACGCCCTGCACCCGCAAGTAGCCGCGCGGCGAGAGGAGCGCGCGGAGGAGTTCGTGGGCGGCGCGGCGCTCCCCTTCGGCCATCGCGCCGAGCGGGAGGCCGCCGCGCTCGCGCGGGATGAAGTGCCAGTCGAAGCGGCGCGCGTCGTCGAACGGGAGCGTCGCCTGCTCGCGCGAGGCGGGCGCCAGCGCCGCCACGAAGCGGCCCGCCGCCGCCCGCGCCGCGCCGTCCGCCGCCCGGTCCGGCAGCGCCAGCGCCGCCGCGATCAGCAGCAGCGGCGCTCCCATCGTCGCGATCGACCGCTCCATGCGTCGCCCTCCTCCCGTATCTTCCGCGCGTGCTCATCCTCGAGAACATCTCCCTCCACATTGGCACGCGCGCGCTCCTCGACAAGGTCGACTGGACGCTCGGCACCGGCGAGCGCATCGCGCTGGTCGGCCGGAACGGCGCCGGCAAGACGACGCTCCTGCGCGTGCTCCTCGGCCAGCAGGCGCCCGACGAGGGGCGGATCGTCCGCGCCCACCACGTGCGCCTCGGCTACCTGCCCCAGGAGGAGCTGCCGCCCGAGGGGGAGACGCCGCTCGACGGCGCGATGAAGGCGTTCGACGCGGCGCTCGACGCGGCGCGCGAGCAGGCCGACCTCGAGCAGCAGATCGCCGAGACGCCGCCCGACGATCCGGAGCTGCCGCACCTGCTGACCCGCCTCGGCGACCTGCAGCACGCCTTCGAGAGCAACGCCGGCTGGCAGGCGCAGTCGGAGGCGGAGAAGACGCTCGACGGGCTCGGCTTCACGAGCGAGCAGATGCGCGTGCCGCTCGCCACGCTGTCGGGCGGCTGGCGGATGCGCGTCCACCTCGCGCGCCTCCTGCTGTCGCGGCCGACCCATCTCCTGCTCGACGAGCCGACCAACCACCTCGACCTCCCGTCGCTCGCGTGGCTCGAGGAGACGCTGCAGAGCTACTCGGGCACGCTCGTGATGATCTCGCACGACCGCGCCTTCCTCGACCGCAGCGTGACCAAGGTCGTCGAGCTCGTCGACGGCGCGCTGACGCCGTTCGCCGGCAACTACACCGCCTACGAGGCGGAGAAGGCGCGGCGGCGCGCGGCGCTGCAGTCGGCGAAGGAGAACCAGGACAAGAAGGTCGCGCAGCTCGAGCGCTTCATCGAACGGTTCCGCGCGAAGAACACCAAGGCGGCGCAGGCGCGCAGCAAGGAGAAGCAGCTCGACCGGATCGAGCGCATCGAGATCGAGCAGGAGCAGGAGTCGATCCGCTTCCACTTCGATCCCGCGCCGCGCTGCGGCCAGGTCGTCTGCGCGCTGCAGGGCGTCGCGAAGCGGTTCGGCGCCGCGCCGCCGCTGTTCAAGGGGCTCGACCTCGAGATCGAGCGCGGCGAGAAGATCGCGATCGTCGGCCCGAACGGCGCCGGCAAGTCGACGCTGCTGCGGATGTTCGCCGGCACCGAGCCGCTCGACGCCGGCGCGCGCAAGCTCGACGGCCGCGCCGCGCCGGCCTTCTTCGCGCAGCACACGGCCGAGGCGCTCGACCTCTCGGCGACGATCTTCGAGGAGGTGCAGCGCGCCGCGCCGCGCGGCACGCAGGACGTGAGGCTGCGCACGCTGCTCGGCGCCTTCCTCTTCTCCGGCGACGCGATCCACAAGCGGATCGGCGTGCTGTCGGGCGGCGAGAAGGCGCGCGTCGCGATCGCGAAGACGCTGGTGCAGCCGGTCAACTTCCTGCTGCTCGACGAGCCGACCAACCACCTCGACCTCGCCGGCAAGGAGATGCTCTCCGAGGCGCTGAAGAAGTACGACGGCGCGCTGCTGCTCGTGACCCACGACCGCCACGTGATCGACGCGGTCGCGACGCGCGTGCTCGAGGTGAGCCCCGGCGGCCGCGTGAAGAGCTACCTCGGCGGCTTCACGGCCTACGCGGAGATGCGGCAGCGCGAGGAGCGGCCGCTGCCGGGCTACGCGAAGGCGGGGGCCGCGGCGGCGCCGAGCGCGCTGGCGCGCTCGCGTCCCGGCGCCGCCGCGCCGCCCGCCGCCGACGACCGCAAGCAGGGCGAGCAGTTCCGCGAGCGGCGGCGCGAGGAGAAGGCGCGAATCGCCGAGGAGAAGAAGCTCGCCGCGCGCATCGAGGCGGCCGACGCCGAGAAGGCGAAGCTCGCGGCCGATTTCGAGGACCCGGCGCTCTACGGCGACGGGAAGCTCCTGGCCGCGAAGCGGGCGCGCCACGCCGAGCTCGAGGCGGAGCTCGCGAAGCTCTGGCGGCGGATGGAAGAGCTGGCGTAGCGGGCGCGGCGAGCGGCGCCTCCCGGAGCCCGTCGGGAGGCTTGCCTCGTGCATCGACGCCGCTACCTTGCTTCGCCCTGTGAAGGCCGGATGAAGCTTCGGCGAAGCGGATCCGCGCGGATCCGAGGCCCTGGGGCGCCGCGCCGCGAGAGGAGGGGGTCGTGGTCCGACTGCTGCCGCAAGACGAAGGGTTCTTCGACCTCTTCGAGCGCGCCGCCGACAACCTGAAGGAGGCGGGCCGCCTGCTCGACCTCTTCCTCAACGACTTCAGCGACGTCGCCAACAAGGCGAAGCAGATCAACAACGTCGAGCACGCGGGCGACCACCTCACGCGCGAGGCGATCGAGAAGCTGAACCGCACGTTCCTCGCCCCCTTCGACCGCGAGGAGATCCACGAGCTCGTCTGCCGGATGGACGACGTCCTCGACCACCTCGACGAGGCGGTCAACCGTATGGTTCTCTACCGCGTCGCGGCGCCGACCGAGGACGCGAAGGCGCTCGGCAAGGTGCTGCGCGCTTCGACCGACCTGATCCACGAGCTGATGCCGCTGCTGCGCAACCTGAGGCAGCCGCAGGTCCTCCTCAACAAGTGCCTCCAGATCCAGCAGCAGGAATCGGAGGGCGACCGCATCGAGCAGCACGGCCTCGCCGCCCTGTTCGACACGAAGCAGGACGCGGTCGAGATCATCAAGTGGAAGGACATCTACGGCGACCTCGAGAAGGCGACCGACGCCTGCTCCGACGTGGCGAACGTCGTCGAGTCGATCGTGATCCGGCACAGCTGACCGGCGCGGCGCGATGAGCTTCCTCGAAGCGATCGATCACCTCGGATTCGTCGGCTGGATGATCGTGCTCGGCGCGATCCTCTTCGACTTGGCCAACGGCTGGAACGACGCGTCGAACGCGATCGCCACCGTCGTCTGCACCCGCGTGCTGAAGCCCGTGACCGCCGTCCTCTTCGGCGCGGCCTTCAACTTCATCGGCGCGCTCGTCAGCGGCGAGGTGGCGAAGACGGTCGGCAAGGAGATCGCCGACCCGGCGATGCTGACGAGCGCGACCTACATCGCCGCGCTGGTGGCCGCGCCGCTCTGGATCACGTTCTGCACGTGGCGCGGGCTGCCGATCTCCTGCTCCCACTCGCTGATGGGCGCGCTGGTCGGCGCCGTGGTCGCGACCGCGGGCGACTCGGCGCTGAAGGGCGACGGCATCAAGAAGATCGTGATCGGCATCTTCACGTCGCCGATCATCGGCTTCGTGCTCGGCATGGTCGTCGTGACCGCGGTCTGCTGGATCTGCCGCCGCTGGCGCCCGGCCCGGGTGAACTCGGTCTTCGGCAAGCTGCAGATCGTGTCGGCCGGCTACATGGCCTTCTCGCACGGCACCGGCGACGCGCAGAAGGCGATGGGGATCATCACCGGCGCGCTGATGGCGGGCGGCGCCGCGAGCGGCGAGTTCCACGTGCCCTTCTGGGTGCGGATCATCTGCGCGGTCGCGATGGGCGTCGGGTCGCTGGTCGGAGGCTGGTCGGTGATCCGGACGATGGGGAGCCGCCTCTCCCACCTCGAGACCTACCAGGGCTTCGCCGCCGAGATCGGCGCGGCGACGACGATCGTCGTCTGCACCAGCCACGGCATCCCGCTCAGCACGACGCACGCGATCACCGGCTCCATCACCGGTGTCGGCGCGGCGCGCGGACTGCGCATGGTGCGCTGGGAGGTCGGGAAGAAGATCCTCTACGCCTGGATCCTCACCTTCCCGGTGTGCATCGGGCTCGGCTTCTCGCTCTCGAAGCTCCTCGGCCACGTGCTGACGGGGCCGGTCTCGCACTGACGCCCGCTTCGCCCGGGCGCGCTGCATGATCGGCGCGCGATGGACGCCGCTGCTCCCGCCCGCACGATCCTCCACGTCGACCTCGACGCCTTCTACGCCTCCGTCGAGGTGCGCGAGCAGCCGTCGCTGCGCGGTCTCCCCGTCATCGTCGGCGCCGACCCGGACGGCGGGCGCGCGCGCGGCGTCGTCTCGGCCGCCAGCTACGAGGCGCGCCGCTTCGGCGTCCACTCGGCGATGGCGATCTCGCGCGCGTGGCAGCTCTGCCCGCAGGGCGTCTTCCTGCCGCCGCGGATGGAGCTCTACCTCGCGGTCTCGGCGCGCTTCATGGCGTTGCTCGAGCGCTTCACCGACCTCGTCGAGCCGCTCTCGGTGGACGAGGCGTTCCTCGACGTGACCGGCAGCGCGCGCCTCCACGGCGACGGCGCGACCATCGCCGCGAAGATCCAGCGGGCGGTCGAGGACGAGGAGCGCCTCACCGTCTCGGTCGGCGTCGCGCCGTCGAAGTTCGTCGCGAAGATCGCCTCCGACCTCCGCAAGCCGCGCGGCCTCGTCGTCGTGCCGCCCGAGCCGGCCGCGGTCGAGGCGTTCCTGGCGCCGCTGCCGCTCGAGCGCCTCTGGGGCGTCGGGCCGAAGGCGGCGGCGCGGCTCCACCAGCTCGAGGCGCGGACGATCGGCGACGTCGCGCGCCTGCCGTTCGCCCACCTCCAGGGCGCGTTCGGCGAGGGGACGGCGCGCCACCTCCACGACCTCGCCCACGGCCGCGACGAGCGCGCGGTCGAGCCGGAGCGCGAGGCGAAGTCGCTCGGCCGCGAGCACACCTTCGCCGTCGATGTCGAGGAGCGCGCCGAGGTGGGGCGGATGCTCCTGATGCTGGTCGAGCAGCTCTCCTCGCGGCTGCGCCGCCACCAGCTCGCGGGCCGCACGGTCACGGTGAAGCTGCGCACCGCGGACTTCGAGACGGTCCATCGCGCCGCGACGCTGCCGACCGCGGTCGACACGACCGAGGCGATCCTGCCGCTCGCGCGCGAGCTGCTGGCGAAGTGCGACACGACGCGCCAGGCGATCCGCCTCGTCGGCGTCGCGCTCTCCCACTTCGCCGCGCCGCAGCCCGCGCTCTTCGAGCCGCGCGCCGTGCAGCAGGGGCGCTCGGTCGCGCGCGCCGTCGACGCGTTGCGGGAGAAGTTCGGCGTCGACGCGGTCACGCGCGGCTCGCTGCTCGGCGCGCCGCAGCCCAACGTCGACACCGATCCGAAGCCCGCGCCGAAGTCCGCGCCGAAGTCCGGCCCGCCGCCGCGGCCGCGGCGCGACGGCTGAGGCGGGCGCGCGCGCGATGGAGAACCTCGCCCATACGCTCTGCGGCGCGCTGCTCGCGAAGACGCGCCTCGGCCGGCTCTCGCCGCTCGCGCCCGCCGCGCTGCTGATCGGCGCCAACCTGCCCGACGCCGACCTCGTCGCCTCGCTCTTCGGCGGCGACGACGCGTCGCGCAAGGCGAGCTACCTGCTCCACCATCGCGGGATCACCCATGCGCTGCTCGGCATCGCGGTGGAGGCGCTGCTGCTCGCGTGCGCGATCCGCTGGATCGAGCGGCGCGAGATGGGGGACGGCGGCGAGCGCGCGCAGCCGCGGCCGTGGCGCGCCCACCTGCTGCCCGCGTTCGCGGCGCTGCTGAGCCATCCGCTGCTCGACCTGCTGAACGACTACGGCGTGCGGCCGTGGCTGCCCTTCTCCGATGCGCGCTTCTTCGGCGACCTCGTCTTCATCGTCGACCCGTGGCTCTGGCTCCTGCTCGGCGGCACGGCCGCGCTGGCGGGTCCGCGCACGCGCGTCGGCCACGGCGTCTGGAGCGTGATCGCCGGCGCGACGACGGCGCTCCTCTGGTTCCATCCGCGGACGCCCGGATTCGTGCGCGTCGCCTATCCGATCGCCGTGGTGGCGCTGGCGGCGGCGCGCGCGGCGGGGATCGGGCGCGCGCGGGCGGGTCGCGTCGTGGCGTGCGGCGCGACCTCGATCGCCGCTTACCTCGGCGCGCTCGCGTGGTGCGGCGGGACGGCGGAGGCGCGCGCGAAGGAGTCGTCGGCGCCGGCCGCGGAGTTCGCGATGCGGTCGCCGACGATCGCGAACCCGGCACGCTGGTCGATCGCGTGGCGCGACGGCGCGAGCGTGCGCTGGGAGCAGGTCGGGCTCGACGGGCGGTCGGCGGATGGGGCGGCGGAGCGCGGCGGCCGCGGCGGAGTCGTCGCGTCGCAGCTCGACGATCCGCGCGCGGCGCTGGCGGCGGCGAAGCCGGAGGCGGCGGCGTGGCGCTCGTTCGCGCGGCTGCCTTGGGCGTGGATCGAGGAGCTGCCGGACGGCGGTGCGCTCGTCCATCTCGCCGACGCGCGCTATGTGACGGAGCGCGAGCCCGAGGCGTGGTGCGTGGTCACGGTCGCGCTGACGCCGGGCGAAGTGGCCGCCGCGCGCGCCGTGACGCGCTGAGGCGCGTCACGCGTCGCCGTCGCTCCCGATCGCCTCGACCGGGCACTGCTGCTTCGCCTGCTCGGCCTGCGCCAGCTCCGCCTCGCCGACCGGCTGCTTGAAGACGATGTCGTGGTCGCCCGCCGTGCTCTCGCGGAAGCTCTTCGGCGCGAGGTCGGAGCAGAGCGAGCAGAGGATGCACGCCTGGTCGACGTACCAGCGGCCGGCGACGTTGTCTTCCCAGCGTTGAGTCTTGTCGGCCATGGGGCGTCGCGCAGCGGATCCCGGAGGGCGGCGTCATCGGAGCAGGGCGCGGGGAATCTCGCCACGGGCGCGCCCTTTCGCGCGCCGTCGCGGGGCGCGAGCCCTCCGCGTCGACGGTCCGCCGGCAGGAGCGCAACTCCCCGGCCGATCGCCGCCGACTCCGGACAACCCCTCTTCGACCCGCCGGTCACCGAAACCTGCTGTTTTGGTCCTGGAACGAAACAGCAGGTTTCGGTGACGGGCGCGGCGGGGGGTGGGGGTCAGCTCCGGCCGCCGGCCAGGTGGAGGAGGCGGGCGGGGTCGAGCAAGTGGAGCTCGAGCGCCAGGGCTCGGGGCACGAGGGCGATCTCGCCGCGGTCGGGGAGCTCGACGAGGGCGAGCTCGCCCGCTTCGAGCCGTCGCCCCGTCTCGTCGTCGAGGGCGATCCACGGGCACCAGCCGTCGGCGTCGACCCAATGGAAGCGGCGCGGCCCCGAGGTGCCGCGCACCGCCTGCTCCTCGAGCGCCGCGCGCAGCCGCTTCGCCTTCTCGGCGCGCTGCCGCCCCTCGTCGAGGCGCGCCTGCGCCTGCTTCACCTCGGCGCGCTTCTGTTCGTCGCGCCCCTTCCGGTCCGCCTCCTCGCGGCGGCGCTGCTCGTCGAGACCTTCGCGTCCGAGCGACTTCTTCTCGACGCGCTCCTCGTGCTTGAGGCGACGGTCGGTCTTGTCGTCGATCAGCCCCGCCTTCTTGAACGCGTCGCGCAGGTCGCCCATCGCGCGCTCACTGCGCGTACCCGAGCGCGCGCATCATGTCGAGCGCGCCGTCGCTCGACGTGTCGTCGCCCGCGTAGCGCGCGGCGAGCTTGCGCATCTCGCCGAGCCAGATCTCGAGCCGCTTCGCCGCCGCCTCGGCGCGCGGCCGCTCGCTCTCGATCAGCGACTTCGCGTCGGTCATGTCGGCGTGGAGGTCGTAGATCTCGAGGTCGAGCTTCAGCTCGGGCGCGCCCGGCTTGCCGTCGGCTCCCGGCTTCGCCTCCAGCGAGCGGCGCACGATCGTCTTCCAGCGCCCCTCGATCACGGCCCACTCGCCGAGGTAGTCGCCCTCGCCGCCCGCGGTCGGGCCGGCGCCGCCGAACATCCCGCCGCCCCAGCGCTCGGTCACGATCATCATCGCGGGCAGCTCGTCGCCGGCCTGGAGCTCGGCGGCGAGGTTGCGGCCCTGCATCGTTTCGGGCGGCGTCACGCCGGCGAGGCCGAGCAGGGTCGGGCCGAGGTCGACGTTGGCGACGTTGTCGCTCACGACCTTGCCTTCCGGCAGCAGGCCCGACGCCGAGAGGATCCACGGCACGTGGTTCAGCTCGGCGTAGACCGACTGGCCGTGGCTGGTCGCGCCGTGGTCGAGGAACTCCTCGCCGTGGTCGGCGTTGAAGCTGAAGATCGTCCGATCCGTGAGGCCGTGCTTCGCGAAGTAGTCGCGGAGCTGGCGGTAGTGGCGGTCGAAGTAGTGGACCTCGGCGTCGTAGATCGCCCGCTGCTTGCGCATGAAGTCGTCGGCGTCGACGCCGGCGGCCGTGTACATCTCGCGGACGCCGTTCGAGCGCCCGGGCGCGGGCGGCGGAGCGGCGGGGGGCGCCGCAGGCGGCGGCGCGGCGGTGGGATCGGCGGCGGTCTTCGCCGTTCCGTCGGTCGCGGGCGCATTGGGATCCGCGGCAGGAACGGGCGCGGGCCCGCCGGCCGGCGGCGCGACCGCGACGGGGCCGCCCGGGCCGATGACGATGTTCATGCCGCCGAGGTTCATTCCGCCTTGCCGCGACTGCTGCGCCTGCTGCCAGTCGTTGAACTTCTTCTCCATCGCGACGAACGCCTCGTCCTCGTCCTTGCTCAGGAACTTGGCGCGGTCGGCCGTCTCGGGCGCGTAGGGCTCGTGCGGGTCGACCGCGTGCATGTAGAGGAAGAAGGGGATGTCGCGGTACTGATCGAGCCACGGCTCGACCTTGGCGTAGAGGTCGCGCGACGAGCCGCTGCCGAAGTTCATGCCGCCCGCGCCGGCGTCGGCGTTCTGCGGCCCGCGATTGCCGAACATGTTCGCGAACGCCTGGTTGAGCGCGTTGCCGCCGGGGCTGCCGATCACGTCGCCCGGGAAGAAGAAGTCGAAGCCCTGTTCGGTGTGGGTCGTCGGGCCGACGAAATCGTTCCGGATGAACGCGGCGGTCAGGTAGCCGGCGGCGCGGAACGCCTCGGCGACGGTCGTGACCGAGCCGGAGATCTGCTCGCCGCCGTTGCGCACGCCGTTCACGCTCGGGAAGAGCGACGAGAGCGACGACGGCATCGAGACGTAGGTCCACGCGCCCTGGCTGAAGCAGCGCTCCATCCGGATGCCGGTCGCCGCCAGCGCGTCGAGCGTCGGCGTCGTCGGCCGCGTGTTGCCGTAGCAGGAGAGCGCGTCGGCGCGCAGCGTGTCGCAGAAGTAGAGCATCACGTTGCGCGGCCCCTCGCCCTGCGGCTTGCCGTGGATCAGCGGCTGGAGCAGGAAGGCGACGTTGGGCTCGGTCTCCTCGACGACCTCGATCTCGACCGCGATCTCCTGCCCTGCGAAGGGGGCGAGGTCGACCGCGATCGGCGCGATCGCCTGCTGGTCGAACGGCGCGTCGGGATCGAGCGGCGGCGAGAAGGCGTGGCGCAGCACCGTCTCGCGCCCCTTCGCCGACGTCACGTGGACGAAGAGCTCGAACGGCTGGTCGTTCAGCGCGCCGAGGCCGGCGACCAGCTTGCCGCCGGCCGGCGCGACGAGGCGCCACGTGATCGACGACGGCGTGTTGAGGTGGAGGCCGGCGTGGAGGACGCGGCCGCGCTCGATCGTGCAGGGCGCCGCCGTCGCGGCGGCGTAGTCGGCCTTCGAGTCGAGCAGATGGACGAACTCGAGGTCGACCGCGGCCGTCGGTTCGGGCGCCGGCGCGGGCGCAGTCGCGGGAGCCGCCGCGTCGCTCTTGTCCGCGGCAGCAGGATCCGCCGCAGGAGCCGGCGGCGGCGGCGCGACCGGCGGCAACACGATGAGCGCGAGCTCCTCGATCGTGCCGGCGCGCGGAGGCGCTTGCCCGCCACCGAACACCCCGAGGTTGCGGGAGCTCGCACCGTTGCGCCGGACGATGTTGTGCCACTCGCCGTCGGCCGCGAACTTGACGATCTCGCCGCCGAACAGCATGCGCGGATCGAGGCCGGCCAGCATTCCCGGAGGACCACCGAACGGGTTCCCGCCTTGCTGCGGCAGTTGCACGTTGCCGACGCCGGGGATGAACGGCAGCACGGGGCCAGGGGGCGGCGCGCCCGCGCCGCCCTGCCCGCCCCCGAACTGGTCGATCTGGGCGAGCTGCGCCGGGTCGCGCAGCACGACGACCTCGCCGCATCCTGACGAGCGAACGCGGCAGGCGATCGCGCCGATGTCGGAGAGCTTCGTCTTCGGCACCTTGAGCCGGAAGAATCCCGCCTTGCCCTTCACCGCGAGCCGCCACGCGCCGTCGACCTTCTCGACCGTCACCTCGCCGAAGGGCGTCTTGGCCGGGACGATTTGAGTCGAGCCGTCGTCGAAGCGCAGGTCGTGGAGGACGTAGTTGGCCGGATCGACGTCGCCCGCCTGGATGCCGTTGACCACCGCCTGGTCGAGCAGGCTGTCGAGCCGCCACGTCCCGAGCGCATTCGGGGCGATCGCCGCCTTGCGCTCGTCGACGCGGATGGAGGCCAGGAGCGGGAGCGGTGCGACCAGGCCGGCGATCGTCAGCGCGGCCGCGGCGGAAACGCGGAGCATCGTGGCATCCTTCTTCTTCGACGGACCCGGCGGGCGGGGCGGCCGGCCGAGGCGGTCGCGGATGGTAGCCCTCGCCGCCCGCGACGGGTGACGGTGGCCAGGGTGGAGCGTGGTACGACGATGAGCGACAACCGTTGTTCCGGTTTCCTGGTTCTTTGCGGCGCCCTGCTGCCGCCGCAGGAGGGCCCCCTGCTCGGCGACCTCTTCCGCACGCCGGAAGGGGCGCGCCACCGGATCTCGAGCGCCCACGTCGATGGCACGAGCAACCTCGACTACCAGCCGTTGGCCGCGGGCGCGGAGATGACCCTCGCCCAGATCTCCGGCTCCGGCGTCATCCGCCACCTCTGGCTGACGATCGAGAGCGACGACCCCTACTACGCGCGGCTCATCGTGCTGCGCGCGCGGTGGGACGGCGAGACGGCGCCGTCGATCGACTGCCCGGTCGGCGACTTCTTCGCGGCCGGCAACGCGATGGAGGTGCCGGTCGACACGCTGCCGGTGCGCGTCGCGGGCGACGGGCGCGGGCGCGCCTGCTGGTGGCCGATGCCGTTCAACGAGTCGGCCGAGATCTCGCTGCGCAACGACTCGGGCCGGCCGGCGCGCCTCGTCTACTGGCAGGTCGACTGGAGCGACGCGCCGAAGTGCGAGAAGCTCCGGACCTTCCACGCCTCGTTCCGCGCGACGCCGCGCAACGGCCAGCTCCGCCAGCACAAGGTCGCGGAGATCGCCGGTGGCGGCCACTACGTCGGCACCGTGCTCTCGATCTGGTCGGGCGAGGCGGGCTGGCCAGGCGAGGGCGACGAGCGCTTCTTCGTCGACGGCGACGAGACGCCGACGCTCACCGGCGTCGGCTTCGAGAGCGCCTTCGACGACGCCTGGGGCTTCCGCGCCGGCACGGGCCCCTTCGGCGGCGTGACCGCGTGGGAGGGGACCGGCTCGGGCGCGCGCACGACCGCGTGCCGCTGGCTCCTCGCCGATCCGGTCCCGTTCGGGCGCGGCCTCGCCGTCACCTTCGAGCGGATGGGCTACGCGGAGCGCAACAAGGTCACGAAGGTCGTCGGCGACCGCCACGACGCCTGGTCGAGCGTCGCCTTCTGGTACCAGACCGAGCCGCACCTGATCTACCCGGCGATCCCGAGCCAGAACGAGCGCCTCCCCTTCGCCGAGATCCGCCTCGAGCCGGAGGAGAAGGAGCTCTTCGAGCAGCTCGAGGTGCCCGACGACGCGCCGCCGCCGACGGTGCAGGCGGGTCCCTTCTGGGCGTGGGGCCGCCAGCTCCGCTTCGATCCGGTCGACCGCGACCACGCGCGCCTGGTGATCCCGTTCACGATCGGCGACGCGCGCCGCCTCGACCTCTACCTGCGCCTCACGCGCGGGCCCGACGCCGGTTGCTGGGAGGCGCGGATCGACGGCCATCCGGTCGGCGCGCCGATCGACCTCTACGCGCCGCAAGCGCTGCTGCGCGAGCCCCTGCTCGGAACCGTCGACCTCGCGGCCGGCGCCCATCTGCTCGAGCTGCGTTGCACCGGCAAGAACCTCGAATCGACCGGCCTCGCGCTCGGCCTCGACAGCGTCATGCTGCGCTGGTACCCGTGAGCGATCCCTTCCGCTTCTCGAGCGAGGTGCCGCTGCGCTGGGTCGACGTCGACGCGGCCGGCGTCGTCAACCACGCCGTCTACTGGAACCTGATCGAGCAGGCGCGCTTCGACTACTTCGCGCGGCTCGGACTGATCGAGGGCGACGTCCCGCCCTTCCTGCTCGGAGAAGCGAGCTGCCGCTACGAGCGACCGGCGCGGCGCGGCGATCGCCTCGCGATCGCGGCGCGCGTGACGCGACTCGGCGGCAAGAGCGTCGAGATGCACTACGAGGTGCGGCGCCTCGGCGCGGCGGCAGGCGGCGAGCGGATCGCGACGGCGAAGGCGCTGCTGGTCTGGGTCGACGCCGCGCTGAAGAGCCAGGAGATCCCGCCGGCCGCGCGCCGCGCGATCGCGGCGTTCGAGGGCATCGCCGAGCGCGCCTGACCGCACCGGTGACGCGAGCTTGATGATTCGTTCCAGGAACGAATCATCCACGGACGTCGACCAGCGCTCGCATCGCCGCGGCGATCGCGTCGCACTGCGCGTCGGTCGTGCAGGCGGGCGGGCAGGCGTAGATCGCGTCGCCGAGCGGACGGAGCAGCACGCCGTGCTCGATCGCGGCGGCGCGCAACTTCGGCGCGAGCGCGGTGAAGTAGCCGCCGCCGGAGTCGCCGCTGCCGCCCGCGCCGCCGTCGCGCGCGAGGTCGAAGGCGACGATGCCGCCGGTGCGGCGCAGCGAACGGACGCGCGGTTCGGCGCGCAGCGGCGCGAGCGCGCGCTCGATCCGGGCGCCGATCGCGTCGAGGCGCGCGGCGACGTCGCGCTCGCGGCAGAGCGCGATCGACTCGAGCGCGACGGCGCAGCCGATCGGATGGGCCGTCATCGAGTGGCCGTGCGCCAGCATCCGGCTCCGCTCCGGCGCGCGGAACGTCGCGAAGAGCTCCTCGGTCGCCAACGTCGCGGCGAGCGGCGCCATCGCGCTGGTCAGCCCCTTCGCGACGCAGAGGAGGTCGGGCGCGACGCCCGCCTTGCTGCAGGCGAAGAGCGCGCCGGTGCGACCGAAGCCGGTGAAGACCTCGTCGGCGATCAGCGCGACGCCGGCGTCGCGGCACGCCGCGGCGATCGCGCGCAGCAGCGACGCGTCGTGCATCCGCATGCCGGCCGCGCCCTGGACCAGCGGCTCGACGATCACGCCGCAGAGCTCGTCGCGGTGGCGCGCGAACGCGGCGGCGAAGGCGGCGGCGTCGACGGCGACGCGCACGACGTCGAAGAGCAGCGGCTGGAACGGCGTGAAGAAGGGGTCGCGGTCGCCGACGCTCATCGCGCCGAAGGTGTCGCCGTGGTAGCCGCCCTCGAACGCGAGGAAGGTGCGCGGCCGCGAGTCGCCGCGCGCGCGCGCCGCCTGGAAGGCGATCTTCAGCGCGACTTCGACCGCGGTCGAGCCGTCGTCGCTGAAGAAGACGCGCGTCAGGCGCCGTTCGCCGCGCGGCGCGAGCTCGAGCAGCGCTTCCGCGAGATCGACCGCCGGGCGATGGGTCGCGCCCGCGAACGCGACATGGTCGAGCGTCGCCGCCTGCCGTCGCGCCGCCTCGATCAGTCGCGGCTCGCCATGGCCGTGGAGGCAGGTCCACCACGACGCGATCGCGTCGATCACCGTGCGCCCGTCGGCGAGCTCGAGCGTCGCGCCGCGCGCCGCGACGACCGGCAGCGGCGCGCCGTCGGTCGCGTGCTGCGTGTAGGGGTGCCAGAGCGCGGCCGCGTCGCGGCGCAGCAGCTCCTCGTCGCCGCGCGCGGTCATCGCAGGCGCTCGGGCGCGAGGAGCGCGGCGAGGCCGGCGCTGCGGTCGTCGCGGTCGAGCCAATGGTCGAGCGCGGCGGTGGCGAGCGGTTCGAGGCGCGGCAGCTCGAAGAGCGCCTCGACGCCGGAGAGCTCGCGCAGCGTCGCGGCGTTCCAGGGGTGGGGCTCGCCGACGAGGAAGAGCGCGGTCGGCTCGAGTCGCCGCGCGCGCAGCGCCTCGAGCGTGAGGAGCGTGTGGTTGAGCGTGCCGACCGCGGTGCGCGCGACGACGACGATGCGCGGGCGCAGTCGCGCGAGCCAGTCGGCCTGGAGCCACGGCTCGCGGCCGGCGCGGTAGGGGACGAGGAGGCCGCCGGCGAGCTCGACGATCAGGCGATGGCCCGCGAGGCGCGCGCGATGCGCGGCGAGCGCTTCGTCGAGCCGCTCGACGCGCCGCCCTTCCTCGGCCGCCGCCTCGTGCGGCGACGCGGGTCTCGCGAAAGCGTGGTGCGGCGCGATCTGCTCGTGCGGCGCGATCGCGGCGAGCGCGGCGACCGTCGCGCTGTCGCTCTCGCTGCCGGTCTGGACCGGCTTCCAGTAGGCGGCGGGGCCGGTTCGCTTCGCCGCGCGCAGCAGGAGCGCGCTCACGACGGTCTTGCCGACGCCGGTGTCGGTGCCCACGACGAACCACGGCTCGGCGAGGCGCGGCGCCGCGGCGGTGCGCGCGGTCGCGGCAGTCGCGGCAGTCGCGGCAGCCGCAGCTCCAGCGCGCGCGGGCGCGTGGCGCGCGATCGCCGCGGCCAGCCGCGCGATCTCGTCGTCGGTGTTCGTCGCGTGGACGACGAGGCGCAGCCGCGCGCCGCCTTCGGGCACGGTGGGGGGGCGCACGGCGCCGACCGCGAAGCCGTCGCGATCGAGCGCGTCGCCGAGCGTGCGCGTCGCCGCCGCGTCGCCCACCTGGAACGGCACGATCGCGCCGGCGGGTGGTCGCGCGGCCGTCGCGCCGCGCGGCAGCGCCGTCGCCAGCGCGCGCGCGAGCGCGAGCAGGCGCGCGCGCGTCGCGTCGCACGCCGGCTCGCGCACGATCGTGATCGCGGCGGCGAGCGCGGCGCTCACGGCGGGCGGCGGCGCGGTCGTGAAGACGAAGGGGCGCGCGCGATGGAGCAGCAGGTCGCGCAGCGCGGCGCTGCCGACGACGAAGGCGCCCGCGACGCCGAGCGCCTTGCCGCCCGTCACGATGCGCGCCGCGACGCGCGTCGCCGGTCGCCGCGTCGCCGCGAAGCCGCCCGCGCCGCGCGGCCCGAGCAGCCCGGCCGCGTGCGCCTCGTCGACCAGGAGCCACGCGTCGTGGCGCGCGGCGAGCTCGTCGAGCGCGGCGAGGTCGGCGAGGTCGCCGTCCATGCTGAAGAGGCTCTCGACGACGACGAGGCGCCGCCGCGCGCCGCGCGACTGCGCGAGCTGGCGCGCCAGCTCGTCGAGGTCGCCGTGGGCGAAGGTGGCGACGCGCGCGCGGGAGAGGCGGCAGCCGTCGATCAGCGACGCGTGGTTGAGCTCGTCGGAGAAGAGCGCGTCGCCCGGACCGGCGAGCGTCCCGATCGCGCCGAGATTCGCCTGCCAGCCCGACGGGAAGAGGAGCGCCGCCTCCTCGCCGAGCCATTCGGCGCAGAGCTCTTCCGCGCGCGCGGCGTCGTCGCCGCGCTCGGAGCCTCCGCCCAGCAGCCGCGCCGCGCGCGCGCCCGCGCCCGCTCGCTCCAGCGCCGCGCGCGCCGCGTCGACCACGCGACGGTCGCACGCGAGCCCGAGGTAGTCGTTCGAGACGAAGTCGGCGCGCGCGCGGCCGTCGTCGCGCGGCAGGCGCCGCTCGAGGCCGGCCGCCCGCCACGTCGCGACCTCGTCCGCCAGCTGCCGGTCGAGCGGTCGCTCGCGCGGCGCTCCCGTCCCGGCGTCGTCGCCGCCGTTCACGCGTCCGTGCAGCGCGCCACCGCCGTCATGCCGAGCTTCTGCAGCAGCGCCGCGTCGCTGGCGGGGCTCGGGTTCGGCGTGGTCAGCAGCTCGTCGCCGACGAAGAGCGAGTTGGCGCCGGCGAGGAAGCAGAGCGCCTGCCCCTCCTCGCTCATCGCGGTGCGGCCCGCGCTGAGGCGGATCACCGCGTCGGGCATCAGCAGCCGCGCCGCCGCAACCATCCGCACGACGACGCTCCAGTCGAGCGGCGCCTCGCCCGCGAGCTTGTCGCCGAGCGCCGTGCCCGGCACGCGCACGAGCGTGTTGATCGGCACGCTCTCGGGCTGCGGCTCGAGCGTCGCGAGCTGGTGGAGCAGCTCCGCGCGCGCGCGCGGCGTCTCGCCGAGGCCGAGGATCCCGCCGCTGCAGACGTGGATCCCGGCGTCGCGCACGCGCGCCAGCGTCGCGAGCCGGTCGTCGAGCGTGTGGGTGGTGATCACCTGGTCGTAGTGGCTGGCGCCCGTGTCGAGGTTGTGGTTGTAGTAGTCGAGGCCCGCCTCCTTGAGGCGCCGCGCCTGCCGCTCCTCCAGCATCCCGAGCGTCACGCACGTCTCGAGGCCGAGCGCCTTCACGCCGCGCACCATCTCGACCACCGAGTCGAACGGCGCGCCGTCCTTCACTTCGCGCCACGCCGCGCCCATGCAGAAACGGTCGGCGCCGTTCGCCTTCGCCTGCCGCGCCGTCGCGAGGACCTCGCCCACGTCCATCAGCGCCTCGCGCTCGACCGGCGTCTTGAAGCGCGCGCTCTGGCTGCAGTAGCCGCAGTCCTCGCTGCAGCCGCCCGTCTTGATCGACAGCAGTTGCGAGCACTGCATCGAGCCCGCCGAGTGGTGGCGCCGATGGACCGACGCCGCCTCGAAGACGAGGTCGAGCAGCGGCCGCTCGAGCAGCGCCTCGATCTCCGCGAGCGTCGGCTTCCCCGACGTCGCGGCGGGCGGCGCCGAGGTCGGCGCGGCGGTCTTCGACGAGGTGCAGGCATGCGAGCCTGGGGTCACGTTCGCTCTCCGGTTCGCGCCGCTCCGGATCGCACTCGGCGCGTCAAGGGGCGCGCAGCGTAGCGCCGGCCATGGGCCGGCCGAACGCGCGAACCGGCGTCCTTGGAGCGGCCGCTGCGTGCGGCGGCGCGCGAGCGGTAGCGTCCGCGCCGATCCCGCGGAGTCGCAGCTCGCGTGTCACGTCCCACGACGCTCGTGTGCCTGCCGGGAATGGACGGCACCGCGGTCCTCTTCCGGTCGCTGCTGCGCGCGCTGCCGGGTTGGATCACGCCGCGGCTGGTCGTCTATCCGGCGACGGGTCCGAACGACTACGCCGCACTCCTGCCGCGCGTGCGCGCCGCCTGCGAGGGGCTCGACGACTTCTTCCTGCTCGGGTGGTCGTTCTCGGGACCGCTCGCGTTGAGGGTCGCGGCCGAGGCTCCGCGAGGGCTGCGCGGCGTGATCCTCTGCGCGACGTTCGTGCGCGCACCATGGCCGCTGGTTCGCTGGATTCGCGCGGTCGTGCGCGCGCCCGTCGCCCGGCTCTTTCCGCTGGTCTCGCGGGTCCTCACGCTCGGCGGGGGCGCGGAGTCGGAGGAGTTGCGGCGCGACAAGGCGGAGTCGTTCCGGGGAGTCTCGCCCGCGGCGCTCGCGACCCGCGTCCGGGCTGCGCTCGCCGTCGACGCGCGCGGCGCGTTGAAGGCTTGCCGGGTGCCGCTGCTCTGCCTGCGCTCGACGCGGGACGTCGTCGTGCCCTCGTGGAACGCCCGCGAGATCGAGCGGGAGGGCCACGCCGTGACAGTGGTCGACCTCGTCGGCGCTCACCTGGCGCTGCGAACGAACGCCGCCGCGGGGGCCGAAGCGATCGCGAAGTTCATCGAAGGACGAGACTCCGCCTGACGCGCACTCGCGACCGATGAGTCGACTTGGAGTCGGTGGAGACGGGGAGCGGATCGATGAAGTACCTGTTCGTCGCGCTCGCGCTCACGGCGCTGCTCGCCGCCGGTCTCCTGCGCGGGTTGACCGCCGGCTTCGCGCAGGTCGAGGACGATCTCCTCCGCCTCTTCGGTCCGGGTCGCACTCGCCGGTACTGCACCGAGATCACTGGCGGGGGGCACTGGTTGAAGCTCGCCTGCGCGACGACGCCCGGGAGTTGGTGGCAGGGCGGGGAGACGCGGGCCTGCACGTTGACGACCGACGCGGCGCTGCGCCCGCAGTCGCTCGAGCTCTGGTCCGCCGCCGATCTCGACGCGGATGGCCATCTTCTCGCCGTCGAGTGGACGTGCTTGCGCGCCGCGCCCGCCGTGGAGTCGCCCGGTCAGGCCGTCGCCGAGCTTCCACCGACGCACGTGGACGCCGACGCTGACGCGTATCGCGTCGTCGTCCGGTACCACGACCGCGAGCCGTGGTCCCAAGGAGCGTGTCGACTGGGCCTCACCTTCGACGAAGTCGAGTAGCCCGACAGGCGCGCTCAGCCGCCGAGCTTGAAGACCTCGCGCTTCACCGGCTCGCACTCGGTCGCGTCTTCGCGCAACCGCCAGAAGGAGTCCATCGCGGGGCCGGGGACGGTCTGCTCGGTGTTGGAGCCGGGCCAGCGGACGAAGACGTGCTCGATCGCCTCGGCGTCGCCGAGCCCGATCTCCTGCTGCAGCGAGTTGGCGCCGAAGCTGCCGCCGGTGCCGACGACGAGGTGGAGCGAGCGCTTGCCCGACGGCGTCCTCAGGTCGACGCGGACGCGCGCGCCGATCGCGCTGCGGTTCGCCTTCACGCCCTGGAACTCGATCGTGACCCAGTGGTTCCCGCTGCCGCCCGGGTTCTCGAAGAGGACGTTCGGGTAGGTGTCGGCGGGATAGAAGCCGCCGACCTCGCAGAAGACGTCCTGGTCGCCGTCGTTGTCGAGGTCGGCGAACGCGACGCCGTGCCCCTTCTGCAGGTGGCCGAAGCCGCCGGCCGTCGTGACGTCCTGGAACCGCTTGCCGCCGTCGTTGCGGAACGCCTTGTTGGGGAGGAGCGCGGCGAGGCTCGGCGCGCCGTTGCCGAGGTAGAAGTCGAGCCAGCCGTCGTTGTCGAAGTCGCCGTAGTTCGAGCCCATCGAGAGGATCGCGCGCGCGACGCCGAGCTCGCGGCCCTCCTCCTTGAAGCGGCCGTTGCGCTGGTTGTGGTAGAGCGCCGGCATCTCGAGCAGGTGGCGCGTCGCGGTGCCCGCCACGAAGGCGCCGATGCCGTCGTTCGAGATGTTGCCGCCGAAGCCGGAGTTGCTGGCGACGTAGAGGTCGAGCCAGCCGTCGTTGTCGAAGTCGAAGAACCACGACGGGAAGCTCATGTTCGGGCCGGTGATCCCCGTCTGGCGCGTCACGTCGACGAAGCGGAAGCCGGTCCCGCTCTTCTCGTCGGGGACGTTCCGGAGGAGGACGTTAGGCTTCGCGCGGCGCGAGAAGAAGAGGTCGGGACGGCCGTCGTTGTCGTAGTCGCCGACGGCGACCGCCTTGGTGAACGCGACCTGGTCGGAGCCGACCGCGTGGGCGACCTCCTTGAACGTGCCGTCGCGCTGGCTGAGGAAGAGCTCGGCCGGATGGGGCTTGTCGCTCTCCCGCTGCGTCTCGTTCCCGATGACGAGGTCGAGCCAGCCGTCGCCGTTGAAGTCGGCGAAGCTCGCGGCCTGCGAGGGATGGAACGAGAGGAGGCCGGCCGCCTCCGTGACGTCCTCGAACGTGCCGTCGCCGCGGTTGCGCAGCAGCGAGTCGGGGATCTGGCCCCACTCGTCGAGCCACGCGCCGCGGATCACGAAGACGTCGGTCCAGCCGTCGTTGTCGTAGTCGGCGTGGATCATGTTGAGGCCGCCGCACAGGCCGGTCAGCCCCGCCTCGGCGGTGCGGTCGGCGAAGGTGCCGTCACCGTTGCTGCGGAAGAAGTGCATCTGGTCGTTGAAGCCGATGCAGCTCACCATCACGTCGAGGCAGCCGTCGCGGTCGAAGTCCTCGAGGCAGACGCCGCCCGAGATCGTCGAGAGGCCGAGCCCGCACTGGACCGCGACGTCCTTGAAGCGCGGCAGCTCGCAGTCGGACGCGAAGCGCTCGCGCGGGATGCGGTACTTCTCGGGCACCTGATCGGGCCACGTGCCGAGCGTCATGTGCGCGAGGTTGAGGAGCCAGCGGTACTCCTCCGAGCTCGGCCGCTTCTCGAGCGCGACGTTCAGGTACTCGATCGCCTTCTCCGAGCCGCGCCGGTTGGAGTGCATCCCCTTCGAGTCGATCGGCGCGATGCACGACTGGCAGCAGTGCTTCGCGAGGCAGTTCTCCACCTCGCCGAGCCGCAGCCAGCAGAGGATGCGCGTCCGCTCGAGCTCGTCGAGCTCGTTCTCCGGCCGCTTGCCGTCGAGCGCGGCCGCGGCCGCGAGCCCCTTCTCGACCGTCGCGATCGCCGCCTCGACCTCGCCCGCCTGCAGCTCCTCGATCGCGAGGCGCAGGCGCAGCTGCGGCTCGCGCTCCTTGCCGGCCGCCGCGTCGGCGCGCGCGCGGAAGATCGGGACGCGCCGGTCGCTCACGAAGGCGCACGTCTCGGGATCGACGGCGCGCGAGAGCTCCGCGAGCAGCGCCGCCATCTTGCGGGTCGAGGGATAGGGAAGCGCGGCGTCGCCCTCGGACCCGGGCGCCGGCGCGGCCGCCGGCGTCGCGGCGACCGGGGCGCCGCCCTGGCTCGGGACCGGCGTCTCTTCCGGCGTGGTCGCCAGCGCCATCGCCAGGACGGCACAACAGGCTGATCCGACCACGTGGCCGCTCCTCGCTGGGACGATTCGTCGCGCGCACCGGGGCCGCCGAGTCGGCGGGTCAGCGCTCCGCGACGACCATGCGCAACGAGTGCCAAAAGGGGAGGCGGGCGTGATCCGCGACGGGCCGGAATCCCGCTTCCCGGAAGAGCGCGGCGATCTCGGCGGGCGACTGGCAGAACTTGCTGGGTGGCCGCGGCCGCCAGAGATTCTGGAGTGCGCGCTTGCGCGCATTGAAGGCGCGGTCGTCGAGGTAGCTCACCAGGACGCGGCGGCGGGCGACGCGGCAGAGCTCGCGCGCGACCTGGAGGCGCAGCGCCGCGGTCGGGAAGTGGTGGAAGAGGCGGAAGCAGAAGACGTTGTCGAACTGGCCGTCGCCGAAGGGGAGCCGTTCCGCGTCGGCGAGGCTGAGCGGCACGTCGAGCCCCTCCTCGGAAAGGCGCGTCCGCGCGAGGTCGAGCATCGCCGGCGAGACGTCGGCCCCGGCCAGCCGCCGGAAGCCGAGCCGCGCCAGGACCACCGTCATGCGCGCCGCCCCGCACGGCAGGTCGAGCAGCGACTCGTCGCGCGAGACGCCGCGCAGCGCCCGCTCCGCCAGGGCGATCTCGCCGCCGTGGGTGGCGCGCGCCTCCTCCTTGGCGACGGCGTAGTGGCGCGCCTGCGATTCGCCGTAATGCTTGCGGTAGGGAGGCGTCTGGGTCACGGTGGCTAAAAGTAGCGGGTCGGCGCGGCCGGGCCGCCCCTGGATCCGCCGCGCGACCGAGCTGGAGGACGACGATGGCTCCGAACCGAGGCGCCTGGAGATCGCGGACGCTCTGCTTCGCGCTCGCGCTGGCGGCCGTCGCCGGCGCGCAAGAGGCGCCCGCGCCGCCGCCTCCGGCGCAGGCCGTGGCCGCGCCTCTGGCCGTGTCGGTCCCGTCCTACGCCAACACGAACTGTCCGGTGATGGGCAAGCCGGTCTCCTCGAAGCTCTTCACCGAGACCGACCACGGCCGCATCTGGATCTGCTGCAAGGGGTGCAACAAGAAGATCGCCGCCGATCCCGAGGCGGCCTACAAGTCGGCCTTCCCGCGCACCGTGAAGCTCGACAACGCGGTCTGTCCGGTCAGCGGCAAGAAGATCGAGGGCGAGCCGACGCTCCTGCTGCTGCAGGGCCACGAGGTGCGCCTCCACTCGAAGGAGTGCGTCGAGCTCGCGCGCGCCGAGTCGCAGCTCGTGCTCGCGAAGGCCGTCGAGCCGAAGCTCGTCGACGTCGGCAACGTCCTCTGCCCGATCACCGGCAAGGCGGTCGCGGCCAACGCCTTCTGCGTCGTCGGCGACCGCATCGTCCGCCTGTCGGCGCCCGACTGCGTCGAGCAGGTGAAGAAGGAGCCGAAGGCGGCGCTCGAAAAGGCGCTGGCCGACGCGCGCGCCGCCGGCAAGCAGTGATGAGGGCGAGCCGCGCCGCGTCGCTCCTCACCGCGGCGTTCCTCTCGGGCTGCGCCTCGCTGGCCGAGGAGGTCGACGCCGATCGCGACGCGGTCGCGACGCAGCTCGCCGGCCGGACGGGCGCGGACGGGGCCGGGATCGGCGACGAGGCGGCCGCGGAGACGCTCTCCGAGCGCGCGCGCGCGCTGCTTGCGGGCGGCGTCACGGTCGACGAGGCGGTCACGCTCTCGCTGCTGTGCCAGCCGCGCCTCGCCGCGGAGCTCGAGCGCCTCGGCATCGCGCGCGCGGAGCTGCGCCGCGCCGCGCTCCCGCCCAATCCCGTCGCGTCGCTCTCGTGGAAGTTCTTCGACGGGCCCGACGAGATCGAGCTCTCGCTCTCGCAGTCGTTCCTCGAGCTCCTCTTCCTGCCGGCGCGCAAGCGGCTCGCCGCGGCGCAGCGCGAGCAGGTCGAGGCGCGCGTGACCGAGGCGCTGGTCCACCACGTCTTCGACGTGCGCCGCGCCCACGCCGGCGCGCTCCACGCCGACGCGCGGCGGATGCGGGCGCGCGCGGCGGCGGCGACGACCGACGCGGCCGCGGCGCTGATGGAGGAGCTGCACGAGGCGGGCAGCACGACCGACGAGACGCGCACGCGGGCGCAGATCGCGGCGATCCACGCGCGCGACGAGGCCGACGCGGCGGAGGGCGAGGTGCGGCGCGCCTACGCGGAGCTGGCGAAGGAGATCGGGCTGCCGCGCGAGGCGGGGCCGTTCGAGGCGGCCGGACCGTGGGCGGCGAGCGACGCGGCCGCGGCGGCGTTGGCCGGCGCGGGCGACGCGGAGTTGATCGACCGCGCGCTGGCGGCGAGCCTCGCGCTGGCGGCGCAGCGCGCGCGCGTGAAGGCCGCCGCGGAGCGCGCGGGCGTCGACGGCTGGGAGGCGCTGCTGCGGCCGGCCGAGCTCGGCGTCGCGGCGAAGCACGAGACGAGCGACCGTTGGGGCGTCGGGCCGACCGCGTCGGTCGCGCTGCCGCTCTTCGATCGCGGCGCCGACGCCGACGGGCGCGCCGAGGCGGAGCTGCGCCGCGAGCTCCACGGCGCGCAGGCGCAGGCGCGCGAACTGGCGCACGCGGTCGAGCGGGCGGTCGCGGAGACGCGGCTGCTCGCGGCGCGCGCGAAGCGGCTGCGCGAGATCGAGCTGCCGCTCCACGCGCGGCTCGTGCAGGAGACGGTGCAGCAGTACAACGCCATGCAGGTCGGCGCCTTCGACGTGCTCGACGCCCGCGTCGCCGAGCTCGAGGCGCAGCAGCGCGCGGGCGAGCTCGAGCTCGAGGCGGAGCGCGCCGCGCTCGACCTCGCGGAGCTGCTGGCGGGCGGCGCGCCCGAGCCGGCGATCGTGGACGAGTGACGATGGAACCGAACCGGCGCGACTTCCTGGTGCGATCGGCCGGCGCCGCCGGCGTGCTGGCGGCGTGGAGCGCGCGCGCGCGCGCGCAGCCGTACGGCGTCGTCGCGCCGGCGCCGCTCGCCGCGTCGCTGCCGCCCGGCCGCGTCGAGCGGCCGACCGTGACGCCCGACGGCGCGACGCTCGCGGCGCGCGTCGTCGACGGCGTGAAGGTCTTCCACCTCGTCGCGCAGCCGGTCACGCACGACTTCGCGCCCGGCCTGCAGGGCGAGCTCTGGGGCTACAACGGCCGCGTGCACGGGCCGACGATCGAGGCGGTCGAGGGCGACCGCGTCCGCATCTACGTGACCAATCGCCTGCCGACCGCGACCTCGGTCCACTGGCACGGGCAGCGCGTGCCGAGCGGGATGGACGGCGTCGGCGGCCTGTCGCAGCGGCCGATCGATGCGGGCGAGACCTTCAAGTACGAGTTCACGCTGCCGGCCGCCGGCTCGTTCATGTACCACTCGCACCACGACGAGATGACCCAGATGGCGATGGGCCTGATGGGGATGTTCGTCGTCCATCCGCGCGCGCCCGAGCCGGCCGCGCCCGACCACGACTTCGTCTACCTGCTGAGCGAGTGGAAGATCGCGCCCGGCACGCGGCGGCCCGATCCGAACGAGATGACCGACTTCAACGTGCTCACGCTGAACGCGCGCATCTTCCCGGCGACGACGCCGCTGGCGGTGAAGCGCGGCGACCGCGTCCGCATCCGGATCGGCAACCTGAGCGCGATGGACCACCATCCGATCCATCTCCACGGCCATTCGTTCGCCGTGGTCGCGACCGACGGCGGCGTCGTGCCGGAGAGCGCACGCTTCCCGGAGACGTCGGTGCTGGTGCCCGTCGGCGCGGTGCGCGTGATCGAGTTCGTCGCCGACAACCCGGGCGACTGGGCGCTCCACTGCCACATGACGCACCACGTGATGACGCAGATGGGCCACGGCCTCCCGAACCTGATCGGCAGCGATCCCGGCCGCTTCGACGAGGCGCTGTCGCGCCACGTGCCGCTGTTCGACCGCGTCGGCGAGGAGCCGGGGATGGGCATCGTGCCGTGGAGCGCGCGCGGCGAAGACGCGGCGCGCGCCATGCCGCCGCGCGACGAGAACGGCGACCCGACGATCCCGGCCAACAGCGTCCCGATGATGGGGGGCGCCGGCCCGCACGGCTACGTCACGATGGGCGGCATGTTCACGATCGTGAAGGTGCGCGCCGGCGGCGACGAGGACGAGCGCGGCTGGTACGTCCCGCCCGCCGGCACCCAGGCCGACGCCGCGACGCCGGACGAGCTGAAGCGGGACGGCGTCGAGCCGTAGGACGCGCGCCGAGCGCCGTCGTCCAAGCGCGGGCCAACGCGAATCGAGCGCGGCGGCGACCGCTTGACGCTTTTGACTTTGCTGTGCAAAGTAAAACCCGTCGCCCCTCCCCTCGCCCGTGGAGCCGTGCCGATGGCCACCCTCTTCCGCGACGTCGATGCCCTGTTGCGTGGCCGGTTCACGCGTCCCGACCAGCTCGCGGCCGGGCGGGTCGACGTCCCGGTGCCGCGGCTGCTGGTCGTCGCGCTGCTCCTCGGCGGCGGCTACGGCGTCTGCATGGGGCTCTTCGGCGCGCTGCGCGGCGGCGCCGACGGCTGGATGCAGATCGTCGCGTGCGTGACGAAGGTGCCGCTGCTCTTCCTGCTGACGCTGGTCGTGACCTTCCCGTCGCTCTACGTGAGCTCGGCGCTGCACGACGCGCCGATCGAGCCTGCCGCGACGCTGCGGCTGCTGCTGATCGCGATCGCCGTCGACCTCGCGCTGCTGGCGAGCCTCGGGCCGGTCGTCGCCTTCTTCACGGTCAGCACGACGAGCTATCCGTTCATGGTGCTGCTGAACGTCGTCGTCTTCGCGCTGGCCGGGTTGGCCGGCCTCGCGGTGATCCGCCGCGCGCTCGAGTCGCTCTTCGGCGACGGCGCGCCCGCCGAGTCCGCCGAGCCGGCCGCCGTCCGCCGCCGCCTCGCGACACGCTCCTCGTCGCGCTTCGTCTTCAAGGCGTGGCTGGTGATCGTCGCCGTCGTCGGCGCGCAGCTCGGCTGGGTGCTGCGGCCGTTCATCGGCTCGCCCGGCCTGCCGTTCAGCTGGTTCCGCGCGCGCGAGTCGAACTTCTTCGAGGCGTGCGCCAACGCCGTCGGGCAGCTCCTCCGGTGAGCGTCGCGCGCGTCGCGTGGCGCGGGGCCGTCGACGAGCTGCTGCGCGGCCGCGGCCGCTTCGCCGCGCGCGTCGCGACGCCGTGGACGACGGTCGCGCTGCTGATCGCGGTCGCCGGGTTCGCGCACGGCGCGGCGCTCGGCAGCTTCGCGGGGCGGCCGATCGCCTGCCTCTTCTCGGGGATCAAGGTGCCGCTGCTGCTCCTCTTCTCGACGCTGATGTGCGCGCCGCTCTCCTACGCGCTCCACGCGCTGCTGGGGCTGCGCGACGACTTCGGCGAGGCGGCGCGCGCGACGGTCGCCGCGCAGGCGACGTTCGCGGTCGTGTTGGCGGCGACCTCGCCGCTGCTGCTGGTCGCCTACGCGTCGACCGCGAGCTACCGCGCCGCCGTCGCGTGGAGCGGCGTCTGCTACCTCGCCGCGCTGCTCGCCGCGCAGCGCTCGCTGCGGCGCCGCTACCGCGTGCTCGAGCAGCGCGCGCCGCGCCATCGGCTGACCCGCCTCGCCTTCACGCTCCTCTACGCCTTCGTCGCGATCGAGGCGGCGTGGATGCTGCGGCCCTTCGTCGGCGCGCCGATGCTCGAGCCGACCTTCCTCCGGCCCGGCGCCTTCAGCAACGCCTACGTCGTCGTCGTGCAGCTCGTGGTCGACCTGCTCACGCGCTGAGCCGCGCCGCGCCGCGCCGCCGTGCCGGCTACTGCAGCACCACGTCGAGCGCGACGTCGTCGCCGTTCAGCTCGAGCAGCGCCTCTTCGGCCACCGAGGGATAGGCGCCGTACGGCTCGCCGCCTTCGCCGAGCACGCCGTCGTCGTCGAGGTCGATGCCGCAGCGCACGAAGTAGCGGCCGCGCGCGATCCCGCCGAGCGAGAAGGCGTAGCCGTCGGCGAACTTCGCGCGCTTGCTCGCGCGGACGGTGGTCCCGTCCTGGTCGACGAGCTGCACGAGGATCTCGCCGACGTCGGTGATGCCCGAACCGCCCGCCGTCAGATCGACGAAGAGGCTGCCGAAGCCGCCGTTGCTGTCGACGTCGAGCTGGATCTGGTAGTCGCCCGCGACGAGCCCGGTCCGGTCGGCCGTGAGCTGGAACGTGGTTCCATCGACCAGCGGCGCGATCGTCAGCCACGCGGTCGTCGGCGCCACGCCGAGCGGCGTCTGCGCGCTGGCCGGCGTCACGGTCGTGACGAGAAGGCGCCCGCCGCCGGCGTTGACCGCCTGCAGCAGGAGGCTCGTGCCGCTCTCGCCGAAGTCGATCTCCGACGCCGGCAGGAAGAGGAGCGCGGTCGCGTCGTCCACCGCCGCCGCGGCGTCGACGAGGCCGTACCCGAAGACGTCGTCGAAGCCGGGCGCGCCGAGGTCGACCGCGCTCGCGCGCAGCAGCTCCTCCGCCTCCGATTGCGTGATGCCGGGGAACTGCGTCGCGACGAGGCCGACGACGCCCGACGCGTGGGCGCACGCCATCGAGGTGCCGGCCAGCGGCTGGAGCGAGCCGCCGGCGCCGACGCCCGACGTCGACCAGATGTCCTTCGCCGGCTGGCCGAGCAGGTTCGAGCCGCCCGGACACGCGACGTCGAGCTCCGGTCCGGTGTTCGAGTAGAAAGCGATGCCGCCGCTGAACGCGAGCGCCGCGACGGCGATCACCTCGTCGAACGCGGCGGGATAGAGGACCGCCTCTCCGTTGCCGTCGTTGCCCGCCGCCGCGCAGACGACCACGCCGGCGTTGATCGCCGCGTCGATCGCGTTGCGGATCGTCGTGCTCGGCGTGCCGAGGCCGAGGCTCAGGTTGAGGACCGCGGCCCGGTTCGCCGGCAGCAGGCCCGACGCGTTCGAGAGGCGGGCGGCGTAGCGGATCGCGTCGGCGATGTCGGAGACGCTGCCGTTGCCGTCGGTGCCGAGCGCGCGGAGCGCGAGGAGCTCGCAGTCCCAGCAGACGCCGCTGCCTTGCGTGGCGTTGTTGCCCTGCGCGCCCATCGTGCCGCCGCAGTGGCTGCCGTGGTGGCCGTTGCTGGCGAAGGTCCCCTGGTCGAACTCGTTGGCGTCGCGGCCGTCGCCATCCCCCGCGTTCGAGCCGGTGATGAAGTCGTAGCCGTCGGGCGAGAGGTTGGCGTTCAGGTCGACGTTGTCGCTGCGCGCGCCGGTGTCGACGATCGCCAGGACCGTCGACGACGAGCCGCGCGTCAGGTCCCATGCCGACGGCAGGTTGAGCATCGTGTAGTGCCACTGCTGGTCCGCCGCGTAGCCCGGGTCGTTCGGCGTCGCCAGCGAGCGGGCGATCCAGTCGGGCTCGCACCACGCGACGTCGCGCGCGCCCGCGAGGCCCGCCTGCGCTGCGAGCAGCGCGCGTCCCTCCTCGCGCCGCCGCGCGCGCCGCGAGACGGCGCCCTGCAGGCTGCGCGGCGCGGGGCCGCTCCATTCGGCGGTGGGGGTCACGCGGACGCGGTCGAAGCCGCCGGGATTCCGCTCCTCGCGCGCGAGCGCGAAGCCGCGCGGCGCGGGCGGGAGCGTCAGCGCGGCCGCGGCGTCGCGCCGACCGAGCAGCAGCCGCTCGGGCACGAAGTCGGGCAGCAGCGGGTCGGCGCAACGCGCGACGAGGCGCGGCGCCGGCAGCGCCTGCAGCAGCGCCTCGACGCGCGCGGCGAGTCCGGGATCGGCGCCGGTGCGCGGCGCGGCGACGGCCGCCGGCGCGCGCGCGACGCCGTTCAGCGCGAGCTGGTAGTCGGCCGCGCCGGCGAGCGCGCCGAGCCAGAGGTCGAACCGCTGCGCGACGTCGGTGGTCGCGAGCTCGAAGGAGACGCGTTGCCCGTCCGCGGCGAAGCGGCGGAAGAGCGGCGGCGGCGTCGCGTCGCCGGCGAGCGTCGCGGCGCGCGGCTGCGCGGCGAGGAAGAGCGCGCTCGTCCCGTCGACGGCGCGAGCGGCCGCGAAGGAGAGACGGAGCGTCGCGTGGGCCGGCAGCTCGACCTGCCACGCGTCGAGGCCGAGGTCGAGCGTCGCCACCAGCGAACGGACCGGCGCGCCGGCCGTCGCGAAGGGGCGCGTGCCCACCGGCGCGAACGCGGCGTCGCCCGCGTCGTACGAGACGAGCGTCCCGTCGCGGCCCAGCACGTGGAGCAGCAGCCCGTCGTAGGCGAGCGCGGCGATCGGCCGCGGCGCGATCGGCAAGTCGACGAGGCGGCCGAGCGTGCGCGCGGGCCCGTGCTCCGAGATGGCGATCTCGTGGAGCGTTCCGCGGGCGGGGTCGCAGGTGAAGAGGCGCTCGCGGCCGGTCGCGAGCTCGGTCGCGCCCGCGAGGTGGGCGAGTCCGGGGCGGCCGAGGTCGTGGATCGCGAGCGGAGCGCCGTCCTCCGCGTCGAACGCGACGAGGCGGCTGCTCATCGTCGCGTTGTCGAGCAGCAGCAGTGCGTCCATGCACGCCGCGGCGCCGACGGGCGCGAGCGGCAGGTCGAGGAGCGCGCGGCGCTTCGCGAAGCCGCTGACGAGCGGCGTGACCACCAGCTCCGCGCGGCCGTCGGCGGTGGCGCGCACCTCGAAGAGCTCGCGGCCGGAGCGCGCAAGCTGGGTCGTCGCCGGATCCGCGTCGCTCTCGTGCGACGACCCGGCGTCGGAGAGGAGGTCGCTCGCGACGACGCGCGCGCCGTCCGGCGTCGCGACCAGCGCGTGGAGCTCGAGCGCGAGCGCGGTCGCGCCGTCGCCGCGGCGCGCGCGCGTCGCGTCGAACGGCAGCTCGACCGCGCTGCCGAGCGCCTCGTTCGGCTCGCGGTCGGGGCGCAGCGACGAGCCGAAGACGGTGGCGTCGGTGATGATCGAACCGGCCAGCTTGATGCCGCCCGCCGAGCCGCCGCCGCCGCCGCCGCCCGCGGCCGCGAGCGCGGCGATCGGGGCGAGCGGCCAGCAGGCGCAGAGGAGCAGCGGCGCCGTGGCGAGCGCGAGACGGACGAGGCGGCGGAGCTGCATGGTCACTTCTCGACGATCACGGTCTGGCGATAGAAGGTCAGGAAGCTCGTGAAGGCGGAGATCACGACGTCGACCACCGTGAACTTCGTCGTGACGCGGTAGTCGCGCGACGGGCCGGCGAGCTTCGCCGAGTCGACCGGGCTCATCGGCGCGAGGCCCCAGAGCGCGAACCACTGCGTCTCCTCCACGACCACCGGCGCCGCGTTCGGCCCGCGGCCGACCGTGTGGGTGAAGGTGAAGCAGCCGGGCAGCAGCGCGCAGACGGCGGCCGCCAGCGCGAGACGCGCCGGCCAGCGACGCGACGGAGTCGGCTTCGGGTCCAAGGCTCTCTCCTCTTCCTCTCGTTCTCAGCCCCAGCGCACGAGCGTCTGGTCGAAGATCCATTCGGAACCGGGCCGTCCGGGCCGCACGCGCACCGCGAGCCCCTGCCGGCCGGAGCGGCCGCAAGCGATCGTCGCGCCGTAACGGTGGAGCCCGCCCTCCTTGCCGAGATGGGCGGCCGGCGCGACGGTGGCGTCCTGGATGCGGCCGTCGCCGTCGGTCGGGCCGTGGACCACCTCGACGACGAGGTGGGCGGGATCGATCGGTCCGGCGTCGACGGCGATCGCCACCGGCAGGCGCGCGCCGAGCGTGAGCGCGGCGCTCAAGTCGGCGCTGACGTCGGCGATGCGGACGCCTTGCCAGCTCTGGTTCACCATGCGCCACCAGTCGCTGAGCGCGCGCATGCGGCCGCGGTTGCCGCCGGTGAGCTCGCTGTTGACGCGCAGCGCCGACGCGTAGAAGCGCGTCGCGTACTCCTCGAGCATCCGGTCGGAGGAGAACTGGCGCGCCAGCCCGCCGATCGACGACTTGACCATCTGGCACCACTGCGTCGGCACGCCGTCCTTGTCGCGCTCGTAGAACGCCGACGCGACGTCGTGCTCCAGCAGGTCGTAGGCCGCCAGCGAGTCCATCTGGTCCTGCATCTCGGGATCGGCGGCCGCGTGGCCGTTGCCGATCGCCCAGCCGTTGTCGCCGCGCCACCCCTCGCACCACCAGCCGTCGAGGATCGACATGTGGAGGCCGCCGTTCAGCACGGCCTTCATGCCCGACGTGCCGCTCGCCTCGTAGGGGCGGCGCGGGTTGTTCATCCAGACGTCGACGCCCTGCACCAGGATGCGCGCGAGGCCGAGGTCGTAGTTCTCGACGAAGACGACGCGGCCGAGGAGCTCCTCGCCCCAGCTCGCGCGCACGATCGCGCGGATGAACTCCTTCGCCGGCTCGTCCTGCGGGTGCGCCTTGCCGGCGAAGACGAACTGGATCGGCCGCTCCGCGTGGCGGCAGATCCGCTTGAGCCGCTCGAGGTCCTTGAAGAGCAGCGTCGAGCGCTTGTAGGTGGCGAAGCGGCGGCAGAAGCCGACCGTCAGCACCTCGGGGTCGAGCGCCCGCTCGGCGCGGCGCAGCTGCGCGGGCGAGACGACGCCGCGCTGCGCCTGGTGCAGCAGGCGGGCGCGCACCTCGTTGACGAGGCGCTGGCGCAAGCGGCAGCGGCTGCGCCAGAGCTCGGCGTCGGGGATCTCGCGCACGCGCTCCCACGTCCCGCTCCGGTCGGAGTGGGCGAGCCAGTCGGGCTCGAAGTAGCGGTCGAAGAGGCGGCGCATCTCGGCCGCCATCCAGGTGAAGCCGTGGACGCCGTTGGTCACGTGGGCGATCGGCACCTCGTCGACCTGCAGCATCGGCCAGAGGTCGCGCCACATCTCGCGCGAGACCTCGCCGTGGAGCTTGCTGACGCCGTTGCGGTGGCGGGCCATGCGCAGGCCCAGCACCGTCATGTTGAACGGGTCGTTCGGCTTCTCCGGCTCGCGCTGCCCCAGCGCGACGAGCTGCGCGACGCTCAGCCCGAGGCGCGCCGCGTAGGGGCCGAGCGCCTCGCGGATCCACGCCGGGTCGTAGGTGTCGTGGCCGGCCGGCACCGGCGTGTGGGTGGTGAAGGTGTTCGCGGCCGCGGCGAGGTGGCGCGCCTCGTCGAACGGCAGCTGCTCGCGGTCCATCAGGCGCGCCGCCTGCTCGAGCGTGAGGAAGGTCGTGTGACCCTCGTTCATGTGGTAGGCGTCGATCTCGAGGCCCAGCCCGTGGAGCGCGTGGACGCCGCCGATGCCGAGCAGGATCTCCTGCTCGAGGCGCACCCGCTTGTCGCTGTCGTAGAGGCGCGCGCTGATGCGGCGGTCGGCCTCGGGCGCGTCGGGCAGGTTGGTGTCGAGCAGGTAGAGCGGCACGCGGCCGACGTCGACGCGCCACACCTGCGCGCGCACGCGCCGCGTCCCGATCCCGACCTCGATCACCAGCGGCTTGCCGTCGCCGCCGCGCGCCAGCTCCATCGGCATGCGCGAGAAGTCGTTCTCGGGATAGTGCTCGGTCTGCCAGCCGTCGTGGTTGATCTGCTGCTGGAAGTAGCCGAAGCGGTAGGCCAGCCCGACGCCGACCAGCGGCACGCCGAGGTCGCTCGCCGACTTCAGGAGGTCGCCGGCGAGGACGCCAAGTCCGCCCGAATAGAGCGGCAGGCATTCGTGCAGCCCGAACTCGGCCGAGAAGTAGGCGACGCGGCGCCCCTTGAAGTCGGGGTAGGCGCGCTCGAACCAGGAGGTGCGCGCGACGTCGCGGTCGAACGCCTCGAGCACGCGGTCGAGGTGGGCGCGGAACGAGGCGTCGTCGGCCAGCTGCACGAGGCGGCGCGGATCGACCTCGCCGAGGAGGCCGACCGGGTTGCTGCCGCCGCCGGCGAAGAGGTTGGAGTCGATGCGCTGGAAGAGGTCGACCGCCTCGGGATGCCAGCACCACCAGAGGTTCTTCGCGAGCGCGAAGAGGCGCGCGAGCGGCCCGGGCAGATGGGGGGCGACGTGGAACTCGCGCACGTGCATGGTCATGGGTTCCGGGATCGGGTGGAGGCCTCGGGGAACTTCAATCGGCGACAGTCTCTAATGGCGGCCCGCGCGTTCAACTGCGCGCTCTCCGTGAAGGATGGGGGATGACCTCGCCGACCCTGCCGCCGATGGAGCCATTCGCGATCGAGGGGCCGGCCGGCCGCATCGACGGGCGGCTCGAGCTGCCCCGTCCGGCCGACCATGCGCGGCCGCTCTTCCTGGCGGTCTTCGGCCATCCCCATCCGCAGCATGGCGGCACGATGCAGAACTCGGTCGTGGTCCATGGCGCGCGCGCGCTGGCGGCCTTGGGCGGCGCGGTCGCGCGCTTCGACTTCCGCGGCGTCGGCCGCAGCGCCGGAGCGTGGGACGAGGGGCGCGGCGAGCTCGACGACTATCGGGCGGTGGTGGCGTACGTGCGCGCGCGCTGGCCGGAGGTGAAGCCGTTGATGGCGGCCGGCTTCTCCTTCGGCTCGATCCGCGCGCTCGAGTGCGCGGCGCTCGGCGAGGCCGACGCGTGGCTCGGCGTCGCGCCGCCGCTGACGCTCGCGAAGTACGTCGGTCATGTGCCCGACTCGCTGGCCGCGCCGGCCGCGCTGGTGGTGGCCGGCGACGATGAGCTCGTCGCCGCGCCGACGGCCGCGGAGCTGGCGCGCCGCTTCAAGGAGCTGCGCGCGGTCGAGGTCGTGGCGGGCGCGGGCCACCTCTTCACCGGCCGCATCAAGGACGTCGCGGCCGCGATCGGGCGGGCGGGGCGGACGCTCCTCGCTCCGTGAGGCGCGCGGCGATCTTGCGCGTCGCCATCGTGATCGCCTGCGACGGCAGCTCCGCGGCGGCGAGCCAGCGCGCCGGCGCGCGCGGCCGGCCGGCGATCGCCACCTCGACGACGCGCATCGTGACGCGGCGGTTCGAGATCACCTGGCGGTGGAGCAGCAGCTCGCGCAGCGGCGTCGCGCGCACGCCGAAGCGTTCGGCGAGGCGCGCGGCGAGCTCGTCGCGGCAGCGCGCGGCCGAGGCGGCGCCGCGCGCGATCTCGAAGGTCGGGAACTCGACGAGGTCGTGGAGCAGCCCGGTCGGATCGCGGCGATGGACGAGGAAGTCGTCGCCGCGTCGCGCGACCGCGACCGCCCACGTCTCCGCGCGCAGCGCCGGCCGCTGGCGCGTGACCGGCAGCTCGGCGACGCGGCGGGACGCGAGCGCCTTGCAGCGCCGCCGCCACGGACAGGCGTCGCAGCGCGCGGCCTCGAACGGCAGGCAGGTCGTCGCGCCGAGCTCCATCAGCGCCTGGTTGACGTCGCCCGCGTCGTCGCAGTCGACCAGCTCCTGCGCCAGCGGCCACGCGACGGCGTCGAGCGCGGCGCCGTCGGCCGCGTCGAGCGCGTGGAGGCGCGCGAGGACGCGCTTCACGTTGCCGTCGAGGACCGGCGCGCGCGTCCCGTAGGCGATCGAGACGATCGCGCCCGCGGTCGAGCGGCCGATGCCCGGCAGCGCGCGCGCCCCCTCGACGTCGCGCGGGAAGCGGCCGCCGTGGTCGCGCACGAGCTGCTGCGCCGCCGCGTGGAGGAAGCGGGCGCGTCGGTAGTAGCCCAGCCCCGACCAGGCCGCGAGGACGTCGTCGAGCGGCGCGGCGGCCAGCGCGCGCACGGTGGGAAAGCGGCCGAGGAAGCGGCCGTAGTAGGGGACGACCGTCTCGACGCGCGTCTGCTGGAGCATGATCTCCGAGACCCAGATCGCGTAGGGATCGCGCGTGCGGCGCCACGGCAGGTCGCGATGGGCGCGGCGGTACCAGGCGAGGAGCTCGTCGCGGGTCATCGGCAGGACGCTACCGTTCCGCGGCGTGGCGACGCTCACGTACTGCACCAACGTCCATCCCGGCGCGAACCTCGCCGAGGTCGAGCGGTCGCTCGACGCCTTCACGGTGCCGGTCGCGCGCGCGTTCGCGGGCGAGGGCGCGACCTTCCCGGTCGGCCTCTACGTGAGCGCGGCGAGCGCGGCGGAGCTGGCCGACGACGCGCGGCGCGATCGCTTCGCGGCGTTCCTCGCGGCGCGGCGCCTCGCGGTCGCGACCTTCAACTGCTTCCCGTTCGGCGGCTTCCACGCCGACGAGGTGAAGCTCGCCGTCTACCGTCCGACCTGGCTCGACGAGGCGCGCGTGACGTTCACGCTCGCGGCGGCGCGCGCGGCGGCGCGCCTCGCGCCGGAAGGGGCGGTGGTCCCGATCTCCACGGTCGCCGGCTCGTGCAAGCTCTTCGGCGAGGGCGAGGCGGTGGAGCGCGCGATCGCGACGAACCTCGCGCGCGTCGCGGCCGCGCTCGCGCGGCTGCACGACGAGAGCGGCCGCGAGATCGTGCTCTGCCTCGAGCCCGAGCCGTTCACGACGCTCGAGACGATCGACGAGACGCTCCGCTTCTTCGCCGGCCCGATGCGCGGCAGCGAGGCGCGCGCCGCGTTCGTCGCCACGGGCGGCGCGCGCGATCGCGCCGAGCTGCTGCTCGCGCGCCATGTCGGCGTCTGCCTCGACGCGTGCCATCAAGCGGTCGAGTTCGAGCCGATGGAGGCCGCGCTCGTGCGGCTCGTCGACGCGGGCGTCCGCATCGGCAAGCTGCAGTTGTCGAGCGCGCTCGCGACTTCGCCGACGCGCGAACGGGCCGCGCAGGTGGCGGCGCTGCGCGACTTCGCCGAGCCGCGCTGGCTCCATCAGGCGTTCCTCCGGAGGCCCGACGGCGAGATCGTGAGGAATCTCGATCTCCCCGAGGGGATCGGGCAATACGCTGCGGCGCCCGATGGCAGCGAGTTGCGGATCCACTACCACGTGCCGATCGATCGCAGCGAGATCGGCCCGCTCGCGACGACGCAGGGGCAGCTCCACGAGGCGATCGCGGCCGCCGTAACTCGTGGCGCGACCGGCTGTTTCGAGGTCGAGACCTACACCTTCCCCGCCCTGCCGCGCGACGCCGAGCCGCGCGAGCTGGTGGCGGCGCTCACCGCCGAGCTGCGCCATGCGGCGGCGAGACTTGGATCGGGCAATCCACGGAACGGATGACAGTAATCCCGAATTCCGATGTCTACCCCTTCCCCGGCGCGCTCCAGTTGTGACAACCCTGCAACGACTTGCCCCGGAATGGGGCCCATTGCGTTATGAACCGCCCCTGTCGACAGCCGATCCAAGGCGTGTTCGACCCAGCTCGGCGCACTCATTCTTCGGAGCGATCCATGCAGAGGAGTCTGCTCAGCGTCGCGGCCGCGGCACTCGTCGCGCTCGCACTCACGCCCGACCTCAACGGTGGCTGATGCGGTGGCGGTGGTGCTGCCCGTGCAGGCGGCACAGCTCGCGGCTCGTCGCGCCAGGGGACGTCGAGCGTCGCGCGACTGAAGATCGAATGGGAGCTTCCGAAGCTCGACCTCTATGAGGTCGACAAGTCGGACTTCTTCACCTGCCTGCCCGCCGACTTCAAGGCGAGCGGCAAGCCGATGCTGGTCTTCCTCGGCAGCGACCTTCCCGACAACGCGAAGGCGATGACCGACCTCGAGCCGAAGGTCTTCGGCGACGAGAACGTGGCCGTCGGCGCCCGCCTCTTCCGCTCGATCCGGCTGAAGGGCGACAAGATCGCGAAGGAGCACCCGCACTGGCAGACGCTGGGCGGCCGCGAGCTGCCGCGCGTCATCGTCGTCGACGCGAACGGCCAGAAGTCGGGCACGCTCGAAGGCAAGGAGCTCTCGGCGTCCAACCTCTTCAAGTCGATGAAGAAGGCGGCGTCGAAGACCTACAAGGCCGACCTCGACAAGATCGTCAAGGAGACCAGCGAGCTCCTCGACGAGATGGACCGCATCGAGGCCAAGCAGAAGGTGCTGGCCGAGCAGAAGAAGACGGCGAGCGGCAAGAAGGCCGAGCAGATCGCCGAGGAGGAGCAGGCGCTCGTCAAGCAGTTGAAGGACGTGCAGGCGCGCGACTCCGAGCTGCTGAAGAAGGCGAGCGAGGACCGCAAGGTCGCCAAGGGTTGATCGACCAAGGAACCGGGAATGCCGGCCGTCGGAGGGTTGCCCCGTTCCGACGCGCGACCGGCCTGAACCAACGAGGAGCGGACTGAAATGAAGAGCATCCTGCTCGCGGGAGCGATGGCGGTCGCCGCCGCGCTCGCGCTCACGCCCGACCTGAAGGGTGGCTGAGGTGGTGGACGCTGCGGCGCCAGTATGGCGCGCATCGATCTCAAGTGGGAAGAGCCCAAGGTCAACACCTACGAGGGCTACGACCCGGAGCACCTCTATCCGTCGCTGCCCGAGACCTACCGGACCGGCGGCAAGCCGGCGATCGTCTTCCTGACGAGCGACCTGGCCGACGACGCGCAGCTGATGAAGAACGTCGAGGGCACCTGCTTCCGCGACGAGAACTTCCAGATCGGCGCGACGATGTTCAACCAGATCCGGATGAACGGGAACAAGGTCAAGGAGAACCACCCGTTCGCCAAGATGCTCGGCGGCAAGTCGCTGCCGCGCATGGTCGTGCTCGACCAGACCGGCGCGAAGGTCGGCGTCGTCGAGGGGCAGGACCTCTCGCCGTCGAAGGTCTTCGGGCTGATGAACCGGGCCGCGAGCAAGACCTACAAGACGCCGCTCGAGACGATCGTCAAGGAGACGAAGACGATCCTCACCGAGATCGACCAGATCGAGGCGAAGCGCGCGGCGCTCGAGACCAAGAAGGCGAGCTCGACGCAGCAGAAGGCGACGGAGTGGGCCAAGGAAGAGGCCGCTCTCGCCGAGCAGATGAAGGCCGTCGAGGCGCGTGAAGTGGCGCTGAAGAAGAAGTGGGCCGAGGACCGCAAGGTCGCGAAGGCCTGAGCGCCGAGCCGCCCGCGACCCGCGGGCGAGATCCGAGAACGAACGAGGCGGCCCGGGCGCGATGCCCGGGCCGTCTTTTTTCCGGGGCGGTTCGGCCGCGCGCGCCCGGGGCCGATTTCACCTCGGGTGGCGCGACCGCCTCCCTGCCGATGGCTACAGCAGGACGCGCCGGCTCGCGCTGCCTGCGGCGGGGGCTAGCGTGGGGGCCGTCGTGATCGGGCGCAGGGCCCGGTGAATCGAGGTGCCGATGGCAGGAACGATCGCCGCCGCAGCGCTCGAGGCGCCGGCCAGCGCCCTCGCCGCCCCCCTCGGGCTGGCGCCGGCCGACCGCCGTTTCCTGCGCGCCGCGACGATCGACCTCGCCGGCCGCACGCCGCTGCCCGACGAGTGGAAGGCGGCGCAGGGGCTGGCGCGCGGCGACTGGCTGCGCGCGACGGCGGGCGGCCTCGCAGCGGCGGAGAGCTTCTACGAGGAGGAGCTCTTCTACTTCCTGCTGATCGACAACTTCCGGCCGTCGACCGACGCGTTCGTCGCGGTGCCGGAGCTCCTCGCGAAGCGCGGCCTCTCGCTGCGCGAGCTGATGCGGCAGCTCGTCTCGAGCCAGTTCTTCAACGCGCGCAACCCGGGCAACGACACCTTCGTCACGGTCGTCCTCGAGCAGCTGCTCGGCATCACGGTGCAGAAGGAGCAGGCGACCCTCGAGGCCGGCAAGCGGATGTACGACGGCTACCCGACCAGCTTCCTCGGCAAGCAGGGGGCGAGCCAGGCCGACCTCGTCCGCATCGCCGTCGAGCACGAGAGCTTCGAGCCCTTCTTCCTCGAGCGCCGCTTCGTCGCGCTCTTCGACGCGCAGCCGCCGAAGAAGCGGCTCGCCACCGACGCCGCGCGCCTGCGCGCCGACCCGCTCTGCTGGCCGGACCTCGTCGTCGCGTGGCTCGGCTCGGCGGCCTACGAGGAGCGCCTCGCGAAGCCGCGCGCGAAGAGCGACCGCGTCTTCGTCCGCTCGCTCTACGCCGACCTGCTCGGTCGCCAGCCCGACTACCAGGAGTTCCGCCGCTGCCGCAACGCGCTGCTGGCGCTGTCCGACTCGCGGCCGTTGCGCTCGGTGCTGATCAAGCTGATGCTCGACTCGGGCACGGCCGACGCCGCGCTCGCCGCGACCGGCGACCCCGCGACGATCGTGGAGGAGCGCTTCCTCCAGTTCCTCGCGCGGCCGCCGAGCGAGGCGGAGCGCGCCGCGTTCGTCGCCGAGCTCGGGCGCGGCGCGGGGCAGAAGCTCCTGCTGCGCGCGTTGCTGACCCATTCCGAGTACCAGGGCTATTGAGTCGCCGGGCCACGGGCCGCCGGAAGCCGAGGAGCCGACCATGGACGCGCGAGGGAACCCGACGACCGACGGCGTGACGCGCCGCGGCTTCCTCAAGACCGGAGCCGCGCTGGCCGGCGTCGCCGCGCTGCAACGGCCGCTGCTCGCGGCGCTGGCGCCGGCGACCAAGACGAAGCGCGTGGTGCTGGTCCTCTTCGCCGGCGGCGTGCGCAGCCGCGACACGATCGGCACGCCGGCGAACGTGCCGAACCTGATGCGCCTCGCGGAGAAGGGCGTCGTCTTCCCCGGCTGCCGCTCCGCCAACCTCGGCCACTACGGCGCGTCGCTCTCGATCCTGACCGGCGTCCCCGAGTACATGGGGATCCGCGAGAACTCGCGCGGCTTCAACCCGACGATCTTCGAGTACGTCCGCAAGGAGCTCGCGTTGCCGGCCAGCGGCGCGTGGCTCTCCGCCAACAACGGCTCGCAGTCGGTCAACTTCGCCTACGGGCTGAACAAGGGGTGGGGCGCGCCGTTCGGCGCCAACGTGATCGACGGCGACGGCATCTTCAACCAGGAGTTCCGCGAGGTGCTCGGCCAGTTCGGCGCGCCGAAGGCCGACGGCACCGAGGAGTACGCGGCGTTGCAGCGGCTGCGCGGCTCGATCGACGGCGGCAAGGCGCGCGGCGCGGTGAACGACGAGGCGACCGCGGCGCGCGTCGAGAAGTACATCCTCGACGAGCTGACCAGCAGCGCGACGAGCGCGATCACCGGGCCGGGCGCGGGCGACGCGAAGGCGCTGCGCGTCGCGGGCAACATTCTCCAGATCTTCCGGCCGACGCTCACCTGCGTGTCGCTCACCAACGCCGACGTCGCGCACGGCTCCTACAACGCCTACGTCGACGTGATCAAGCGCAACGACCAGGAGCTCGGCCGCATCCTCGACATGGTGCAGCAGGACGCGCAGCTGAAGGACTCGACCGCGCTCTTCGTCGTGCCGGAGTTCGGGCGCGACAAGAACCTGAACCAGCGCAACGGCCTCGACCACGGCGACGGCTCCGACGACCTGAACAAGGTCGCGTGCATCGCGTGGGGCCCCGACTTCAAGCAGGGCAAGACGGTCGACGCCGAGTGCGACACGATCGACCTCTGCCCGACCGTCGCGAAGCTGCTCGGCGTCGACGCCCCGCTGGCGCGCGGCCGGGTGCTGCCGCGGCTGCTCGGCTGAGACGGCGGTGGCCGCGTCGCGGGGGGGCGTGCTGCGGCGCGCGGCGCTGGCGGTCGCGCTGACCGCGGCCGCGGCGGCGCCATGGCTCACGGCGCGCGCGGCGGCGCGGACGGAGCCGGCGGAGCCGGCCGCTCCCGAAGGGTGCTTGCAGTGCCACGGCGCCATCGAGGAGATGCACCCGTGGCAGCCGCTCACCTGCACGGCGTGCCACGGCGGCGACGAGAAGGCGACGAAGAAGGAGCAGGCGCACGTCCGGCCGAAGGTCGCGCCGCCCAACGACGAGCGCCTCCTGCCGCGCGACTTCGACCCGGCGTGGGTCCAGTTCCAGAACCCGGCCGACCTGCGCGTCGCCGCGCGCACCTGCGGCGCCTGCCACACGACCGCGTGCGACGACCTGCTGAAGTCGCTCCACGGCACCACCGCCGGCCACCTCTCCGACGGCCTCTACGAGAACGGCCTGACGAAGGAGCGGCGCACCCGCTTCTCCATCTTCCCGGTGAAGGACAAGGACGGCCGCGTCGGCCGCGCCGCGTTCCCCGAGCTGCCCGGATTCCCCGCCGCCGACGATCCCGCGCGCCACGACGAGCTCGCGGGCCACGTCGCCGACCTCGGCCGCAAGAGCTGCATGCAGTGCCACCTCTGGACGTCGGGCACCGCGGTGCGCGGACGGCTCGGCCAGGACGGCAGCTACCGCGGCGCCGGCTGCGCGGCGTGCCACGTGACCTACGCCGACGACGGCCTCTCGCGCAGCTCCGACACCGCGATCGACCACTTCGAGCCGGGCCACACCGAGCGCCACGCGCTGGTCGCGGCGCCGCCGACGCAGACCTGCGTGCGCTGCCACTTCGGCGACGCGTCGATCGGGCTCCACTTCCGCGGGCTGGCGCAGCTCGTGCCCGGCATGCCGGCCGGGCCCGAGGTGCCGGGCACGACCAGCGCGCTGCAGAACGGCGTCTTCTACGTGAACGACCCGAAGATCGTCCCGCCCGACGTCCACCACGAGAAGGGGATGCACTGCGTCGATTGCCACACGGTGCGCGACGTGATGGGGGACGGCGACATCCACGGATTCATGGAGCACGCGGTCGAGATCGAGTGCGTCGACTGCCACGGCACGATCGACGCGGTCACGAACCTGACGACATCGCGCGGCCACAAGCTCGACCACCTCCGCATCGAGGGCGGCATGGTCGTGCTCCGGTCGAAGGTCGACGGCAGGGACCACTTCGTCCCGCAGGCGAAGGACGTCGTCGACGCGGCCCGCCCCGAGTACAACGCGAAGGCGGCGCGCGCGATGACGCCGCAGCACGCGCGCCTCGAGTGCTACACCTGCCACGCCGGCTGGAACGCCAACTTCCTCGGCTTCCACTTCGACCGCAACGAGTCGTTCACGCAGCTCGACCTGCTGTCGGGCGAGCGGACCGCGGGGCGCTGCAGCACGCAGGAGAAGGTCTTCGCGACCTACAAGCACTTCTACGTCGGCTGGAACGACGAGGGGATGATCGCGCCCTACCTCGTCGGCTTCTCGACGATGGGGAGCGTCCACGGCAAGGACGGCGCGCTCTCGATCGACCAGGCGCTGCCGGTCACGGCGGCGGGGCGGTCGGGCATGACGATGATCCACCACCAGCTCCACTCGACGCGCGGCAAGGCGCGCGGCTGCGTCGAGTGCCACCGCTCGCCGGCGACGCTCGGCCTCGGGTCGCCGAGCTTCAACCTCTCGCGCGAGGTGGCGGCGCTGCTCGACGAGCGCGGGCTCCACTTCGTCGCGGTCGATCGCGAGGCGCTCGACGGCTCCACCCTGCTGGCCTCGCTGCCGCTGCCGGGCGGCGTCGCGCTGGCCGCGCGCTGCGACGAGCTTCAGGGACGCTTCGAGACGCTCTTCGTCGCGCTCTCCGGCGCGGGCGTCGTGGTCGTCGACGCGCGCAAGCCGGCGTTCCCCGAGAAGATCGCCTTCGTCGAGGCCGAGGATCCGCGCGACCTGCTCGAGCGCGGCGGCGTCCTCTACCTCGCCGACGGCCGCGGCGGCGCGCAGCTCCTCGACGTGAGCGAGCCGCGCAAGCCGAAGCTCCTCGCGAAGCTGCCGTGCAAGGAGGCGCGCGGCCTCGACCTCTCGTGGCCCCACCTCTACGTCGCCGACGGGCCGGCCGGCGTGAAGGTCTTCGACGTCTCGACGCCGGCGAAGCCCGACCTCGTCGGCCACCTCGACCTGAACCTCGACCCGTCCTTCGCCGACGACGCCTGCGCGGTGAAGCTGCTGTTCCAGTATTCGCGCCCCGACGACGGCTTCGGCGAGCGGACCGAGGCGCGCAAGCTCGCCGTCGTCGCCGGCGGCGCGCAGGGCTTCTTCCTCTTCGACGTGACCGAGCCGCTCCACCCGCACCGCCTCTTCCCGCCGCCCGAGATGCCGATCCCGCGGCCGTCGACCGACCGGCCCGAGGCGGCGAACCGCGTCCTCGACGTGCAGGTCCACTCGCGCTTCGACCTCGGCAGCCCCGGCGGCGACATCCCGACCGAGGAGCACGACTACGCGCTCTTCGCCGTCCAGCCGCTCGAGGAGACGATGACGCCCGGCGCGCTCGCGCTCGTGCGCATCACCGAGCCGACGGCGCCGAAGGCGACGGGAGTCACGCCGATGCCGGACGGCGCGTTCAAGCTCGCGACCGCGGCGTGGTACAGCCCGCCCTTCCTGCGCCGCTACGCGCTGGTCGCGGGTCGCAACGCGGTCGGAGTCGTCGACACGTCGGCCAGCGACAAGCCGGTGCTGCTCGGCACGCTCTTCGGCGAGGCGGTGCGCGTGCGCGACCTCGTCGTCGAGGAGTTCCCGCTCGACCGGATGGTCGACGAGGGCGGGCGGATGGTGAAGGACGTCTCGCACGAGGGGGCGCGCTGCCTCGACCTGCAGGAGGCGCTGCGCGTGCTGCGGACGCCGCTCGAGCCGCGCGACCTGCTCGGCTACGACGTCGTCGGAGGCGAGAAATGAGCGGAGCGCTGCTGGCGCTGGCGCTCGTCGCGCAGGCCGAGAGCGGCGCGGCGCGCCAGTTCCTGAAGAGCCTCGACTCGGACGGCAACGGCTGGGTCGGCCGCGACGAGTGGGTCGGCTCGGGCTCGACCTTCGTCACGCTCGACGTCGACCTCGACGGCTGGCTCACCGCGGCCGAGCTCTCGAAGACGGCGAAGGCGGAGAGCGCGGCGCCCGCCGCGCCGTCGCCCGACCTCGTGCCCGTCGCGCTGCGCGGGCTGCCGACGCCCTACGACCCGGCGTTCCAGAAGCGCTGCCTCGCCTGCCACGACGAGGACCGGATCCTGCGCGCGCAGAAGTCGGCCGACGGCTGGGCGCAGACGGTCGCGCGCATGCGCGAGAAGAAGGAGGCGGCGATCACGGAGAAGGAGGCGAAGGCGATCGTCGCGTGGCTGCAGGAGCTGCGCGCGCGCGTCGCGACGTCGGTCACGCTCTTCGGCAGCGCGGCGCCGGAGCGCGACTGGGCCTTCGTCGTCGGCAGCGGCGACCTCCACCACTTCGACCGCGACCGCGACGGGCGGCTCGACGGCGGCGAGCTCGGCCGGCTCGTCCACGCGCGCGCCGACCAGGACGGCGACTCGCTCCTCGCGCCCGGCGAGCTGGCGCTGTTGCCGCTGGCGGTCGACCGCCGCGCGCTCTTCGCGAAGCTCGACCGCGACCGGAACGGCGGCGTGAGCGTGAAGGAGCTCGGCGTGCCGCAGCCGTTGCTGCAGCTCTTCGACGTGAACCGCGACGGCCAGCTCGACCGCGACGAGCTGCCGCGCTCGCGGCCGCGCGGGCCGTTCCTGCTCCTGCTCGCGGGCGACGCGAAGGCGGCGCTCGAGCTGCTGGACAAGGACCGCGACCGGCGCCTCTCGGCGACCGAGCTCGACCGCTTCCCCGAGACGCTGCGCCGCTTCGACGACGACAAGGACAGCAGCCTCGACCTGAAGGAGCTCGAGACGGCGGTCACGGCCGCGCGCGTCGAGGGCTCGCTCCTGGCGTTCGACGACTTCCTGGCGCGCTGGGACGTCGACGGCGACGGCAGCGTCGCGCGCGCCGAGTTCGCCGGCCGCCTCGCGCTCTTCCGCCGCCTCGACGTCGACGGCGACGGCGCCGTCACGACGCGCGACGCGGGCGGCGCCGCGCCGCGCACCGAGTTCACGCCCGAGGCGCAGCGCTGGCGCCAGTAGCGCGAGCGCGCGCGGCGGTTCAGCGCAGCAGCTCGATCCCGCCGTGCGCGACCGAGAAGAGGACGCACGGCAACTGGCCGTCGAGCGCGACCGGCTCGTGGATCGAACCCGCCTCGAAGCGATGGAAGTCGCCGGCCGCGTACTCGCCCCGCTCGTCGCGGAAGCCGCCTTGCAGCACGAAGACCTCCTCGTCGCGCACGTGGCGGTGGCGCGGGTAGGTGCAGCCCGGATCCATGCGCACCAGCACGGCCGCGTCGCCGCTGGCCGGGTCGGTCCAGAGCACCTTGACGGAGATGCCGGCGCGACGCGAAGGCGGCCAGTCGACACTCGCCGGATCGAACCGCATCATCCGCCGCCTTCCTCCGCCGCAACCCGGGAGCGTCCCCATGGATCCGCGCGTGGCCGAGCTTAGTCGCCTGCTCGGGATCGTCGACCGGCTGCGCGACGAGTGCCCGTGGGACCGCGAGCAGACGCTCGCGACGATGGCGCCGTGCGCGCAGGAGGAGGCGGCGGAGGTCGCCGACGCGGTCGCGGGCGGGCCCGACGAGGCGGTCTGCGAGGAGCTCGGCGACCTGCTGATGAACGTCTTCCTGATGGGGCGCATCGCCGAGAAGGGAGGCCGCTTCGGCCTCGCCGACGTCGCGCGCCGCATCGCCGAGAAGCTGGTCCACCGCCATCCCCACGTCTTCGGCGACGCGTCGGCGCGCACGTCGGAGCAGGTGCTGTCGCAGTGGGACCGCATCAAGGAGGCGGAGAAGGCGAAGGGGCGCGACCCGGCGGCGCCGCGCTCGCTGCTCGACGACGTGCCGGAGCGCCTCTCGGCGCTGGCGCGCGCGCAGAAGCTCGGCAAGAAGGCGGCGAAGGCGGGCTTCGACTGGCCCGACGCCATGGGCGCGCTCGACAAGGTGCGCGAGGAACTCGGCGAGCTCGAGGCGGAGCGCGCGGGCGGGGCGCGGCGCGAGCGGCTGCAGGCGGAGCTCGGCGACCTGCTGTTCGCGGTGGTGAACGTGGCGCGCAAGCTCGACCTCGACGCCGACCAGGCGCTGCGCGAGGCGAACGGCCGATTCGACCGTCGTTTCCGCCACGTCGAGCGCAGCCTCGGCGAGCGGCTGCGCGGCGCGCCGCTGTCGGAGATGGAGGCGGCGTGGCAGCAGGCGAAGGCGGCGGGGCTGTGACGCCCGGGCGCCGGAGCGGATGAGGGATCACCCGGTCCCGCCACACCTTGTGGCTTCAAGGACCGGCGTTATAGAAACGCCCTTGCCTGGCGAGGGATCGTTCGGAGTCGCTCGGATGGTGTGCCCCGACCCGTCGCGCCTGCACGCCTTGATCTCGCTCCTGTCGGACGACAGCCCGCGGGTCGTCGCCGAAGCGCGGCGCGTCCTGCGCGACCTCGGCCCCGCCGCGCTCGGCGGGCTCGAGGCGGCCATCGACAGCCCCGACGCGCGCCTGCGCGGCCGCGCCCGCCTCGTGCGCGAGGAGGTGCGCGGCGGCCTGCTCGAGAAGGAGATGCGCCGCCTCGCCGAGCGCATCGACAGCGACGAGAACGCCCTCGAGGCGGGCTGCATCCTGCTCGCCCGCACCCGCGACTTCGACCTCGACGTCGCCGCGATCCCGGCGGCGCTCGACGCGATGGCGGACGACCTCGGCTCCCGGCTGGGAACGACGCGCAGCCCCGCCGCCGTCGTCGACGCGATGACCCGCTTCCTCTCGCGCGAGCTCGGCTTCCACGGGGCGCAGCGCAACTACTACGACCCGGAGAACTGGTTCCTCGACCGGGTGCTGGCGCGGCGGATCGGCATCCCGATCTCGCTCTCGGCGATCTGGCTCTTCCTGGCGCGGCGGCTCGACCTGCCGCTGATCGGGATCGGGCTGCCGGGCCACTTCATCGTCCGCTACGGCCTGAGCGAGCCGGTGCTCTACGTCGACCCGTTCCACGGCGGCCGCGTCTTCGGCGAGCGCGAGTGCCAGCGTTTCCTCGAGGAGCGCTCGGTCGGCTGGGACCCCTCGTTCCTGCTGCCGATGTCGGACGGCGCGATGCTGCTCCGGATGATGCGCAACCTGCTGCAGATCTGGCGGAGCCGCGGCGACACCGGCCGCGTCGAGCTCCTGCAGCGGATGAAGGGGGTCCTGGTCCGGGAGGAAGTTTCCGGTCAGGAGCTCGGCGCCGCGGAGCCGGAGCGCTGAACGGCGGGCCGCCGGGCCGACGCTACAATCCTGCGCCCTGAGAGGCTGTGGCGGCCTCGACGGCGAATCCGGGAGCGCCCCGACGCGCGGGCGCGATGGTGAACGGGGAGGGTGGACGATGGCGTCGTGCTGGAAGCGTGGATCGATCTCGTTGGCGTCGGCGTTGCTCCTCTCGTTGACGGCATGCAAGAGCCGCGCGACGAACGACACCGCCATTCCCGAGGAGTACCCGCCGGAACCGGCGGCCTCGCCCGCGGCGAGCTACGAATCGGCGCCCGTCTCGGACGTCGGCGCCGGCGCGGCGCGGCCCGCGGCTCCGACGGGCTCGCGCACCCACGTGGTGAAGAAGGGCGACACGCTCTTCAGCCTCGCGCGCCAGTACTACGGCGACGCGTCGCAGTGGAAGAAGATCTACCAGGCCAACGGCGATCGCATCCCCAACAAGGACCAGATCAAGATCGGCCAGGAGCTCTCGATCCCCGACTGATCGGTCGCGCACCCGCGCGCTTCGGCGCGCGGCGACGATGACGATGGCGGCGGCTCCTCCGATCCTCGTGCTGGTGTCGGACCTCTTCTTCCGCGCGAAGATCGAGGCGACCGCGCGCGCGGCCGGGCGGGCGGTGCGCTGCGTGGCGGACGCGTCATCGCTGGCCGAGGCCGATGCGTGGTCGGGCTGCCTCGTCGACCTCGAGTCGGCGGGCGCCGCTTCGTTGCGCGCGCTGCCGGCGATCGCGGCGCGGACGACGACGATCGCCTTCGCGTCGCACGGTCGCGCCGACCTCTTCGCGGCGGCGCGCGCCGCCGGCTGCCGCGAGGTGGTGCCGCGCTCGGCGCTCGGCGAGCAGCTGCCGGCGCTGCTGGCGCGGCTCGCGGGCGAGGCGGCGACGTGAATCGCGCGCGGACGTCGCGGTCCTGGCGATCGTGGCTGCTGCCGCTCGCGCTCCTCGGCGCCGCGCGCTGCGACGACGCGCCGCGCGCGCCCGCTCCCGCCGACACGGCCGGATCGGCCGGATCGGCCGGCGCGGCGCTGCCGACGCCGCCGCCCGACCGTCCGATCGTCCCGCACGAGACGCACGCGCGCGGCACCTTCGTGCAGAGCGACGCCGAGCCCTACGCGTTCGCCCTCGAGCCCGAGTCGATCGAGCTCGGCGTGCTCCGTCCCGACGAGGACGCGCGCTGCGAGTTCGAGATCGTCAATCGCGACGCGCGGCCGCTGAAGCTGATCAACGTCGACGGCTCGTGCGTCTGCGTCGGCTTCGACTGGGTGCGCGGCGACATCCCGCCCGGCGGCCGGCGCAAGGTCGCGGTCGAGGTGCGCGCCGAGCAGCGCGGCAACCGGCTGCTCACCGCCTTCGTGCAGGCGCACGACCGCGCCGTCACGACGCACCAGGTGGCGATCCGCTACGTGATCGAGCCCGACCTGCGCTTCACGCCGTCGCGCGCCGACTTCGGCGCGCGCGTCGTCGGCTCCGACGGACGCCTCGACCTGCTCGTGAGCTACCAGCTCCCGGCCGGCGCGCCGCCGCTCGCCTTCGCGCCGCGCCTCGTCGCCAGTTCACCGGAAGGAGCCGGGGTCGCGCCGCCGGTCTCCTTCGAGTTGGGGACGCCGGCCACGCGCGAGGAGGCGGGCGGGCTGCTGCGCGTCGAGCAGCCGCTGCGCCTCGTGCTCGACGCCTCGCAGCCGGCCGCTCCGTTCAAGGGCGAGCTTGTCTTCGACGGGCCGGGACATCGCAAGGCGAACCTTTCGGTCAGCGGCGCCGTCCACGGTGGAGCGTGGCTCGATCCCGCGGAGCTCCACCTCGGCGTCGCCGCCGTCGGCAAGGCGCGGCGCGGGACGGTGCGGCTACGCTGGCTCAAGGAGGCGGTCGAGGTCGACTCGATCACCTGTTCCGCGCCCGGCCTCTCCGCCAGCTCGCAGGCGGAGGAAGGGGCGCGCTCGCTCAAGATCCAGGTGGAACTGACCCCGACGGTCGCGGGCGACTTCGCCGGCGACGTCACGATCCAGACGAAGGGCGCGCAGCGACCGCTCCTCCTGCACGTCCGTGCCAAGGTCCGATGAGGGACGACATGTCACGCGCCATGAACCGTTTCGCCGCCGCTCCGCTCCTCCTCGCGCTGGCGCTCGCCGCCGCGTGCAACGAGCAGAAGCCCGCCACGTCGGGCGCGGCTCCGTCCGGGACGACCGCCGGAACGCAGGCCGCCGCGCCGAAGGGCGAGACGCCCGCGATCGCGCCGCCCGCCGCGCCGCCGGACGCTCCGCCCGCCGCGATGAAGCCGACGCGCGTGATCAACGTCGGCGAAGGCGCGGAGCAGGTCGGCCCGCCCGCCTACCAGATCGAGCCCGCGATGGTGCGCCTCGGCGTGGTCGAGCCGAACGGCTTCCACGACGTCGAGTTCACGCTGAAGAACGTGAGCGACCGCCCGTTCAACGTCGTCCACGCGACGACCGAGTGCAAGTGCATGGTCGCCGACGTGAGCAAGGAGATGATCCCGCCGGGCGGCTCGCTCAAGGTGAAGCTGCGCGTGCAGGCGACGTCGGCCGGCGTGCGCAAGACCGCCTCCGTCCTCCACCTCTCCGACCTGGCGCGCTCCAAGCCGCGCCTCGAGGTCCGCTACGCGATCGCGCCGGAGATCCTGCTCGAGCCGCGCGGCATCGGCTTCGGCCGCGTCGAGAGCGGCAAGTCGGCCGAGCAGGCGCTGCGCGTCACGCTCCACCTGCCGCCCGAGCTCGAGAAGGACCCGCCGATCGAGCCGTTCCTCGCCCACGACCTGCCGGTCACCTGGTGGTTCGATCCGGCCGTGGTCACGCCGATCCCCGGCGGCGGCCGCGACTGGGTGGCGACGCTCCACCTGAAGCTCGAGAGCAAGTCGCCGATCCCGCTCTTCGCGTCGCAGCTGGTCTTCCGCCCGAAGGAGAAGAACCAGTTCCAGGAGCTCCTGGTGCGCGTGACGGGCGAGGTCGTCCCGTCGTGGTACTTCGAGCGCGGCGTCGTCGGCTTCGGCTCGGTCACGGTCGGCGAGCTGGCCGAGAAGGAGATGCGCTTCTTCTTCCCCGCCGGCGAGCCGCCCAAGGTCGAGCGCCTCGACACGAACATCGAGGGGCTCGAGCTCGAGCACGCGCTCGACGCCGAGCGCAACTGCTTCGTGCTCAAGCTCAAGCTGACCCCGAAGCAGGCCGGCAAGATCGAGGGCGTCGTGAACCTGCTGACGTCGCTCAGCCCCGAGCCGGCGGTCCTCCAGGTCACTGCGCGCGCGAAGTGACGCGGCGCGCGGGACGCTCCGCCTTCTCCACCAGCTCGTAGTCGCCGAGCGCGTCGACCGGCCCGGCCGGCGGCGCGGCGCCGGCGGCGTCGCCGTCGTCGTCCTCGTCGACGCCGGCGCGCGCCAGCTGGACGCGCGCGAGGAGCGTCGCCTTCCGGGCCTCGTTCTCCTCGCGCATCCGGGCGAGGCGGTCGCGGCCCGCCTCGATCGAGCGCAGCTCGTCGCCCAGCGCCGCGCCGCCCGGCTTGCGCGCGAGGTCGCGCAGCGCGCGCAGCGACGAGTCGACCGCCTGCAGCGAGCGGTCGAGCTCGCGCGACCGCTGCGAAAGTTGGTCGTGCTCGCGCTCGAGTTCGCGCGTGCGCGCGTTCGCCTTCGGCGACGCGCTGCGCTGGCTCGCGGCGCGCGACTCGGTCGCGGGGCGGCAGGTCTCGATGCGGATGCAGGCGCCGTGGCGGCGCGCGTGGCCGACCAGCGCGAAGGCGCCGAAGAGGCCGACGAAGAGCAGCGTGCTGGCGCGCATGGTTCGCTCCGTGGATCGGGGGCGGCGGGCGCCGCGCGGCGGGGGGCCGCGCGACGCCCGCGGGAGAGGGACTCGCTCACTCGCGGCCGACGAGGACGACGGTCGCGGGCGGCTCCGGCAGCGCGCCGAAGAGCTTGGAGAGGCGCTCCTTGACGTCGTTCGCCGCCGGCTCCTTCGACTCGTAGTCGATGCCCGCCGGCTTCGTGCCGCCGGCGACGCGGAGGCGCTCGTCGAGGAGGCGGCCCTTCACCTCGAGCTTGCTCTCGAACTTCGCGCAGAGCGAGCGCACCTCGCCGATCTCGGTCTGGAACTCGGCCGCGTCGAAGTCGCCGGTCACGGCCTCGGCGTAGATCTCGCGGGCGCGCTGCTTCTCGAGCTTCGCCTCGAGCAGGCGCAGCTTGCCGGTCAGCTCGACCTTGAGCGTCTCGCCGCGCGTCACGTTCTCGCGCGCCATCGCCAGCGCGGCGCGGCGCACCTCGAGCGTCTGGCGCAGCTGGCCGAGCGTCTCGGTCTGCACCGCGAAGAGGTCGAGCTTCTCGGCGACGTCGCGCTCCACGTCGGCGCGCGCGTAGGAGACGCCGCCGATCACGTAGCGCTGGCCGTCGGTGGCCAGCAGCGCCTGCGCCTTCCCGAGGTTGTTCTTGAGTCGCTCGATCCCGGCCTGGCGGTCGGTCGCCTCCTGGTCGATGCGCTGGACCTCGACCTCCTCCGAGATCGCGTGCTCGCGCAGGTCGCGGATCTCGCCTTCGAGCGAGCGGACGCGCGACTCGATGCCGCGCAGCTCGCCCTTCATGCCCTGGATCTCGTCGATCTTCGCGGCGATCTCCTGCTTGCCCTGGTGCACCCAGGCCAGCAGCTGGTCCTTGCCGTAGAGGCAGCCGAGCGCGCCCGCGCCGAGGCCGCCGAGGATCAGGGTCTTGCCGATGAACTTGAACATGCGTCGTTTCCTCCGGATCGGAAGGGGGGTCAGCCTCGGGCGAGGAGGGGCGCGGCAGGGGCCAGCGCGCGCGCGTGCGCGGTGCGCCACGCGTCGGCCACGCCCCAGATCCACGGCACCACCAGCCAGCAGGTCAGCAGCACGGCCACGCCGCGCACGACTTGTCCGTTGAGCGCCTGCCCGGCTCCCGGCAGGACGACGCCGGCCGCCGCGTGGAGCCACGGCACCAGCCGCGAAGAGGTCGCGCGCGTCCCGTCGGCGCGCACGAGCTCGGCGCCGCAGTGGGGGCAGCCGATGGCCGACGCGCGCAGCTCGGGCAGGCGGATGCCGCAGCCGAGGCAGAAGGGCGCGAAGAGCGGGGCCTTCGGCGCGCAGGGGCAGGCGAGCAGGGCGGTGAGCATCGCGGGATCTCCGTCGGCGGCGCGCGTCAGCGCCGCGTCTCGTGGGCGAAGAGGAGCGACGCGGCCAGCGCGCCGAGCGGGACGAGCAGCTCGCGCGGCGCGGCGGCGAACCCGCCGGCGCCCGCGAGCGTCACGACGATCACGGCGAGGCCGGCCGCCAGCACCAGCGCGTCGTCGAAGCGGCCGCGCTTCGCGTCCGGACCGGCGCTGCGCGTCTCGGCGCAGCGGAACGCGTCGAAGAGGATGAACGCGTAGAGGTAGGCGCCGAGCAGCGGCGTCATGAAGGGCGCGTCGCGCAGCGCCATCGCCGCGGCGAAGAGCGCGCCGCCGCGCAGCACGCGGCCGGCGTACGCCTGGCCGAGGCCGGGGATCAGCGAGAGCGTCGCGGCGAGCCATGCGCTCCGCTCGGCGCGCGGCGCGGCGGTCGTGTCGACCGCGATCGCGACCGGGCCGGCGGCCGCGGCGACGGAGCGCAGCGCGTCACGGCAGTCGCCGCAGACGTTGCGCAACCCGTCGAGCGTCCGGCACGAAGTGCAGAGGTGGACGCCGCAGCGCGTGCAGCGCGCGATCGCGTCGGTCTGCGGATGGGACGCGCACACGAAGTTCACGGGACACCTCCGGCGCGCGGCGGAGAGGTTTCACGAGCCGCGCGGCGCGGGCCTCATGACAAGCGGCGTGCCTCGCGCGCGGCGGACGACGCGGCGCGGCGCGCCTGCTCGCAAGCCGTTGCCGAGGGCCAGGTTGCGGCGGCGGAGCGAGGCGGGGCCGCGGGCCCGCGGCGGCGCCGCGGCGGCGTCCGGATTCCTGACGTCGTCAGCTTTCTTGACGGCGCAGCGTCGGCGGCGGCGGCGGGATCGCGGCGGTCGGCGCCGGGCGGGCCGCGGCTTCGCTCTGGCGGCGGCGGGCGATCGAGCGGGCGATCGCGCCGGCGACGATCCAGAGGCCGATGCCGATCGGGGCAGGCGCGCCGGTGAAGAGCGCGCCCATCGTCGCGGCGAAGAAGGCGAGCCCGGCCAGCGGGTGGCCGACCGAGACGAGGCCGCCGCCCGGCACGATCGACCAGCGCGCGGCGCGACCCGGCGACGCGGCGGCCGAGGTCGGCTGCGCCCACGACGCGGGCGTGCGCGACCGCTGCGCGACGTAGACGGTCGCGCCCGACAGCCCGTCCTGCAGCGGCCGCCCGAAGGCCGACATCCGGCCGAGGAGCTCGAGCACGAGGAGCCACGCGAGGCCCGCGGCCATCGGCGCGCGCGCCGCGAGCGAGTCGTCCCCGCCGAGCAGCCGGAAGAGCGACGCGACGCAGCGGGTCAGCGTCGGCGCGATCAGCAGCAGCCCCGGCGCGATCAGCAGCGTGCGCCACGCCGCGCGCGCGAGGCCGAGGTCGCCGCCGTCGCGGCCGCAGAGGCGCAGGCTCAGCCACTTGCGCCCGACCGTCCGGCCGCCGCGCGCGTCGGCGGCGAGGAAGTAGACCAGCGCCGCCGCGATCGCGCCGCCGGCCAGCAGCAGGGTGCGCAGGTCGTCGCCGCCCTCGGGCGCGGGCTGCACGAAACGGCGGAAGAAGGAGTTGTCCGGCGCCGCCACGCCCAGCAGCGTCCGGCCCGCGATCAGCAGCAGGTGGAGCAGCAGCTCGATCGCGACGAGGTCGACCGCGAACGCCAGCAGCCGGCGCAGCGCGCCCGCCGGCTCGAGGACGAACTCGGTCGTCTGCTCGTGCGGCATCACGTAGGTCGTGCCGCCGTGCTGCACGCGCCGCATCGGCGGATCGGCGCCGCCCACCGGCTCGCGCCCCGCGGCGAGGCGCTCGAGGTCGTCGATCAGCGCCGCGTGCGACTGGTAGCGCTGCTCGGGCTCCTTCTGCAGCAGGCGGTGGATCACCCGCTCGAGGCCGGGCGGCACCGAGGGGCTGCGCGTCCGCAGCGGGAGCGGCTCCTCGCGCAGGTGCTTCATGATCACGGCGACCGGCGACTCCGCCTCGTGCGGCGGCGCGCCGCCCAGCACGTGGTAGAGCGTCGCGCCCAGCGCGTAGAGGTCGGCGCGATGGTCGACGCGATCGCCGCGCCCCTGCTCGGGCGCCATGTAGTGCGGCGTGCCGAGGATCTCGCCGGTCACGGTCACGCGCGACGTCGAGTCGACGGCTTTCGCGAGCCCGAAGTCGGCGACCTTCACCACGCCGTCGCGCGTCAGCAGGAGGTTGCCCGGCTTCACGTCGCGGTGGGTGATCCCCACCTCGGCCGCGGCCATCAGCCCGCGCGCCGCCTGCAGCGCGACCGGCACGATGTTGTCGATCCGCAGCAGGCCGCGCTGCGCGGCGGCGAGGAAGTCGTCGCCCTCGACCAGCTCCATCGCGATCCACGGCGCCGGCCCGTCGATGCCCGAGTCGAGCACCTCGACGATGTTCGCGTGGCGCAGCGACGCCGCGGCGCGCGCCTCGCGCTGGAAGCGCGAGAGGAAGTCGGGCCGCGCCTGCAGCGCCGGATGGAGGAGCTTCAGCGCGACGTCGCGCCCGCGCCGCGGGTCGCGCGCGCGCCAGACGCTGCCCATCCCGCCCTGGCCCAGCAGCGCGACGAGCTCGAACGGACCGACGCGCTGCGTCGCGCGCGGGCCGAGGACCGCGGTCGCGGAGCCCGCCGGCGCCGGAGCGGGCGCGAGGTCGCGCGCCGCGTCGACGGCGGGCTCGCGCGGCGGCGCGGCGCCGCCGAGGTGCGGCACGACGTTGCGCTCGCGGCAGGTCGGGCAGGTGACGTCGCGGCTCCCCGCGTCGACCGTCAGCAGCCGGCCGCAGCGGCAGAAGAAGCGCGTCTGGCCGGCGTTCACGGCCCGGGCTCGAGCGCGTAGCCGCGGATCTTCTCGTAGAGCGTGATGCGGGCCACGCCCAGCACCTCCGCGGCCTTCGTCTTGTTCCAGCCGGTCGCGTCGAGGACGCCGCGGATGTGGTCGCGCTCGAGGTCGGCGAGCGAGACGAGGCGCGGCGAGCCGTTCGCCGCGGCGCGCGCGACGGAGAGCCCGAGGTCGCCGGGCTCGATCTTCGGGCCGCTCGAGAGGAGGAGCGCCCGCTCGAGCGCGTTCCGCAGCTCGCGCACGTTGCCCGGCCAGGAGTGGCGGCGCAGCGCCTCGAGCGCCGCGTGCGACAGCGGCCGCGGCGCGCGCCCCGACGCGCGCGCGATCTCGGCGAGGAGGAACTCCGAGAGCTCGGCGAGGTCGCCGGTCCGCTCGCGCAGCGGCGGCGTGCGCACCTCGACGACCTTCAGCCGGAAGAGGAGGTCGACGCGGAACGCCCCCTTGGCCGCGAGCGCCTCGAGGTCGCGGTTCGTCGCCGCGACGAAGCGGACGTCGACGCGCTTCTCCTCGTCGCCGCCGACGCGGAAGAGGCGCTTCTCCTCCAGCAGGCGCAGCAGCATCACCTGCACCTCGGGAGTCAGCTCGCCGATCTCGTCGAGGAAGAGGGTGCCGCCGTGCGCCATCTCGACGAGGCCGATGCGGCGCGCGTGGGCGCCGGTGAAGGCGCCCTTCTCGTGGCCGAAGAGCTCGCTCGTCACGACGTTGGCCGGCAGCGCGCCGCAGTTGACCGCGACGAAGGGCGCCGCGGCGCGCGGGCTCTGCTCGTGGATCCCGCGCGCGACGAGCTCCTTGCCGGTCCCGCTCTCGCCCGTGACCAGCACCGTCGCGTCGACCTGCGCCGCCTTCGCCACCATCTCGCGCAGCCGCTCCATCGGCTCCGACGAGCCGACGAGGCGGCGCGCCGGCGCGAAGCGGCGCAGCTGCTCGTTCTCCCGCGCGAGGCTCTGCCGCTCGGCCAGCGCGTCGGCGGCCAGCCCGATCTGGCGCGCCGCGGCGCCGAGGAACGCGACGTCGTCCGACTGGAGCGGGCCGCCGAGCCCGCGCGACGCGACGTAGAGCACGCCGGTGCGGCCGCGCAGCGGGATCGGCGCGCAGGCGATGCGCAGGCTCTTCGCCGCGACGATGCTCTTCGCGGCGCGCAGCTCCGGCTCCGACTGCATGTCGTTGGCCAGCACCGCCTGGCCGCTCGTGACGACGCGGCGCACGACGGTGCGGCTCCACGGCGGCGGCGCGCCCTGCTTCGCGTGGGCGGCGAGCTCGTGCAGCTCGGGCGGCGGCGCGCCCGCGACCGCGGGCGGCCCGATCAGCACGTGGCCGAACTCGAGCGGCAGCGCGTCGAGGATCGTGCGCAGCGCGCCTTGCAGCACCTGCGCGACGTCGGACGAGTCGCCGATGACGCGCAGGATCCCGTAGAGCGCGAGCAGGTGGCGCTGGCCCACCTCCTGCGGCAGGCCGTGCGGCAGGTAGGCGCTGCCGGCGTCGATCGCCAGCTCGATCTCGGCGGGATCGATCGAGCAGGTCTTGTACGCCTCGGGCGGCGACTCCTGCGTCTCGACGCGCAGCAGCAGCCGGCCGATCACGATCGTCGCGCCCTCCTGCAGCCGCGCCGCCTGGACGCGCGAGCCGTTCACGAAGGTGCCGTTGGTCGAGTGGAGGTCGCTCACGGCGAGGCAGTCGCCGTCGGGGCGCACCTCGCAGTGGATGCGCGACACGCCCTCCTCGTCGAGGACGATCTCGCACTCGGGCGCGCGGCCGAGCCGCGTCGGACCCGCGACGTCGGCGGAGTGGCGCTCGCCGTGCGCGTCGACCCAGACGAGGCGCAGCCGCGACGGCGCCACGGTCACTCCTCGACGGTCGCGAGGGGATGGGGCGGGTCGGGACGGTCGCGCGGGGCGAAGGCGACCGCCGACTCGATCTTGTGCAGGCCCGCCGGCAGCAGCCGCCAGTAGCGCAGCTCGTCGCCGAGCAGCGCGCGGAGCTGGTCGAAGCGGTCGAGCTCCGCCTCGCCGTGGAAGAGGCGCAGCGCGCAGCCATCGGCGCCGACGTGGGCGACCTCCATGAAGAGCATGTCGAGCGAGCGCGCGAGGAAGTGGGCGCGCTGCATCCACGACGGCACGTGCGGATCGCCGACCGGCTGGCGGACGCGCGCCAGCACGTGGATCGGGATCCACGGCTCGCCGCCGCTCTTCGGCAGGAAGACCTTCGCGCGGTCGCGCCGCGCGTCGAGGACGAGGCCGAGCTCGTCGGGGAGCTTGAGCGCCTCGCGCCACGCCGGGTCGCGGCAGACCACGAGGTCGCCGACGCGCGCCAGCAACGCCCCCGAGGTCTTCGCTTCGTGGCCCATCGGCCGGCAGCCTACCCGCCCGCTCGGATCGCGGCGCGGCGCCCTCGCGCGGCGGCCTCTCAGCCCTTCGGCGCCCGCGCCTGGACGTAGCGCATCCGCAGGTCGCCGAGCAGCCGCGCCAGGAAGTCCGACTCGTCCTTCGTCAGGTTGCCGGCCGTCTTCTTCTCGAGCATCCCGAGCAGGTCGACCATGTTCTTCGCGCGCTCGAGGTCGACCTCCTCCTTCTTGCGCGTCATCGGGTTCTCGATGACGCCGAGGAAGACCTGCGCCTGCGTCGCGAGCCCGATCACGAGGCCGACGAAGCTCGCCGGATCGAACTGCGTCTTCCCGCCGCCGGAGCCGCCCTCGTCGTCGTCCGCCTCTTCCGCTCGTTCCATCGGGATCCCTCGTCGGTCAGTGCTGCGCCGCGGCGCGGCTGGCGCCGGCGCGCTCGGTCTGGTGGCGGAGCGCGGCGGCGATGAAGTGGTCGAAGAGCGGGTGCGCCTTGGTCGGCTTGCTCTTGAACTCGGGGTGGTACTGGACGGCGACGAACCACGGGTGGTCGCGCCGCTCGATGATCTCGGCGAGGTGGAGCTGCTCGTGCTGCCCGGTCACGACGAGGCCGCCCGCCTCGAGCTGCGCCTTGTAGGCGGGGTTGAACTCGTAGCGATGGCGGTGGCGCTCGCGGATCAGCGGCGTCTCGTAGGCGTCGAGCGCGCGGCCCGGCTTGAGCTGGCACGGCTGCGCGCCGAGGCGCATCGTCCCGCCGAGGTCGACCTTCTTCTTCTGCTCGTCGAGCAGGCTGATGACCGGATGGGGCGTCTTCGGGTCGACCTCGGAGGAGTTGGCGCCGGCGAGGCCGCAGAGGTTGCGCGCCGTCTCGATCACCGCGATCTGCATCCCGAAGCAGAGGCCGAAGTAGGGGATGCGCTGCTCGCGGGCGTAGCGGACCGCCTCGATCTTCCCCTCGACGCCGCGCTTGCCGAAGCCGCCGGGCACGAGGATGCCGGAGACGCCCGACAGCATCCGCTCGGCGCCGTGGTCCTCGATCTCCTCCGCCTCGATCTTGCGGAACTTCACGTGCGTGCGGTGGCGGATGCCGGCGTGCGAGAGCGACTCGTAGATCGACTTGTAGGCGTCGTTCAGGCCGATGTACTTGCCGGCGACCGCGATCTCGACCTCGTGCTGCGGCGCGCGCACGTTCGCGACGATCTGCTCCCAGTCGGAGAGGTCGGCGCGCGCCTCGGGGAAGCCGAGCTTGCGGCAGATCGTCGCGTCGAGCTTCTGGTCGCGCAGCACGAGCGGGACCTCGTAGATCGTGTGCTCGACGTCCTTCTCGACCAGCACGCCGTCGCGCGGCACGTTGCAGAAGAGCGAGATCTTCTTCAGCATCTCCTCGGTCGGCTCGACCTCGCAGCGGCAGATGAGCACGTCGGGCTGGATGCCGATCTCGCGCAGCTTGCCGACCGACTGCTGCGTGGGCTTGGTCTTGAGCTCGCCCGTCGCGCGCAGGTAGGGCAGCAGCGTGAGATGGATGTAGAGCGCGTGGTCGGGCCCCTTGTCGAGGCGGTACTGCCGGATCGCCTCGAGGAACGGCAGGCTCTCGATGTCGCCGACCGTGCCGCCGATCTCGGTGATGATCACGTCGACGTCGGGCGCGATCAGCTTGTCGATCGAGCGCTTGATCTCGTCGGTCACGTGCGGGATCACCTGGACCGTCTGGCCGAGGTACTCGCCCGCCCGCTCCTTGCGCAGGATCTCCTGGTAGATCCGGCCCGTCGTGTAATTGCAGTCGCGCGTCATCGGCGCGTTGCAGAAGCGCTCGTAGTGGCCGAGGTCGAGGTCGGTCTCGGTGCCGTCGTCGAGGACGTAGACCTCGCCGTGCTGGTAGGGGCTCATCGTGCCCGGGTCGACGTTGAGGTAGGGATCGAGCTTCTGCAGGCGCACCCGCAGGCCGCGCCGCTCGAGCAGCAGCCCGATCGAGGCCGACGTGAGCCCCTTGCCCAAGCTCGACACGACGCCGCCGGTGATGAAGAGATGCTTGGTCACTGGACGATCCCCTGCACGAAGCGCCGGTAGTCCTCCGGCGTGTCGATCCCGAGCCCGTCGCGCGGCGTGATCACGACGCGGATGCGCTGCCCGCCGTGGAGCCAGCGCAACTGCTCGAGCCGTTCCTGCCGTTCCAGCGCGACCGGCGGTCGCGCCGTCGCCTCCAGCAGCGCCGCGCGCCGGAAGGCGTAGACGCCGCGATGCTTGAGCGCGGGCGGCTCGCCGCCGGCCCGCGCGCCCCACGGAACCACGCTGCGCGAGAAGTAGAGCGCGCGGCCGTCGCCGTCGACGACGACCTTCACCGCGCTCGGCTGCGCGACGTCGCCGTCGGCGCGGAACGGCGTCGCGAGCGTCGCGATCGCGCACTCGCGGTCGCCCGTCAGCGCCGCGACGAGCAGGTCGAGGTCGGCCGCGTCGATCTGCGGCTCGTCGCCCTGCACGTTCACGACGACGTCGGCCTCCTTCGCCGCGCCGCGCGCCACCTCGGCGACGCGGTCGGTGCCGCTCTCGTGCGCGGGCGACGTCATCACCGCCTCGCCGCCGAACGAGCGCACGGCCGACGCGATCCGCTCGTCGTCGGTCGCGACGATCGCGCGTTGCAGCGAGCGCGACTGGCGGACGCGCTCCCAGACGTGCTGGACGAGGTACTTGCCCGTCTCGCGAAGGAGCGCCTTCTCCGGCAGCCGGGTCGAGCCGAGGCGCGAAGGGATGATCGCGACCGCCTTCAAGGCTTCCCGCCCGCCGCCTGCTTGCGGCCGCGGTTGGCGTCGAAGAGGCGCTGCTGCACTTCGTAGAAGTGGGTCGCGCTCTTCGCCGACCCCTCGAGCCGGAAGTCGACGATCTCGTTGAACATCGCCTGGACGGCGCGCGCCTCCTCGGTGAACGCCTCGGCCGGTCCCGCGGCCGGGCGGCGCGGCAGCGTGAAGGCGCGGCGCACGTCGCCCGACGTGACGACGAGGCGGCGCAGCGTGGTCGCCGGATCGGCCGGCACGAGCGTCGTGGTCGGCTGCGAATGCTCGAAGAAGCCGCGCTTGAGGAGCTCGTCGAGCAGCACCTCCATCCGGTCGGCCGGCACCCGCTTGATGCCGCTGCGGCGCAGGTTCGCGTCCTCCGCTTCGGCGGCCGGATGCTCGTCGCCGATGAGGCCGAGCAGGCGCGGCGGGTCGTAGCTCAGGTTCTCGAGCGTGACGACGGCCGAGCCGGGATCGGGGACGCCGTCGCTCCAGTCGCCGCCGCCCGATGCGGCGCAGCCGCCGAGGAGGAGGAGCGCGCCGAACTTCAGCGCGAACGCGCGCACCGGCGAGTGGGGGAGCACAGGCATCGCGACAAGTTAGCGCGCGCCGTTCGGCCGAGAAGGGGAGCGGCGCCAGCGGCGGGTCGGAGCAGCCGCGCCGCGAGAGCCGGGGTTTTCCGAGCGGCTGCTAACCTCGGGCGCCATGCCTGCCTCGAAGAAGCCGACGCTGCGGCGACTCGCCGTCTACCTCGTGGCCGTGCTGGTGCTGGTGATGGCGCAGCCGACGCCGGTGCTCTACGCGGTCGGCTGCGGTCTTGCCGTCGCCGGCGAGCTCCTGCGCCTCTGGGCCTTCGGCCACCTCCGCAAGAACCAGGCGGTGATCCAGAGCGGCCCCTATCGCCACGTGAAGAACCCCGCCTACTTCGGCACCTTCCTGATCATGGTCGGGATCTTCTTCGCCGCCAGCCACGGCGCGCGCGGCAGCGCCAGCCGCTACCTGCTGATCGTGCTGCTCCCCTTCGCGCTCGGCGTCTTCTTCCTCTACTACCTCCCGCACAAGTTCCGCGTGGAGGGCGGCCGCCTCCGTCGCCGCTTCGGCGCCGAGTGGGACGCCTACGACGCGCGCGTGCCCGACTTCATCCCGAGCCCGTGGCCGCGGCTGCAGGCCGAGGGGAAGTGGGATCCGGCGCTGGTGGTCCACAACAGCGAAGTGGGCATGGCGCTGGAGGTCGTCGCCGCCCTGGCCCTCCTCGGGAGCAAGCTCCTGCTCCCTTCCTGGTGAGCGGCGCGACCCCCTCCCTTCCCGCGACCGAGGGCGCGCCGCGCCTGCCGACGCGCGCCGAGCTCGCCGCCGCCCCGCGCCGGGTGCTCCATCCCGGGAGCGCGACCAAGGCGGCCGTCTCGGTGGTCACGACGCCGTCGGGGCCGCTGCTGGTGAAGGACGTCGGCTCGATGCACCCGCTGGTGCGCTGGCTCTATGGTCGGCGGGTGCTCCGGCGGGAGGAGCGGGCGCTCCGGGCGCTCTCCGGGACGGCCGGGGTGCCGCGCCTCCACGGCCGCATCGACCGCGACGCGCTGGCGATGGAGTACTTCGCGGCCGACACGCTCCGGCGCCGCATGCCGCGCCCGCGCCTCGAGCGGGCGTGCGTCGCGCTCGGCGAACGGGTCGCGGCGCTCCACGAGCGGGGCGTCGTCCACCTCGACCTGCGGCAGAAGCGGAACGTCCTGGTCGACGCGCGCGGCGAGGTGGTCGTGATCGACTTCCAGTCGGCGTGGGTGCTCGGCCATCGCGGGTGGCGCGGCTGGCTCTTCCGCCGGCTCGCGCGTCTCGACCTGCTCGCGGTGCTGAAGTTCCGCGCGCGCTACGTGCCGGAGAGCCTGAGCGAAGCGGAGCGGGCGCGCGCGCGGCGAGCCGCGCGGATCGGCCGCCTCTGGATCTTCCATCGCTTCGGGCCGCTGTTGCGCGCGCTCTTCGGCGGGCCGCGAAAAGCGCGGTCGCGACGATCGAACCCCCATTCGTCGCCTTGACTGTTTTCTCGCGCCTCCTACACTCACGCGCCATTCGCGACGCTCCGTGGCGGGGCGCAGCGCGCAACCAATCGGCGAGGCTTGGCGGCTCCGCGATTGGAATCGGGGTGAAGGAGGGGCGATGCGCACCATCGGCAGCATCGAGCGGATTCTCGTCGTCGGGATCGTCCTCGTCATCGGCACGATCCTGATCGTCGCGATCAAGGGCGCCGGCGACTTCGACCAGGCGCAGCGCGAGAAGCAGGCGCAGCTCGCGGCCAACGGCCGCGGCGGCTCGAAGAAGGAGGCCGGCGCGAAGAGCGCGGAACGGCCGAACTCGGCGAAGCCGCTGAACAAGCCGACGCTGCGCCCGCCGCCGACCGTCGGCGAGCAGGACGGCGCCGCGACGGAGCCGCCGAAGGGCGACCCGGCCGGCGGCGAACTCCGCGGCAACGCCCCGCCCGAGAACGGCGGCGCCAACCAGGAGATCGACGCCCTGGTGAAGAAGCAGCTCGACGCGCTCAACGGCAATGCGGCCGGCGAGAAGAAGCTCGACGGCGGCGCCGCGGCTCCGCCGAAGCCCGTGGCCGACGAGAAGGGCGAGGCCGAGAGCGCGCCGGTGGTCGTCGACGACGAGATCGGCCTGCCCCATCCGGTCGACCCGAAGGTCGTCCCGCCGCCGGCGAACGAGCCGAAGGAGTACGTCTACACCGTGCAGAGCGGCGATTCGCTCGAGCGCATCGCCCGCGCGGTCTATGGCGACGGCGCCGAATGGCACGCGATCCTCGCCGCCAATCCGCAAGCCGGCGACGGCCAGATGATCCGCGTCGGCGACAAGCTGAAGCTGCCGAAGCCGCCGACGCAGGGGCTCGACCTCGTCGCGACGACGGCCGGAGGCGCCGCGAAGGCGGACGCGAAGCGCGACGCGGTGAAGACGCCCGAGCCCGTGACGCCGCCGTCGAGCGCGAGCGGCGCGAAGAGCGGCGGCTTCAAGCGAACCGGCACGGCGACGGAGCACGCCGTCGCGAAGGGCGAGACGCTGATGAGCATCGCCCTCGACCACTACGGCACGAAGGCGGCGTGGAAGCTGATCTACGACGCCAACACCGATCGCATTCCGGACAAGGATCGCATCAAGGTCGGCGTGGTCCTGCGCCTGCCGTCGCAGTGACGTGCTGCGCCTGAAGGCGCAGTGACGTGCTGCGCCTGACGGCCCAGTGACGTTCGGGCACCGGCAAGTCAGACCGACGCCGAGCCCTCCTCGCTCCCGTCGCGCGCCGTGATCCGGCGGCGGCGGGAGCGTTCGCGCTTCCAGCAGAAGAGCGCGAGCAGCAGTTGCGCGAGGCAGAGGAGCGTCATGCGCCGCAGGACGCGCGGCGCGCGGCGCGGTGACGCAGGCGCGCCGGCTCAGGCGGGCAGCGGCCCCTTCAGCGCGCGCGGCGTTTCGCCGGCGAGTTCGACGATCGAGTCGGCGTGCTTCGCCAGCGACTCGAGCGCGCGGTCGAGCAGCGTGCGCGCCGGCCCCGCCGCGAGCGCCTCCTTGCGCGCGATGAGGACGAGGTCGGCCATCCGCGCCTGCAGCACCGAGACGAGCGAGAGGATCTCGGCGTCGCGCTCGATCGGATCGTCGGGGAAGCGCTCGACCACCCGCACCACCCACTGCTCGAGGCCGTCGACGATCACCACGTCGCAGTGGCCGGCGAGCTGCGCGATCGCGGAGCCGATGAAGACCGGCTCGTCGAGCGTGCTCGCCGTCGCGTCGGCGTAGTCGCGCTCCTCCTCGATCCGGCCGCCCGAGAGCTTCTCGCGCCGCAGCTCGATCGCGGTGAGCACGAGGCCGATCTCGCCGCCGCCGCGGGCAGCGAGGCGGGCGGCCCACGGCAGCGGTCCGCGGGCGGTCGCGAGGAGGAGGAGGTTGCGGGCCATGATGCTCCGGCGTCGAGGCGCGATCGGGATTCGGGAGGCGCGATGGTATCGGTGCTGCTGCCGGTGCGCGACGCAGGCCGCTGGCTCGCGGCCAGCGTGGGCGACGTGCTGGCGCAGCAGGGCGTCCCGTTCGAGCTGATCGCGGTCGACGACGGCTCGCGCGACGGCTCGGCCGAGCGGCTCGCCGCGCTTGGCGCGCGCGACCCGCGGCTGCGCGTGATCGCGACGGCGGGAGTGGGGCCGGCGCGCGCGCTCGAGCTGGCGCTGGCCGCGGCGCGCTTCGACCTCGTCGGCCAGATGGAGGCCGACGACCGCTGTCCGCCCGACCGCTTCGCCCGTCTCGTCGCCGCGTTGGCCGCGAACCCCGCTTGGGACGGCGTCGTCAGCCGCGCCGGGTTGCTGGGCTTCCGCAGCGACGGGATGCGCCGCTACCTCGCGTGGCAGAACGGGCTCGCGACACCCGAGGCGATGGCGGCGGCGCGCTTCGTCGAGATCCCGGCGCTCCACCAGACCGGCCTCTATCGGCGCGCCGCGCTCGAAGCCGCGGGCCGCTTCGTCGGCGATCCGCGCTGGCCGCTCGACATCGATTTCTGGATGCGGTGGCACCAGCGCGGGCTGCGCGTCGGCCGCGTCGCGCGCATCCTCTACCGCTGGCGGCAGCACGAGCGGCAGTCGACGCGCACCAGCCCGCTCCACCGGATCGAGGCGCTGCGCCGCTGCAAGGCGCACTGGTTCGCGCGCGGGCCGGGAGCGGCGCGCGCGGTCGACCTGCTGTCGGTGGGGCGCACGCTCGCCGGCTGGCGCGACGCGTTGCGCGACGAGGCGCATGGCGACGTCGTCGCGCACGAGTGGCGGCCGGGCGCGCCGCTGCCCGCGCGGCGCGCCGGCGCGCTGCGCCTCTTCGTCTTCGGCACGGCGGCGGCGCGCGCGCGCGTCGCGGCGCAGCGCGACGCCTTCGATCCCGCGCGCGACTGGTTCGCGGCGTGAGCTGGCTCGCTTCCGCGCGCGCGGCGTGGCGGCGCTGGCGCGAGGACGCTTCGCGTCGGCGCGCGGCCGAGCGGGCGCTCGACCTCCTCTTCCGCGACGCCGCGCTCCTGGCGACGACTTCGCTGCGCCCCGACCATCGCGCCCGCTGCCAGCTGCTCGACTGGAACGACGCGCCGAACTGCATCGGCTTCGGCATCGTCCGCCACCCGCGGCCCTACTCCTTCTCGCGCCAGCGCCACGAGGTCGTCGAGCTCTGGCGCTTCGAGCCCGGCGCGCGCCGCGTCGAACGGGTGAAGGGGGTGAACCTCACCCGCGCGGGCGGGGGCGACGACGCGTCGGGAAGCTTCGCGCCGCCGCCGTGAGCTCGGCGCGCGCCGCGGCGTCGCGGGTCGCCGGCGTCCGGCGCGCCAGCCAGCGCAACGTCCGCTCGACGGCGCTCCACGCTTCGGCGTAGCCGTGGCGGGCGTCGCGGCGCGGCACGGTCCGCCGCAGCGCCGACTCCGACAGCAGCAGGAAGCGGCGGCAGAGGTCGGGATCGAAGTGGCGACCCGCCTGCGCGGCGACCAGTTCCTGGCTGCGGCGGTGGGAGAAGGCGCGCTTGTAGGGGCGCCGGCTGCGCAGCGCGTCGTAGACGTCGACGATCGCGAAGAGGCGCGCGCCCAGCGGGATGCGCGCGCCGCGCAGGCCGCGCGGGTAGCCGGCGCCGTCCCACCGCTCGTGGTGGCACCACGGGATCGCGATCGCGCTGCGCAGGCTGCCGGTCCGCGCCAGCAGCGCGCGGCCGGCCTCGGGATGGGTCCGCATCACGCGCCAATCGCGGCCGTCGAGGCGGCCGTGCTTCAGCAGGATCCGGTCGGGGATCGCGATCTTGCCGACGTCGTGCAGCAGCGCGCCGGCCCAGATCGCCGCGAGGCGGCGGCGCGGCACGCCGCAGAGGGCGGCGAAAAGGAGCGTCCACGTCGCGACGCGGTGCGAGTGGCCGGCCGTCTCGCGCTCGCGCAGGTCGAGCGCATCGACCAGCGCGCGGAGCGTCTCGTCGTGCCAGAGCGGCGGCTGGCCGCGCGGGGCGGACGGAGGCGGCGCGAGTCGGCGGCTCATGGAGCCGTGATCGACGCGGCCGCGCGGGTCGCTTGAGCGCGCGGGGCCGCGGGCCCTGCGCCGCAGGATTCGCGCGCACCAACGCGACGCCGCGCCCGCTACCATCGCGCGCCGGCGGCGAACGAAGCCGGGGAGGGCTTCCGACGTGGCAACCAGCACCGGCAAGGAAAGTCCGGTCGTCTCCGCGCTGACCTTCGACTGCTTCGGCACCCTCATCGACTGGGAAGGGGGGCTCAAGCAGGCGCTCGTCGCCGAGGGCGTCTTCGAAGGCGTCAAGGCGCGCTTCGACGAACTGCTGCGCTTCCGCGAGCAGCGCGAGGCGACGTGGGAGGCGCTGCCCTATCGCCACTACCGCGAGATCTTCGCGGTCTCGCTGCGCGAGGCGTTCGTGCAGCACGGCGCGACGATGGACGAGCCGATGGCGCTGCGCGTCGCCGACTCGCTGCGCAAGTGGCCGCCGTTCCCCGACACGATCTCGGCGCTGCGCCGGCTCGGCAGCCACTTCCCGCTGCTGCTGCTCTCGAACGTCGATCGCGCGCCGCTGGCCGCGGTGGTCGAGAAGCTCGGGATCCCGTTCGCCGAGCTGATCACCGCCGAGGACGTGCGCGCCTACAAGCCGGCGCCGGCCCACTTCCTCGACGCGAAGCGGCGCCTCGGCGCGCGCGCGGAGGGGTGGCTCCACGTCAGCGCCTCGTCGTTCCACGACCTCGAGCCGGCCCACGCGCTCGGCATCGCGTGCGCGTACGTGCAGCGGACCAGCGCGAAGCCGGCCGAGACGGCGGCGCCGAAGTTCGTCGTGAAGGACCTCGCCGAGCTCTGCAAGAAGCTCGGCGTCTAACGCGAGCGAGGGCGATGGCGAAGCGAAGCAAGTCGCGGCGGCTGCCGCAGGTCCGCCTCGCGGTCATCGGCGGCAGCGGCCTCTACGACATGCCGGGCGCGCGCGTCGTCGCCGAGGTCACGCCGAAGACGCCGTGGGGGAAGCCGTCCGACGCGATCGCGATCGTCGAGATCGCGGGGCAGCCCGTCGCCTTCCTGCCGCGCCACGGCCGCGGCCACTTCGTGCTGCCGACCGAGGTGAACGGGCGCGCCAACATCGCCGCGCTCAAGCAGCTCGGCGTCGAGCAGGTGGTCGCCTTCTCGGCGGTCGGGAGCTTGAAGGAGGAACTGAAGCCGCTCGACTTCGTCGTGCCGTCGCAGCTGATCGACCGCACGCGCCATCGCCCCGACACCTTCTTCGGCGACGGCGTCGTCGGCCACGTCGCCTTCGCCGACCCCTTCTGTCCGCGCCTCGCCGGCCTCGCGCTCGCCGAGCTGCGCACGGCCGCCTATCCGGGCGGCGTCGGCGGCGAGACGGTCGTCTGCATGGAGGGGCCGACCTTCTCGACGCGCGCGGAGAGCCTGCTCCACCGCTCGTGGGGCGCCGGCCTCATCCACATGTCGTCGCTGCCCGAGGCGAAGCTCGCGCGCGAGGCGGAGCTCTGCTACGCGGTCGTCTGCATGGTGACCGACTACGACTGCTGGCGCGAAGGCGAGAGCGACGTCGACATCCAGATGGTGATCGCCAACCTCACGGCGAACGCGGCGCGCGCGCGCGCGCTGCTGCCGCGACTCCTGCCGACGGCGCTGGCGTCGGAGCGCAAGTGCGGCTGCCCCGAAGCCTCGCGCTTCGCGATCATCACCGCGCCCGAGCGGCAACCGCGAGCGACGCGCGCGCGCCTCGCCGCCGTGCTGCCGCGCTACTTCGCCCTCCCGCAGCGGAAGCGTTGAGCGGTTGCGTCCGGCCGCGCGCGCCGAGCGCCCCGCCTCGCGTCGCTCCGAGGCCGCGTCGGCAAGTCGCTTCCTGCCAACGAGTTGAGCCGTGCCCTTTCCTCCGAGGCCGCGCTCCGATCGACCCGGCACATCCTTTGTTCTAGGTGGAGTGAACCCCACGGTGGCGGAGGCTCGGCCTCTCGATCGGATCAGGTTCAAGGCAAGCCCGGTTTCCTTTGCGGCAAAGGGGCTTGGTGTTCGCGCCTTGGGGTTCCTTTTCGATTCTTTCGCGTCCGCCCGCCGCAGTGCGCGGTGCGGATCCAGCCAGGGATCGCCGGCACGCCCGTGCCGACGGTCCCTGCGTCTTTTTTCCAACCGCGCGAGGCGCTCGCTCCTCGTTGAACGGCGCGGCCCCTGGATTCGGTAGGGTCGCGTCCCTGTTTCCCGGGAGTCGCGCCATGCGCATCGCCAGCCTGCCGGTCCTGCTCTTCCTGGCCCACGACGTCGTCGCCCAGCAATCGCTCGCCGATCGCGTGGCGGACGACACGCTCCTCTACCTGTCGCTCGACACGAAGCGACTCGTCGACGGCGCGCTCGACCTCGACCTCGTGAAGTTGCTCGACGAGGAGCAGGTGCGCACCTTCGTGGCGCCGCTGGCCGGCAAGGTCCCGGTCACGCTGTCGTCGCAGGGGCTGCGGCAGGCGATCGACTCGGTGCCGTGGCGCGACTACGTCAACGGCCGCGTCGAGTTCGCGCTGCGCGGCGTCGAGGTGAAGCTCGGCGACAGCGTCGTCGCGATCCGCCCGTCCCATCCGATCGACGCTCGTTCCGTCCACGCGCTGATGGGGATGGCCGCGCAGGTCGAGGACGGCGAGTCGGGCGGCGCGGCCGCGCTCGCCACGCTCGAGGTGTCGCCCGATCTCGTGGCGTGCGTCGACGTCGGCCCGCGCTTCGGCGAGTGGTACGACGCGATGCTGAAGGGCGTCGCGCAGCACGGCCACACGCTGAGCGTCGAGAAGTGCACCATCGGCGGCCGCGCCGCGTCGCGCCTCCGGATCGGCTCGGGCGACCACGCGCCGAGCGCGACGCTCCACGTCGCCAACGAGCAGGGCCGCTGGTGGCTCGCCGGCAGCGCCCAATCGCTCGAGCGCGCGCTCGCGGGCCAGCAGGGCGGCGGCGGTTCGCTCGCCAACAGCGCCGCGTTCCGCAAGTGCGTCGACCAGGTGGCGAGCAAGGATCCGACGCTTCTCGCCTACTTCAACGTCGCCCAGGTCGGGCGCATCGTCGAGCGCTTCGTGCCGCCGATCATGAAGGAGGAGCTCGATCTCCTCGGCTTGAGCGCGGTCGAGTCGATCGGCCTCGCGTCGAGCTACGTCGAGGGCGGCGTGCGCGACTCGGTGGCGCTCACCTGGTCGCAGCCGCCGACCGGCCTCCTCTCGCTGCTCGACTGCACCGACGGCGGCTTCGACTACCTGAAGGCGGCGCCCGCCGAGACCGGCCTCTACCTCGGCCTGCGCGTCGCGCCCGAGGCGTTCTTCGACAAGGCGCTCGTCGTCGCCGAGCAGCTCGCGCCCGGCGCGGGCGGCCGGATCGAGCAGGCGCTGGCGCAGCTCGACGAGGAGTTCATGCGCGAGAGCGGGCTCAGCCTGCGCGACTCGCTGCTGCCGGCGCTCGGCGACGAGATCGGCGTCTGGCTGACGCCGCCGGGCGCGGGCGCGATGCTCCCCGACGGCATGGTGATGATCGAGGTCGGCGACCGCCAGCAGTTCGAGAAGCTCTTCGCGAAGCTGCGCGAGCAGCTCGCCGCCGAGGGGACGACGCTGAACGAGGCGCGCGGCCTGCCCGCCGGCATGAACGGCTTCACGATGACGATCCCGGGCGCGCCAGTGCAGCCGGCGATCGCGGTCACCGACTCCGCGCTCTGCATCGCGCCGAACGTGCTCTCGATGAAGGCGTCGCTGAAGGCGATCGAGAAGGGGCGCGAGAGCTGCGCGCGCGACAACCCGCGCATGCAGCGCGTGCTGACCGGCCTCACCGGCAAGCCGACGGCCGACGGCCTCTCGTTCCTCGCGTTCGTCGACCTGCAGCAGCTCGTCGCGCTCGGCTACCAGTTCGCGCCGATGGCGCTCGCGCCGATGCAGGAGGCGACCGAAGGGGCGCTCGATCCCGCCGCGCTGCCGGAAGCGGAGGTCGTCGCCCGCCATTTCAGCGGCATCGGCATCGCGGGCCGCTCCGACGGCAAGGGGCTGATGTTCAGCATGTTCACGCCGGCCGGGCTGCTGCCGATGGCCGGCGCCGGCGCGGCGACGATGCTGCAGCACCACCAGCGGGCGATGGCCGCGGAGCCGGCCGTCGCGCACGTCGAGCCGCCCGCCGAGCTCGGCAAGCCGAGCGCGTCCGCTCCCGCCGGCGGCAAGACGCGTCCGCTCGCCACGCTCTTCGCCAACCTCGAGAAGGCGACGGGCGCGACGATCGACTATCCCGACGCGATCGCCGAAGTGCCGGTGAACTACAGCGCGCGCAGCGGCGACCTCGACACGATCCTCGCCGACCTCGCGAAGCTCGTCGGCTTCGACTACGAGGTGCGCACGGTCGACGGCGAGAAGGTCGTGACGATCACGCAGGGCTGAGCCGAACGCGGCCGGAGGCCCGCGCCAGGCCGGCGCGCCAGTGATTCCCCTCGTTCGCTCCGCGGATTCCCATGCGGGTCCGCGGAGCGAACTCTTTTCCGCCGGTGGCGCGCGCGCGGCGCGTCGATATCGAGAGGGCAGCGGAGAGTTCGCTTGGCCCTCGAACATCGCGTGCTGATCTTCGTCTTCCGCCGTCGCGCCAGCGGCGTCGAGTACCTCGTCGAGCGGCGCTGGCCGGCCGAGGAGTACGCCTGGTCGCCGCACTGCTCCGAGCTCGGCTTCACCGAGTCGCTCGAGGACGCGACGCGCCGCAGCATGAAGCGCGACTGGCACGCGCCGCCGCCCGATCGACTCGTCGACCTGCGTGTCTGCGGCCACCTGACCGTCGGCGATCTCGACCTGATCGACTGGGGCATGGGCTACGGCGTGCGCCCGACCTGGGAGCCCGAGCCGTCGACGATCGCCGTGCGCGCGGAGCGGGCGTGGCAGCCGCTGCCCGTCGCGCTCGAGCTGCTCGAGGAGGAGGCGGCGCGCCGCGCCCTCTTCCGCCTCCACCTCCAGGCCGCGGAGTAGCGCGCCGGACTCCCGCGCTCGCCGGGCGCGCCCGGCGGCCTTTGCGCCCCCGGCCCGATTCCGGAAGATCGCGCCGCCTCGTCCGGTCGAAGGCGGTCGTCGGCCGCGCGACCCGAGGCGTGGCGCCGGCCCGCGGAGTCCCGCTGCATGGATCGATCGAGCCGTCGCCGTGGTCGCTCGCTGTCGTCGTTGCGCCGCAACGAGTCGGGGATCGTGCTGATCCTCGCGATGTTCGTGCTGCTGCTGCTGCTGGTGATCGTGCCGCAATTCCTCTTCAGCGCCCACGTGGAGCGCGAGCTGGCGCTGAACGAGGTGGCCGACCTCCAGATGGAGGCGACGGCGCGCGCCGCGATGCTGCGCGCGCAGGCGGGGCTGCTGATCGACCTCGAGGACGACAAGAGCGGCGAGGGCGAGGGCGGCGACGATCCGCTCGGTGGCGGCGGCGGGGGAGGCGGCAGCTCGCCGCTCGGAGGCTCCGGCGGCGCGGGCGGCGGGGCCGGCGGCGGCGCGGGCGGCGGCGAGAGCTCGGGCAACCACGTCGACTCGCTCGACGAGCCGTGGGCCGAGGGGACGCTCGACTTCTCGCTCGGCGAGGAGGCCGACCTCAAGACGCGGATCTACATCACCGACGAGGACGCGAAGCTGAACGTCCTCCTGCTGGCGACCGAGGAGGTCGAGTACCGCCGCGAGTGGCGCACCCGCTTCGAGCGGTCGCTCGACCTGATGCGCGACGGGATGCCCGAGGATCTCTCGACCAGCGACGCGGGCGACCTGCTCGACCGCATCGAGCGCTGGATGCGCGGCGAGCGCGGCAACGACCAGATCGACAAGGCGAAGCTGCAGACCGGCAACTGGCACGGGCTGAGCGAGCAGGAGACCTACGCGCCGCTCTCGCTCTCCGAGTTCGCGCTGGCGGGCGGGATCCCGCCGCGCCTCCAGTCGGGCTTCCTCTACGGCGAGCTCGACGACGACCCCGAGGACAAGAAGTGGGTGCCCGGCCTCGCGCAGACCTTCACCGTCTGGTCGAACGTCGAGTGGAAGGACCTCGAGAAGGCGGAGGAGAGCGAGGAGAAGGATCCGGGCGGGCGCAAGCAGGCGCGGCCCGAGGCGCAGGGCGTGAACAACGGCCGCGTCAACGTGAACACCGCGCCGGTCTGGGTCCTGAAGGGGCTCTTCCCCGACTCCGAGATCCCCTACGCGGCGTGGGACGAGTACGAGAAGTTCCGCCGCGAGGAGCTCGAGGAGATCCGCAAGAAGCGCGAGGAGGCGCGCAGCGGCGAGTCGCGCATCGACGACGAGAAGCCCGACCAGGCGGCCGCGAAGTACCCGCTGAAGACGATCGACGACCTGCGCAAGGTCGAGGGCTTCTCCCCGACCTCGAGCTCGATCACGCCGCAGCGGTGGGACAAGCTCGCGATGCTGCTGACCGTCCAGAGCAACGTCTTCACCATCACGGTGGTCGTCGCGACGCTGAACCCGCCGACTCGTTACTACGTCGCGCGCTCGGTCGTCTGGCGCCGCTCGCAGGGCGGCGGCGAGCCGCGCTGCCTCCCGATCGTCGCGTTCGAGCGGATCCCGGTCGCGGCCATCGACCTGCGCCAGTTCGACCAGGAGCTCCAGGAGGACTCGCGCTACGAGGCGAACCAGTAGCGGCGCGGCGGCCGCGGTCGCTCCGGGCAGCGGCGGCGCCGCCGGGCGGGCGAATTGACAGCGGGGGCCCTCCCGTTAACGTCCCCCGGTTTCTCGTGACCCGCCCATGCGCATCCCCGTCATTGCCGGCAACTGGAAGATGAACCTCGACCGCGCCGCGGCCGTGGCCCTCGCGCGCGACTTGCGCGACGGGCTTGCCGGGGTGGCGCGCGGGAGCGTCGAGGTCGGCGTCGCGCCCCCCTTCCCCTACCTCGAGGCGGTGCGCGGCCTCCTGCGCGGCGGGCCGATCTGGGTCGGCGGGCAGGACCTCTCGCCCGAGAAGCTCGGCGCGTTCACCGGCGACGTCTCGGGGGCGATGCTGGCCGACGTCGGCTGCAGCCACGTGATCGTCGGCCACTCGGAACGGCGCCAGAAGGGGGAGAGCGGCGAGCTCTGCGGCCGCAAGGTCGTGGCCGCGCTCGCCGCCGGCCTGATCGCGCTCCTCTGCGTCGGCGAGACGCTGGCGCAGCGCGACGCGGGCAAGACCAACGCCGTCGTCCTCGAGCAGCTCGACTCCGGCCTGCGCGGAGTGGCCGCCGCCGACGCGCCGCGCGTCCTGATCGCCTACGAACCGGTCTGGGCGATCGGCACGGGCCGCAACGCGACGCCGGCGCAGGCGGGCGAAGTGCACCGCGTCGTGCGCAGCCGCCTCGCGCAGCTCTGGTCGCGCGAGCTCGCCGACACGACCCGGATCCTCTACGGCGGCTCGGTCAAGGCCGAGAACGCCGCGGAGCTGCTGGCCGTCGAGGAGATCGACGGCGCGCTGGTCGGCGGCGCCTCGCTGACGGCCCCCTCGTTCCTGAAGATCATCGCGGCGTGCCCGAACCGGGCGCGCTGAAGCACCGAAGTTCCCCCGAGGTTCCCATGCTCACGCTGACGTTGCTCTTCTCGTTCGCGACCTTCGCCTACTACGCGCTCTGGTTCCTGATGATCGTCTCGATGCTGCTGCTGATCGCCGTGATCCTCCTGCAGGAGGGCAAGGGCGGCGGCCTGGCCGAGGCGTTCGGCGGCGCCGGCGCCGAGACCTTCGGCGTGAAGGCGCATGGCATCAACAAGTTCACCGCCGTGGTCGGCGGCGTCTTCCTGCTGCTCTGCATCGTGCTGAACAAGTTCCACCTGAAGGGCACGTCGGAGCAGCTGCTGCCGGGCTACACGCCGCCGCCGCAGGACCAGACGCAGGGCAACCGCCCCGACCCGGAAGAGCTGAAGCGGATGATCGAGCAGATGCAGCAGCAGCAGCAGCAGAACGGCGGCAACCCGCCGCCGTCCGACAGCGCGCCTCCGGCCGGCGGCGGCACGCCGCCCGACGACGGCAAGTGATCCGACCCGCCTGACTCCTGCGCCCGCCCGCCTCCGGAGAACCGATCCGTGGATGCCACCGAAGTCCGCCGGCTGCTCGAAGAGACGCAGGCGCTCCTGACCGGCCACTTCCTGCTGAGCTCGGGCAAGCACAGCGACAAGTACTTCCAGTGCGCGCGCGTGCTCGCCTCGCCGGCGCGCGCGTCGCTGCTCGGCGCCGGCATCGGCTCGAAGTGGAGCGAGCAGCTCGTCGACGCCGTCGTCGGCCCCGCGATCGGCGGCATCGTCATCGCGCACGAGGTCGCCCGCTACCTCGGCACGCCGAGCTACTTCACCGAGCGCGACGCCGGGAAGATGGCGCTGCGCCGCGGCTTCACGATCGACGCGGGCGCGAAGGTCGTCGTCGTCGAGGACGTCGTGACGACCGGCGGCTCGGCCGCGGAGGTGGTCGAGCTGCTGAAGGGCATGGGCGTCGAGGTCGTCGGCGTCAGCTCGATCGTCTGGCGCAGCCCCGATCCGCACGCGAGCTCGCCCTTCGGCGCGATCCCGTTCCGGCCGCTGCTGACGCTGCCGACCGAGGCGTGGGACGTGCCCGAATGCCCGCAGTGCAAGCAGGGCAAGCCGTTCCACAAGCCGGGCAGCCGCGCGCAGCCGGGCGGCGGCGTCGCCGCGGCCGGGGCGTGAGTCGATGCCGGCGAGCATGACGGGCTTCGGCCGCGCGGGACGACGCGGCCGCGGCGCGCGCCTGCTCTGCGAGGTCCGCTCGGTCAACCACCGCTTCCTCGCGACGAAGATCCGGCTGCCGAACGCGCTGCAGCAGCTCGAGAGCTCGATCGAGCAGCGCGTGAAGGAGCGGCTCCACCGCGGCTCGGTCGAGGTCGCCGTCTACTGGCGCGACGCCGGCGCGCCGCTCGCGTCGAAGCTCGACGAGAAGGTGGCCGACCACTACCTCGCCGAGATCCGCGCGTGGACGAGGAAGCGCAAGCTCGCGGGCGACGTGAGCGCGGCGCTCTTGCTCGGGCTGCCGGGCGTCCTCGCGCCGCCCGATCCCGACGCGCTCGCGGAGGGGTTCAAGCCGGAGCTCGAGAAGGTCGTCGATGCGGCGCTCGACGCGCTCTGCGAGATGCGGGCGCGCGAGGGCGAGCGGCTCGCGGTCGCGCTGCGGCGCGAGGCGAAGAGCGTCCACGACTGCGCCGCCGCGGTGCAGGCGCGCGTGCCCGACGTCGTGCGCCTCTACCAGCAGCGCCTCTCCGAGCGGATCGCGAAGCTGCTGGAGGGTCAGGGGGTCGCGCCCGACCCGGCGATCCTGGCGCGCGAGGTGGCCGTCTTCGCCGAGCGCTCCGACGTGACCGAGGAGCTCGACCGGCTGAAGAGCCACGAGGCGGAGTTCGAGAAGCTGCTCGCCCGCAAGGGGCCGATCGGGCGCGAGCTCGAGTTTCTGGTCCAGGAGATGGGGCGCGAGGTGCAGACGGTCGGCAGCAAGGTGCAGGACGCGGCACTGCTCGCGAAGGTGCGCGAGGCGAAGGCGAGCCTCGAGAAGCTGCGCGAGCAGGTGGCGAACGTCGAGTGAGCGCGCTCACGACGGAGTCGGGCCGGCCGATCGAGCGGCAGCCGTTCCGCGGCGGGCTCGCCGTGCTGTCGGGCCCCTCGGGCTCGGGCAAGACCTCGATCTGCAAGGCGCTGCTCGAGGATCCGCGCGTCGAGCTCTCGGTCAGCGCGACGACGCGCGCGCCGCGCCCGGGCGAGCAGGACGGCGTCGACTACTGGTTCCACTCGCCCGAGCAGTTCGACCGGATGGTCCGCGAAGGCGGCTTCGTCGAGTGGGCGAAGGTCTACGGCAACTGCTACGGCACGCCCAAGGCGCCGCTGGTCGCCGCCGCGGCGCGCCGCGACCGCCTCATGCTGCTCGACATCGACGTGCAGGGGGCGGAGCAGCTCCGCAAGCAGGCGATCGCCCACGTGTCGCTCTTCATCGCGCCACCCTCGATGGAGGAGCTCGGCCGGCGCCTCTCCGCGCGCCGCACCGACGCGCCCGAAGTCATCGCGCGCCGCCTGAAGTGGGCCGAGCTGGAGATGGCGCAGCGCCAGCACTACGACTGGGTCGTGGTCAACCGCGAGCTCGCGACGACCATCGCCGCCGCGAAGTCGATCCTGGGTCTCTGACCCGCTGGCCGGACGCGCGCCGCGTTTCCTGCGCTCGAACCCCGCGTTCCCGGCGGCGTTGACTTTCGCGCGCGGCTGATAGAGTCGCCCCCCGGTTGGGCGGCCCGGGGAGGGGGATGCTGTTTCCCCGCTCCAATGGGCTGTCGCTGCGAGAACGGTCGTGGCGAGCGAGCGGACGAAAGAGCTCTCATCGATGCTCTGGTTCGGCGCGGGAGCATTCCTCCTGGCGGCGATGGTCTCCTATTCGGAGGACCTCCTGCCGGGAGCTGCCGCGACGGTCCGGTGGCACAACGTCTGCGGCCGCGCTGGCTTCGTGCTGGCGCGGGCGCTTCTTGGGCAGCTTGGCTACGCGGCCTATCTCGTCCCGATCGCGCTGATCGGCGAGGGGGCGCGCCTCTTCGGCCGGCTCCCCGCGCGGCCGCTCAAGCTCCGCGTGCTGGGAGTCGCCCTCTTCATGCCGGTCCTCGCGGCGGCGCTCCACGACCTGCTCGGCGGATTCAGCAAGCGCATCCCCGATCCGGGCGGCGAGTTCGGGATCTGGCTGGCGGCGCTGCTGAAGCACGAAGGGGGGCTCGGCCCGCTCGGCGGCCGCATCGCGCTGACGGTGCTGCTGCTGGTCACCTTCGTCCTCTACGCCGACCTCCTCTACTCGCGCTCCTTCGCGTCGGCGGTCGCATGGCTCGACGCGCGCGGCGGGCTCTTCGCGTTCTTCCGCGGCCGCGGCGAGCCGGCGCTCGCGACGGCGGGCGGACCGGCGTCGGCGCTCAAGGCGCGGACGGCCGTCGCGCCGCGCGGCGCGCGCGCGAGCGGCGGCGCCGCGGTCGACGACGACGACGAGCCGGGCGCCACGAACGAGGAGCTCGACGCCGAGCTCGACCGCGCTTTGTCGAGCGCGCAGCCGCCGCCGAAGAAGGCGAAGCGCGGCACGAAGCGGCTCGCGTCGGTCGTCGACGACGCGATGGCGAGCGACGAGGTCGCGATCGAGGAGCCGCGCGTCGAGGCGATCGACGAGGAGCTGCTCGACCGGCCGGCTGCACTGGTGGCGACGGCCACTGCCGCGGCCGTCGCGGCCGCGGCGAGCGACGAGGAGGAGGCCGCCGAAGAGGCCGCCGACGCCGAACGCGCTGCGGAGAACGCGGAGCAGGCGGCCGCGGTCGCGCGCGCGTCGCTCGAAGGCGCGGCGGCGAAGCGGCGCGCGGCGATCGTCGAGCCGGTCGACGCGCGCGACGACGAGATCGACGAGGCGAGCGACGACGAGGCGGAGATCGAGATCCCCGCGGCGCCCGCGCGCAAGAGCCCGCCGCCGATGACGCAGGAGATCCTCCAGACGCCCGAGCCGCCGCCGCTCGAGCCGAGTCGCCCCTACGAATTCCCCTCGTTCCAGCTGCTCGATCCGCCGGAGCGCGACACCGGCGGCGACTTCATCAAGTTCACCGAGGAAGCGGCGCGCAAGCTCACGACGGCGCTCCACTCCTTCAAGGTCGAGGCGAAGGTCGTCGGCGTCCAGCGCGGCCCGTCGATCACGATGCTCGAGGTCGAGCTGGCGCCGGGCACCAAGCTGACGCGGCTGCGCGCGCTCGAGGACGACCTCGCGATGGCGCTGGCGGCTCAGAGCGTCCGCATCGTCGCCCCGATCCCCAACAAGTCGACCGCGGGCATCGAGATCCCGAACGACGTGCGCGCCGTCGTGCGCATGTCGGAGCTGCTGCAGTGGCCGGGATTCAACTCGCAGAAGTACGCGATCCCGATCTGCCTCGGCAAGGACTCGGGCGGCCTGCCGCGCATCGAGGACCTCGCCAAGATGCCCCACCTGCTGGTGGCCGGCTCGACCGGCTCCGGCAAGTCGGTCTGCCTGAACACGCTGATCATGTCGATCCTGTTCACGCGCACGCCCGACCAGGTGAAACTGATCCTGATCGACCCGAAGATGGTCGAGCTCTCGTCGTTCCAGAACGTGCCGCACCTCATGTGCCCGGTCGTGACCGACATGAAGCGCGCGGCCGGGATCCTCGAGTGGGCGGTCGAGAAGATGGAGGAGCGCTACGCGCTGCTCCACCGCGTCGGCGTGCGCAACATCTACGCCTACAACAAGCTCGGCGACGAGGAGATCAAGGCGCGCCTCGGCGACGAGCTGGCCGCGCTGCCCGACCTCGAGACGACGCTGCCGTTCATCGTGATCGTGATGGACGAGCTCGCCGACCTGATGCTGCAGCACGGCAAGGACGTCGAGCAGTCGATCACCCGCCTCGCGCAGAAGTCGCGCGCCGTCGGCATCCACGTGATCCTCGCGACGCAGCGGCCGTCGACCAACGTCATCACCGGCCTCATCAAGGCGAACCTGCCGACGCGCATCGCGTTCCGCGTGACCAGCAAGATCGACTCGCGCGTGATCCTCGACCAGAACGGCGCCGACAAGCTGCTGGGCCAGGGCGACATGCTCTACGTGCCTCCCGGCAGCGCCGACCTGTCGCGCGTGCAGGGCTGCTTCGTGACCGACCAGGAGATCCGCTGCGTCGTCGACTACCTCGCGGCGCAGGGGCCGCCGAAGTACTCGCGCGAGCTGGTGCAGAAGAAGAGCGCGCTCGACAAGGATCCGGGCGAGATCGACGACCTCTTCGACGAGGCGGCGAAGTTCGTGGTGGAGACGCAGCGCGGCTCGGCGTCGCTGCTGCAGCGGCGTTTCGCGATCGGCTACACGCGCGCGTCGCGGCTGATCGACCTGATGGCGAACGACGGCCTGCTCGGCGACTTCAAGGGCAGCCAAGCCCGCGAAGTCCTGTGCACGAGCCTCGACGAGCTCGAGACGCGCCGCGCCGAGCAGCGCAAGGCGCGGGGATCGAAGGCGCCGGCGGCCGCGACGGCGGCGGCGGCGGACGGCGGGATGGCGGACGACGACGGGATCGAGGACGAGGAGGCGAACGCATGACGCTCTGCGCTACGAGCGTGTCGGGATTCCTGGGCGG
>Ga0315910_10000150_pt1 | contig 85878 bp, 71 predicted proteins | sample EdamamesoilMG_FD_204470 | JGI IMG/M metagenome (GOLD analysis project Ga0315910, IMG submission 204470) | Garden soil microbial communities collected in Santa Monica, California, United States - Edamame soil | ecosystem: Environmental > Terrestrial > Soil > Garden | place: USA: California...
CCTGGCAAACCGTACAGGTGTTTCACTGGCAAATCTTACCAATACATTTTATATCGGCTCTGTAAATACAACAGTAACGCCATTACCAGTCGAATTACTCTTCTTTAACGCGAGTCCTCAACATAATAAAGTACTTCTTACTTGGTCGACTGCAACGGAAACCAATAATAGTTTCTTCACACTTGAACGTTCTCGCGATGGCAGAACATTTGAATCGGTAGGCCAGGTAAACGGGGCTGGTACCATCAACACCAAACAAGAATATCAATTTATAGATCACTATCCTTACCTGGAACGCTCCTACTATCGGTTGTCGCAGACTGATTTTGATGGCACCACAAAATATTTTTCAGTAATCACAGTCGAGTTAAATTCCTCAGCCTTTGCCTTTCGTGTTTACCCGAATCCAACTTCACACGAATTCGATATCGAAATAAACGCAGAGGACGATGGAAAAGCGTTTCAAATCTCCCTCTCCGACATGACCGGAAAATCATTTATTGAAATTCCTGTTAATGCAATATCCACTGCGCGTCAGTTACTTCATGTTACACTTCCTGATACCCTAAAAGCTGGCATTTATCTGGTGAAGATTCAATCCTCCAATCGCTCACTCGTTCAAAAGCTAGTTGTGTACTGATCGGCTCACTACAGGTAATGTAGTAAGCACCCATTTGGATAGAAAACACGTTGCGAAGCCAGTTGAAGTGCCAAAAAAAGTTTGGTCTAATCTCATTCTCAAAAAAGATCAATAGGTTAAAATTCAATTAACCAAACAATCATTCAATTAATGAAAATTGCTTTGCAATCGATTGAACCGTGCTAAAAAGGCCTAACTTTGTATCACTCATTAACCCAAATTGACATGCTGGAATTCGGAATCAGGCCCCTTCAACGTGGCGCCACAGACCTCGGTATTCCCGAAGGAAAAGCGTACTGGAATCTACCACCTGAACAACTCGCGATGATCGCGCTGGATCAAGGACAGGCCCGGATGACTCGCAGTGGCGCGATTACGATCGACACCGGTGAATTTACCGGTCGCTCACCCAAAGACAAGTTTACGGTAAAGGATGAAGTAACAGCGAATGCTGTTTGGTGGAACAACTTCAACATTCCTTTCGACTCCGCGAAGTTCGACCAACTTCACAAAAAGATGCTTGCCTACCTGAATGGCAAAAACATTTTTGTTCGCGATGTGTATGCCTGTGCCGATCCGCGCTATCGCATGAACGTTCGCGTAATCAACGAATACGCGTGGTCGAATCTGTTTGTGTACAACATGTTTATCCGTCCTGCAGAAGAGGAATTGAAAACATTCATTCCCGAGTGGACCATCGTAAATGCGCCCGGCTTCAAGGCCGATCCAAAGACTGATGGAACACGCCAACACAACTTTTCAATTCTCGACTTCAAACGCAAAATTATTTTAGTGGGCGGCAGCGGCTACACCGGTGAAATCAAGAAAGGTGTTTTCTCTGCGTTGAATTTTATTCTTCCGCACCAAAAAAATGTATTGGCCATGCACTGCTCCGCCAATATTGGTGAGGGTGGCGACACGGCAATTTTCTTCGGATTATCCGGAACAGGAAAAACAACATTATCGGCTGATCCTAATCGTAAACTGATTGGTGATGACGAGCACGGCTGGACACCCGATAACACGATCTTCAATTTCGAAGGTGGCTGCTACGCCAAAACGATCGACCTTTCTGAAGAAAAAGAACCTGATATTTTTCACGCCATCAAAGCCGGTGCATTGCTGGAGAATATTGGTTTCAAGAAAGACAGCAATGAAGTAGATTATACGGACGGTTCGCGCACGGAGAATACCCGCGTGAGTTATCCGATCGAACACATCCACAACATCGCCAAGCCCTCGCTGGGTAAAAACCCGAAAAACATTTTCTTCCTCACCTGCGATGCTTATGGTGTGCTCCCTCCTATTGCCAAGCTTACGCCAGGCCAGGCGGCCTTTCATTTTATTTCCGGATACACGGCTAAAGTAGCCGGCACCGAAGAAGGAGTAACAGAACCAACAATGACCTTCTCCGCTTGCTTTGGTGCACCCTTTATGCCGCTGCATCCTACTAAGTATGCGGAGATGCTGAGCCACAAAATGCAGGAAGCCGGAGTAAACGTATGGATGGTAAACACAGGATGGTCTGGTGGCTCGTATGGCGTGGGCAAGCGTATGAGTTTGAAGTATACGCGCGCACTCATCACGGCTGCACTTAACGGAGAACTGAATAATACTCCATTCGAAAAGCATGACGTGTTTGGTGTAGCGATGCCAAAAGAGTGCCCGGGCGTTCCCACGGAAATTTTAAATCCTCGGAACACCTGGAGCGATAAAGAAGCCTACGATCAAAAAGCAACCTTCCTGGCGGAAGCCTTTGTGAAGAACTTCGAAAAGTTTGCTGAGTTCGCCAATGATGAAATTCTTGCAGGAGCCCCACATACCAAGGTGCACGCCTGAATGTAAATAGTCGGCCTAACCTAAACTGAAGAAAGACCGCCTTGGAAACGAGGCGGTTTTTTGTTGTTTGGCTAAAAAAATTACCCTCACTTGTCTCAAGGTTGAGAACCAAAAACTATTTCCAATGCACCGCTAAAGTGAACAGATCACAAGGATCACCAAGTGGTTCTCCCTAGGATAGCCCACGGTTTAAACCGTGGGCTATCTATCGACAATTTCCAAATCTACTTTACTTTTTTAATCCTGCTACAAAGCTGATCCATCACCCAACCCGTTCTCGCTGCCGAAACACCATCGCTGGGGCTTTTGCCTTTTCCTAATAGTTCATCCACGATTGTTTGTATCAGCGGTTGCTGAATGTGCTTGGGAATCTCAAACTTCAATACTTCCTTTTCTTTTCCATCTACCTCAACGGTAACAGAATGATCTCCAAAGCAAGCATAAGAGATCTGCCCTTTACTACCCACAATTGTTGTTACTTCCTTACTTGCTACTTCAGCAGTGGTAAAGCACCAGTTGCCCAATCCCATCACGCCACTTTCAAAACGGAACGAACCTACTACAATATCTTCGGCATGGTAAGTTCCGGCCTGGTTGGTGGCATATCCCTGCGCCTCTTTTACAGGACCGAAAAGAAAATCAAGAATATCGAGTTGATGGGATGCGAGATCGAAGAAGTATCCGCCTCCGGCTACTTCAGGATTGATACGCCAGTTGTCGGCACTAACAATACCTTTCAGAATATCGGGATGGATAGTTTTGTTGAGCGTAATGTTTACATAGCGCACATCGCCAATCACTTTCTCTTTCAGCAACGATTGAATCTTCAAAATATTCGGCAGGCTTCTGCGATAGTACGCCACGAACAACGGCACATTCGATCTCTTGCACGCTTCAATCATCAATAAACATTCTGTGTGTGTTCGAGCCATTGGCTTTTCTACATACACCGGTTTATTCGCTGCTGCCGCTTTGATCGTATACATCTCATGCGATGATGGAGGTGTGGCGATGTAAATGGCATTTACCTCAGGATCGTTGATGAGTGCATCGGCATCGTCATACCACTTCGAAACACCATGGCGCTCCGCATAGTCCTTTGCTCTCTCTCCGTTTCTTCGCATCACCGCCACGAGCTTAGAGCCTTCGATCAGGTTCATGGCGGGGGCACTCTTTACTTCACACACATCGCCAACACCAATGATTCCCCACTGTACTTCTTCTAACTTTTTAAATTCTGCCATACTATTAAAATTCAAAAATGCACTCCCGCAGATTACGAAGATGCTCGCAGTCCCGATGGCTATCGGGATGATCCGCGTTGATCGGTGTGATCTGTGTGAAACAAATTCTTATGCTACAAAGTAGATCGGTTATCCATCACAAACAACATAAGTTCGTCAGTTGTAGGTTTAATTTTCTTTTCGAATGTCATTCCTAATTTCTCCAGCAACCGAATCGAAGGCTGGTTAGACTCCACAACAATGGCAACGAGTCGTTTGAGTTTAATCACATCCCAGGCGTACGTTACTACAGCCGCAGTGGCTTCGTAAGCATATCCTTTCCCCTCGTGTTCAGGTAACAATGCAAATCCCACATCAACGTCATCCAGTGTTTCACGCTTTATCAAACCACTCATGCCAATCGGTGCTCCTCCAGCTTTCAATTCCATCACATAGAAGCCAAATCCGAAATTTGCGTAGCTGGATGCAATTCGGGCAACAATGTAATTCCGTGCATCATCAACCGAACGAATACCCCGATCGCCAATAAACTGAAGCCAGCCGGGTGTGTTCATCAATGCAAATAAAAAATCAGCATCGTGCGTAGTAAACGCCCGCAGTATTAACCGTTCGGTTTCCAACTTCATTTAACAGGGGTCATTAAGTCTAACAATATCGGCAAAAGCTGGCTGATGTAAGGTCATAACAAAAGCTTAACTTTCTACAATGCGTTAAAAGTCATATACTTGCACTTTATTTTTTAAGCTGGACTAAGCCATTTTAATGAAAGCAATCCTCTCAATTGTTTTTTTGTTTCTCACCACGTCTGTCCTGGCGCAGTTAAATGACCTGTTTGCTCCGTTCGACTGTCGTGAACATGCCGAATTATTCTTTGTGGAAGAAGTAGATGAAACAATCACGATAGACTCTTCCCTGCTCGTTGCTGAAACCATTGAGACGATTGTTCCCATCGACACCATCAACGGCTGGAAGGAATGGACTTATGTAGAAAATTATACGTTCGGAAAAAATCGGGGTGACATGCCGATGATCACCGAACTTGATGCTCTTCATCCCTACTTCCGCGATAAAATAAAAGAACTCATTTATACTTGTCGGGCAAAGGGCATTGAACTGGCTGTTGTGGAGACGTATCGTACCCATGCCAAACAACACGAGTATAAAACCATGGGAAAAAAATACACCAGTTCAGGGGCAGGCCGATCCAAACATCAATACGGCCTTGCGGTGGATGTAGTGCCCATTGTTGATTCCGTAGCCGTGTGGGATAATGTAGTACTCTGGAGAAAAATTGGTGTTGCCGGAGAAAAACTTGGGCTTCGCTGGGGCGGACGCTGGCGAAGGCCGTATGATCCCGGGCACTTTGAATGGACCGGTGGCCTTGCCTCCACACACCTTTCGGCTGGCTTCCTTCCTGCTGTGCCAAAGGCCGACCTCACCTATCCGTGCATTGCGGAAGATATGAAACTTCTCAAAAAATATTGGAAAGAATGGGAAACTTCCCAAAGCGCACTTACGCGCAAGTAAAATGAAAATCACGTTTCCTGATTACTTTCAGTTTGGAACCAGCACCGCTGCCGCTCAAATTGAAACAGCCGTTGAACACGACTGGCAGGGCTTCAAAGCACGCGATGGATTTGTGTTCGATCGCACCACCGATCATGAACATCAATTCAGCGAAGATGCAACAATCATTGCATCGCTTGCCCCCAACTACCGCATGGGGTTGCAATGGAGTAAACTGCAGCGCGAACCTTTTGGTACGTTCGATCCGGTAACAGCTTCTGAATACCATCACTTTCTTCAGGATCTGAAAACAAAAGGTGTGGGCATCATGATGGTATTACACCACTTTACTAATCCCCTTTGGTTTGCCAAACTGAACGGTTGGGAAAAAGAAGATAACATTCCGATGTGGGTTGACTTCGCTAAAAAAATAGTGGATGAATTTGGTCTCTATGTTTCCAGTTGGAATACGTTTAACGAACCCAATGTATACGCAAGCTACGGCTGGATCACCGGCTTCTTCCCGCCATTCAAAATCAATCCCGTTACTGCCGCTAAAGCCGTAAAGAACATGGGCAAGGCACACGACCTTGTATACGACTACATCAAATCAAAATATCCACACCAGCCTGTGGGCATATCGCACAACGCCACCATTTTTTCTGCTGAAAATTTATTGGGTTGGTTTCCGGCACGGTTATCCGATTGGTGGTTTATGGAATACGTACCCAGTCATTTTGAAAAAGTAGATTTCTTTGGGATGAGCTATTACACACGAATCCCCCACGACCCCATGCCGATCACTTTTATCGAAACACCTGAAAAGATGAAAGAGTTAGGCAGACGTCACGATGACATCTGGGAATATCATCCCGAAGGATTGCGCACATGCCTCGACCGGTATTGGAAGAAGTATCGGAAGCCCATCATCATTACCGAAAATGGCGTATGCGATGAAAGTGATTTCCTCCGGCTGCAAGCCATTCAGGATTATGCGTTGATCGTTCACCAGGCCATTAAGGATGGTATTGACATTCGGGGTTACTACTTCTGGAGCACGTGGGATAACTTCGAGTGGCACCTTGGTCCATCGATGCGCTTTGGATTATACGAATGCGATCCGGTAACAAAAAAACGCATGCCCAGGCCCAGTGCGGCCCTGTATGCTGCGTTGGCGCATTCAAAAAAAATCAGCGTTGCTAAGCCTGCACCGGAGTTTGCATAACACCATCACAGCACAGCGCGCGGCATTCTGATTTCAAGGTCGTGCAGGAATTCATCAAAACTTGTTTCCACCAGTGTATACATCATGTCGGTGGTTAGCGAATCGCTCTCCAGGTATTGCTCAGGCGAATTCAAAACATGCTGTCGGGTTTGCGCGACAAACGCATGCCATGCAAGGTGCGTCATGCCGGCTCGCTTATTCAGCAGCATTACCTTGATGGGTTCAAGGGCTTTATTAATTCTATGCTTTTGTAATCGTACTTCATCCATGGAGCAAATGCTTCACCATACCAATAACTATGTTGTTCGAAAGGTATTGCAGAAACTGCAATCACAACGCAGGGTATGATTGAATTAACAGAAACTTAATACCCGTTCACAGGGCAAACAAACCATCGAACCTCTTCCACAACACAGCAGCAATGCCCGCCAAAACACATTGTTAAAAAGTTCGTAGCTTTAACACCTGTATGAGAAGAGCACTTCTGTTTATCGCAGTCGTTTCCCTGAGTATCGCCAGTCAGGCGCAGGCTAAAAAAGAAATACTGTATGTGGGCACGTTTTCCGTTCGCGGCAGTCAAGGCTTATATGCATTCACCTTCAACAGGACGAAGCGCACGCTAACACCACTTCAAACCATCCCCAGCCTGGAGAGTCCTTCGTACCTGGAAATCCATCCGTCAAAGAAATTTTTGTATTCCGTTAATCGCGGTAAAGCTGATGCTGCCGATCATGGTGGATCGGTAAGCGCGTATGGTATCGATCAGAAAACCGGCAGACTAAGCGGACTCAATCACCGACCATCTTACGGAGCTGATCCGTGTCACATCAGTTTCGATAAAGAAGGAAACTACGCTTTCGTTTCTAATTATAACGAAGGTAACCTGGTAGTACTTCCGCTCTTTGATGATGGGTTGATTGGCAATCCGTCCGACTCAAAAAAATACACCGGCAGCAGTGCAGACACAGCGCGTCAGCAAAGTCCACACATTCACTCGGCCAACGTCTCACCCGACAATAAGTTTCTTTATGTTGCCGATCTGGGAACCGACAAACTTTACACCTACCAATTCAAGTCAGGCGATGGTAAGTTATTACCCGCCCCAACAGCCGAAACGCGCGTGGCACCTGGTGCCGGGCCTCGTCACTTTACATTTCATCCCAACGGAAAATTTCTTTACCTGGCTGAGGAGCTTACCTCTACCGTTAGCATCTTTTCAATAAACAAAAGCACAGGCTCACTCACACTTTTAGCGGATACCATTCCGTCATTACCGGCAACGTTTAACGCACGCAACACCAGTGCCGATATTCATACTGATCCGAAAGGCGCATTTCTTTATCTTTCCAATCGCGGCTTCAATGGAATTACGATCTATTCTATTTTGCCCAGCGGTAAGCTCAAGTTCGTTGGCACGCAAAGCACCGGAAAAACACCGCGAAACTTTATGATCGATCCCAGAGGTGAATTTCTCTTTGTGGCCAATCAGGATTCGGATACTATCATGCTGTACCGGATCAATCCCAAAACCGGCAAGCTTACACCAACGGGTAAACCGGTTAAGGTGCCATCGCCCGTATGTTTGAAGATGATAAGCATTTGACCTTTTCGGTTATCGAAGCGATTGTATTTCTTTCCATACTTTTTCAGAAACCGGAATTCCATCGTTGAGATTTTTGTCGCGAATCTTCTGAATATTTTCTCCGGGAAAACGAACGGGCTTCGTTGCTTCAACAGGAATGGAGGCATGATAGTCATCGATAATCATCTGAATGCTTCTTCCGATGGTGGAATAGTGATCGAACTTGCTGATATCGATCGCCACAAACACTTGCGACAAGGCATGCTCGGCCGGAAGCTCGGATACTTTCGAAGTAGACAAACCCCCTGAAAAAATGGTAGCCAGTATATCCAACAGCAACGACAAGCCTGCTCCTTTCCAATAACCAACCGGCAACACGCTGCGTGAATTTAAAATGGCGGATGGATCTTGCGAAAGATTTCCCTGCCGATCAAAACCACCGGGCACCGGAAGCTTTTCACTTTTTAAGGAGTACAACTCCAGCGATCCGTACGAGTACTGCGACATGGCCATATCCAATACAATAGCATCGTGCTGATACGGCACAGCCATCACCAGCGGATTGTTTCCGAGTTTGTTATCAACACCTCCCCAGGCCGGCATGTTGGCCAATGTATTCGTCCAGCCGATAAACACAAAACCTTTTCGCGCAGCATGCCAACCGTAGTATCCGCCACGCATCCAGTGGTTGGTATTTGCCAGGGCAACACACCCCATTCCATTACGTGCAGCAATTTCCATCGCCCGGTTAGTACACGTTATCGCGTTGATCGGTCCCGGCCCCAGATTACCATTCCATTGCTCCATAGAACCAACACTGCTTTTCAATTCGGCCACAGCATCAACTTTCACATAGCCGTCACGGATGTATTGAACAAATCGCGGAAAACGATTTACGCCATGTGTATAAACGCCCTCCAGGCTATTGGTGGAAAAAATCTCAGCACACGCTGTTGCTTTCTCCTCCGAAAAATTGAGTTGCTTCAGAATTGACTGGAAGGTGTCCTTCATTTCAGAATAAGACACGTGAATGAAGGTAGTCATGATTAGATTCAAGGTTTCGCGTCTCGGGTTCAATGTTCCAAGTTCCAGGTTAACCTTGAACATGAAACTCGAAACCATTTCAGTCTTTTAGTATGCGCATCTCTACCCTGCGGTTAGCGGCCTTCGCTTCGGGGGTCATTTCGTTTCGCAAAGGCTGTGAACCACCAAAGGCTTTCGTCTTGATGCGGCTCTTTGAAATTCCCTTTTCAACAAGATACTTTTTCACGGCATCCACACGATCCTGCGAAAGTTCCAGGTTTGCTTTCGGGCTTCCGGTGTTATCGGTATGGCCTTCTAACTGAATTTCAATTTTAGTATTCTCTTTCATCATCTGCGCAAGTTCATCCAGTTCGGGGAATGATTTCGAATCAATCACAGCCTTACCTTGTGCAAAGATGAGGTGATTCAGCACGATGGTTTGCCCTTTTGGTGTTAACACGATGTCGCGTTGTACACGTTTGTTAGCATCAACATCGTTAGGATCTACGATGACCGTGCGCGGATTATAGCCATCTGCTGAAGCCGTGATCTGATAGCTGGCTGTACCAAAAATCGAAAATGAAAATGTGCTGTCGTTGAATCGTCCAAAAATACTACCGGTAGGAATACTGCTGTAGCGAATGCTGGCCTTTACACCTTTGCCCGTACGCGAATCGCTTACCTTACCTTGCGCCAGAATTTCTCCAGTAATGGTTTGTGCCTGTGTACCCAGTGCCAGACTAATAAACATGTATAAACTAAATAACCTTTTCATACCCGAAAGTAGAAAAGGTTATGGAGCGAAGCAAAACTAAAAACTTTTGATGCCAGATGCAGACGTTTGGCGAACCTGATGCAGGATGAATGACTAGGCGGCCCGCTTATTTCCGGGCTGCAGTACCTTGTGTATCCAGCTTACTGTTTCGCGCCACAGCACAGTCTCCATTCGTTTCTTAAAAAATCCGAAATGGCCTACGCTTCGTTGCATTACATCGTCCGGATGTACATGCCAATGATCGACCTTAAGGTTACGATAGAATCGCTTGAGATCAAGTACAGCAGCATGCGGAGCGAGGTGGTCGTCAGCAAAACTCAGCATCAGGGCTGGTTGGCTCAATGCACTGAAGTTATTGCGCTCTTCCGGGAGCTCATCAAAAATATAGTTCTCACTTTTTGCCCAGCGTGCCCACTGTCGGGCTACTTCAGCCGGAAGATCTTCGAACAGCCCTAACTTCGAGGCCGGAAAATAACCAAACAACCGTGTGCTCAATGGGACTGTAACATTCCAGAAAAACCACAGCTTGGTTTTCATCCAGGCGCCCGAATAATTTTTCCAGTAAGGCGTTTGTGATCCTATCATCACCAGGGCATCGGCCTGTCGGGTTAACCGCGACATCCCGATCAACTGACCGCCAACACTATGGCCAAGGATTACTACTTGCGACAAAGGATGAACGCGCGTGATGTGACTGATCAATGCATCCACATCGGTTGACCAGTCATTCATATCAAACAGACTATCGGTGATATCCGGCCCGCGTGATTCACCAATACCCCGATAGTCGAACGTGTACACATTAAATCCTTGTGTAGTCAACCAACTGGCAAAGTCAGCATAGTACTGCTGCTTAACACCTGTAGCACTGTTAATCAACACCACCTTTTCATGGGGGCTTTCGGAAATAAACCACGTGGCCGTAAGTGAAACACCATCGCGGGTAACAACTTCAACAACTTCTTTCATGGGTCTTTTTAAAGTGAGTAAAACTCGCTAACCCACAAACAGGTTTCGTTTGTCGCGAAATTGTTTACAGCAATTAAAGTTACTTACCGTTCCAACCTTTACGGTGTTTTTTTACTCAGTTCCTCTCCGGCAATATCGTTCCAGTCATAAAAATGAAACGTTTTATCGGTGGACATCACCACGAAAAGTCCGTTTGGAAAATTACTACCCAGGGGAATACTCGTTACTTCCGAGCCATCACTCTCTACAGCCGAAACGTCTATCACCTTCAACTCCACATGATCATGTGGATTGGTAGCCGTGCCTTCGCGCGTGTAGATGTGAAACTTGTTGGCTTGCTGATCCGAAATCAAAAGATATCCGGAGAGCGAATCCAGTTTATAAATACTAATGCCTTCATGATCGCCTGCAAAGCCTTCGGTAGCAAACAACGCCAACTCCTCATTGCTTTTATCAGGATTGGCATAGTACTTCCGCACACCAAACTGTTCATCTGAATAGTATAGGTAACCCAGTTCGTCATCCACCGCCATAGCCTCGATTTCTTTCTTGCCACTGTACTGACCAAATTCCCGAACCTTCGTGGCCTTGATCATTCCGTTGCCATTATCTTCCAATCGATACTGCCACAAGTATTTTCCGGATGCCCCCGTTTTTCTGCCGACAATAACAAACACAACACTATCGGAAGGACGCTTGTAGAGTGCTATTCCCATCGGATCGCGCAGCGTTTCACCTTCGAAGACTTCAATACCTCCGTTATCAACAGGAGTCATTTCAGGCAAGGAAAAAATCCTGATTTTATTGGTGAGTCGTTCGGTAGTAACCGCGATGGATACTTCGCGACCGCTTAACCGTATCTTTCGAAGGTCGACATTGTTGGGGCGTTTGATGCCGCGCACACACTTCTCTTCGATGATCTTGCCCTCGAGGGTATACACCATCAACGCACCATCTTCATCTTTATCGGTACCGATGATGAGGCTTGCAGCCGGATCGCTTTCGTTGATCCAGATTGCCGGATCATCGGTGTCGTGTTTGGCCAACTCGGTTACAATTTTTGGCTTGATAGCGTGCTCAGCAACGGGTGGTGTTTGTTCGCATGAACTCAAAACACTCCCAATAATTGCCAGACAAAAAAAACTATTGTTCACTCTTTTCATTTGTGTCATCAATCCTACAGTATTAGTCCTTTATAAAAGTAAACGAAACCCCTTCATCGCTTTTGAACAATTCTTCGCCTTCTTCGAAATTATCTTCATCAATCACAGTAAAGAAATTGAACACCACCGATCCGTCCACTTCGTTGAGTTCATAAGCACCTTCTATTATAAAATCCAATTCATCTTCCACCAGACCATTGTCGTTGATGATTTCGTGACTGCCCTCCCATTCAATCTCACCATTTTCGGCATCGTACTCCGCTTCGATTTCAATGATCTTGTTTTCAATCTCCGTTTCCTCCTCACCATCCTCGCAGGTGGTTACTTCCTCCGTTTCCTTCAGTTCGATTTCAAATTTCATTTCTTCAAACTCGAAACTGGCTACCACCTTTCCGGTGATTTCATCGAATGAAATATTTTCAAGCTCGCTATTCAAGGAACCAAACACAGCTTTAAAATTCTCAAACGCTTCTTCCGTTTCCAGTTCCAGCTCCCACGCTCCGGCAACATCGTTATCCAATACTTCATACTCAAACACCTGGGGAAATCCGAGTAGTAAATTGGCAGTGGATTGCAAATTAGAGAACTCAACTTTAAAACTGCCTTCTGCGCCAGCTGTACCGGGCAACGTAAAAACAATTTCGAATTCCTCCGGAACGGTGCCAAGATCAGCATCGGGCGCAAGGGTGATCACACCACGAAGACCATCGCCCTCGGCTGTGAAATCCAGTTCACGCTCGTACACGCAATCATCGAGTTCTACTTCGTAAACAATTTTATCAATTACTACATTGTCAACCATGTCACCTTCCAGATCGGTAATGGAGTAATCGAGTGTAATGGATGTGTTGGGCAGTTCCAACGATGGCAAGTAGTCGGCAAATTTTACTTCCACACTATAGTCTTCAGCGTCAGGAAGATCGGCACCTTCCTCAGCATCCAGCACAAGCTGGAATGGGAAATCATCATCAAGCGGTTCCTGGTCAAGGCTGTTATCCGCACACCCGAATGCCAAAACACCGATTACTGCAAGCAAGGTTTTATAACTGTACTTTTTCATTTTCTCTGGTTGGTTAAAAATCAAACTTTACACCGATACGTGTCCACCACGAATAAAACTCCCTTTGAATGTAGTGGTCTTCTTTTCCCTGATACACTTCGAACGGTTGATTGGTGATGTTCAGGAACTCTGCAAAAAAGCGAAACCTGGGTGTTACGGTAATGGTAGCGGTAGCATCCATCTGAAGTCTGTCTTTCACAAAAAGGTCCTCATCGGCATCTTCGCCAATCTCGCTGATGTACTCGCCATTAAAGTTTGCTGACACACGGAAGTTGATCCGCTTCAGATCGTAGGCCAGTGAAAAATTACCCACGTGCTTCGCCTGACCCGGAAGACGAATTTCTTCGGTTTCATCAGGGTTTTCGCGCGATTGAATTTTTGCATTGGAACTGGTCAGTGTATAGTTGGCATACACACTAAATCCTTTCAGGAAACTGGGTAGAAAGCTAAGCTTCTGCTGGTAGGCCACTTCAAAACCAAACAAGTTAGCATGCTCGCCATTCTGTGACTGTGTAATGTCGATCGGTACTCCTTCAGAACCCGGATAGTCGGCTGATTCAAATCGTCTGGTGAAAATAAAGTCGTTCAGGTTTTTGTAGAAAACGCCTCCGGACAAAATTCCAACGCTACCGAAATACTTCTCGGCTAACACATCCATGTTGGTTGCCGACACCGGCTTAATGGAAGTGTTTCCGATCGTGCCTTCGCCTTCGTTAATATTAATCTCCTGAGCCGGAACAATGTCGCTGAAATTCGGACGGGCATAGCTTCGCGTAATAGCAGCGCGGAGATTCGTATTGTCATCCAACTGGTAACGCATGTGCAGTTGTGGAAGGAAGAAACTGTAATCGGTTCCACCATCCTGCGGAATGATTTCTTCTTCATTTACAACATTGTACGACTTATAAGATACCTTGGTATGCTCATAGCGAACACCTCCCAACAACATCAACTTGTTGATCTGAAGTTTGGTCATCAGGTAGCCCGCATAAACATCTTCGTTGGCCGTGTACGCTTCTACGGCTTCAGTAGCCAGCTTATCGGCTACTGATAATTCAAACTTATCGCGGTTAGCATTGAAATACTTAATGAACAACTCCGGATCGGCATTGGCTCGCAGGGTGTAACGACCATCCAGAAAATTATCGTTCACATAGCCACCATCATACTGATCCAGTGTGAAATCATCTGAACCCGTGTAGCCGAAAACATTTTCGGTAATGTCATAGCGCTTCTCTTTCAGACGAACCTTACCACCAAATTTGAGTAACCCATCGCTGTTGCCAGCTTTGTACGGAACACCAACATTGAACTTGGCTGTTTTGTTTACGTCCTTGGCGTACGTGTTGCCCATTACTACTTCATCGAATTCGTAAATAGAATTGTCGAGGTAAATGTTTTCCGGATCAGTGTGCGGCAGGTCATCCACCATAAAGGCCGGAAACTCCACGTTAGAATCAAAATCAGTTGACAGCTGATCCACGGATGCTACGCTTGTAATTTCATTATCGTACGGAGTATCCTGAACAGCTTCTGAATACGATACTTCATAGTCAAGATTGAATTTAGCCAGGGTATGTTTCGCACCCACGTTAAAGCTGCTCACAATCTGCTTCTCCAGTCTGTCTTTAGTCAATCGTTCGATCTCGTTGTCATCAAAGGGCGATTCACTTGGCACAAATACATACCGTCTGCGTTGCTCACGATCCGTAAACCGGTTATAGATGGTGCGGAAATAAACTTCGTTTTTATCATTCAGTTTGTAATCGATAGTAGTACTCAGGCCTAACCGTGTACGGGTCAAAACATAATCCCGAAGGTCAAGTTCGCTGCCATCACGCTCCCAGTTTTCAGAACCACGTTCAGTCTCGTAGTAGCTGGAGTTTAGCATGATGCCCAATTTGTTTCCGAAGAAGCGCTTGCTCAATTCAAGTGAGCCCTGAAGATTGGCTTTGCCACTGATGTCATTATACCCCACCAATCCGGAAGCGCTTACACCCAACGCTTCTGATTGAGCCGTGCGTGTGATCAGGTTAACCGATCCGCCAATTGCATCGCCATCCATATCCGGTGTGATGGCTTTACTTACTTCGATGGAAGCCAGTTGATCGGCCGGAACAGCATCGAGCGCAACGTAACGCACACTGGCTTCGGGCGATGGAATCTGCTCACCGTTGATGCTGATGTTGGTAAACTGCGGTGCAAGACCGCGAACCAATACATATCTTCCTTCACCCTGATCGCGCTCAACATTTACAGCCGGAACACGCTGCAGTGCTTCCGCAACATTGGGATCGGGAAAACGTCCGATTTGATCGGCACTTACTACATTTTTAATATTATCGGCAGACTTCTGTTGATTCAGCGCACGTTGTTGTCCTTGTAACACTCCGGTAATCACGATGTCCTGCAACTCGGTAGCATCGCTGATCATTCTGAACTCAACTTCAGCAACCGCACCACCCGTTACGGTTACTACTTCACTGTACTTCTTAAAGCCGATGTAACTTACCTCAATCTCCACATCACCCTCCGGAACACGCAATAAAAATTCACCGTTCACATCCGAGGTTGTTCCGGTATTGGTTCCTTTCTGCATAATGGTTGCTCCCGGCAATACTGATTTCATCTGATCGTCAATCACCCGCCCGCGAATCACGCCCAGTGCTTCACGCTTCACTTCAGCTTTGGGCAGTGGTTTCACCACTAACAAATTATCCATCTGCTGAATAGCAATATTGGATTGCGCTGAAACCGATTCAAGAATCTCACCCAGGTTTTTATGGCGGCCATCCAGTGAAAGTCTTTTATCAAGGTTAATCACACGACTGCTGTAGGTAAACGTAAAATCCGTTTTTGTTTCGATGATGGAAAATATCTCCTTCAGCGACTTATCCTTCGCCACCAATTGAAGTTTTACAGCGTAAACATCCTGCGCTGTCGATCGGGCATTCAACGCATTCAACACAACGCATTGAAGTAACAAGCACACCGTGGCATACCTTGCCAGCACGCTTGCAAAAGAAGAGAGCCATCGTAATTTTTTATGCATAGTAGTATATAGGTTAGTCATTGTTGATATCATCGTTGTTTATTCACATCCGCCACCAGACAAGCGTACTTCAGTTTGGCTAATGGTAAATTTCACACCGGTACTGTAACTGACAGCTTGTAGTATTTTATTGAGCGGAACATCTTTAAACTTTCCGGTGATGAGGCATTTTCGCAACACCTCGTTTTCGAAAACAACTGTTACATTAAAATGCTCTTCGAGTTTTTTCGCTACGTTACCCAGCGAAGTATCATCGAAAATGAGGGTATTAAATTTCCAGGCCAGGTCAGCTTCCAGATCAGCCGCACTCTTAATCAACTGCTGAGTACTTTCTGAATAGGTAACTTTTTCATGGGGTATGAGCAACTGTACATCCTGACCATTCGCTACGTTAACCTTTCCGGTGGCCACACTTACCACAACCTGGTTTGAACGAGTGTTGATATTAAAAGACGTTCCCAGCACCTGAGTGGTAAGGCTGCCAGTATGAATAATGAATGGCCGCAACGAATCCTTTGCTACTTCAAAAAAAGCTTCACCGGTAAGAAACACTTCACGCGCAGAGCCCGCAAAAACTTCAGGAGCGTTAAGGGTTGAATTGGCGTTAATGTAAATGACCGAACCATCACTTAATGTCAGCGTTCTGCGTTCACCCGGTTGTGTGTTGTACTTAATCCAGGCAAGATTGTTTTGCTGTTCGGAGTGAAAACCAAAAAAATATACGGCCACACACGCCACAAGAACAATGGAAACCGTGGCTGCAATCTTCAGCCAACTAACCGCTGACGAACGTTTTGCCTTACGGGCTTCGTGCTGGTCTATGCGGTAGTTAAGCCGATGAAGACCTTTTGAAAGATCAAAGGAGAACTGATTGGTAAGTTGCTCCTCCCATAAAGTATGATGCTCTTCAAATACCTTTCGATTGGCCGCATCCTGCGAAATCCAGTTGAGTAGTTGTTCACGCTCGTCTGGGGTGGCTTCGCCAGAAAGGTATCGAACAATAAGGTAGGTTGGTTTTATCTCCTCCATGCGTATGCTTCTGCCCGGGAGGAGTAGAATAATGGTTGCTAACCACTACGTCCACTTGTTATCAAAGTGTTAATCGTTTGTTACGGAAAAAGCACGGAGGTTGGCTTTTGTTTGGTTGAATTGATTCATAGACGCCCGTATAATACGAAGTGCTTTTACCAGTTGGTTCTCTACGGTTTTCTCGGCCACATCCAGTATGCCACTAATCTCACGATAACTCAATCCTTCTATGCGGCTCATCACAAAAATTTGCTTGCAGCGCGGTGGTAGCTTTTCAATAGCCAAATCAAGGTGATGTTGAAGTTCCTTGTGCGACAATACATGCTCGGGATCGTTTACATCCATCAAATTAGTTGTAAAGAGGATATTCTCAACATCATCGAACACGGGTTGTCGCTTTTTTATAACCGCTAATGAAGCGTGACGAACAGAGACGTAGAGATACGATTTGAAATTTCGCTCTATGGTAAGCTGCTGCCGATTCTTCCAGAGGGTAAAAAAAACATCCGCCACTACTTCTTCCGCTTCTTCGCTGCTTCGCAGGTAGGTATTGGCAAAAAAGCAAAGCTTCTGATAGTAGTTGGCAAAAAGCGTGTTCAGGGCGAGTCTGTCATTCTTCTGAATTCGACTGAACAGCGTTTGATCGGTGTCGTTGGTCTCGGTTTGCATTGCGCGACCAAAGGTTCAGCATACTGAATAGAGATCAAAACCTGACCGGTTAACAAATGGTTATAAAAAAGTGACAGCAGTGTTACGTAATATACGCACGACATTGCTGTCACTTTTACTATTACATGGGTTAACTCATGGCTTTCTCTTTCCAGTCTTTTACTTCGCGTTGAAGTACATCATAAACTTTCTGAATACCTTCTTCAAAAGATTCGCACTGCTTTTTTACGAACAGATCGTTGCCCGGAATCATCACTTTAACTTCAATGATTTTATTATCGCGCTTGTCCGCTTTCTCCACACGCAATACAACACGGCTTTCTAAAATACGATCGCTGAAATGTTCGAGCTTGGTAAGTTTCTCGTTAATAAGATTTTCCAGATCCTGACGGGGTGTGCAATTGATGGCTTGAATGTTAATTTTCATAATCGTATCGTTTAATGTCGTTGAGTCGAAGCTAAGATTTTAAACGATACTTCTCAAGATGATTTTTGTCAAATTCCGGATGAACGATCGGGTAAATCACATAAACAGCAGACCGTGGACAACACTACTTTGTTCATTTTGCCCACTGCCTGCTGCTATTTGCTTTACTAAATATCAAACTCAATCGTATCGCCAACACCGAACGACTTCTCGTCCTTATCACTTCCGCTTTGCTCTTTACTTCTTACTTCTTCCTGCCCGCCTTCTTCGCTACTTTCGCTTTGCCTTTTTTGCTGGCTTTGACCGAAGAGGTTTTGCTGCTCGACTTTGACTTTTTTGGCTGGCTCGCTTTTTTGCTGGTGATTTGGCGCTTGCTGCTTTGCCTTTTCCGGCTCCCCGAAGAGGCTTGCTTGCTCCCCTTCCTCGATCCACTGGTTGTGGTCGGGAGTTTCCTGCTCTTTTTTTTTTGACGACTGATCCGTGTCAGTAGTCTCTATAATTTCATTTTCATCATCGCCCTCTTCGAGGCCGCTATCTTCCTGCTCTTGCACCAGCGCTACCTTCGATACTTTAAATTGCGACAACCGGTTGCCAAGCGCCTTCCAGCCCTTTACATCGATCAGGTCTTCGAGGTTCATTACCTCACTGGACTTCTCCTTGTCTTTTCCTTTCACCAACTCCACTTCTACTTCCGGAGTTTCGGATGTTGTAGCGAGTATCAACCGGGAACCAATCGACTCGGTGATGAAACCAAACTCCTTATCCTGTGTGGTGGTTTCAATCATGAAACGCTTTACCATGTAGGCTTTGCTTTCGCCATCGACATAAATAGCCGATACTACTTTCTTGGGATTGAATTTCTCTACCAGCAAGGTCTTCTCCGGCTCGAAGCGCGTAGTAAGTTCATAGCCGGTAATTTTGTACGAACCGTTACGCGTAAAGGTGATGAGCTGGTCATCGCCATCGAACTTGCCAAGGTATTTTCCACGCTCATCTTTATTCAGACGGCCGGCATCTTCATCGTACCACAAATTCAGTTTACTTAATGTTGACGCTCCTGCTTTCAGGAAATCAACTTTGCGCATCGGATACTTGGTGATGGTGTTTCCGCGCGAAGCTTTACCCTTCACTTCCAGTTCGGCAAAATCGTATTCAAATACTTTTTTGCGGGCTGTGCTGGATTGCGAGAGTTTAACTTCAACGGTCTCTGCCTCACCATTCGGATTTCCACTTACATAATAGATTCGTGAGTTTTTATCATCGGTAGCGATCGGATACTCCTTGTCGCGGGTAATGCCCGGCATGGTGAATCGTTTGGCGAAACCTTTGCCTGATTTTCCATCGGCATAAATTACATTATACACCATCCGATCATCGCCCTTCTTCCAAATACCAACATAAAGAATGTCTTTGCCCATAAAGACCTTATCAGCAATGCGCGACACACGGGCCTTGCCATCTTTACGAACAACAATTACATCGTCCAGCTCTGAACAATCGCAGATGTACTCCGTTTTATCATCGCGCTTCAAACCGTAACCAATAAAACCGTCTGTGCGGTTCACATACAGTTTCTGGTTGTTGGCAATTACTTCAACGGCCGTAACAGACTGGAAGCTCTTGATTTCTGTTTTACGTTCGCGGCCTTTTCCATACTTCTCCAGCAACTTCTGAAAGTAAGCGATGGCGAAATCCGTAAGGTGCCTCAGGTGATGTTCAGTTTCCTTCAGCTCCTTTTCCAGATCGCGCATCAGTTCATCGGCCTTGAACGAATCGTATTTGGAGATACGCTTGATCCGGATTTCCGTTAACCGAACAATATCATCGCGGGTGATCTCCCGATAGAATTTCTTCTTATATGGTTTAAGTCCTTTATCAATGGTTTCAATTACTTCCTCCCAGCTTTCAGCTTCTTCAATGTCGCGATAGATTCGCTTTTCAATGAAAATCTTTTCGAGTGATGAGAAGAGAATTTTCTCCATCAACTCGGCACGCTTGATTTGAAGTTCTTGTTTAAGCAGTTCAACCGTCTGGTTGGTGTTATACTTCAGGATTTCACCTACCGGCAAAAACTGTGGCTTGTCTTCCACAATCACACACGAGTTTGGTGAGATGCTGATTTCACAATCGGTGAAGGCAAACAATGCATCCATCGCAATCTCCGGGGATTGACCCGGCTGAAGGAGGATTTGAATCTCAACATCTTTAGCCGTGTTGTCGATTACCTGCTTTACTTTGATCTGTCCTTTCTCGCTTGCTTTCACGATGGATTCCATCACCGAAGAAGTAGTAGTCGAAAACGGAATCTCACGAATGGCAAGTGTCTTCTTATCGATGATATCAATCTTGGCGCGCACCTTGATCTTGCCTCCGCGCACACCTTGATTGTATTCGGAGAAATCGGCAATACCTCCGGTAAAGAAGTCAGGATAAATCTTGGGGTTCTTTCCTTTCAATACATCGATCGATGCTTTGATCAGTTCGCAGAAATTGTGCGGAAGTATTTTCGTTGACAAGCCAACGGCAATACCTTCAACACCTTGTGCCAGCAACAACGGAAACTTAACCGGCAAGGTAACGGGTTCTTTCTTGCGACCATCGTACGAAAGTTGCCATTCGGTAGTCTGTGCATTGTAAGCCACATCCAACGCAAACTTGGAGAGACGTGCTTCAATATAACGCGGAGCGGCAGCGCTGTCGCCTGTACGAACATCGCCCCAGTTACCCTGGGTGTCGATGAGCAAGTCTTTCTGGCCGATGTTAACAATTGCTTCGCCAATGGATGCATCACCATGCGGGTGATACTGCATGGTGCTGCCGATTACGTTGGCTACTTTGTTGAAACGGCCGTCATCCATCTCTTTTAAGGAGTGCATGATTCTGCGCTGCACCGGCTTGAAGCCGTCTTCAATGCGGGGTACCGCGCGCTCCAGGATTACATACGAAGCATAATCCAGGAACCAGTTCTGATACATGCCATCAATGGCGATGGAGTGGATACCATCTTCTCCGTTGCCACCTTCCGGCTTGTTGACTTTTGGAACTGTGGGCTTTTGTTTCTTGCTCATCTATTTCAAATCGGTCTTAATTCTTAAATGTATTTCCCGCAGATTTCGCAGCTGTGCGCAGAAGAATCTGCGAAGATCAGCGCGATCCGCGGGAAACAAAAACTTCGTTATGCTTCTTCATTAATTACCTCTTCTGTCGCCTTCGCTTCCACCTTATCCATCTCAATGCGAAGGTTGTCAATAATAAATTCCTGACGATCGGGTGTGTTTTTGCCCATGTAGAACTCGAGTAATTTAGCGGCATGACCATCGCCTAGTATTACGGGTGCCAGCCGAATGTTCTCGCCAATAAAACCACCGAACTCGTCTGGTGAAATTTCACCCAACCCTTTGAAGCGCGTGATTTCTGGTTTGCTCCCTAACTTGTCGATGGCCGCATGACGTTCTTCATCACTGTAGCAGTAGATCGTTTCCTTTTTATTCCGAACACGGAAAAGCGGTGTTTCCAGAATAAACACGTGACCTGCCTTTACCAGATCCGGAAAGAACTGCAGGAAGAATGTCATCAACAACAAGCGAATGTGCATACCATCCACATCGGCATCGGTAGCAATGATCACTTTATTATAGCGGAGGTTTTCAATGCCGTCTTCAATATTCAAGGCGTGTTGCAGCAGGTTGAACTCTTCGTTCTCGTATACCACCTTCTTGGTAAGCCCATAACTGTTGAGTGGCTTTCCGCGCAAGCTGAACACTGCCTGCGTTTCCACATCGCGCGATTTGGTGATCGATCCACTGGCCGAGTCACCCTCGGTGATGAAGATCATCGAGTCTGTACCCTTCTCGTTCTTCTCGTCAAAGTGGTAACGGCAGTCGCGCAGCTTTTTGTTATGCAGATTGGCTTTCTTGGCACGCTCGTTCGCCAGCTTTTTGATGCCGGCAATATCTTTACGTTCGCGCTCCGATTGGAGAATACGCTTCATCAACGCATCGGCTGCCGTTGGATTTTTGTGCAGGTAGATCTCCAACTCCTTGGATACAAAATCGCCAACGAAACCTCTCACGGTAGCACCATCGGGCGCCATGTTTGTGGACCCTAATTTGGTTTTTGTTTGCGATTCAAACACCGGCTCCTGCACACGCACGGCAATCGCTGCAATAATGCTGGCGCGAATATCAGCCGCATCGAAATCTTTTTTAAAGAAATCACGAACACCTTTTACTACGCCTTCGCGGAAAGCAGCAAGGTGCGTTCCGCCTTGTGTAGTGTTCTGCCCGTTAACAAAAGAGTAGTACTCTTCGCCATATTGGTTTCCGTGTGTTAACGCTACTTCAATATCGTTGCCTTTCAGGTGAATGATGGGGTAACGGAGTTCTTCTGCATTGGATTTCTGCTTCAACAAATCCAGCAGCCCATCTTTCGAATAATATTTTTGTCCGTTGTAGTTAACGGTGAGTCCAGCATTGAGAAAGGCGTAGTTCCACATCAAATCTTCCAGGTACTCGGGAATGAAATGATAGTGCTTGAACATGGTGTTATCCGGTTCGAACTCTACCAGCGTTCCATTCTTCTCATCGCTCTTGCCCTGGCGCTGATCGTTCACCAGCACACCTTTCTTAAACTCGGCCAGTTTGGTTTGACCATCACGAAAAGCCTGAACTTTAAAGTAGTTCGACAGTGCATTCACCGCTTTGGTACCCACACCATTTAACCCTACTGATTTTTGGAACGCGCCCGAATCGTACTTCGCACCGGTGTTGATTTTGGAAACCACATCAACAACCTTTCCCAGCGGAATACCACGACCGTAGTCGCGAACGGAAACGCGTTGTTCGGTGATCTTGATCTCGATGGTCTTTCCATAGCCCATCATGTGCTCATCGATACAGTTATCAACAACTTCTTTTACAAGTACATAGATACCATCGTCTTTGGAAGAGCCATCACCAAGTTTACCAATGTACATCCCCGGACGAAGGCGGATGTGTTCACGCCAGTCGAGCGACTTAATGCTCGATTCGTTATACTCAAAAACAGGCGAAGTTTTCTCCGATTTGGCCATACGCGTTACAGGATTACGAAATGAGGTGCAAGACTATAAAAAAATCTGTCAACCAGTTAAAAAAATATTGGTATAGTTAAGATCGGGTCGGCTCTCAGAAAACCAACCCGACCCTGAAAAATAAATTCACTGGTAATAAAGCGATTTTTGAAATCAATTCAAGGAATCAGCCAAAATCAAACATTGCAATAATGCTGAAGCCAAAGCACTGTAAATAACTGATTTTCAGTAAATGAATAAACTCCAATCAAACTGACTGTTTAGAAGAATTTCGACTTACTAATTTCACTACAGGCCAGCTTATCGCCCACCCTGCTACGAGTATAACACTGCCGTAGATAACGAAACCAATACGCTCGTATCTAAAATTTTCGTTGCTGTTATACACATTCACCAGGAACAAAGCCGTGATAAAAAAAACGTTGAGGGTAATAATAAGGCCATGAAACCATGCCCGCAACGTAAGATCTGTCGGAAAAAGTTTTCGCATCACATACACCAGCACATTAATAACCGTGAGCAACAGCAGCACAACATAAAAGAGTGCTTCGCGCGAAACCCGTACAATGCCATTAGCATCATCTTGTACAATAACCTGTTCGGGCAAACTGGCATAAACAAACAGCAATACAGCCAGCACCGACAGCACCGACAAAAACCATATTGATTTAAAAACTTTTAAAATCATCAGCAGTCAATTTCGCAGCAAACTTATAATAAATTTGTTGCTGTTAATTTCAGACCCAACAATTTATGTCACAACTGCTGCAGGAGGTACAGGCAAAAGCTCAAACCTGGCTCGATAGCCCCGTAATCGATAGCGAAACCAAGCTTAAAGTTAAATCGCTATTAACCCGCGAGGATTCAAAAGAACTGATCGACAACTTCTATCGCGCGCTTGAGTTTGGCACCGGTGGCCTGCGTGGTGTAATGGGCGTAGGCTCCAACTGCATGAACAAATATACCGTGGGTGTTGCCACACAAGGTCTCGCGAATTACCTCAACAAAACATTTCCGGGGCAGACTATTAAAGTAGCCATCGCGCATGACAGTCGTAACAATAGCGATTACTTCGCTGAGGTAGTAGCAGGCGTTTGCTCTGCCAATGGCATTCAGGTCTACATGTTTCAGGATCTCAGGCCCACTCCCCTGCTTTCATTTGCTATTCGGTATTTAAAATGTCAATCCGGTGTGGTGATCACCGCATCGCACAATCCAAAAGAATACAATGGATATAAAGCGTACTGGGTTGATGGTGCACAAGTGGTACCGCCACACGATAAAAATATTATTCAGGAGGTAAACGCCATCACTTCGTTTGAGCAAGTGAAATTTAAACCCGTACTCGCCAACATTCATGTTATCGAAGATGAGGTTGAGCAAGCCTACTTTGAAGAAGTAAAGAAGATTATTCCGAATCACGATGTCATTGCGCGACATAACGCTATTCCACTGGCATACTCCAGCATTCATGGTGCAGGAATTACCATGGTGCCTGAATGTTTGAAGCAGATTGGATTCTCCAACGTTCATGTAGTAGCCGAGCAGGAAGAACCCGATGGCGATTTTCCCACGGTGAAATCTCCTAACCCCGAAGAACAATCTGCGATGGAGATGGTGATCAGGAAAGGCAAAGAAGTAGGCGCCACCATGGTGATGGCTACCGACCCGGATACCGACCGTGTGGGTATGGGCGTTCGCAAAGCCGATGGTGAATTCATTCTGCTTAACGGTAACCAGGCATTCAGTCTGATGATGTACTTCATCATGAAAAACCTGAAAGACAAGAACAACACCTACATCGCCAAGACGATTGTTACTACTGAACTCATCGACACCATGGCTGCGAAGTTGGGGGTTGAATGCTACAACACGCTCACGGGCTTCAAATACATTGCCGAATTGATGGGAAAATTCGAAGGCAAGAAAACTTTCGTAGCCGCTGGTGAAGAAAGCTATGGCTACATGGCCGGAGATTTTGTTCGTGATAAAGATGCAGTATCAGCGTGCGCATTCTTTGCCGCGATGGCGGCCAGCGCAGCCGATGAAAAGAAATCGATGTACGACTGGCTGATCGATATGTACGTGGAGTTCGGATACTATAAAGAAAGCCTCCTTAACGTTACGAAGAAAGGTCAGCAAGGCGAACAAGAGATCAAGGCGATGATGGAAAAGTTCAGAAACAATCCGCCTGCAGAAATCATTGGAAGTAAAGTAGTGCGCCTGCTTGATTATAAAATACTAAAAGAGAAAAACCTGTTAAGCGGAAATGAAATTTCCCTGGATTTTCCCTCATCCGATGTATTGCAATTCTACTTGGAAGATGGCACCAAAGTATCGGTTCGGCCTTCGGGCACAGAGCCGAAGATCAAGTTTTACATTAGTGTGAATGCACCACTGAAATCAAGAAATGATTTTGATACCGTTACTGCGATACTTGATGAAAAGATTAACGGAGTGGAGAAGTATTTAATGGGTGTATAAGTTGAACTATTCCATTAACTTTATGCAATGCGTGTACGAAAAACAACTTTTAAGAAAGAACTGAAAGTAAAAGAGGAAGCCTTTCGAAGACTCTCCGGTGAAGAGCGGCTGCGCATGCTCTGCAAAATAAACGAGCGCTTCAGAAAGCCTGAAATTAACTATCAGGTAAGAGGTTCCATCGTAACAATCAAGCGACTTTCTTAAGTATTTTCAGTTCATATCTTAATCAGTCGCTCGGCAGAGAGCCGAGTGACGGCTATAACCAGGCATCATGCCTCAAATCCAGTCGCTCGGCTCCTGCCGAGTGACGGCTATAACCAGGCATCATGCCTGACCAGGGTCTTTGCCAAACCCGTGAAGCCCCTTATCTTTGCACCTTCACCATGAAAAAAGTCGCTTTTTATACGCTGGGGTGCAAGCTCAACTACTCGGAAACGTCCACCATTTCGCGCACGTTCGAGGAAAAAGGCTATAAAAAAGTAGACTTTACCGAGACACCCGATATCTTCATCATCAACACCTGCTCGGTAACCGAAAATGCTGACAAGAAATGCCACAAGATTGTTCGCGAGGCTCGTGGCATTTCTCCCGATGCCTATGTCGCCATCATTGGCTGCTACGCCCAACTAAAACCAAAAGAGATTTCTGAAATACCGGGCGTTGATGCTGTGCTGGGGGCTGCCGAAAAATTCAGACTCCACGAACTACTCGATGGTTTTGTTCGGAAACCACAACCAGAAGTCTTTGCCACCGACATTGAGTCGGCTAACAAATTTAACACCTCCTACTCCATCAACGATCGCACACGCACGTTTCTGAAGGTTCAGGATGGTTGTGATTACACCTGCACATTCTGTACAATTCCACTCGCCCGCGGCAGCAGCCGCAGTGATAGTATTGAAAATATCGTAAAGACAGCACAAGAAATTGCCGCTACTGAGGTTCGTGAAATCGTGCTGACGGGCGTAAACACGGGCGACTTCGGTTTGCAAAACGGAAAACGTGTTGAGCGCTTCATCGACCTCATTAAAGCGCTGGATAAGGTAGAAGGCATCGACCGGATACGAATTTCATCCATCGAACCTAACCTGCTTACGGACGAGATCATTGAGTTTGTAGCACAGTCCAACAAATTTGTTCCACACTTTCATATTCCACTCCAATCGGGTTCGAACAAAATTCTGAAGTTGATGCGCAGGCGTTATTTACGCGAGTTGTATGTGGAGCGTGTTACTAAAATAAAATCCATCATGCCACACTGTAGTATAGGGGTGGATGTGATCGTTGGATTTCCTGGTGAGACCCGCGAAGATTTTTTGGAAACGTATCAGTTCCTCAACGAATTGAATATCTCATACCTTCATGTGTTTACCTACTCCGAAAGAGAAAACACCGTAGCCGCTGAGATGCCCAACCCGGTACCCGGAAGTGAGCGGGCCGATCGATCTAAAATGCTGCACATCCTTTCTGACAAGAAGCGGAGAAAGTTCTACGAAGAAAACCTGGGCCAGGAAGCCACTGTACTTTTTGAAAATGATGTAGACAACGGCATGATGCACGGCTTCACCGAAAACTACATTCGTGTAACGGCAAAGTACGACCCCATCCTGATTAACGAACTGAAGCATGTAAAACTCACCGGCATTAACCAACTTGGCCTGGTGGAAATTGAAGAAGTATCGCCCGAAGTACTGGCGCATTAGCAGCAGCTTCAGTTTATCCTGCGCAAGCTATCCATTAAAGGCAGATGTTCGTCATTGTAAGAAAATCACGTTATTTAGAGAGGTTTCAAAAGCCGCTCAACTAAACTATAAGTATCTGATTTCAATGCACTTATAAAGATGTAAACAATCTCTTCATCCAAGTCTGATACGCACAGCAGCAACAGCAATACCGCGCCCATTCGTGTAAGATTCGTCCAACCAATCCTGCCAATTCAAGCTCAATCTTTTCGAATTGTAAAAGGTCGGCTATTGCCTTACACACATGCGATGATGACGTACTCCGTCAAGCACAGGTTCACCCACCCCAATACCTTTGTATCACCAAACAATAAAGAAACAGATCAGGAGCCTATTCTGAACTAAAGGACTGGAGAGAGCCAATTGGATTTTGGGGTTGGGTTGTGGGTTCTCTTCATTCTTTTTTCTTTTGAAAACAAAGAGTTTCCAGACCGTAAATCGGAGTGAGACAAATCTGATTCTCATCTCCGAACATTTACGGAATCTGCAGGAAAAAATCTTTATTAGTTGAGCGTAATCCCGTCTTTAAGTTCAATCCTTCGATCCGCCATCTTCGACAACTCGGCATTGTGCGTAACGATGATAAATGTTTGCCCCATGTCTTTTCGAAGCTGAAAAAAGAGATTATGAAGCTCCACGGCATTTTTTGAATCGAGATTACCGCTGGGCTCATCCGCCAGAATCATAGCCGGAGAATTAATCAACGCGCGTGCAACTGCTGTACGCTGTTGTTCACCACCCGAAAGCTCGGAAGGTTTATGTTCCATTCTTTCTTTCAGCCCCAGCATCTCCAGCAACTCAATTCCCTTTTTTCGCACTGCATTTTCGGAAGATGAGTTGGCGATTAATCCAGGGATCATAACATTTTCCAAAGCCGAAAACTCCGGCAGCAGATTATGAAACTGAAATACAAAACCGATGGATTTATTCCGAAAGGCCGCAAGGTTCCTGGCCGATAACGAAAAGATGTCCTGATCATTTATAAATACCTTGCCCTTATCCGGATTGTCCAGCGTTCCAAGGATATGTAGCAGTGTGCTTTTACCCGCACCCGAGGCGCCTACAATGGCTACTACCTCGCTCTTTGCTATTTCAAGGTCAATCCCTTTCAGAACTTTTAACTGTCCGTATGATTTCTCTACCTGTGTGGTGCGTAGCATGCTCTAATTATTCGTATTTCTTGAAATAAACCCTGAAATAAAGTAGTTTCGCCCAAAACAAAAAATGCATGAACATTCACGAGTATCAGGGTAAGGAGATTCTTAAGAAATATGGTGTGGCTATTCAGCGAGGCATTGTTGCCGATACACCCGATAGTGCAATTGCTGCCGCTAAAGAACTGGCAGCCGAAACAGGAACCAAATGGTTTGTGGTAAAATCACAAATACATGCTGGTGGCCGTGGTAAAGGCACTGTTAAAGAAACCGGATCCAAAGGTGTGGTATTAGCTAAAAGCCAGGCCGAGGTACCTGAAAAAGTGAAAGCAATTCTTGGCGGAACACTGGTCACAATACAAACCGGGCCGGAAGGAAAGAAGGTAAACAAAGTTTTAATTGCTGAGGATGTTTACTATCCGGGTGAAGTAGAACCGAAAGAATACTATATGAGTATCCTGCTGGACCGCTCCAAGGGATGCCCGGTGATCATGTCTTCAACCGAAGGCGGTATGAACATCGAAGAAGTAGCCGAAACCCATCCGGAAAAAATCATTAAGGAATGGATCGATCCCGCCATCGGGCTTCAACCCTTCCAGGCCAGAAAGATTGCTTTTGCATTGGGTTGGGAAGGTAACGCCTTTAAAGAAGGTGTAAAATTCATCAACGCCCTCTACACAGCTTACCTGGGCTTAGATGCATCCATGTTTGAAATCAATCCCCTGCTCAAGACATCCGACAACAGAATACTTGCTGTTGATGCCAAAGTTAACCTGGACGATAACGCCCTGTACCGCCATAAAGACCTGGCCGAACTTCGTGATATCACCGAAGAAGATCCATTGGAAGTAGAAGCTGGAAAAGCCGGCTTAAACTATGTAAAGCTGGATGGTAACGTGGGCTGTATGGTAAACGGAGCCGGGCTGGCAATGGCTACCATGGACATCATTAAACTGTCGGGTGGAGAACCTGCCAACTTCCTGGACGTGGGTGGTGGAGCAAATGCAGAAACCGTTGAAGCGGGCTTCCGGATTATTCTAAAAGATCCCAATGTAAAGGCCATTTTGATCAACATCTTTGGCGGTATCGTCCGTTGCGACCGGGTTGCCAACGGTGTGGTGGAGGCCTACAAGAAAATCGGGGATATAAAGGTGCCTATTATTGTGCGTTTACAGGGTACAAATGCCGAAGAAGGTGCCAAAATCATCGAACAATCAGGGTTGAAGGTATTTTCAGCTATTTTGTTGAAAGATGCTGCCAAACGAGTTAAGGAAGTTTTAGGCTAACCTGGAAAGGTAAAATCGTTATATTTGGGATTAATTCCACAGCATGAAGAAAGCAAGCATCATTCTGGTAATTATCGTTACTCTTCTCCCACTTTTTGCGGAAGCTCAAAGCTTCTATGCAATTCGTAGAGACCGGTCGCTGATTCTCACGGCTGGCGTTGGTAATGCAGCCTATTTCGGAGATTTAAAAGATGGCAATAAAATCTTCGACCCAAAGCTCAACGTAACGGCTGGCTTGCAATATTACATTAATCCACGCATCAGCGTCAGAACGGATTTTACTTTCTTTCAGTTGGCAGCCGATGATGCTGATTCGGAAGATCCAAGTAGGCAAAGAAGAAACCTATCGTTTAAGTCAAACAATTTCGAACTCACGGCTACAGGAGCTATCAATTTATTCCCGCATCAGGGTACGCGCTTCTATCAGCGACCACCCTTTAACTTTTACGGGTTTGCTGGTATCGGATTCCTCTATACCAATCCTAAAGCTGAGTTAGATGGTGAGTGGCACGCCCTGCAACCTTTAGAAACAGAAGGTGTGTCGTACAGCAGATTGCAGTTTGTTGTGCCTTACGGTTTAGGGGTTCGCGTAAAGGCGGGGCCATTTCTGAATGTAGCCGTAGAAGGTGGTTCAAGACTTACATTTACCGACTACCTTGATGATGTAAGCACAGTTTATCCCGATCCAGCAAGTTTCACAGACCCGATTGCCGCTGCGCTTTCAATGCGGTATGAGAATCCGGTTGAACCCGAAACGCAACGTGGGGACCCTTCAAATAAAGACAGCTACTTTATGTTGAACCTCAAAATAGAGTACTACTTGCCACATAACTTCCTGTTTGATGACAGACAACGGAAGCTTTATAATTCTAAGCGCAAGAGCTACTACCGAAGAAGACGCTAGTAGTTAGTAATTCACAACACTCTAGAAAACCGTCTGCTTACCGTCCGCTTGTTTAAAGGTGTAGGGAGAAGAATTAATCTACAAGTATTTTATGCCTATGCCTCATGGTCGAGGACTTCGTACCGCGAATAGTTACTCTTAAACTCCGGCACCAGTTCCTTCATCAGGGCAACCATTTTTAATTCATTACGATCGTTTACAAGGTCGTTAAACAACTCAACATAATTATCGATTTCCCTAAAGGGGTGTTCTTCAACCTTGGCGATCATAATCTTCTCATGATGTGTCCTAATGGTATTCTCGTGCTGATTCAATAATTCCTCATACAACTTCTCACCTTCACGCAATCCGGTAAACACAATATCAATGTCTCGTCCTGGTTCAAGACCAGAAAGCAAAATCATGCGCTTGGCCAGGTCCAGAATTTTTACAGACTGCCCCATATCGAAAATAAAGATCTCGCCTCCCTTTCCCATAGCACCCGCCTCCAGCACAAGCTGACAAGCCTCAGGAATAGTCATAAAGTAGCGCGTAATATCGGGGTGCGTAACCGTAACAGGTCCCCCGTGCTCAATCTGCTTTTTGAACAACGGAATAACTGAGCCATTCGATCCGAGAACATTTCCAAAGCGTGTGGTTACAAATGCGGTATGACGAAGCCCCTTCTTCTCCAAATCATTATTCAAGGCTTGAACATAAATCTCAGCGATACGCTTGGAGCATCCCATTACGTTGGTAGGGTTAACCGCCTTATCGGTAGAAACCATTACAAACTTCTCTACCGAATAATCAACGGCCAGGTCGGCCAGTGTTTTCGTTCCTAAAATATTGCACGTTATCGCTTCAGAAGAATTACTCTCCATCATAGGCACATGCTTATACGCGGCCGCGTGAAAAATCAAGTTAGGCTTATGCTCTTCAAAAATTGATTTTATCCTGGCCCGGTTAGTAATGTCGGCAATGAACGGGATCACCTTAACCTCGTGTTCCATCAACTTTACCTGCCGGTCTATTTCAAATAGTGGCGATTCAGCCTGATCAATCAATATCAGCACGGAGGGCTTGTATTGAATAACCTGACGAACAATTTCGCTACCGATTGATCCTGCTGCCCCGGTAATGCAGATTCGCTTCCCTCTTAATTGCTGCTCAAGGTTTTTGTCCTCCAGTTTAATGACATCGCGCTCAAGCAAATCATCAATATTAATATCCTTGATTTGATTTAGGCTTAACTCACCCTTCACCCATTTTTCAACCGGAGGCACAACCCGTACCTTCACCTGGTTACGAAGGCATATATCAACAATTTCATTTTTTATATCGGGCGAAAGATTCTTTACGGTGATGATTAGATCGTCTACATTAAAACTAACAATCAGCGCTTCTAACTCGGCTACATCGGCCTGGTAAATTCGTGAGCCATTAAGCACTTTCCCTACTTTATTCCGATCGTCCTCTAAAAAACCTACCACGCGCGATGATGGCGAACTGTCAATAACATGCTTGGTGATGATCCCCGTTTGGCCTGCGCCATAAATCAAGACTGTAGATCGCTTCAACAAGGATCGCTTATAAAAGGAAAAGATATACTTAACCAGCAACCGGTAGTTAAACAAAAAGAGAAACGAAGCGAGAAATGAAATAAAAATAACCGAGTAGGGAATAAGGTTTATGCCCAGGTTATAAAAGTAAATCAGGTTAAACCCACTGACGAGTCCCAGGTTAAGCATCAGCATATAAAATATGCGCACACCGTCCTGAAGTCCGGTGTACCGGATAATGCCTTTATAACTATTGCTGATAACGATCGACACAAATCCACAGGCTACCTGCAGGATGATACCTGTGAAAAAATCATTTTTAATAATCTCCGATACCGAGAAATTAAATCGCAGTAAATAACCAATGAGGGCCGCCAGACCGATAAACATAAGGTCAATGGCAATGATCACCCATCGCGGTAAAATCTTCAGATTGTAAACACGCCTGACAAAGCTATTCATAAATGTCGCTCAGGGTAATCTTAAACCAGACAGGCTAACGATGCCTGCAAAAAATAACGACCAGCAAACCAAGTCTAAAAATCGAAGGTAAAATGCTCTAGCCTTTCTTCCGTTTACGCATTGCTGCATACTTCCGTGCGCCCCACAAACCTCCCAGGCCAACCAAAATCTCAATCCCGGAAATTGGAACATCGGGATTGGTTTCCGGGTCAGTCGGTTGTGCCAGGGAAGTAAAATTAATAACAAGCATTCCCAACAGAATGACAAAACTTCGGATAAGCTGAGAGACTTTTAGCATCAGTCTATTTTTTTAATACTTTAAACGTTGAAAGATAAGTTGATCCCTGAACTTTTACAACGTAAACACCAGCAGGATAACTGTTCATGATAAAGGTTACTTTTCCTTCGCGAATTTGATGTGTGCCTTTCGACTCCAGCGACTTGCCCATGTTATCGAACAAGACAGTTGTTCTAACATCTTGTGGATTCTTGAATTGAACCGTAAGCTCATCCGTTACCGGGTTAGGATAAATCTTTACACTAGCGTTTGCACTTTCTTCTTCACCCAATACAATGTATTCCTTCTCGGCAGATGTCATGCAACCCTGAAAAGTAACTTCAACTTTGTAAACACCGGATTCAGTAACCGTCAACTCCTGTCCTACAGCACCAATGATCACCTCACCATTTCTGTACCACTGATTTCCAGCTTCAAAGTTTGACTGAAGAATACCCTCTTCGGCAACAACAATAAACGCATCATCAAAATCGATTACCTCGGCTGTTACAAGTGCTCGTGTACCTTCACATCCTAACCGGTTTACAGCAGCAACGGCATAGGTATGTGATTGTGTAAGAACGGGGGTGCTCAATTCAATTCCCTCACCGATTACACTGGCAGAGGTATCACTCGCATACCAACGATACGTAACGCCTTCCATTGGTGATGCAATTTTCAATTTCACGGAGCCTTCCTGACAAGCAGATCCATTCAACGCACTGGTTGATACCAACCCTTCTTTCTGAACCGCGGCTGTCTTGCTTAGCGTATGCGTTCCACACAGCCCATTGGCACTAATTGTAAGTGTATTGTCGGCTCCCAACAGGCTGGCCGGAACGGTCAATACTTTATCGAATCCATCGCCCAATACTGTGTCGCTGACTACAGCATTGCCAAGTTGTGCGGTGTAAAGAACACCTGCTTGGGTTCCACTAATCGTTACATAAGCAACTTCCTCACCGCAAATGCTCGCATCCGATACAGCCAGATCCAATGCTACCGGATTCTGTTGTTCGAAAATCATTTTAAAGCGATTGGAAGCGCGTGATCCTGCATTGTTGTCAATGGTATACTGATATACTGGTTGTTGAGAAACATTAACCGATGTACCTGTATAGGTATCCACCAGTGTAATATGATAATTCGCAAACAATCCGGTTGGCGCAAAATTCATGGTATACGTTCCGTTCGGATTGGTGTAAAACTTGAAACTCAACGGTACATCAGTACCACACGCAATCTTGTCAACCGCGTTGATTGCCATAGCGATTGACTCTTGCGAAAGCGTGGCAAAGTCAAACATTGCATTATTCAGTTTCGGTCCATCAAAAACATCAAGTGATGCCGATGCATTCGGGTTCAGCTTCAGCACAGCTTTATCGGTTATCGAACCGCGTGTTAGTGTGATGGCTATTGCATCGTTAGCAATGGAACGGTAGAACGTAGTGGACGCAGAAACCTTGGTGCTTTCGCGGAATCCCAAATTCTGATTATCAACAGTTGCCCGAACCCAGAAAGCCTGGCCTGAAGCAATGTAATCAGTTGCACTACCATCGGAATAGTCGTAATACGTAAACGTTCCACCGGCACCGTTATCGCGGATGGCAATTACCGGGCTGATGTTCGTGCCCGATCTTACCCATCCTGCGGCTTGCCAGTTAATAGCTGATGGATAGGGATTACCCACAAGGTTGTATCCATCGGTAGCAGGCTCGCCATGATTGGTAAAGCGTAAGTTGACATTGATAGCGCCCTGGTTGGCTGGTCCGGTTACATCGATTATCGTTGGCGTTGTACATTCGCGGATATACGGTGAATACCCTCTTCCTACCACTAGCGGATTGCTGGCCGCAGTACCACTCGTAGGGTAAGGTATCCATCCCGGATCAGAGGTGCCTCCCCCGATGGCTGGGGTTTCATCATAATAGTAAAGCGATGTACTGGTTGATACCACCGGGAAACCACAAATAGGTCCGGAAGTAGAAGGATCCGAAAACGGACCGGTAATGGTAAAATCATCTTGCCACGAGGCGATGCTAGCACCGCTGACAGGCGATGAAATGTAGCGGTAAATTCTGCCCTCGCCACTCATGTAGCGCTGCACAGTAAGGTTACCTGTAACCGAAGCTCCGGGTGTAGTTAGATCGGCAATAGAACCATCAACAGTTGGGTTATCGCCTGTTGAAAGAATGGTAAACACCCCGGTACCGGCTGAACCATCAGCATCAAATACTATCCCTACACCGAGCGACAAAACGCCTTGCAGGTTTACCGTTCCGGTAACTTCTGCGGCCGGTGATGATGAATTGTTATCAACAAAGATGTTGTTAAACGTGGTGGCGCTAGTTCCCCCTATTAGATTGGGGGTGGGGCCAAGGAAATTCGTTGTTCCGCTACCGGCAGTGAAGGTTCCGTTGTTGGTAAAGTTTCCAAACACGGTAAAGGTTGTGGGCGCGGTAAGGCTACCGGTAACGGTAACATTATTGAAATTGGTTGCATTGGCATTGGTACCTAAAATGCTGGTGGTGCCGGCAAAGACAAGCGTACCTGTATTCCGGTTGAACGTACCGTTATTGGTCAGATTTCCGCCCAGGGTTACGGTACCGGTAGACGCAGTGAATATACTTCCGATCGCAATATTACCACCAATCGAAAGCGTATTAGTATTACAATCAAAAGTTCCACTGTTAACGGCCAGGTTGCCCGCGGCACTGACAGCACCATTTAATGACACCGTACCCGGAAAGTTTGTTGTTATGTTATTCAACGACCCACTTGCCAACACGCCTGTGTTCATAGTGCCTGTTCCGGATCCTGTATAGATAAGATTGTAAGGGCCACCACCAGGAATTGCTCCCGTAAAAGTGCCACTATTCGTATTGGTCAACGTACGGGTTACATTGGCACCGCTTGCAAAAGAAAGCCCCGATGTGTTGGTGAATGCTCCCCCCTGAAGGGTAAAGGTTGAGGTTACAGTAAGCGGACTGTTCAAGGTCGCTGAATTCGCGCTTGACCTGTTGAGTATAAAGGTTCCAAGTGTATTTCCACCGGCATCAAATAGCATGGTACCCAGGTTACCAGTTCCTGTGACGTTCAGGATTGAATTTGAATTGGAAGAAAGTGCTCCTGTTCCAGATATTGCACCTACCCCACTTAGCCCTTGCATGTTGAATGTTTGATCTTCAAAATACAAAACGGTTCCAGCTGCCAAACTGAGTGAACGAGCTATTGTTAGCGTATTGTTCATTCTCAGGTTGCCGTTGGTCAGTACAAGTCCGTTCGTAACACCTGCTGTACCCAATGTCAATGCCTCATTGAATACAACCGTGGCTCCCGGGCGGTTAATTGTGAGAGTCTTCACCGAAGTCGGACCCGAAAGCGGGAAATCTATACCTAAATCTCCTGAGCCGCTAATCGTCAACAGACTATTTGATCCGCTGAAATTAATAAAGTTAAACCCGGATAAAGTACCGTTTATGGTCAGGGTTGCATTGGCAGTACCACTGGTAACATTAATCTGTCCACCGTTTAAATTAACATCGCTCGCTGGACCGAATGTAAGCGTTCTTGCTGTACCATTTGATGTCAGATTCAGGTTGCCTCCGTTTAGAATAACATTACCGTTGGCTGTGAGCGAACCATTCGCACAGGTAAGGTCACCGGTCTGTAAAACAATTCCCCCATTAACAATTACCGTGGCCCCTGAGACAATGGAAACACCGGCAGCATTCTCAATGACAGTTGTTGCTACCGCAAGTTGTCCAGTACCCAGAAACTGCTCGCTGGTTCCGCCAAGTGTCACGGTAGAACTGGCACTATATGTGCGCGTTTGAACCCGAATGTTACCGCCATCAACCGCTGCACCTGTAGCTAAACTGATTTGAACAGCCCCAGCGGGGGCTGTTGACTCGAGTATGAGATTTGCCGTACCGGCCAAGGTTAGAGAACTCCCCGAATTGCCAGAGAGTTGTGACTCTCCTAAAACACGAAGAGTATTACCATCAGCAACGGTATAGGCCAAACTTTGTGTCATTGTTCCAGTACTGTTAAAAACGTGTTCGCTAGCCGAGTTTAAAAAATTAATAAAACCAATTGAGCCTGTACCACCTCCTTCGGTAATTGTGCCATTTATAAGGTCAAAATTTCCGGTAATATTCAGGATTCCATTTCCACCGTTAGAACCTGAGCAGTTCAAGGAACCGCCCGGTGCATCCATATAGAAATTACCTCCTATGTTGACATTGCAAACCCCTGACGAAGTAAGCCTCGTTTCAATAGAGCTGGATGTGAAAATAAAGTCACCGGCAACATTCACAACAGCCCCCGGTGCTGTGGCAGGGCCGGAAAAGTATACACGTGATTCGCCTGATATTTCAACATTCCCACCAATGTTTATAGTTGGGTTCTCATTGCTGCTCAACGTGAGTACACCACTACCCATGGATGAGCCTGTGTTCTGCACCTCCAGATTTGCGGCAACCGATATTAAGCGACCTGTCAAATCAACAATATCAGTCTGGTTAGGACAATTCCATACAAACCGGTTAAAATTCTGTCCCCAGTTTCCGGCTGCCGTGGCCGTTAAGAAACCTGTATAACCAATAATCTCAATGGTAGAAGTGGAAGACCAGGTTGCCAGCGGAATTATACCTTGTGTAGATACAAAGTTATGCTGGTAAAGACCATTTACAGTCAGGCTTGTTGCAGTCGAACCGGATATGGACGAACCCTGATCGGCTACTAATATTCCATCCACCACAAGAGCATTGGTAACCGCTGCAACGGTAAGGGTACCTCCTCCGTTCACCGTCAAGAAACCACTGGAGCTAACCGTGGTCCCATCAATGGTTACTGAAAAACCAGACGGGATGTTTACGAAATTGTTAACAACAATTGCCGTAGAATTACCAGCGTTGGGGATAGATCCCTGATCCCAGGTGGCCGGGTCATTCCAGGGACCATCTTGTTGTGTAGTAAAAGTTTGCGCTTGCGCAGCAAGAGATGTGACAATGAGGGTGAAGGCAAGTAAATACTTAGTCATGTTCACGTTAAAAATAATCTACAAAAATAAGGAATAAATCGGTTTAAACGGATTGTTCTTTACGATTTGCGCGGTAAACCCCATCACTGATGTAATCCTCTCCGATCGTGTAGCAATCCAATTTCTAAATGCCAAAAAAAATGATGTTGTAACCGATTATCCTGTAAAATACGGCATTGAACGGGTAATTATTTCATCGAGCTGGTCGCTGGTGATATTGCCTGCCGGAAGGCATATTCCCCGGTTAAAGAGATTCTCGGATACCCTTGCCCCCACTACCTGTACCTGACTGTTCTTAAAAAGCGGCTGGCAATGCATCGGTTTCCATAGAAACCTGGTTTCGATGCCCATTTTCCGCAGTTCATCCAGCAATGCTGAAGGATTGCCAGTCTCCGGCAACAGCAGTGTAGAAAACCACCGATTACTATAGCTATCCGCACTATCGGGTTGTAGTGCCGGCTCCGGTATTCGCAGCGCTATCCGGTATCGCTCAAAATCCATTCTGCGCTTCTCAACCCGCTCAGTCAACCCCGGCAGATACGCCAATCCTGCGGCTGCATTCAAGGGACTCATCCGGTAGTTATAACCAACCTCGCGATGCTCATAATAAACCTTATCCTCACGAGCCTGACTGGCCCAGAACAGTACCTTTTCGTAAATACGCGTATCGTTCGTTAAAACAGCTCCACCGCCATAGGTAGTCATCACCTTGTTGTTGTTGAAGGAAAGTACCCCTACTTCGCCAAACGTACCCACGTGCTTCCCCTGGTAACGAGACCCCAGGGCTTCAGCCGCATCTTCTATAATGGGTATAGCATACTTTTCTGAAATCTGCTTCAACTCGGCAAGCTTTGCCGGAAATCCATAATTATGAACCACAACGATGGCCTTGGGTTTCCGCGGTGACGCCAGTATAGCCTGCTCGACAAGTACCGGGTCAATGTTCCAGGTATCTTTTTCGCTATCCACAAGCAAGGGCATTGCCCCCTGATACAATACCGGGTTAACCGATGCAACGTAGGTAAAGGTTGGAGCAATAACCACATCATCGCGCTCTACCCGCAGGGCTTTAAGCGCGAGGTGAATAGCGGCTGTGCCGGTGTTCAGCGCCACCACATACTTCGCTCCGGTAAGCACAGCAAGTTCTTTCTCAAAGTCATGCACCATATCCTGGTGGTGCCGGTCGGAATAGCGGAGCAATACCGCACTCAATTGAGTTACATCCACCGGGGTGTATGACAGGGGAATCCGATACATCTGTTATACTTTTTTATCAGTCTTGTTTGCTTGTATCCGTTGATACCAGAATGCAATCATCAGCAATATCATCAGAATCGGATTAACAATAATGCGATGTACCTGCGAAAGTAAGGGCGAAGATATTTCGCTATCCCCTTCTATCGACAACTTGATCCAGAAATACAGGGGAAGAATAACGAGCAACTCCAGCAGAAAGAAGTAAAACGAAACCTGAAGGTACTTACGCTCACGAAAGAAAACATAAATCATCAGCATGCAGGCCATATCGTTCCCGACAAGTCGAAAGGTCTTGTTGAAAACAAAATATGCATAGGGATGGAGCGTACTATTAGCGGAAATCAACGTCAGAAAATTGACCCGCTGAAAAAGGTATAACCCACCCAGCACTGCCAGGGCAAGCAACAGCAAAAACAGATCAGACAGGCTGATTGTCAACTTGCTTTTTTCCACGCGATGCAACGTCATTAAATTTAAATATCCAGAGGGCCCACAGCGAAAATACGATGATGTATAAAATAGCGGTGAAGAAGTACTTATGAATATAGTAGAAATAATCCTCGAACCGAAGGGCCGTTACATACAACAGCGATATTCTGCCGATGTTGGCCAGGTGAAGAACAATCAACCCCAGCAGCAGAAACCAGGGCATAACTTTAACGCGGCCTCCAAAGGCAACCACAAAGGCAACAAACACAATCATTACATTTATGCCATTGCATCCTTCGTAAACATTCAACACGGTATCGCCAGTGGCATTCAGAAAAACAGTCGGCCCGTAGTGATTAACATCCGCTGTTGTTTGCTCGCCACACGCATTCAAAAACGAACTGGTCTGCTGCGTAACCGCCTGTGTTACCCAATCCGGAGATTGTTTGTACGATTCCACATAAAGTCCATACAGCACATTACCCACCAGGTAAATACCGAGGAACCGGACTATAAAAAAGAATGCAGGTTTAAATTCTTTTAGCATCACCTTTCGTCAAATCATTTCTGAACGGCCGGTACGCCAACAAGGGTATGTCCGGCACCAACGCTTTTTACCACCACGGCACCGGCCCCTACTTTGCATCCCGAACCAAGTTGGATGTTCTGTAATACCTTCGATCCGGTTCCCAGAAACGTTCCTTCGCCAATCGTAACATTGCCCGAAATGTTGCACCCCGGCATAACCGAACAATAATCACCCAATACAACATCATGCCCTACGGTGCAAGCCAGGTTCAGTATCACGAAGTTTCCTAATCGCACATTCGTGGTCAGCATAGTACCATCGGCAATGATCGTTCCCGCACCGAAGGTATTGCGTTTCGCATCACCGGTGTTTGCTCCCGGATGAATCAAGGTGGGGAATTCCAACTGTGAAGGTTTCAACGTGCTCACCAACTGCTTTCGAAGGCTGCCATCCGCCAGGGCTAAAACCACCGCTAATGATTTTGACTGATTAAGCAGGTACTCCACTCCACCAAGTACTTCCAGGTCATCGATTACAGCACCAACTTTTCCATCGTCAACGAAGCCCGTGATATTCCACTTCGCACGGTCAGCATTGATCTGCTCGATCATCAGCCGTACTTCGCGACCAAATCCGCCTGCACCATAAATGACAATATCTTTTATCATTCCTTTCCGGTAAACTCCTCTTCAAGCAAGGAGACATCTTTGCTGAAAGATAGCAGGATTAGAACGGTTCTTATCATAATCCAACAATCAAAAAACAGCGAGCATCGCTCAACATATTCAAGATCATAGCTGAACTTTTCATGCCATGTAATTGAATTCCTTCCATTTACTTGTGCCCACCCGGTGATGCCCGGCCTGACCGTATGACGCTTTCGCTGCTGTTCACTAAAGCGCGGAAGGTACTTAACCGGAAGCGGACGCGGACCGATTAATGACATCTCGCCCCGGATTACATTGAGCAACTGCGGCAGCTCGTCAAGGGAGGTAAAGCGTAGAAATCGGCCCAGCCAAAACTCGCGTTCTATAAAGCCTTCAGGCTTGAGCGTTCTGAACTTGTAAAGATTGAAGGATTGCTCGTTTCTGCCGATGCGCTTCTGAACAAAAAAAACAGGCCACTCAAGCGTAAGAGCGTACAGTAACAGCACCAATAAGAAAAGCCACGAAAGAAGAAGAAGAAGTGCTACAGAGAGAATAAAGTCTAATGGTCGCTTGAGCAATCGTGCGTACACAAAGGTAAATTAAGCTTTCTTAAAGATAGCGAAAAAGGTCTGCACGATAATCCGGAGATCGACCCAAAGCGACTGTTCATGGATGTACCGAAGATTGATAGCCAGCTTCTGCGGCATGATCTCCTGGATATAAAAAGCAATAGGATCTTCCTTTCCTTCCAGCATATCATTTTCATGACGGAAAGCAATCGAGGCAAAATCAGTAATACCCGGACGAACCGACAGCACCTGCTGTTGTTCGGGTGTATACAGATCCACAAACTTTTTCAACTCTGGTCTCGGTCCTACAATACTCATCGTACCCTCAACTACATTAATAAGCTGCGGAAATTCATCCACCTTATACTTCCGCAGGTAATAGCCAACCCGGGTAATGCGTGGGTCGCGAGCACCAACAGTAATGGCGGTATACTTATCCGCATCCAGGCGCATGGTTCTGAATTTGAACAACTTGAAAAGTTTCATGTCCTTTCCTACCCGCTCTTGTAAATAGAACACCGAACCATGAGAATCCAGTTTGATCAGCAACCCGATGATTATAAAAAAGGGAAACAGGATGATAAGTCCGAGCAAGGCCGCAAAAAAGTCTATCAATCGTTTCAGCATTAACTCACCAGGTTTTTAACAATCTCATGGGCGGCATTTCCGCTGCCATACAGCTCTGTTGCAGAATCAAACGTACGCGCTAGAAATTGATCAGCCGCGTACTGAATTTTAAGCGCATCTGCACCCGTTAACACATTAAACCCACCCTTCACCAACTCCACCCATTCGGTTTGATCGCGCATGGTTATGCAAAACTTCTTAAAGAAGTACGCTTCCTTTTGTAGGCCACCACTATCCGTGAACACCATACGTGAGCCTTTGATGAGGTTCAGCATATCAAAATAACCCACCGGGTCAATGATCTGAAAAGCTACCTTCAGGTTACGATCCTGAATAATCTTTCGTGTGCGGGGATGAAGCGGTAACACCACAGAATGTCTTTTATGCAAAGCATTCAACGCGTCTACAATGGCCTCCAGATTTCCAACCACATCAGTATTCTCAGCGCGGTGAATGGTCGCCAGAAAATAATCGCCCGGACTGAGTTTATACTTCTCCAGTGTAGGATAACTTCCGGACCGTTCACTGTAAAACAGGGCCGCATCGTACATCACATCACCGCTTAGCAATACTTCACAATCCATGCTATCAAATCCTTCGCGCTGAAGATTTTCAATGGCCGTGGAGGTAGGACAATACAATTTTGTACTGATTCTGTCGGTGAGAATGCGATTGATTTCCTCCGGCATACGCATATTGAAACTGCGCAGTCCGGCTTCTACGTGGGCAATTGGAATGTGAAGCTTGGCTGCAGCCAGTGCACCCGCCAGCGTTGAATTGGTATCACCATACACCAATACAAAATTTGGTTGCTCATCTTTTAAAACCCCTTCAATTTTCTCCATCATCTGGCCGGTCATAGCACCGTGCGAAAGTCCGCTGATATTCAGAAAGTAATCTGGTTTCGGAATAACCATTTCCTCAAAAAAAATATCCGACATGTTGCTGTCGTAATGCTGGCCGGTGTGTACAATGATCTCCGGGATGTTACTTTCCTTCAACGCCCGCGAAACCGTTGCTGCTTTTATAAACTGGGGCCTCGCCCCGATAACGGTTACTATCTTCATAGTATTTTGTTACTGTGTTCGTTATGATCCTGTATTAAGCTTGCTGAACAACCTTTTGATAAGATTGCTCAACAGCGTTTACGATGTAGTTAATTTTTTCTTCGTCAAGTTCAGGATAGATCGGCAGCGAAATCTCACGCGAGTAATTATCAAACGCCACTGGGAAATCAGCAATTGAAAAACCACGCTCCTTAAAAACAGTTAGCAACGGCAGCGGTTGAAAATGAACATTCACCGATACCCCTAGTTTTGCAATCTCTTCCATGATGGCATCTCGTTGCCCTTCCGTAATGCCTTTTATGCGAAGCGCATACAAATGGCACGATGACGTCTTATCCGCTGTGTCCCTTGGTGGAAGTTCCGCCCAGGCAAACAATGAAAAAAGTTTCGTATAAGCATTAAAAACACGCTGACGCTCGGGTAAAATATGCGATCCGTATTTTCTAAACTGCGCCAGTCCGATGGCCGCACAAATATCCGGCATGTTCATCTTGAAACCGGGGTACACAATATCATAGCGCCATCCACCGGTTGTTGTTTTACTGAGAGCATCTTTCGTTTGTCCGTTCAGGGACCAGAGCTTGAGTTGCTTGTAAACAGATTCGTGATTGAATTCTTCTTTTGGAAGGTTAATGCAGATCGCACCGCCTTCTGCTGTGGTTACATTTTTTACCGCATGAAATGAAAAGACAACGAAATCTCCCCACTGCCCCATGGGTTTCTGGTTGTATGTGGCCCCAATGGAATGGGCTGCATCCGATAAGATCAGTAACCTGCCTAACTTCTTCTGGTTATCGGAAGTTGCGCTGAACATACGCTTAACATCCGCTTCATTCACCAGGTTGTAAATCGCTTCATAGTCGCACGGCCAGCCGGCAATATCTACCGGAATGATGGCTTTCGTTTTGGATGTGATTTTCTTTCGGATCTCATTCACATCAATATTGAAATCGTCCATCACATCCATCATTACGGGTGTTGCGCCAACATGCATCACAACTAAAGCCGTGGCAGCATACGTGTAAGCAGGAATAATGACTTCATCGCCTGGCCTGATGCCATACCAGTGCAGCATCAGCATCAATCCGGAAGTAGCCGAGTTGCAGCATGCCACATGATCGATACCGATTTTCTCTGCCACTAATTTTTCCAATGCCAGCACACGCGGACCGGAGGTGATCCAGCCAGAATCGAGTGTTGCGAGTACCTCGCTACGAACATCGTCATCAATATAAGGGGGAGAAAAAGGGATTTTCATCAATAAAATTTAGGCTAAATTAGAAAAAGTTCGAGGTCTATAGTGAGGCCAATACCTTAAACATAGAAAGGGATTGGCCACGTTGATCACCTTTGCACCAGCCATTTTTTTCATACGACCGGATCGCCTGGTGATTATCGCTCTTAACTGACAATTTCATCTTGCCAAAGCCCGTAGCTCTTGAACGTATCTCAAATTCCTGAAGCAACCGGGTACCAACTCCCTTATTTTGATAATCAGGATTCACACCTATAACAACTAATCCACAAAATGGCTCTACTGTTCCGGGTGCATAATTCTGGGGTGGCGTTTTAATAATCCGCTTCTGCAGGTTTTTAAAAGCAAGACCATACTTGGAAATCATCTCCGGATGAAAGAGCAACCAAGGGCGTTTAAGCAACGATCGTATTCCTTCGGAAAAAGCATATTGAATCATTTCGCTGGCAGAACCTCGGGGTGTAACACCATCATTGATCATGCCACCACAAAAGCCAACAACTATACCGGTGTGACTATCTTCCAGGTGAAATAGAAAATTCCTATCGGTCGATAAAAACCATTGCAGCGTTTGGCCAACATAGTTAATACCAAAAGCTGAAGCCAGGCTGCTAGAAAAAGCCTTCCGGTAACAGACAGCCACCTTCGAAATATCATCAGGCATTGTTGATCTAAGTACTAATTTCATATCGACATTATTATCGAAAAAGCTTGAACAATCCTATCAAAAAACCACTGCCATAGGCAATGTGCAAACAGGGTAACGCCACAAAAATACGCCAGCGAACACGCAATGGCTTTGAATTAAACAATGCGACACCCATCATCAACAACAGGTATGCCAGCAAGGGCAAAACATAAAGTGCCGAATAATAAGCCAAAGCAAAAGCCATTAGATAAAGAACAAAAAGCGAAGGCACCAGATGCCTGAGCTTTATCTCCGATTTGATTTTTTTTAACACCAGCGGCTTATACAAGCCATACTGAAAGTACTGCTTGAACAGTGTAAGAAACTTACCACGCGGGGAATAATATAATTTAATATCAGGGTATTGATAAATCTTGATGCCCAAACTCTTGGCGCGATAGTGGAATTCATCATCCTGATTTCGGACCAGGCGAACATCAAAAAATCCAGTGGTGCTAAAAATCTCCCGCTTCCATGAGCCGAACGTTACCGAATCAGAGTACCCTTCATAATTTTCATCATGCACCTTGCTTCCGCCAATACCAACCGGATGCGAAACTGCAAACGCTATCGCTTCCTGAGTTGGGGTGCTGTACTGCGTACGCGTTGGACCTCCTACAATACCGGCATCCGTTTTTGAAAATGCTTCCAATACCTTCATAAAGTAATCTTCCGCATACCGCGTATGTCCGTCAAGCCGAACAATATACTTCCCCTTGCATTGCGGAATGGCCAGGTTCAATGCATACGGAACAATCTTGTTCGGATTATGAAGCAACCGGATGGTTGGGTACTTCGCGCAATTATCCTCAATTATCGTTACCGTTTTATCCTGCGATCCTCCATCAATTAAAATCAGTTCCTTATCCGATGGTTCAGCCTGGATAAAAAAATCAATGACACCTTGAATATTTCTTTCTTCATTCAATACAGGACAAACAACACTAATCAACATATCTATTCTAAGGGAGTTGTGAAACAATAATCTGGGGCTTTCCGGAGGGCGACACCGGAATTTCTGTTACCGGTTCAAAATGAACCCTAAACTCCTCCTTCAAATGTTCCTGTATTTTTGTACGGATCGTATCCAGTACTGACAGCGTAAAATCCGATGCCGGTATATACTCCACCAATAGGCTACTCAACTCGCGCTGCACAATCCGGAATTGTTTTATTTCAGGTACATGCTCAAAGATAGCCGTAAAGAAATGCACAATCATACTTTTTCCGGAGGGAGTTCGCACGATGTCGGTGTCACGGCCAATGATGCGCTCCAGCAATGGAAAGTTAAGACTGCGGTTAGCAGGATATTTACTTCTGGGTAGTTTAACCGCGAGGTCACCTAAGTAATAGCGGATCAAGGGCATCTCATACGCATCCAGGCTCGTTACCACTACATAACCCATTTCACCATCAGGCACTTCCTCTCCCTGCTCATTCAGAATTTCCACATACACATGAGGTGAAAGGATGTAGTAATACGCCAAATCCTTTTGCCCGGCAATCATAAACCCTTCGGTGGTTCCATAGGTATCGAAAACACGGGTCTTAAACTGGCGCTCGATAAGTTTCCGATAATGCGGAAACATCTTGTCGCCCCAGCTGATGGTAGCGTCAAACTGAATATCATCTATTTCATTTTTAGCAGCTACCTGGGCAAACACATACAAGGAGGAAGCATATCCTCCAAAAAAACTGTTTTTGTCTCTTGTAAGACCTTGCAAGACCTTCAACACGTCTCCTTCCGCTAAACCAAAAGCCGATTGATAATTGGTTCGGAATACAATGTCCTTAAGCTTTTTTACCAAGCCTCTTTTTAACGTCATGCCGGTTTGGAGAATGGGGCGTCCGGGCGCATAACCCGACCATTCCCACAGCAGCGTTTGCACCGCCTGAACATTGGATTGCTCCTTCCGCGACATATAGACCTGGCCTTGAACACCCGATGACCCACTGCTCTTCTCGCAGATCAAATCTTCTTTCGCTTCCGGATGCCACAGCATCGCATCCCCGTTTTCGCGGATTATTGCTTTGGTCATCATCGGAAAATCCTTGATCGAAAGCGAGGCATTCTCTTTCCGGAGTGACCGATAGAAAGGAATATGCTCTACGGCATGCGCTAAAACGCTTGCTAACTTTTTCTGTTGAAGATCCTCCAGTGCAGATTCCGGCAACTGTTGAATTCGCCTCCACGCGCGAAGGGAAGTGATGTATTTCGTTCCGTTAATCGCATCGCCAAGGGGAAGCAGGATATTTTCTATTAAGCTATTGTACCACATCGCAATACCATCATCATTTTAATTTAAACTTATTGATTACATCCCTCCATTGTCCTCCCACAACACTCCAGTCAAATCCTAAAGCTTTCTGTCGTCCGGCCAATGCAAGTGATCTACCCAGTTCCGCATCATCCACAATAGATTTTATTGCGGAAAAAAAATGACGTGCCGAATTCGGAGGAACCAACAACCCATCAACCTTGTCTTTAATCAAGTAAGGTAGCCCGCCTACATGGGTTGATACAACGGGCAATCCAAGCGCCATCGCTTCAATCACACTAACGGGCATATTGTCAAAATTGGTTGTATTAATAAATACATCATAGTCGCTTGCTAATTTAATCCAATCGCTTTTTTGCAATAGCCCCGTGAATTGCACCGAATCATAAACATTCATGGACTTCGCTTTTTCTCTCACAACTTCCAGCGAACCATCCTTATCAGGTCCAACCATACAAAGGGTTGCCAAAGGATAGTGTTCCTTAAGTAATGCCAGCACCTCAATGGCAAGTTCCGGATTGTAAAGTTGATGGAATGATCTTACCCACAGCAAACGAGGTGCAAAGTGATCGCGCTTCTTGAAAGGATAGTTGTCAACCCTTACAAAATTAGGAATGTATAAGACCGGGAAATTTGCCTTGGTAAAATGCTCTTGAAGGTAAAACGAAGGGGATATATTAATGGCCGAGTGCGCAAAAATGAAATCACAAGCGCGAGGAGATTGCGCTAATCGCGCTGGAAAATTTCCTCCGTGCAGAATGGGAATAAACGGAATACCAAACAGTCTGCACAGGCTGGCGGCCCCGTAGGTATACCAAAAGGCTGCTGAACTATAAGCATCTATCAGCACCACAGAAACAACCTTTCTCCGCTTGATAATAGCCCACAGCATATCGACCAATCGTGCCCATTGATTTTTCTTGGAGGAGTACGATTCAACAGGAACAAATTCCCGTAAGCGCGGGCTGAGCGATTCAATGACTGAAGCTGTTTTGCCGTGTTTGGACAGCATATTGCCGATGTACAAAACCATACTTTGGAACACGTTGAATTGACGAAACAATTTTTATAAAGGCAAGACCATACAAAAAACAGGGAGCCGCAATACGCGTGGCGGCATGGGTCATAAAAACAAAACAAAACCCGATGAACGCGATGATAAAAATTTTCTCAATAATCTTTCGGCTCGAAAGAAAGCGCTGTAATGGAGCCAGAATTAAAATCGCAATGGCAATTGCGCCCAACAAACCATGCTCAGCTAAGATTCTTGTAAATTCATTATGAGCCGCAACCTGTACACTATACCCATACTTAACCCGGTAATACTTACCCATACCCGGGCCAATACCCAGCAGTATATTATCCTTAAATATTTGCCAGTCCAGGTAAACAATGATAGTTCTGCCCGAAGTCAGTTTATCAATATCTTCAACTTGCTTCCCGTTCTTAATCCCGGTATAGCGTCCATACAATGCATCGCCAGTTAGTTTATTCGTGTAGTCAAAGGCAATAGCCGCTGCCACGCCAACCACGGCTGCAATCAGAATAATCCGGATCGTATTTTGATTGAATCCACCAAGCTTCCAGGAGAGATAGAGAAAAACAGCGATCAGCAATATGGCCGCGGTAAGCATTCCACCACGCGAAAAGGTAAGAAGTCCCCGAAATAGCAAAATCCCCATAAAAGCAAGCGTAAGGATATAACTTCCAAAAAGCCTGATCTTAATCAGGTAGGCAAATCCAATAATCAAAATACCAAGTCCAAGAATGGACGACATCTGGTTAGGGCCATAAATACTGGTGGCAAAATTGGATTGAAACCCAAATTCGATTTCATTAAAGTCTGGTGTTTTTATGGTCAAATAACCAACAATGGAAATGAGCGGATATAATAAATACAGAAAGGTTTTTCGTAAAGCCTGGCTATCGAGGGGGCGGTTGTAAAAATAGATTGCCGATACCGCCAAGCACAAGGGGCCAGAAAGATTCCCCGAGATAAGTTGTCGCGTTTCTTCAAAATTTCCACCATCCGTTAAAAAAACAGCAGGCATCAGTAGCAATAAAAAAAACACAAACGAATACGGTATTTCTTTTCGCCTAAAGATCAGCGGAACCAACAGGATCAGCGTAATGGCATACTTGATAAATTCATGCGGCAGTCCTGAAGATGACATCCGGCCCAGCAACTCTACTCCCGCCAGGTAAGCAGCAAAAATGTAGGCCGGTGTAGTAGCCGATTTCACTAAACCAAAATACAGTCCGGCAAGAAAAACAAAGAAAACCCAATAGAATACCAGGCTGGGAAAGAATGCTGCTACTATACCCAGCAGCAGGTGGATTAGTAAAATTACATCCGCCTTGTATTTGAAAAGGTTCATATCTTAAAAATCTCACTACAAACGCGCGCGCAATATCCCTCGTATGTAAATAATGACGCTAAGGTAGTTAACTCTTTCACCATAGCATTCCGCTGATCAGGATCGTTCAGCAGTAAATCAATGGCCGAAGCTATCGAATCTTCCCCGGTGTCTGGCAACAGTACTCCGTTTATCCCATCGTTGATATACTGGTTAATGGAAGAAACATTGCTAACCACCGGCAGGCAACCGAACGCAGAAGCTTCTGCAATCACTTTAGGAAACCCTTCATTCGCACTGGGCAACACAATTACATCCGATTCCTGATACAGTTGATTGATGCGCTCGCGTTTTATGTTACCCAAAAAAATGATTGCCACGTTCAATGTTGCTGCAAATTCTTCCAGGTGTGCACGCAACACCCCGTCACCGGCAATGTAGATTTTTTCGATCCGTTCAGCATGCAGAAGCCGTGGGATTGCCCGTAAAAACTCCCAGATGCCTTTTGCGGGTGTCAACGCACCAACAAAACAAAGCACAATACCATCAGTCTTGATTTTTCGGGTTGTCTGCCACGCGACCTTCAATTCGGCTTCTGTGAAGCATGGATTTTCAAGACTAATGATATGCGAAGGTTCACCCGGCCATTGACCATTAACAGAAACGGCATGCCTGCACCTGCGCAAAAGAAATCGTTGCAAGGCATATGCACGTGGAGCCTTTTGCTGTATCCAGTTGCCGGCATACTTGTGCCAGTACGTGCGCCCGCTATCAAACAACGAAAACAAAATGGCAATAAGGGCAGGAACTGAAGGTCCGCGTGTATGGATATTGTGATGCTGACGTATTGCGCGAATGAGGGTAATCCAAAGCACGGGCAGCTTCGGCACGATAGCAAGCTTGTTTGAAAATGACGACCCGCCCGTAATCGGGTCAAGCGGAATAAATTCAATATTGCGCTTAACCGTTGGCCGGGCAAACAATTTGGGCTCCTCACCAAAATTATACCCGATCCATGTTATCGTTTCAAAACAATCCGCCAGCCACTCTACTTCCCGCAAGGTGGGCTCAAAAACAAATACCTTGCCACCCACCTTCCACATTGGCGAATCGGAAATAATTAACAGCGCTCTCCTACTCATTTTTTAGTACGGCTATATACTGAGTGATAATCTTCTCCCACAAAAAGTGTGAAGCATGCTCCGCTGCCTGAGTTCGGTACTGAATAGACTGTTCCAAAATTTTTTGGATAGCGTCTTTAAATCCGGTTGTATCATCTGGGGTAATCAGCAGGCCTGAGTAACCCGAATGAATAGCATCTCGCAATCCACTGTTGGATGAACCTATCGCGGGTACGCCCAGGTAATTTGCCTCCAACACTGCAATCCCAAATCCTTCAAAATCACCTGAGGGATCATGATTACTAAGCATCACAAAAATATCGGCAACTGCCAGGTGTGCTTTAAGCAGGCTGTTACTTAACGGCCCATGAAAGGTAATACGATCGTGTACGCCAAGTTCACGGGCCAGCTTCATTAAATGCGGTTTATCATGCTCAAAACCGACCATGTGGTAATGAATGTCTGGAAAAGACTTCTGAAGCAACGGCAAGGCTTTGATAACATTAATTTGTCCCTTACGATACGTTACACTTCCCACGGTAATCAGGCTTGGATTTCCTTTTTTGACAACCGGCTGAACTGCTCCAGCATGTTGAAATTTATCCTGATCAAATCCATTATTGATAACAATAAGCTTGTCCTTCGGAACACCTCGTATTTTTTCGGCTGTATACGATGACACTGCAATCACTTTATGAAAACCCTTGATGGCAATTGAAACCAGCCACCGATACAGCAACGATGTTGGATTAATATCAATTCCATGGGCCACCAGTACATACGTTGTGTTCGATCGGGGGCGTAAGCGTGAATAAAGACCACAGATCACCAGCATGGCCAGCCCCGAAGCAATGACAACATTCGATGCCGCGTGCGGAAAGGCTTTAATTTTACCAACAATCAACCGGGCCTTGCTTATCGGTTGCCCGTGCGGAATGCGCTGCACCGAAAATGGAAGTGATTTATCAAATTCGGTATCATCAACAGGATCGCGCTGAATACTGACTACACCCACACCATAACCTGCCTTGTGTAAACCCGAAGCCAGGCAATACGCATGGTTACCGATTCCTCCGGGACCCGGAGGAAATTCTGAAGATACTAGTAAAATATTCTTGCTCATGCGGTCGTGGTTTACGCCCGCGGCAATGCTGCTCCCTGAGAAATATCTTTCAGGTTAGATGGATAACTTGAATGCGATGGAATCAATAATAAATGACAGCGGCCACGATGGGCGATTTGTTGCGCATTAGTCAATCGAATACCCTCCTTTAAATACCATGCAGCATAACCCACCTTGCCACACCATGCCAGAATACTTTCAGCATTGGCTTGCATAGACAACATCGTATTCGAATGCATTTCTACAATAAATGATGTCTTACTCAGTCTTGCGGCTTCCATTGCTCCCTTCAGTACACTTTCTTCCGCACCCTCTACATCTATTTTCACTAAATCTGGAACAAGATTATACCGTCTTATCAATTCATCAATAGTTATCGTTTGAACCCAATACCAGGAATCAAGTGACGCAGCTGTCCTGGCATGCTCAGGATATATACTGCCTGCCGCTCCCCTACCAATCGAATAAAACTTCACATCCTTACCTACCTCATCGGCTACAAAAGCACTCAGAAAGCGGCAATTCCCAGAAAGATTATTCATAATTAAATTATCAGCAGCAGAAGCCAACGCTAATGGATTGGGATCTACCAAGATCATCTCTTTAGGTTTGCCATAAACATTTGCTAACAATCCGGTGTATCCAATATTTGCACCAATATCAAATACAATGGAAGACTCCTTTGCCAAACTTACAAACCAGGCATCATCAATATCAGCCTCTGGCCTTATTGTTCCCTCATAAGTTCGAAGTCGCACTCCACCCAGTTCAGCATTCACAATCCTGTACCTGTGTCCAATTAACTTATGTTTCAGTGCGACAATTACCTGTTTTATCATTGCTATTGTTGTTATTGCAGACTAATCTCGTTTATCAATTTATCTTAATTCTCATCTGTCTTTGTACACAATTGCCACCAAATGGGCGGTGCCAGCATTTTGTTTATCCAACCCTCTCGATTCAAGCCGATTGATCCAATTTGCCACGATAGCCTTCAGGGTTTTGATGGGGCGCTTGATGGTGTAACCCGGCAAGCCCATAAGCCTGAATTTTCCTGTCTTGATGGCGTACACTACATCAACGTGATCAAAATATTTTTTTAGCAATGCCTCCAACTCGGCTCGTTTATAATGCCGCTGATGATCCGGATTGTAGTGCGGTGGTTCGTTCTTTATATAGTCACCATTGGGTGTTGTAAAATAAGCCCAGCCTCCAGGCTTTATCACCATGGCAATGTTCTTCACAAAGTCTTCATCGTTGGGCACGTGCTCAATCACCTCTACACACACCACCGCATCAAACGAATTGGGTGGCAGCGTGGTGCGGGTCATGTCTTCTAAAATAACATTGGAAACATTACTTCGGCTCTTTCGTACAGACTCCAAAATTTTAGAGGTCAACCCCAGGTTAAGTTTCTCTTGCGTCTCGCTTTCGCGGGGTATATCCAGAAGTGTTACCGCCATCGGCAATCCTATTGTGTAAGGAGATTTTCTGCCACCGACATCGAGAACGGAAATTTTTCGGTCAGAAGAACCTTTCAACATTTTTTTCAAATCTCTTCGTACGCGCGTCATAAACGCTGGCATAATCGGAAAGGTCACTAATCGCTTAATCTCGTAAGTTGTCATACAGTCCTAACTATCCTTGTAAACTATCTATTTTTGGACCATCCGCTAGCATGGCAGATGATCTTCTCCACGAACGTACCACCTGAATCACTACCAATGGAAACATGAGCATAGAACCCAGAGTGGCCAGCACCAGCAATACCGGCCTGTTTTTGAATTGTAAAGGTAAGATTGAAGTCGGTACCTTAATCAATAAATCCAAAATAGCTCTTTGATTTCCGAAATACCTCCGTACCAAATAAAGTACGCTCGGAATCGGCCGCGGTGCCAGCCAATGGGTGGGCCTGAAACCATCCCAGCTTCCCATTTGCCGTAAGCCACCCGATTCAACTTTTAAATGGATTCGCTTTCCCTTTGGATTTGAAATACCAATACACCCCGACAGGTACGCACGCAATCCAAACTCGCCATCACCCATGCGCTGCTTTTCAAATTGTCGGTCGAATAACCCCACCTTTCGAAACACCGCTTTCTTGATCATCACATTGCCGGTGTCAAATTGATCGGCCCACCGGAAGAACGCATAGTTCGCAGGCACCTTTGCCCCCACCACTGAGAGTGAAACACCGGCCGAAAAATCGGCCTTAAAAAAATCAAGACACTTCAGATGCTCCGATACCCAATCGGACTCAACGCGCGAATCATCATCATACAACAAAATAATATCGCTCGTGGCCATTTCAATCGCACTGTTCCTTGCTTTCCATAGTGCCTTCTCTACCTGGTTAACTACGCGGAGATCAAGTTTCCAGCCTTCATAAAATTCCTTCCGGAAGGGCTCACTTTGATCAACCACAATTACCTCCATGTTTTGATGATCCTGCGCCTCAAGATCGTGCAGCACATCCTTTAGATACGGGTACCGGTTTAACGTGGGGATAACCACACTTACTTTTGGATTGCGTGCTTTCAATGCCGAAGTGAACAGTTCGTAGCCCTCCCAGCGGTTAATGGATTGATACAGGTTGGTGCGCTTCACCATCAGGGAAGTAAGGAAAGCAGATACTTCGCGAAAGGGATTGTTCATGGTGATTAAACGGAGGAGTAAAATATAAAAACTCCAAACGGGATTATAGTATTTCTTTACGAAGCGATATTCATCCGATAGTGGTAACGAACCTGAGAATTTGAGTCGCTGTTCCGGCTGAAAAGAAATAATTCCCTTATGCCAGGCTTGGTAGGCCGCATCGCGCAGCGATGCTTCTAAAGATGTGTAACGGTCATCAAAATGAATAAGGGCTTGATCTGCAGTATTCAGCTTGTTGTAATTAATCCAGAAAGGAGTACCATTGCCGGGCTCCAGGTTGAAATACCATATTGGTTGCACATACTTCAGAAAGGAAAAAATTGTATTTCGCTTAGCGCTCATAAGCCATAACCAAGTATGTGTGGTGTGTAAATTTGCTGTGTAATTAAGTTAATATGAAAGACCAAAAATTTCAATTTTTTTCCCCCTCAATATCCTTTTTTGTAATGTCTCCATATTCCTAACATAAAGTGTATTGAATTGATCTCTTCTGTAGGACTCCAATAATTGAATCTTTCTATCAAACGGAAAATACTGGGCTGGCCTAAAACCATTCTTCAAAAGGTTTTGATGAACCGCCTCATTTGAGCTGTTGAACGAACTTCCAAAGCTATTAAGCTCTACTATGATCGCTTCTAAATTAGGTGACTGCAATGTAGATACCGCACCCGCCAATACTTCTGCTTCAAATCCCTCCACATCAATTTTTATAAGGTTAGCTTTCAATCCCTCCAGTACTTGATCAAGAGTATTCACAGCTACGCTCTCTGAGTTAGCAGTTCGCTCAGAAACAACATGATTCATTACTCCTTTGTTAGTAGAAAAATGAAGAACACCCGGTGAGGATGACAAGCCCACCTTAAGAACGGTAACTGATTGCTGCAAGGCATTTAACTCAATATTCTTTTTCAATTTTTCAAACGTAAACGAAACTGGCTCAATCGAAATTGATTTGGCACCCGCATACCCTGATGCCAACAGTGTATACTCACCCACATTAGCGCCAATGTCTACGAATAAATCATCTGGCCGAAGAAAATGCAAAACAAAACTCATCTCTTCGTATTCGAAAAGCCCTGTGTAAATATTCGCCACGATTCCAGCGTCTCCTCTACGCGCCCAGAATTTCACCGGGTTAATAAAGTTATAGACTCGATTCTTAGTCGGAAGCAAATTAAACAAGGCATACTTCCCCATCGCGCGCAACAAATTTTTTGAAGCAATCGGATGCTGCCTGAATTGACTGTACCTGTGTTTGAGTTTATCAAATAACCTCATTTAACCTGCTTGTTAACGTTGAAAAAAAACCACTCATACTTAACCGCTCCTCCCACAGTTGTCGTGCCGCGAACTGGCGTTCACGAAAATCTTCATCACTAATCGACTTATGAAAATTGCTGACGATAGTTCCTAACTGCTTCATGTCTTTGGCATCTACCCAAACCGCTGCTTTCTTCCAATCAATGTGTTGGTCATCGGGATAAATACCATCAGCATCAACAAGGATCGGAATACGCCCCATCGCCAGTGTTTCATAGAGTCGCTTGGAGAAATTACCATTGCCGCGCATACACACAATGTAATCCGAGTCTACCATGTTTTGATAGTATTCAAGGGTGGTTCGCGCCTTATCTTCCGCTGACTTCGCCCCCGCGCGATACTCCTTACGGATAATGAAATTGGTTTTTATTCCTTCTGCTCGCGTCAAAACGTTAAGTGCATTGTGTCGTAGTAAAGTTGCCGGATAAAGCTTCTGCGGCTGTAGGACAGAGAGATTCAGAGCGTATTGAAGGTTTCTGGAAAAGGTTCGAAGCACATCGTACACATTCTTGTACCAGGGCGCGTAGGCCTGGCCGCAAAAACCAACAACCGGTATCACACCCTTTTGCCGGATTAACGGGCGATTTACTTTATAGTGTTTCGGTAATGGATCGTCAAAAAAAACAGGCAATGCATATTGTTTCGCTAACCGCTTGCTTTGATACCCACACGAACAGTACAGTAGAACATTATTATCGAAAGGCGCAACGCCAAAATCACCACTGCTCCAGGTCAAGACTTCAAGCCCGGCCTGTCGTGCCTTCAGAATAAATTCTGCCGCATCCTGTTGCTTGCCTGCTTGTGCATAGTAATTCCAACTCATGGGTAAAACAGCCACTCTTGCCTCTTCCGCAGAATCGGTAATGCTCACACTACGTACCCAATCGCCAAAAGCTTTGGCTTGGTCCTCGGTGGAAAATTCGGCTTGATCCTTCCAGAACAGACGAAGGAGTGGTATCAGTTCTTTGCGCTGCCTGGACTGATAATGACCTTTATCGGAATACAACTTTATATCAGCCTTCAAGTTCAGAATCGTTAAAATTTAATCGCTCGCAAGTAAAGCACTCTTTCCATTAAGTCCTAAAAATAAGAATCCAGGTGAGGCAACCCAAGTAGACTATAAGCATGCTTCGGCAGGATGATTTCAAGCACTTTGAATCTCCGTTTAACAATGGTCGCTAACCATTTAGAGATTCGTAGAGCACAAGTAATTTATCCACAACAGTACTCACATTATGATGTTCTGCCGCAAAATTCAAGGATTGCGCTGAAACATTTTTCAACCACTGTGGCTTCCCCGCCAGTTCCCGCAATTTGTTTTCCAGGTTATTTTGTGTAACCCGTATGATCGGCAGATCCGGGCGAATATTGTCAAACCGCTGGTCGATGTAACATAACACCGGTTTGCCCATCGCCATAAGTTCTACACCAACTTTTCCATACCAGCCTGATAACAATTGATCAATGCCAATATCGCAGGTTGAAAATTGCCTTAGCACATCCTCCGGTGACTGATTCTCAATCAGGTTTAGCGCAATAGCATACCCCTCCGTTTTCAAATTCTCTACCGTCCTTATAATCGTATCGGTTCCTTTTGCATTTCGCCTGGTGGGTGCATGTGCAATGCGCAACACAGACGAATCAGCATTCGCAGTGATCGGAATCTCACGCAATGCCTGGGTGTCAACCACTTGTTGGTACAATTCGGCCTCCGGAACAATTTCCAAAAGGTCAGGCGTAGAAACCAGCAAACGGTGTGCATACGTTCTCCATCGTGCCAGCTTTTGCAACTGGTCTGGCCTGGATTTCGGTATAGTTTCCGTTGGTGTTCCATTGGCCAGGTTATTCAGGTAGTCGTAGTAGTGAACATTGACAAGGTCTGTTCCGCGAAAGTGTACTACAATTTTTTTATTGAGCTTTCGCAACAGCGGTAAATCAAGGCTGTGAAATTTCCAAAAATCTAATAAGCTAACACCCCAAAAAAAATGAAACACATCATAGTGATGGATGGCTCGCAGCGAAAACAGGAAACGTTTTAAGGGTACCTTATTCGTAGGAATTTGATAGTCGTTGGTAAATGCGCGAAAGTCGGTATTGAAAGCTGCAGCCTGCGCATCATAGCCCTTTGCGCGCATGGTTTCTGCCATCAATTGCATTTGTCCGCCTATCTCGTGGCCGGCAATAAGAATACGGGGCTTATTTTTTCGCAATGTCCTGATACGTTTTAATCATACGGGCCACCCATTCGTTATCATCAAATTTATCAACGGCCAAAGCCCGTGCCTGAGTACCCATTTTTTTTCGCTGTTCCCCATGGTCCACCAGGAAAGCTAGCTTATCGGCAACTCCATGTATATCACCAAAGGGCAAAATAAATCCATTATATCCCTCCGTCAGTACCTCCTCCATGCCCTCACAGGCAAATGCTACAACGGGAAGCCCACTGGCAACAGCCTCTACCACACTGTTGGCAAGTCCTTCGGCAATACTGGTGGATAAATAAACATCAGCCTCCTGTAGAAAGAATGGGAGATCTGCCGCTTTAACCGATCCGGCAAAGGTGATGTGTTCAGTCAGGCCCAGCGTGCTAGCCGTGTACTGTAGCCCCTCACGGTCTGGACCATCGCCTACTAAAACTAATTGAACATTATCGCTACGTAACAAAAGCGCTTTGAGAATCAGCAGTTGATAGTACACACCTTTTCGCCAAAGTAAGCTGCCAACGGATACGATCGTAATTCGTCCTGATGCATTAGCTCCTGATCCGGGCACGAATTGTTTCAGGTCTATACCATTATAATTAACAACGAGTTTATGTAACGGTGCGCCCAATCGTCTGCACGCAAGCGCCATGTCTTCCGAAACACAATGAATATAATCGACTTGCTCAATAGCTTTCTTTATCAATGCATCATATCCGGGTCGCGTGATCGGATATACGGTTAACTGACTGCCACGGACGCTTCCTACAACTGGACAACGAAAATACCTTCGAAGCCAATCAAATTCCGGCACAGAAGCCAGCCACTGAATATGTACAACATCTGGTGGTGGCAGTTGACTGAGTGAAAAAAACTTTACGGCCCATGTTAATCGTCTGCCCCATGTTAGCTCAGGCCGACACGCCATCAGCCGAAGTAACCGATGTGGTAACATGCAGGCTCGCACAATCGCATTGAAGCGCTGCATAAACGTTAATGTTCCACCGATGCGAATAACAGCTGCTCCGGGAAAATCATCCATGCGCTGACCTGCTTCGGCTACTATCGTAAGCCTTACCCCAGCAGCAATAAGTTTCTGCAACCTCCTGCGGATGAACGAGGGAACAGGATTGCCTGCTCCGATAATTAACAGATTCAACGGACTGGATTCCATTTTATTTACTGTGACACACCAAAATGATGGTACTACTCCACCATCGGCCAGGATACTTCTTTATTACAGACTGAAACCGTAAGGATAAAAATCGCACCCCGTGATAAATCACCTTTTGAAAAAAATTTAACTGTGCATGCACTTTAAAGGGAAAGCCGCCAATATAGTCCAGGTAATCAATCGTAAGATTGTTACGCAAAGCAAAATCCTTGAACACCGAAAGCTTCATGCTCTTCAGGTTGTGGGCTTGTTGATTTTTCCGATCCACTAAATTTCCATACAGCGACCGGAGAAACCGTTTGTTCGGAATCATCACCAGCATAGCTCCGCCTTTCTTCAGGTAGGCTGCATGCTTATCCAATACCTCATCGTAGTTGGTAAAGTGCTCAATAAATCCGTTCGAGATCACCAGGTCGAATTGCTGTGTGGGGGTATGTTGTAAAAAATCGGCACAGATATATTGAAAATCCGTAACGCCAAGCGCGTGCATCGACCTTTTGAATTTATCTTCATCCGGGTTAAAATCAAGACCGGTGGCCTGAAGGTTATAGCGCGAAGCGAGGTAAGCCATATACCGGCCTGGAAAAGCGCCCACTTCTAAAATTGACTTTGCCGGCGCTGACGAACTGCGTATAAGCATTTCCCAGAACGAATCGTAGTGACCGCATACCTTGATAATAGACTCCCGATCTTCGGCTGAAGCTTCGTAATAATCCTGCCAGTATTTCTTTGATGTCAGTTCCATTCGATAACCTTCAAAATTTACGTCTTATTTCTATTTCTCCATTTAACCAACTTGGCTGGCACTCCAGCATAAACACCAAATGGTTCCAGACTCTTGTTCACAACAGCTCCCGAGGCAACGACACATCCCTTGCCGACCGTAACGCCATCAAGTATTTTTACATTGCTTCCAATCCAAACATCACTTTCTATATGAATTCCTTGGCTTGTTATACCTTGCTTAGATATTGGTAGTTCAATCGATTCAAAATTATGATTAGAGCTGACAATAACACAGCTAGCTGCTATCATAACATTATCACCAATTGTAACCCCACCATGCCCATATATTACAGTGTATGGATTAATCGAACAATAGTCACCTATCTTTATAAAGCCATCATACGTTAACAACAGGGCATGGTCCTTAATTATGACATTATTACCCAATGTTAGACACCCAACATTTGTTTGCTTCAAATAGTTAGCATTACTAGGATTACTGGATGTGTCAATCTTAGCATGTCGGAGTATCCGACATTTTCTTCCGATTATAATATTCTTTCCTTTTAACTCAGCTCGAATTGAAATGAATGTTCCCCTTCCTGCACCCATAATTACAGTAGCATAGAAATCAGAAAAAAACTTAACTACTCGATATCTAATCATGAATAAACAGAAGTCGTTTTGTTAAATGAATAAGTCGGACATACCCCGTGGTATTCAGTATGAAACTCAGCATATCAACCAATTTCGGTTTATACAGAATTCGAAGCAATAGAATATTAGAATATAGTAGTATAGGAATTATCAAAATCCTAATCCAATCCTGATATGGTGTTCTTAAATCGAAAAGCACAAATGAGAAAAATACAAATGTTAGTACTGACGTATAACCAATATGTTTCACTTCAAATATTAATTTACTCCACTCTTCATCAATCAACTTTAATGCATAACCAACCAAAAAAAACGATCCTAAAAAACGGCACATTGTTGTCGTGACAGCTACACCATTTACTCCATACAGGCTACCAATATAAACTGATAGTAAAAAAATTGGAGTAAAATAAACCGCAAACTTAAAATTAATATCGGGTCTTCCCTTCGCGTTAAAAAGTGAACTCGTGGGGCTATTAATTGATCGGCTTAAAGCAAAAATGCAAAGTATTTGAAATGGCAGTACAGCACCACTCCACTTATCGCCATAGATGATCCCCACAATCCCCTCGGATGAAAGAATTAATGCAGTTATTAACGGGAACGTTATAAAACTAAGTAGACCGATCATTCTACGATAAATAATCCTAATTTGTGCAGCATCATTTTTAACTTTGCTGAGAACCGGTAAAACAATATCATTTGCCAGAAAAACAACATTTGTTGTTACCAAATTGGCTAACTGAAATGCTAAAGCATAAATTCCTAATCCCTCCAAGCCGACAAACTTACCAACTATTAAATTATCACCTTCATTAACAAGTCTGGTTAACACTCTGCCACCAACAATATGCTTCGTATAGCCAAAAATATCTTTGAAGTACGCAAGTCCGATAGTGCCAAAAGGCTTCCAGCGTGCTTTAAAAAAAAAGGCGATCATTAAAAACGGAGAGGTTAACGCTTGCGGCACCACCAGGCTGTACATACCCAGGCCGACCCAGGCCGCTACGAGTTTGCCAACCGAAATAACTGTCATGGAAATACCGCTGTAAAAAACAATGGACTTGTAGTCGAGTTCCTTTCGCAGAATAGCTTTCGGAACAGTTGAACCCATCTCGAAAAAAAAAGGAATGGCCAGCAGCAACATCAGGGTGTAGATGCGCTCATCGTGATAAAAATCTGCCCACCAAGGGCCCACAGCTACAATGATCGCCACTACGGCAAGTGTAAGAAACAGGTTTAGCCAAAAGGCTGCGTTAATCCGTTGCGGCCGGTCTTCGCCATCATAGTACACAATGTAATCAGCAATGCCGGAGGTAGCCACGGTGTTGATAATTCCCAGAAAAACAGAACTGATGGCCAGCAAACCAAAATCTTCGCGCGAGAGAATCCGTGCAAGAAATGCCATCACCACCAGGTTAATTACATTGCCCCAGATTTTTCGGAGAAAAAGAAGGAAGGCACTGTTAAAAACCTTTTTACCAAGCGTCATGCTTTCTATTCAGAGTAGTATCCGGTACCGTCTTTTTTATCTCTGCCGTAGCCATAGCCATACGAATAGCCATAGTTGTAGGCATAGCCCTGGCCGTATCCATACCCCAGACCAGATTTATAAATATCGTTCAGCAGAATACTGATGTTCTTGAGTTTACCAGACCGGTAGTACTCATCAATACTTTTCACAAACTCCTTAGGCGAATAATTCTGTCGCATCACAAACACCGTGTGGTCGGCAAACTTAGACATCACAAACGCATCGGTAACCAGCGCCAGCGGGGGCGTGTCTATCAGTATAAAATCAAATTGCTGAAGCGCCTTCGTAATGAAGGTCTCAAATTTATCGGTAAGCAACAATTCAGAAGGATTGGGCGGTGTTGGTCCGCCACTGATCAGGTACAGGTTGTCGATACCAGTCTTCTGGATCACATCCTCAAACTCCGAAAGCCCCGAAAGGTAGGTGCTTAATCCATATTCGTTGGTGCAGTTAAAGTCGGCAAATATTTTGGGCCTGCGCATATCCGCCCCCACGATTAATGTCTTCTTTCCAGACAAGGCAAACACCGTGGAGAGGTTAATGGTGGTAAACGTTTTTCCTTCTCCGCTTATGGAACTGGTAACCATAAACACCTGCTTCGCCTTGTTACTGGTAAAGTAGTTGAGGTTCGAACGCATAGCCCGGAAGGATTCGGCCACACCCGATTTAGGTTTTTCGCTTACCGTTAAATTGTTACCCGAATTATTATGCCCCACGCCCCCGATAAAGGGAATGGTAGTCATCTTCTCAATGTCTTCCTTCGACTGAACTTTGTTGTTAAGAATTTCAAACAGCACAAAAAATGCAAACGGTACCAGCACACCTAAAGCGCCCGCCAGGATATAGTTTTGCATAGGCTTGGGCGAAATAGCCGGCCCCTGCATGGCCGGATTAACCGGTATAATGTCGGACGTATTGGCGGCCCTGGATATACCAGCTTCCGATAACTTTTGCATCAGGAATACATACAGATTTTCCAGCAACGCATAATTGCGTTGCACGGAGATAAGCTGACGCTCGGAAGCTGGTAACGAAGACAACTGGCGGTCAATTTCACCGAGTTGTTTTTTCAGGAAATCCATTTTTATTTTATCGGTAGACTTTAAGGTTCGCACCGATTCCAGCACATCACCTTTTATCTCCTGGATGCGCTGAAGTTTGCCTTGTACCAGCGGGTTCTTTCCGCGCTCCGGATCTATGTATAACTTAATTTCAAGTTGAAGATCCACCATTTTGGTGAGCAGCGAAGAAAGTACAGGGTCGGCCAGACCAACAGACGAAGGCAGAATGATCTGATCCAGACTACCTTCATTTTTCCGAAGGTAATCGTCAAGGTACTGATAATAGTTTTGCCTGATCAGCAACTCCGCCTTTTGTACTTCGAAGGCCTCTGCTTTGGTGAAGAGCCGCTGGGCCTCAACACTCATATCCTTAATGCGGCTGCTGTTTCCAAATCGCTCCAGTTGAAATTCAACGATGCGCAGAGAATCCTTTATTTCGGTCAACTGCTTACGGATAAAGTCAATGGTACGGCTGGCCATTTCATTTTTCTTTTCCAGGTCAAGGTTTCGATAGGCATTAATAAGTCCTTCCAGAAAATCGATCTCCTTTTCCGTATTCGTTCCCGTTAAACTCAGATCAATGATGCCGGCCCCCTCTTCAGCCCATTCAACACTCAACCGGTTGATGTACGATCCGGCAACCGCTGTTGGATTTTTAATAACCAGCAAAAATGGAATACCAATGTATGACTTCAATTTTCTTCCTGGCAAACTTCGTATGCACAAGGTATAGTCTTCAAATTGAATGGAATCATTTAACGCAAAGACCGGATCGCTGGTGGTGGATTCACCTCCTGAAAAATTTTTCAGTGAATAATGCTGCTCATCTTTGAGTATAAAAATAAACTGGCCAGGTTTAACCTCCTCAGGATTACACCACGATGCTTCTACCGGCACATATTCATACGCTTCGGTTGTCATAAAGTACCCTTCGCGATAAAAAGAAACATGAAAGTTCAGGTCTTTTACTACCTTCTCAATCAGCGGGTACGAACGAATAATGTAGGGCTCGTTCAGGTAATTTCGGTATGGATCAATCAACGCATTCTTGTATAGCAGTTCTGCACCGCCTGTCTCCTGCATCTCACGTATCATGATGGATGCCGAAACCGGATATACCCGCTGACTATACCGTGTTTTATAAAAGGAAACAGCCAAGGCGATGGCTAGCGAAAGCACAACAACATACCAGAAACGCAAGGCACGAGCCAACACACGCTTGAAATCAAGGGTGAACCCGGCTTGCGCCTGGGGCATTTCCTGATCAAATAAAGAAGTTGAATTCACGATTTATCGGGACAAACTGATGATTAATAAAACCAAAGTTGCAGACGACACAAAGAACGCTAAGTTCTGCCCAAAGTATTTGCGATACGGCCGCTGCTTCAAGGCCGATACTACAATAACATCGTTCTGATGAATATAGAAATACGGAGAATCAATAAAGTTCTCATCCAGCAGGTTTAGGTATTGAACGGTGGTTTCGCCATTGATCTGCCGTATCAACTTTACATTCGACCGGTTCGCCAGGTCAGTCAATCCACCGGCCCACCCGATGGCTTCCAGTAATGAAACCCGGTTATTCGTTAACAGGGTCGTTCCTTCCTTGGTAACTTCGCCTAATAAAGTGAAGCGGAAATTTAACAATCGCACTTTCACCACGGGCGATTCCAGGTATTGCGTGGCTATTTTTTGTAAGCTATCCTGCACCTCAAATACCGTTAAGCCTGAAACTTTTACTTTACCGATAAAGGGAAATGGTATTTCTCCTGCCAAATCCACTAATTCACCAATCATCAGCGCATTGCCTCCCGTAAAATTCACGTTGTTATTTGCCTGTGCAGCCTGGTCAGAATTAAAAAAGTCAATGTCCTTTGGCGAAAGACTTTCAAATCGTACAGAAACGATATCATCAGGCTGAATACGATACTCGTACATCCCCGTGGCATACGTGCGCACCACCGTGTCTTTCTTAAGATCCTTTTTGTTCAGGTCATCCTTCTGCAGGTAAACATATTGCTTATTGGTAACACAGGAACTCAACAGCATGGAGCAGCCTGCAAAAAATACTAGAATCCTTCTCATTTAGCTCTAAAAGGGGTCTGTTCAGGCCGTAAATATAAGATAACCTTTCTAGTTACCAGTTACCGGTTGTCAGTTTCCGGTGACTGGCAACTGGAAACCGAAAAACCTACCCATACCCGGCCAACCCTTTTCAAGTTCCGTTTTAACGTTGTCGTATCAAACTTGCCGGTGTCAAACCCGTAACCCGAAACACTAAACCCAAACCCCGAAACTCAAAAACCACGCACCGTTAAAAAATGAGGATTCAGCAGCTCTTCCTTATTATAAACCAACTCCTTGTCCTTGCCCGATTGCAGTACTTTCAGACCAACGCCATTCACCACCGCATGGGCTGCTGCGGTATCCCACTCCATCGTGGGGGCAAATCGTGGATACACATCGGCCTTACCTTCAGCCAATAACATAAACTTCAGGCTGCTGCCGGACGATACCAGCGTGGGGTCATTAAGCCGATCAATAAACGCTTGTGTTTCCGCATTCATGTGCGAGCGACTGGCTACTACCCGCAACCCGGATTGGCTTAACGAGATAGCCGGTCTGGCCGGCAATCTTATTTCAACACCTGCGCGCTTAACGAACGCACCTGTTTCAATCGTGCCATAGAAAACATCGCCACTTACCGGAACGGCAACAACACCCAATATGGGTTTGTTGTAATGAATCAGTGCGATGTTAACCGTAAACTCACCATTGCGTTTTAGAAATTCTTTTGTGCCATCCAACGGATCGACCATCCAGAAATACTCCCAGTGCTTGCGCGTTTCAAACGGAATACTTTTTCCTTCTTCGCTTACGATGGGAAGATCGGAAGATTGTAAACTTGAAGTGATAACCTCGTGCGCTCGTTTATCTGCAAGCGTGAGGGGTGAATTATCGCCCTTTAGTTCAGCCTGAAAATCGTGGGAGTGATAGACATTCAGGATAGCCTTGCTGGCCTGCTCGGCAGCTTCAATGGCAAGATCAAGAAGGGAATTCAATTTCATTTCCTTATTCAAGTTCCGGGTTCAGGGTTTCGGGTTTTTCGCCAAGTTAAACATAGAACATGAACCTTGAACATTGAACATTGAACCCTAAACAATCATCCCCGCTGCGACAGTTTCATTGGTACCCTCGTCAACCAAAATAACACTACCGGTAATTCTGTTCTTGCGATAGCTGTCGAAGAAGAGTGGTTGTGCTGTTCTGATTTTTACGCGGGCGATTTCATTCATTAGTAATTGCTCGGCATTCTCGATACGGTGCAGCGAATTGATATCGAGTTTGTATTGAATTTCTTTCAATACACCGCGCACTTCACGGGTGGTATGTCGTAAAAAGAATTTGGTATTCAGATTAACCGTGCGTTGATTCATCCAGCAGATCATCAGGTCAACATCCTGCTCGGATTGTGGATGATTGTTCGGCTTGGCAATAATATCTCCGCGACTGATGTCGATCTCATCTTCCAGTGTCATTGTAACCGACATGGGTGCAAAGGCTTCTTCAACTTCTGCTGATCCCAGGGTGATACTTTTGATTTTCGAAGTAAACCCTGATGGAAGCACAACAACTTCCTCTCCCGGTCTGAAGATACCCCCGGCAACACGCCCTGCATACCCTCTGAAATCATGATACTCTTTGGATTGAGGACGCACCACATACTGCACCGGAAAACGACTGTCGATATGATTGTAGTCGCTCTCGATGTGGGCAGTTTCCAGCAAGTGTAACAAGGTAGCGCCCTGATACCACGTCATGTTCTCAGAGCGGTTTACTACGTTATCGCCAGCAAGCGCACTGATAGGCACAAACTGAATATCCGAAACTTCAAGCTTGGAAGAAAATGCTCTGTACTCCTCTACTATTTTTTCGTACACGGCCTCATCATAATCAACAAGGTCCATCTTGTTAACACAAACAATGATGTGCGGAATCTTCAGCAGTGAAGCAATAAATGAATGGCGGAAGGTTTGCTCCACAAGACCTTTGCGGGCATCGATAAGAATTAGCGCCAGGTTGGCTGTCGATGCGCCCGTAACCATGTTACGTGTATACTGAATATGGCCCGGAGTATCGGCAATAATAAACTTACGCTTGGGTGTAGCAAAGTAGCGGTAGGCCACATCGATGGTTATACCCTGCTCCCTTTCGGATTTCAATCCATCGGTAAGCAGCGACAGATCAACATAATCGAAACCTTTCTTGGCGCTGGAAGCTTCTACCGCTTCTAACTGATCTTCAAAAATAGATTTACTATCATACAGCAATCGCCCGATGAGTGTGCTCTTGCCATCATCAACACTGCCTGCTGTAGTAAATCGTAGTAGTTGGTTATTTGTGGTGCTCATAACTTTTCAAGTTACCGGTTACCCGTTACAGGATACCAGTTTGTCTTACTTTAAATTCTCCTCCACCCATTGGGTAAATTTATTTATCCGCTTGCTCAACGAATCATACTCACGTTTAAGGTAATTATACTTTTCTTCGTTCGTCCAGGATTTAGTCTCCAGTAAAAAATCCAGATGAACCATCGTTTCATCACATTCAGCTTGAGCATAAATCAGATGTTTAATGTAGTCTGCTTTATACCTCCGCCTTCCGAATCCTTCAACAATCATACAAGTCACCGATTTGGAAGATCGTCTCACCTGACTACCTTCTTCATAAAGCTCAAACGGAGGAAGCGAAAGAGTTACTTGATGAACTTCTATCGCCAAACGCTTTGAATCCTTATATATCTCCAAATCCCGATAACTTTTCATACAACGTATTTAAAAATTACTTCAACCCAGGAACCGGTAACTGGAAACCGGCAACCAGAAATTTAAAAATATCCCGATTTCTTTCTGTCCTCCATAGCTGTTTCAGAGCGTTTGTCGTCCGCCCGGGTGCCGCGCTCGGTCTTGCGCGAAGCTGCTACTTCTTCAATTATTTTTTCCAATGTATCAGCCGTTGATTCTACGGCTCCGGTGATCGGCATATCACCGCAGGTTCGGAAACGTACTACCTTCTTTGTGGGAATTTCTCCCGGCTTCAATTTCAACCACGGTGATGTTGAAAGAATGGCGCCATCGCGGGTGATCACTTCACGCTCGTGCGAGAAATATAACTTGGGTATCGGAATGTTCTCGGTGTAAATGTATTGCCACACATCCATCTCTGTCCAGTTAGAAATTGGAAACACGCGGAAGTGCTCGCCAATGTGCTTGCGTCCGTTGAACAAATTCCAGAGCTCGGGCCGTTGATTTTTCGGATCCCACTGACCAAACTCATCGCGGTGCGAAAAGAATCGCTCTTTGGCACGTGCCTTTTCTTCATCACGTCTTGCTCCGCCCATGGCGGCATCAAACTTATACTGCTCAATGGTATCCAGCAGCGTTACCGTTTGCAGCGCATTACGACTGGCATTGTAACCGGTTTCTTCTTTCGCGCGACCTTTGTCAATACTTTCCTGCACGGAACCAACGATCAGTTTCACGCCCAACTCGTCTACGAGCCAGTCGCGATACTCCATCGTCTCCGGAAAATTATGACCGGTGTCGATGTGTACCAGCGGAAACGGAATGCGTGCCGGATAAAATGCCTTGCGCGACAGGTACGCCAGCACAATGGAATCCTTTCCGCCCGAAAATAACAATGCAGGTTTTTCGAATTGCGCCACAACTTCACGAATCACAAAGATTGCCTCGGCTTCGAGTTCTTTCAGGTGGCTTAAATAATACTGATGGCTCATCTACTTTTTGGTTTCCGGGTTTGTCAGCGACCAGCTACCGATCACCGGCAACGTGCAACTTTCATCCGACAAAGTTAACAATCTTATAGTCTTCACTTCTTTATTCTGGGCAACACAACCTTCATCAACGTTTCCATCGATTGCTCAATGGTGAATTGATGTGTCAGGATATGAACATCTGCATCATCGGGTGCTTCATACGGTGAATCAATTCCGGTAAAATTCTTCACCTCACCGGCCCGCGCCTTTTTATACAGTCCTTTTACATCGCGTTGTTCACACACTTCGATGGGGGCATCTACAAACACTTCAATATAATTTTCTGATCCCACGATATTCTTTACTTGCTCACGATCGGCCTTAAAAGGGGAAATGAATGCTGACAGAACAACCACACCGGCATCAAGCAACAGTTTTGACACCTCGCCTATTCTGCGAATGTTTTCAACCCGGCCTTCTTCGGTAAACGTCAGGTCTTTGTTTAGCCCTGAACGGATGTTATCGCCATCAAGCAAATAGGTTTTGAATCCCAGCGCATGTAACTGCGCCTCCAGTTGTACCGCCAGTGTGGATTTACCAGAACCTGAAAGCCCGGTAAACCAGATCAGGGTAGCACGTTGGTTCATCAACTGCTCACGCTGCTGCTGACTGACTTTAGTCTTTATGGGATAAAGGTGATTCAACGCACGGTCAATTTAATTCTGAAGTCCACTAAACCTGTAGAGCATTCCGGGCAAAGGTAGTATTTATGCAGGAGCTTGCAAGGCGAACCGTTTTAACTACGGAATTTTTTTACTGATTACAAACAGTCGTTATGAGATTGTTATCGTTGCCGGTTGCATCTTGCCGCTGCTCACAAGATTTTTCTGGTGTGAATGTATCCGAATGTTATCCAATCAACCCGTAACCAGTAACTAGCAACCAGACCTATTTCCCAAGATCCCAGTACTTCTTAATCATGGTCAAAAAGTTTTCCATCTCATGAAGTGGAATCATGTTGGGGCCATCACTCAGGGCCTTATCCGGATTGGGGTGTGTTTCAATAAAAAAACCGTCAACACCAACGGCAGCAGCAGCACGTGCCAGGAAGGGTGCAAACTCACGCTGCCCACCTGACGACCCGCCTTTACCTCCGGGTTGCTGTACCGAATGCGTAACATCAAAAATCACCGGGGTGTACTGTCGCATAACCGGCAATGAGCGCATGTCTACTACAAGGGTGTGGTATCCAAAACTTGCCCCGCGCTCCGTAAGAAATACATTGTTGTTACCCTCTCCTCTCACTTTATCAACGGCATACTTCATATCCTCGGGTGCCATAAACTGACCCTTCTTAATCTTCACAGCTTTACCGGTACGCGCAGCAGCCTTTAATAAATCTGTCTGGCGGCAAAGAAATGCCGGTATCTGTAGTACATCCACTACCTCGGCAACTTCAGCGCACTGATAGGACTCGTGTACATCGGTTACAATCGGAACCTGGAGTTCCTTTTTAACGCGGGCCAGGATTTGAAGTCCATCATCTTTTGAAGGACCACGATACGATCCTGACGATGTGCGGTTGGCTTTATCAAAGGAGGATTTAAAAACATAATCGATGCCTAGTTTCTGGCAAAGTTCTTTCACTTTAGTTCCAGTCTCTATACAAATATCATAACTCTCAGCAGCGCACGGTCCTGCAAAGAGAGCCATCTTGTTACTTCCCAGGGTGATCGTGTTGGCAATGCTTACCGTTTCCTTGAATTTTTCCATGTTCTGTAAATGCAATTAGCTATTCTTTAAAAGTTTTTCAAATTCACCCCTGGCCGCCAGCACAAGGTCTGCTACTTCACGCAATACTCCGTTTCCACCTTTTGTAAAGGCAACAAGGTCGACCCGAGCCTTGATGTAATCGAATGTGTCAGCCGGGCAAACACTAAGGCCGGCAAGCGTAAGCACCGGAAGGTCATTAATATCATCCCCGATAAAAGCTACTTCTTTGGTTTTTAGTTTATAATGGCTCACCAGTTTTTCGAACGCAGAAGCTTTGTCCAGAATTCCCTGATGACAAAAATCCACCTTCAACTCGTTACAGCGTTTGGTAGTGGCCCCCGATTCACGACCGGAAATCGCTCCAGTTATAATGCCTGCTTTTTTCAGGTGGCTGATGATCTGCCCGTCTTTAACATTAAAGGCTTTTATTTCTTTTCCGGTTTCATCGTAGATGATTTTACCATCGCTTAACACACCATCGACATCGAAAAAGATGGCCTTAATGTTAGAAGCTTTCTTGATTTGCTCTTTTGAATAGCGGGATACGATCTGCTTCAAAGGGTAGTAATGATTAGCTCGAAAATTAGGAAAAGGATTTCACATTGAATTAAAACATGACCAAATCCCATTGCTGTGTTTAAAACTATTTAAACTCCTGTTGCGATTGTTTAAAGGCAACTTCTATATTTGCACTTCCTTTTTAGGAAAGGTTCGTTTTCTGAACAAAAACGAAGAAAGTAAGCCAAACGGAGAGGTGTTGAGTGGCTTAAACCATCCGCCAGATGGCGGATAAACTGCGGTACCAGGCAACTGGTACCAAAGAAGAGGTAAAGTTTTGTTTGACACGTTTGTATAAAGATATTGGAGAGGCTGGCTTAAACCATCCGCCAGCTGGCGGATAAACTGCGGTACTGGCCAACTGGTACCAAAGAAGAGGTAAAGTTTTGTTTGACACGTTTGTATAAAGATATTGGAGAGGCTGGCTTAAACCATCCGCCAGATGGCGGATAAGCTGCGGTACCAGGCAACTGGTACCAAACAAGAGGTAAAGTTTTGTTTGACACGTTTGTATAAAGAAGATATTGGAGAGGCTGGCTTAAACCATCCGCCAGCTGGCGGATAAACTGCGGTACCAGGCAACTGGTACCAAAGAAGAGGTAAAGTTTTGTTTGACACGTTTGTATAAAGATATTGGAGAGGTGGGTGAGTGGCTTAAACCAGCAGTTTGCTAAACTGCGGTACTGGGCAACCGGTACCGGGGGTTCGAATCCCCCCCTCTCCGCCACTACTGGGGTTAATGATGCTTAATGCAGCGCTATGTTTGATTTCGAAAAGTTAGAAGTCTATCAGATCGCCAAAGGTCTGGTAACAGACTCGCTAAAGATCATTTACTCGAACGAAAAGCTTGATCCCTACATTAAAGATCAGTGGAGAAAAGCCTGCATGGATATTCTGCTGAACCTGGCGGAAGGAACAAGCAGAATGACCAACGCTGACAAAAAGCATTACATCACCATCGCGCGAAGTTCAGTCTTTGAGTGTGTAGCGATACTGCAGGTGTTGGGTGAACTTGGATCGTTGCCCCTGGCTCAGGCGCAAGATTTATACGAGCGCAACGAGAAAGTTTCGAAGATGCTCTTAGGCATGTATCGAAGTCACTCAGAATAATAATTATTGGTCCGGTAGCTCAACTGGATAGAGCATCAGATTTCTAATCTGAGGGTTCGGGGTTCGATTCCCTGCCGGATCACCATCTCGCTAAACTCAAGCTCATAATTTGTTTTATGAGCTTTTTACTTGTTGTACGTTATGCATTTTGTGTATGTAATCAGAAGCGCTAAGGATGGCCGATTCTATGTTGGCATGACAACCAATATTGAGAGACGGATAGCAGAACACAACGAAGGTAAAACCAAATCAACCAAGGGCTTCATTCCTTGGGAATTATTCTTTGTTGAAAAATATCCAACACGAGTTGAAGCCAGACAGCGGGAAAAGTACTTAAAAGGTGGTTCTGGCAAAGAATACATTAAAAGACTTTGGTTCGGGGAGCTATCCCGATAGCTATCGGAAAGGATACCTGCCTGCCGGCAGGCAGGGAGCATCAGATTTCTAATCTGAGGGTTCGGGGTTCGATTCCCTGCCGGATCACCATCAATACATGCAACCCTCCTCGTGAGGGTTTTATTTTTTATCGCTGTTCGGCAACCACAAGCATTTTCCTCCATCACGCGTACCTAGAAAAAATAAACATTAATTTAAGGACAGATTTTTCTAACCCTCTTATGAAAACCATTCTTCTCTTACTAGCCTGTCTTTGTACGCTTGCAAGCTACGGTCAAATTACTGCGGATAGTGTTAGCACTGATTCTGTACAACAAGGTAAATCAAAGGTCCGTAAAGACACCAGGCCTTTTAACGAGCGTGTCGGCCTTGGAGGCTCCCTGGGTTTCTGGATTAACCCTACACAGATGCACCTTGAAGTTTCTCCGATGCTCGCCTACCGGTTTCCAAAAATACTAACCGTGGGCACCGGCTACCGGTACATTTACATTCGTAGTATTGTGTATGGCAAGAACCTGAATAACTACGGCCCAAATCTTTTTGCACGTGCCCAACTAACCCGTAGATTCTATTTATGGTCTGAGTGGGAATATCTCAATACCGAGTACACCTATAAAGTCGCCAACCAGGAAGTAACAACCAAAACAGATCATGTTGATTCATTCTTTGGCGGTCTGGGGTACATTCGCCAGATCGGCAAGCGCGGCAGAGGTGGCATCAGCCTTCAGGTGCTGTACAACTTTCTGTACAATCGGGAAGATAACTCACCCTACTACAGCCCGGTGACCTACCGTGTTGGTTATTTCTTTTAGATCATCCGGTCTAGTTCAACCTTTACCATCCACCACCAAGCGCTTTATAAAGCCGCACAGTAGAGATCAACTGATATTGCAGCGCCAGTGACTTTTCAAACTGCGAGTTGTACAATTCACGCTCGGCATCCAATACCTGCAAGAAGGATGTATACCCATTGTCGTAGAGCGCTTTTGAAAGGATCAATGATTTTTCTGTGGCAACTACTTGTGTTTGTCGTGCGTTGAACTCATTTCGGTACGTACGGATTTCAGCCAGCGAATTTTCCACTTCCGCAAAAGCCTGCAACACAGTTTTCTCATACTGATATCCATACTGCTTGGCAATAGCTCGTTCGGTTTCTACTCTGCGTTTGTTCTGACCAAATCTGAAAATTGGACCCGTAAGCTGCCCTGTGATCGACCCGATAACTGCATCACCTTGAAACAGATTGCCAATCTCCGGGCTCGCCAAGCCAAGCAATCCGGTTAAACTTAACGATGGAAACTGCATGGCCACAGCCACTCCTACTTTCTCGGTCTGCGCAATAAGCTGTTGTTCAGCTAACTTGATGTCCGGTCTACGCTCGAGTAACTGCGAAGGAATTCCACTGGGAATCTCCATGGGCAATTGCTGCTTGTCATTTGTAAGACCACGCGTTATCGGGATATAGGTCTGACCCAGTAAAATATTTATAGCATTCTCGGTCTTGAAAATTTCACGCTCAAGGCTGTACAACTGCGCTTCCGATGACGCAGCAATCTGCTCGGCCTGTAATTTATCCAGCTCCGATACTTCACCCTTTTCAAATCGCAGGGTGATAATGCGTAAATATTCCTTCCGGGTTTCGAAAGTTCGCTTGGTGATTTCAAACCGCTCGTCCAATCCACGAAGCTGAAAGTAAAGTTCGGCAACCTGTGCCACCAGACTAATGTAAACCGACTTTCGGTTTTCCTCAGCTGAAAGCAATTGCGCATAAGCCGCGCGATTGGCATGCCGAAGTTTTCCCCACAAATCGATTTCCCACGATACATTACCTAACAGCGAGAACGAATTGTTTGGCAAAATGACAAACGCATCTTCTGCGGATTGTGATCTGAAGTCACTCGCGCGAGCCTTTGCTGAATAATCCAGGAAGGGATAAAGATTAGCTTTATTAAAGCCAAGCACAGCTTTGGCTTCTTCAACGCGTGCAACGGCTGTCATCAGGTCAAGATTGGAATCAATAGCTACTTTCACCAGCGATTGAAGCATAGCGTCCTGATACACCTCCCACCATTTCAAGTTGGTGATGGAGTCTGTCCTGGTGGATGCCTGGCTATAGTGCTCAAGCTTTTTCGTTTGAGGCCTGGAGTACTTTGGTCCTACTGCACAACCGGCAAGTACTAACAGAACGGTTCCGATGATCAATATATTCTTCATATCAATGTGCCGGTTGAGAAGGTGAAACGGATGAATCGGTTGGGCCATCGGAAGTTTTCTTCTTGCCTATACTTTCAATGAACACAAAGAGCGCAGGCACCACAATTACTCCGATGATGGTAGCGATCAAGGTTCCGCTAAACACTGCGATACCCATTACCTTTCGAGCCTCCGCTCCAGCACCCGAGGCTGTGAGCAGCGGCACAACGCCCAGCATAAACGCAAATGAAGTCATCAGGATAGGCCGCAGACGAAGCTTGGCGGATTCTAATGCCGCATCAAAAAGAGACTTGCCTTGCTCTTCATGCAGCATCTTAGCAAACTCAACAATCAGGATCGCATTCTTAGCGGTAAGGCCAATCAACATCACTAATCCAATCTGCGCAAAAACATTGTTCACATAACTCGGGCTCCACAAACCTCCCAGCCACAAGCCAAGGAATGCTCCGAATATCGCAGCCGGCACACCCAACAAAACCGAAAAAGGAAGTTTCCAGCTTTCATACTGTGCCGCCAGAATGAGAAATACAAATACTAACGCCATTAAAAACATTGTGCCTCCTGTTCCTTCGGCTGCCTTCTCCTGGTACGACATGTTACTCCAGGTAATCCCTAATTCTTTCGGTAAGGTAGCCGCTACTTCCTCGAGTGCATTCAACGCGTCTTGAGAGCTGTAACCTTCGGCAGGAGCACCTGAAATTTCAGCAGCCCTGAACATGTTAAAGCGATTGGTATAGGATGGCCCCGAAATATCCCTCACTTCGGCCAATGTATTCAATGGAACAATTTCACCCGATCGGCTTCGAACATAGTACCGGGCAATGTCTTCAGGCTTCAACCGATCCTCCGCTTCGGCCTGTACAAATACTTTATACTGCCGGCCGAACCGGTTAAAGTCGTTAACGTAATTACTTCCCAGATAAGTGGAGATGGTGCTGGTGATTTCGTTCTGGTCAATATTAAGTTTCTCAGCCTTGTCGTAATCAACTACAATTTGTTTCTGCGGCACATTCGATCGGAACAGCGTAAAGATATTTCCGATCTCAGGCCGCTTCTTCGCTTCGGCTATAAAATTGCGCGCAGACTGATCAAGAAACTGTGGCGTGTTACCCGACATATCCAAAAGCTGCATGGTAAAACCGGCTGATGTTCCAAGACCTTCAATGGGTGGCGGCCCGAATGCAATAACCGTTGCTTCTGAAATCGAACTGCGAATGGCACCATTGGTTTGCTGAATGAGCTGTTTGGCAGTCTTCGTGCGCTCATCCCATGGTTTCAAGGACACAAACACAAAGGCATTGTTGGTGGAGTAACTTTGCGTTAACATACTATACCCAACCACAACGGTAGAGTACGCAACACCCTCCGTGCTGTTGATGATGCTTTCAAGCTTTGTTGCCGTTTCGTTGGTTCGCTCCAGCGAAGATGCATCCGGAAGTTGAACGTTAACCAGGAAATATCCTTCATCCTCCTCCGGCAAAAATCCTCCGGGAATTTGTTTCCCTAAAATTCCGGTAACCACCAGTACAATTCCAATGATAATGATCGACCGTATCGATTTACGCGCAACAATTCCGGCAACACCGGTGTAGCCGAGCGTAAACTTATCGAACTGCCTGTTGAAAGCATCAAAGAACCGTTGCAGCCATCCTGTAGATTTCGCTTTCGGCTTTAACAAAATTGCGCTCAATGCCGGACTCAACGTAAGGGCGTTGAACGCTGAAAACAACACGGAGATGGCAATGGTGATAGCAAACTGTTGATACAACCTTCCGGTAATACCTCCGGCAAAAGCAACCGGCACAAACACAGCCGCCAGGATAAGCGCGATCGCCACTACCGGGCCTCCTACTTCTTTCATCGCCTTCTGCGTGGCTTCTTTTGGTTTCATGCCGTGTTCGATGTTGTGCATTACGGCTTCCACCACCACAATGGCATCGTCTACCACAAGACCAATGGCCAATACTAATCCCAACAGCGACAATACATTTACAGAGAACCCTAACATCGGGAAGATGATGAAGGTACCAATCAGTGAAACCGGAACCGTAAGCAGTGGAATAAGCGTTGCCCGCCAATCCTGCAGGAACAAGAACACCACAAGAATTACAAGGACAACCGCTTCAAACAGTGTATGTATAATTTCTTCGATACCCACTTCTACAGCTCGGGTAGTATTCAGGGAGATGTCGTACTTTAAATCTTCAGGGAAACGTTTTTGCAATTCCGCCATGGTAGTTTGCACTTCCTCCGCTACATCAAGTGCATTGGAGCCAGGCATCTGATACACCACAATGGTACTGGCCGGTTTGCCATTCAGTCGACTGAATGAATTGTAATTTTCCATTCCCAATTCCAGTCGCGCAATGTCCTTCAAGCGAATTATCGCGCCTTTGTCATCTGACTTCACAATGATATTGCCGAACTCGGCTTCGGTTACCAACCGCTCCTGCAGCAACACACTGTAGGTGTACTCCACGCCCGGTGGTGTTGGTGGCGCACCAAATTTTCCACCTGGTGAAATGGCATTTTGCTTCTTCACCGCATTCATCACATCCGTTACGGTGAGATTGAGTTTGGTGAGTTGATCGGGATGCAGCCAAACCCGCATGGAGTAATCGGCTCCTCCAAAAAGGATAACATCGCCTACCCCACCTAAGCGTTTCAACTGATCTACAATATTGATGTTCGCATAGTTGTTGAGGAACAATCCATCATAGGTAGCATTCGGTGATGACAACGAAACCAGCATCATCGGAAACACCATCGACTTCTTGGTGGTGACTCCAAACGCCTTTACTTCATTCGGCATTTTCGCGCTCGACTGCGACACGCGATTTTGGGTGAGCATGTTCGCGTTATCCAAATCAACGCCAACCTCGAACGAAACCTGCAGTGTAAGCGAACCATCGGCCGCGTTAATGGATTTCATATACAACATCTGCTCAACGCCATTTACCTGCTGTTCAATGGGCGTTGCTACAGCCTGCTCTACGTTTACAGCGTTGGCACCGTTAAATAAGGTAGTAACCTGCACCATGGGTGGTGTGATTTCAGGATACTTCGAGATGGGAATACTTCGTAAGGTGATCAATCCCATGAGTACCATCAGGATTGAAATAACCATGGCAACGATTGGCCTTCGGATGAAAAATTCACTCATAGCAGTAGTGGGTAGTTAAGGATAGAATGAATTATTGTTTGGGAGCCTCATCCGGCCACTTCATGTCTACTATCTCAATCTTTGAATTTGGCGTAAGGCTCGCAGTTCCAACAACGGCTACTTTATCGCCAGCCTTCAATCCTTTTGTTACTACCCAGCCATCACCAATCTTTTGACCTACCTCTACCGTGGTGGCTTTCAAGGTACTGGAATCAGTAACGGTAAACACCTGCGCCAGGCTTTGCAATTGAAACACAGCACGTTGCGGAATCATCACTGCTTTGGGCAAGGTATTGAGTAACACCCGTGTCTTCACAAACAACCCCGGACGTAACAAGCCATCAGCGTTTGGAAAAAGTGCTTCGATGGTTAACGTTCCGGTTTTTGGATCAATCTCGCGATCGGCAAAATTCACTTCACCGGTTTGCGGATAAACGGAGTCATCGGCCAAAACAAGTTGAACGTTCTTCCGGGCTGCAGCCAACTCTTCCTTGGTAAGTTTTGCAATGCGCAGGTATTCGCGTTCGCTAATCTGGAACCGAACGCGCACAGCCCCAATACTGGATATGGTTGTTAGCACAGACGAAGTTCCTGCACGACTTACATAATCACCCACGCGCATATTCGACTTACCTACAATTCCATCGAAGGGTGCATACACGCGCGTGTATCCTAATTCGATGCGTGCATTTTCCAACGAAGCCTGGGTGGCTTTTACCTGCGACTCTGCTGCTTCAAACGAAGCTGTTGCATTATCAAGATCTTTCTTACTTAACGCATTAAGTTCCGTAAGGGGCTTAACCCTGCTAAGTTCATTTTGCGCGCGTACCAATTCAGTTTTTGCTCTGGCCAGATCGCTGGCCTCACGATCTACGCGTGTTTGATATTGTGCATCATCTATAATATAGAGTAGGTCGCCTTTCTTAACATGCGATCCCTCTTTGAAATTCATGGCAGTAACCCAACCTTCCACGCGGGTACGAATGTCAACATCCGACTGGCCATAAACCTGCGCCACAAAATCTTCATAGAGCGGTACATCTTTTTCTATTGCTTTTACAACATTTACTTTAACAGGAGGTGGTACCACAACTTCTGTTTTCTTGCATGCACCAGCCGTTAATGCCAGCACCAGCACAATCAACATCTGCGGGTGGTCAACGGTCTTCACAAAACGTTTCATAGGTCTTTTTTTATTTCTACTAAATATAGTACAATCCTTAATTCAGAAAGAGAAGATTAAACAATATTACTTATGTCGGATGGGTGAGTGTACCATCAGTATGACTATAATCAGGTGCCTTTTTGCTCACTCGTTTTTGAATGCTCAATCTGAAGGCTTACCAGTTTGGCAATAAAAACAGCCGGGAAAAGCTGGCCGAGCAATCCTTCCAGAATAACCATAGCCCGGGCAACGGGTGCAACGGCTGTAATATCACCATAGCCTAAGGTGGTAAGCGAAACAAAACTGAAGTACGAAAGTTGCCGAAGCGATTCATGCGGTAAAATAATGCCACTACTTGTGAGGAATGCCGATGGATTGATCTGGTAAATGGTAACATAAACCGAAGCCCACAGATGACCAATAAGGATGTACGCTGCAACACCACCCAAAATTTTTCTTACCGTGATGGTACCCCCGCGCATAATTTGTTTTACCACCAGCACAAAGATCAGGCACATGTAGCTCGTTACCAGTACACCATGCGTAAACAATACAGCCGGTGTATTGATCTCCACCAAAAAGACTGAGAAGATAAAGAGCGAAAACGCGATGGCGTATCCAATGCGCTTTTCCGTTGGCGTAAATACAGAAGATGCCAGGGCAATCAGGGTGAACAGCAGAAAGCTGAAGCGAACGATCAGCAATTCAGCCCACTCCTTCCCGATACTAAACTGGGTAACAATGATTGTCAGCACCATGATCACCAGTAACCAGGTAAAGCCCCGGTCATTTGACCAGATTTTTTTAAAGTACCCCATCACAGGAAGAAAGTAGGTATCGAAAAAAAAGCCGGTTACGCTAACCGGCTTCTGCTATTAGTTTTTCACCAACGCACTTGGCGGAGGGGCCACCTTATTGGCTTTTGGCTTATCGTTTAAGAACTTGTAGAAGAATAACTTTCCAAACTCTTTCTCGGTAGTATAAAAGGTCATGCTTGCGCCATCTACAATTTCGTACAGGGTATCTTTATTCTGCGAAGCCAACCAGGTAGGATCAAGCTGCTTGCCCAGCGCACCTACTGGTTCAAAACTTCCGTCTTGCTTTTGAATTAAGATCGGTGGCATAATCTTACCTTCTGAAACTTCGGCCTTTCCAACATAACATTGGCTACCTTGTTCATTACGAATACTAATGATCACCTCGTGCGAGCCATTTGGTACAGGCTTGGCACCGCGCTCACGGAAGAGCGCCATCCATTCTCCATAACAACTACTCGATGCTACCGCAGGTTTCTTAGCAGGTGCTGTCTGTCCAAGAGCGGTAAACGCCACGAACAAGGATAGACCGAAAATAAGGGATACTTTTCTTTTCATACAAAGGGTTGATTAAAATGCTTTTATCAAATATGGCAAAAATTTAATTACAAGACCAAGGTTTGTATTGTTTATGCCGAAACATTCGCCTGATTTTCAGCAGCCCGTAAAAATATGACCCGTAACTTCCAATCAATGAAGAAAGTGATTTAAAAAAGTTTGATATTTCGTTCGTGCATTACCCCCTCATGCTATGACTAACAATGATCTGGAGTCGACTGCCAATGCCAACCGAATTATAAACCTCGCGCTTCGTCTGTGCGCACTAGCCGTGCTGGTAGTTTGGTGCTTCCGGATTGTAGAACCCTTCATCAACCTGATTGTCTGGGGCATTGTACTTTCGGTTACCCTGTATCCGCTTCACCAGATGCTTACCCGCAAGTTGAAGAACCGGTCTACGCTGGCGGCTTGTATTATTGTTGTGATGATGTTGCTGATCTTGATTGCCCCGGCAGTATGGCTACTGTTCTCCACCGTTGACGAAGTAAAAGACGTGGCGCACGCCTACCGGGCCGGAACCCTGCACGTACCTCCCCCTAACGAAACCGTAAAGGGATGGCCGTTGATTGGCAACAAGCTGTTTACGCTATGGACACAGGCATCAACCGATATTACCAAACTGGTAACCGAAAACCAGGAGTCACTAAAACCAGTAGCTGTAAAAATGATTGGTCTGATAGCCAGCACCGGTAAGGGATTGATTATTCTGGCGGGCTCAATGATTGTTAGCGGTGTGCTCCTCTCCTTTGCAGATTCGTCTTCGCGTACTACTAAATTATTCTTTACGCGGCTTGCCGGTAACGGTGGCGAACACATGGCATCCATGGCAGAGATCACCATTCGCAATGTAGCCAAGGGAATTCTAGGTGTAGCGGTAATCCAATCTACGTTAGCGGGAATCGGCTTTGTAGTAGTGGGGTTACCCGCTGCCGGTGTTTGGGTTATTCTGTGTTTGATTTTGGGCATTGTTCAGATTGGCATTCTCCCGGTTTCAATCGGCTCTATAATTTATATCTGGGGTGCTGCCGATAACCTGACGGCAATTTTATTTACCGTGTGGATGATTCTCGTTGGCGTTTCCGATAATATTTTGAAACCCATTATGCTGGGTAAAGGAGCTCCGGTGCCGATGATGGTTGTGTTTATCGGAGCCATCGGAGGTTTCATGCTTTCCGGATTTATCGGGTTATTTACAGGAGCCATTATCTTTTCACTCGGTTACAAATTATTCAGAGAATGGGTGGAAGGTCCTTCGGGTAGTACCCACGAACAATTGCCGCAATCGTAACATCATCACCATTCGTTAAAAAATAAAATGACCCTCCGAAGTACATTACTTTTCATCGTCTTTGCTTGTAGCATAAACCTGACACTGGCTCAATCAGAATCTGAAACTCCCAAAGACACTGTTTCCAAATTCGACAGCTTCAATGCCAAGGCCGAGAAGTTCTTTAAAGTATTCCCGGTGCCTTTGATCTCCTACTCCACCGATGCCGGTCAGATTTTTGGGCTCGCCAAGTTCAACACCTTTCGGTTGAACAAGAAGGATACGATCTCACGACCGTCAAAAATATCTGAAGTCTTCACCTTCTCTACGAAGGGAAGAATAAATGCCTCCGTTTCCAACGACCTGATTTTTAAAGAAGACAAGTACATGATCTTGAGCTACATCAATTACAAGAAAACTCCGGAGTACATTCTGGGGATTGGCAACGATGTATCGCGCGATGATGTAGAAGAAGTTTTTACCAATCGCTTCAAAGTTGCCTCGCTTGCCATGAGGCGAATTCAAAAACATTTGTATGCCGGTGTTGGTATGGAGTTCGCTCGATACTTTGACATACAAGCATCCGACACCAGCTACCTGGTAGAAAATGATGTACCCGGGGTAAGTGGTGGGAATAATGTGGGTGTAGGTTTTTCTGCTGCGCTCGACAGCCGAACCAATCGCTACAATGCTTCGGATGGTGCCCTGGTACTTACCTCACTGGTTTTCTATCCGAAGGCGCTGGGCAGCACGTATCAATTCACCAAGTTCCAACTGGACGTAAGAAAGTACTTTATTCCCTGGAAAAAATTAAAGCACGTTCTTGCCGTTCAGGCAACAACAGCCATGTCGTCTGGCACTGTACCGTATTATGATTTATCGCTACTGGGAGGCGACAGCCAGATGCGCGGTTACTACCAGGGCGCCTTGCGCGACAACGTACTGGTTGATGGCCAGGTGGAGTATCGCATGCCGATCTGGAAAATCTTTGGCCTGGTAGGTTGGGTTGGTACCGGTCGCGTTGCACCTTCCTACGCTGACCTGGCATTTGAAGACTTCTGGTTTTCTTACGGAGGTGGTATCCGCATTCGGGTAGACAGCGGCAGTAATGTAAATCTCCGACTCGATATGGGCTTTGGTGGCGATGGTATAAAAGGCTTTTATGTCAATTTTGCGGAAGCCTTTTAATCGTCATGCATAAAAAAATGTATCGGAGTGCCCGATACATTTTTCAAATCATTAAAAACTAAGTTGCTTATTTCTTCGTGATTTGTGGAGGATACTTCAGGAAGATTTGTCGCACCGCTTCGCTTACGCTCTTCTCCCGCTTATCCGCACTGGCATTCTCATCAATTGTTTTGGTAGCACGCCCCATCCAGAATATTTTTTCAGTTGCCTTATCAATGAAACTCACAAACAGCGTTCCATCAGTATATTCATTGTAATCAACCGTAGTCGTTGTAAATCCACCACCCCAACCGTAGCGGCCGTATCCATAGCCGTAGGCACCGGTGCCGGTTGTGTTGGCTACAGCTTCTGTACGTTGCGCTGTTTTAATATCCAGTTGCACAAGTGCATCGGGGGTATCGGATTTTGAAAATCCTTTTGCTGCCATCTGTGCTTCCACAGCAGCAATGATACGATCTCTGTTTAACTGATTAATAGGCAGGTTCAAGGCCTCTTGCGTAAACGCATACGTCTTGTATTTTGCAAAATCAGCGTTTTTATCATAGTCGGACGATACCTGGATGGAACTGCAGGCCCCAAGCCCCAGTGCCACCATTACGATTAGAAGGATTTTTTTCATACGTGTTGCTTTGTTTAAGATTGCTTTCGAAATTAAATAAAATACCGATGCCCATTAGCCATCTATGACAAGTTTTTGTTTAACCCATTTTCAAGGATTATCATCCCGAGTTAAGTGTACTTCAATTCAAGATTAACCTTATCTTGTTGGCTGAACAGCAATGGTATGCCCCTCTCCTTTCGCATCTTGTTGATACTCATCTTCTGCATCAACACCCTGACGTTGGCGCAACAGGATTCTACAAAAACCAAACACACCTCGGTTACAAAAAAAGCCTTTAAGAAGGGATTGGGCTACATCACTACGCATAAGCGCGACACCGTAAAAAACGAATCCAGTGTTGATATCAATAAAATCTATTCTGGAAAGATTATCCGCTACATCGACATTCACCACATTGGCTTTGAACGTTCTATTTACGACAGTTCAAAACGTACTAACAAATTCATGGCCGATGCTGCCAACTTTTTTCACAGCAACACCAAAAAACGAATCATCCGCCAGCATTTGCTCTTCAAAGAAAACACCCTTCTTAACCCGTATAAGTTATCGGACAATGAGCGCTACATTCGCGACCTTGATTTTATACTGGATTGCCGCATTGTTGTTTCACCGGTAGATAACCAAAGTGATTCCGTGGATGTAACCGTTATTACCCGCGATGTTTTTAGCTTGGGTGCAACCGTTGGTGGTACAATACCCACCGCACCGAAGATTGGAATTTACGATGCCAACGTTGCCGGCCTTGCTCAGCGTATAGAATTCACCGGGTTAATCGATGCCACCCGAAGTCCGGTTTTTTCATTTGCCACCGCGTTTAAAAAAAGCAGTCTGTTTGGAAGTCTGGTTAACCTCGACATCGGGTATACACAACTTAACACCGGGCGAAGTTATGGTGTTGAAACTGAATACGCTTACTACATCCGCGGAAACCGGCCGTTGGTATCGCCCTACTCGCGCATAGCCGGAGGTTTTGAGTTCAGTCAAAACTGGTCGGTTAATGTCAAGCAAAAAGAAGACAGTCTCTTTAAAGACTACCACTATAAAGTGGTAGACTTTTGGGTGGGCTGTAACTTTGGTATCAAGAAAGACTTCAGTAACCGAAATCGTATTTTTCTGGCTGCTCGTTTCTTCAATGGTACTTACCTCGACCAGCCCGAACAGCCTGAATACAAAGCCAATGTAAAGTATAATGATTACAGTGGTTCGCTGGCGGAACTTACATTCTATCGACAGGATTTTTATCGCACGCGCTATGTCTTTGGGTTTGGGCGAACGGAAGATGTTCCCTACGGTATGTCTGTTGCCTTCTCGGCAGGATTTATTCATCAGCTTGTCTACAAACGACCGTACACGGCCATCAAATATCATTACCGATTAGCCAACCGCAAGGGTAACTTTTTTTCCGTTGGTGTTGAAGCGGGTGGCTATGTCGACAACGAAAAACTTCAGGATGGGGTAATCAATACAACCTCTTCTTACTTCACGCGGGCAGTTAACCTGGGCACGTATAAAATGCGCACCCTCGCCACTTTGGGGTATGCCCGGATGATTAACCAGACGGTACTCCCCTCCATTGAAATTGACGATAGCGAAATGATCGGCTTCTCGGCCGACAGCATCTGGGGAAATCAGAAATCATACTTGCGCCTGGAGACCACGTTGTACACCCCCTGGGATCTTTTTGGGTTTCGATTCGCGCCTTTTCTCGGTGGCGGGCTGACCAGTCTTGATTGCCAAACGTGTGAAGACAACCGGATTTTGTTTTATGGAATTTCAGGATGCATACGAACCCGAAACGAAAATTTGATCTTCGGCACCATGGAAGTACG
>Ga0315910_10000151_pt1 | contig 85194 bp, 84 predicted proteins | sample EdamamesoilMG_FD_204470 | JGI IMG/M metagenome (GOLD analysis project Ga0315910, IMG submission 204470) | Garden soil microbial communities collected in Santa Monica, California, United States - Edamame soil | ecosystem: Environmental > Terrestrial > Soil > Garden | place: USA: California...
AATGATGCCAATGGAAATTACTGGTTAAGACGGGCAAAAACGTGAATTCGTTACAAATTATGCGTCCGCTTGTGCAAAATGGTGTCCGGAAACGCACGAAGGTATTAAGAGGTACGAGGTAAGAGGTACGAAGTAAGAAGTTAGGTCGCTTGGGGATGTTGATGCTTTCTGGCAAATCGTACCTCGTACATCTAAAAAACGATTGGATAAAGGATAACATCCACCCTCCGGTTCATCCTCATGCCCGAGTAGTTGCTGTTCTGGTACACCGGATTCTCCAGGCCCCAGTCTTTAATAGTGATTTTTCGCTCGGGTATTTGCTTTTGCAGCAGCAGGTGCTGCACCGATTCACTGCGCATTTTCGAAAGCCACTCATTGTAGGCTTTTCCACCAATGGGATCGGTGTGGCTGATCAGGTGGATGTCATATTTTTCCAGCAGATTCGGAACAGAATCCAGCCATTGGTATAGTTCATCAATCTGAAGTTCATCGATGGCATAGCTGCCGCCACCGAAGTAAATACTTTTGCGTATTTCATCCTGTCGCTGCTGGGCAATTAGCAGTTGAGGGATCAGAAAGATTATGAAAAGAAGTACGCGACCCATGGCTAAAGTTACGCACTGAATGTGGATTAGTTACTTGTGCTTGTTCTCGATTTCAGCCGGGATTGTGCACCCGGTGCGCCTGCGGGTATCGGCCAAATGAAAAATCTTCCAGCCGTCTTTGCCTTTATGGAATTCAAACGAGTCGACTCCGCAGTGGCTGAATTTATTGCCGATGTAGAATGCATACTCGCACCAGGCTTGTGCTAAATCACCATCAATTTTTACGGACAGATTCCAGATTTCTTCGTACCAAGTATCGGCATGAGGCGTGCCAACCGCCTTCAAAAATTCAACCAGGGAATTTTCAAATTTAATTTGAGGGGTATTGGCTTTATCGCGGTAAACCGTGGCCATTGTTACATTGGGCGCAAACGCACTATGCACCATAGCGCTATCACCCTTTTCCATTCCTGAAAAAAGTCTATATACCAACTCTTTTACAGCCGCTTCTTCCGATACCGGTTGACTCCATCCCTTGATCGCCATCAGGCCAAGTGCTGCCAACAGAATTAACTTCTTTTTCATAGGGTTTTGATTATCCTGCAAAGTGCTTAAACTCACCGGTTAGCAGAAGAACATTTACGTTAGCGGTTTGCTGAACCCTGTGTACTGCTAGAATTAAAGGAGAATAGTTGCTACTTTTAGCAGTGCCTTTGATACCTACTATGATCAGAAAAATTTCGCCTGTCCTCGCGTTGTATTTATTGATAGCGGTTTCCGCCTTGGGGCAACAAAAGAAAGACAGCCTACTGGCCGTGCTGGATACAGCCAGAAATGAATATAAAGTAAAGACACTAAACGAACTGTTTCGCGCTAACCTGGATGCCGAGCCCCTTAAAGCGGTTGGGTATGCACGTGAAGCTCTTAACCTGGCCACCGAAGTTGGCGACAAAAAAGGACAGGCTGCTTCGTATAACAACCTGGGTATTGCCTACCGAACACAGGGCGCACTGGACAAAGCGTTGGAATACTACATCACCGGCCTTGGCATTTACGAAACCCTCGGTAACAAGGAAGGTATTGCCACCACCAAGAACAATATTTCCACCATTTACTCCATCAAAAGAGATTACGGCCAGGCCATGAAATACCTGGAAGAATCCTACACGCTGCTGCTGGAAATAAAAGATGAAAACAAACTGATCGGCTCGATGAACAACCTTGGAAATCTGCACACCGAGATTCAATTGTACGAGCAGGCTATGAAGTACTATACCCAGGCCTATCAACTCAGCGAACAAAAAGGAAAAAAATTTGCTGACCCACTCAACAACATCGGCAACATTTACTTCCGCCAGGGAAATTACCAGCGGGCGGTGGATAGTTATGAAAAAGCGTTGGCAATTGAACGCGAACAAAATAATAAAATCGGAGCTCTTAATGTGATCACCAACCTGGGTATTACCTACGCCAAAGCCAAACAACCCGAGCCGGCTCAGATTTACCTGGATGAAGCGCTTACGCTCACTAACGAACTTCAGGCGTACTCTTTTCTGCCTGCTATTTACCGGGCCGTGGCTGAAAACTATGGAACACAAAACAAATGGAAGGAAGCCTTTGAAAATCAGTTAAAGTACGATACCGAGCGTGAAAAAATGTTTGGAGAGGAGACCACCCGAAAAATTGCCCAGATGGAAATGGTTATGAGTTTCCAGGAAAAAGAACGCGAGTTCGACATGCTGAAGAAAGAAACCGAGATCAAAACGCTTGAATTACGAAACACCCGATTGTTTGTGATCCTGGTAGTACTGGCCGTATTCGCGGTACTGGGCGGACTCAACTTGTTTATGGGCAAGAAGTCAATCGTGAACAGAAAAAAGTAATTGCGCGAACAAACAAAAATCGATTGCATCTGTCATCGCGCGATGCATGTATTCACTAATTTTTAATATGAAAATCTTTTGCAGTTGACCTGCTTCTGATACCTTTGTCGTGTAAAAATAACTACAACCATGTTTCATCAATTTATCGGAGACGGAGCTAACATTTTCATTGCGATTGTGGCTGTATTGGTGGGTTTTGCTACCGCACTGGGCTACATCGACTTTCTGAAGACAACCAAAAAACAGGACAAGAAAGATTAATGCAATCTTCAACAATACCAACAAAAAAGCCCTGATGCCAGCAAGCGTCAGGGCTTTTTTGTTCTGTTCCGAACAATATTAATAGGGCGACTTATAGCTCTTCTTAAATTCTTCCTGGCCCTCCTTGCCTTTCTTATAGTACTTATCGGCATAGAACTGCGCAATCATATGAAAATCGGGGGCCTTTCGATAGCCTGGATAGGGATGTGCCATGTTCATCTCCACATCCATAAATACTACGGTTGGATAACTTAACTGATTGTTTAATAACGCTGCGGCCAGTTGGTGATAACCATTTCGGCCGCTGGGTACAAACTTGAACGTGGTGCCGTTGAATACTACATCGGCCTTTTGTTCGCCATCAAACTTAACCGGATAAAACTTCTCGTTCAGAAGCTGCGCTACTTTTGGATCGCTGAAGGTTTCCTTATCCATTACCTTACACCAGCCACACCAATCGGTGTACACATCGATGAAGAGCGGCCGGCTTTCTATTTTCGATTTCTCAACAGCTTGTTCAAAAGTCATCCACCGAACCGGGCCTTCCGGTTTCAAGGACTCTACAGACCGCATGGAGGTTAGCAGGCCCGCCCCGGCAACAATGGTCGTTATGGCTAGTAATCGTTTCATAATGCGTAATTCAATCCATCTTTCTGCAACAAATCTACTAAGTACAAGGCAACCGTTTTCATCTTAATTGCGTCCGTTCGTTAGAGTGTAACCTCATTCGCCAGAGCCGGTAATCATTGTACGAAATATCATTCGGGTATGTTCACAAGCGAACAGCCTGAAAAACTTAAGTTCAATAATCAGACCAGAAACACACTTTTAGGAAATGGCATAACGTTAGTAAAGCACCCCATCAATGATCAAAAGGTTTACCTATAAAGAATTTATCCTGGCCCTCGGTGTAGCGGTGGCGCTTCTTGTCGCCTTCATTCTTTGGTTCAATCAGCAGCCTATTGCACACTCTAATCCGGTAGAAAATACAGGCATACTTGCTCCTTTACTTTCGATGTTCGAAGAAAATGTCTGGAGAAAAGCGGTTGTTGAAGTTATTAAGTTTTTTTAGCAGCTACTTCCTTTTACGAGGAGCTTCCTGAAGGTTAAAGTAATCACGATTCAGATTGAACACGAGCGAAAAACGGTTTCGGTAAATGCTGGAAATACGGTTCTCCTCATTTGACAACGGAATCTGATAGCCATAAAACAGATCTACAAATCCCAGAATACTAATACCCGCTTTTGGTGTAAAGACTACCGATTTTCGATTGTTTCCTTCACCATCGTAATTATGATCGTAAAAGTAGGTAACGTCTGCGGCCAGCCCCAGCACACCGGCTGTAAACTCATAACCAAGTTTTGGTCCGATCAGAAAATTCTTATCATCCAGAAAAAAATCAACTGTGGCGTAAGGTCCTTTCGATGCAAGCGTTAAGGGATGCCGGTAAATATTATGCCATTGAAATCCAATTTCAGTAAAAACCCGCTCCTGGGTACCCATACCAATTTTAGGCACTAACCGGGGTTTCGTCCAGAAGCGATCGAAAGGCCGTGTTCGCACGGTGTCGTATTGTTCTGCCTCCTGCGCCAACAATAAATGCGGAGTTAGCAGCAGAAAACAAACTAATCCGGTACGAATGATCTTAGCGATAAGCATAGTAGTGCAATATAACTTCAATAGCTCGCTTTATGGCCTCGTTAATCGGGAAAAATTCACGGGTGAGTTCGAAATCAATACCATGCAACTGCATATAGTACTGGCTCATAATTGGAATATCCATACCGGCATCAATTTTTGCAGATGCCGTTGTGTAGTTTTCAGCCTGATCGGTTTTGATAATCTGGCAGGTTACCAACTCGGGTTTACCATACTTTGTTGTTCTGGCCGAATACCCAAACAACCGGCAAATCAAACCACGATGCTTGTATTCTGAACATAAACCAGCGCTGGCCTGTGTGGGGTTCAGGATGTGACAAATTGATGACGGTGACTGTTTTAGGCTTTCAAGCCATTCAAAAGCTTTGTCGTGCTGATGGAGGTAGTAGGCGAAAGGAAGAAACTCTAAAATGGTAGCTTCTATGTCGGGTTTGAAACAACACTTGCCACACCCCCAGCCGCAATGCAAGCCCGACCAGGATTGAAACGTAGAAATTTCATGATCCAGTTTTTCAAAAACCGCTTCAACGGCCTGCACCTTTTCTTCGACTGACATGGCCGCAAAGGTAGCAAGCAAAATTAACAGTAAACCGACTCAACAAAAAAGCTGATTACTTTGTCATAAACTTTTTAAGACTGTTGCTGGCTGTTTGCCTGATCTTGTTTTGAACGATTGGACTCCAGCCCAACACAATACCCGATACACCAAGCGCTTGGCGTGACCAACGCCAGAGGTTGAAGGAATCGTGATGGCGGAATATTTTTCCGTCTTTAAATTCAAAGGAAGCTTCAATGATATTATGAACTGGCCGACCCGTTTTTGAAAATGTATACCATGCCTCCCACAAAGCTTTACCATGCCGATCATCTGCCTTAACATTTCGAAACGTAACATTCAAATCTTTCGCAGAGGTTAGCAACATTTCCCACATTGCTTTTACTTCACCCGCATTAAGCTGTTGAAAAACCGGATCGCTGAATTGCGCCTCGGCATGATAGGCCCGCTGCATCTCGCCATAATTCTGGTTTTGAAACGCCCGGTAGAACTGAGTAATCAAATGCTCATGCTGCGTCATGATGGTACCGTTTACACTAAAATAAGTGAATATTCTGATAGCACCACTTTAAAACTTATACTACCCTGACGTAACGAAGCGACACCAGGCCCGAAGAGTAAGTCTTTACATCTTTCAGGGTAAACTGCTTTCGCTCTGAAATATGCTGAAAAAGTAATTTGCCAGATCCCAGCAACAACGGATGTATTGACAACCAGAGTTCATCCACGAGATTGGCATTAAGCAGTGATGTGGTCAGATTGGCTCCTCCAAAAAGCCAGATGTCGCTACCAGATTCTTCCTTCATTTTTTGAATAACACGGGTTGCATCACCTTGAATAATTTCTGCATCTGAGAGTGGCTGCTTCAAGGTGTTGGAAAACACGTATGCTTTCTTATCGGGAAAAATGTTGCCTCCTGCCATCTCGTAACTCTTGCGGCCATACAAAATCACATCGATACCGCTCATAAATTCGGTCATTCCATAATCCTGATCGGTGAAGCACCAGTCATATTCTCCATTTGGTCCTTCAATATATCCGTCCAGGCTTACCGCAACGCCAAGTATTATTTTTCTCATTGCACCTCATTTTACGTGAGTTGTTTACTCTTCAGGCTTTGCGTAGGTAACAACATCAATACCTACTCCATTGGGATCGACTACAGCAAAGTGCCGGTCACCCCAGGGTTCGTTACGCAGTTCGATCGCTATAGGTATGTTCAACAACTTTATTCTTCTGTATTCTTCATCTACGTGGGCCACTTCTATTGTAAGGTACACGCCCTGTTGTTGAAAAGACTTTTGAAAGAGAGGTTGCTGTGAAGGATGATCAGGCAACAGAAAACTAAGTTCGGCACCCCCATCTGGCGTATGCAGTAACAAATAGAATTCGTTCTCGAAGGTCACACCAAAGTTTAACACCTGGGTGTAAAATTTCTTTGTCTCGGCCAAGTGTGGCGTTATAATACCGGCATTGAGTTTCATGTTTTGTTTGGGTTGAGCGGGCAATCCTGTTGACATCAATAATCCAGTTATGATTAACAAAATTTTCATACAAAATTAGGTTTAAGAAAATGATCAAACCAAAAACGAAGACGTTCATCGTGCAGTACGCCCACATGCTTGAACACCAGTTCGGCAACTTCAATCATGGCTGATCCTTTTGCTGTAATAATATTGTCTGATAGCACAACAGGCTCATCAAGAAACCACTCTGCGCCAGTATAGTTACTTGCCGATTTTAATAAGTAGTACTCCAGACTATTGCTGGTGTGGCGAATGCTATCCAGGTAACCATGCTGTGCCATGAATAGGGTTGCCGTATCCATTGCTGCTACCGTATTGTTTCGATTAAGCACAGCATCCACAAGCCAGTGGATCTCCTGGTTTAATCCTATATCCCACGCGTGCCCTCCCGGAAGCAACAACAGATCAACGCGATTGATGTCGAGATCATCCAGTACCGAATCGGGCATAATCGCTGTATTTCCTGATGAACGAACAAGTTTTTTTTCCAGCGCAAGTGTTCGCACATTGAAATCTGTAAACTGGTTAAGGCCAGCAACCGTCAATGCCAGTTGCCAGTCGGCATAACCCTCGAAAACAAACACGTAACAATTTCTGATTTTCATGGTTTGGTAGGATTGAATACTCATACGGAGTGGGGTTGATTCGACAAAATGTTTCAGGCAATACCCATTTGAATTTCGGTAACATTGAAGGCTGGGGTATGAAAATCAGCATTCACATAGAGTTCGCGATTAAGCCCAGTAGGATGAAGGTATTTCTCAACGATGAAACTCATCATTTTACTATAGCTCTGTGGAAGGTCAAGCCAGGCACCTTCGTGTATCAGCGAAACGCACTTAAAAGGTTCCGTTCGCTTAAAATGGAATTTACCATCGTATTCGCGGGGCACCTCACTAACCGGAAGTGCAATCTCCAGCGTAAAGGGCTTTGTGATGTCGCCTGAGAAGCCGATGTAATGCCAATGGATCGGGCCTGTAATCCAAAGGTCTTGCCGAACGGCTTCCGCGAAAAGCTCCTTTGCTACGGGCAACAGTTCTCCAAGTTCATCTACTTTCGTTTCTGTTCGGAAGAACAAGAAGTTAATCGGATTTACAGTCTTAATTTGCATGGGGTTGAATTTTGATACGAATCAACCACCGCAGTATGACAGCCCTATGTCAGCAGGAAAAACAAATAATGCAAAGCCATAAAAAAAGCCGGAACATGTAATACATATTCCAGCCTTACCTTTAATCACTCACTCCTTTTACTTTACAGACTTAGTGTTGATTTCCTGCTCCATAATGGTTTATAGTAATCCCGGTACGACCACGCCAGAAACAAGTGGATCACTACGATGACCATGCCCATCGTGGCATCACCAGGAGTGAGAAACGCATGGAACAATAAAATATTAATGCTGATCGGCATCAATACGACCAGCGCCAATGGCACAAACAAACCGATGAGCAACAAGGCGCCCAGCACTACTTCCATTCCTTTTAGCATCGGAAAGAAGTATCCCGATTGAAAGAGACCTCCGGTAAACGCATCGGCAACACCCCCACTCGAAGGTGGCATGGGAAGAAAATGCAGGAAGAAATTAAGACCAAAGACAAAATAAATGAGGCCGAGTACAATGCGTGCACTCACAGCAGAAACAGATTTAATTTTTGTTGACATAGTATTTACGTTTAGTTTAGTTAACACTTGTTTTAAGCGCTCACCAGTTCGTCCTGAAAAACCGGATAGTCGGTGTAGCCTTTGGCACCGGGGGTATAAAGTGTGCTGGCATCCAGTTTAATGTTGAGCGGGAAGTTTCTGCGGAAACGATCCACCAGGTCCGGATTGGAAAGAAAAGGTTTTCCGAACGCCACCAGATCAGCAAAGCCCGATGCCAGATCCTCTTCTGCCCGGTCAAGAATATATCCACCCGACAGAATTATTGTGTTGTTGAATTTTTCGCGGACTGCTTTTTTAATGGATAGCGGAACTTCAGGCGCACCGCTTGAACTGTGGTCTACCAAATGGATGTAGGCTATTCCGATCTTGTTCAACTCTTCCGCCAGATACACATAGGTAGCATCCATCTCAGGATAGTGCGGCATATCGTTGTAAACACCATACGGTGATAATCGAATTCCTACTTTATCTTTTCCGATAGCAGCAGCTGTTTCGCGTGCAACTTCAACTACAAAGCGAACGCGATTTTCAACACTACCACCATAAGCATCGGTTCTCAGATTACTGAATGGTGATAAGAACTGCTCAAGTAAATAACCATTGGCACCATGAAGTTCAATACCATCAAAACCAGCGATCACCGCATTACGCCCGGCTTGTACATACTCATCTTTCGTGGCCAGCAGTTGCTCGGTAGTCATGGCCTGTGGTATCGGATGGTCTTTCATTCCTTCCTGGTCCGTCCACATTTGCCCCGACAAGGCCACTGCTGATGGCGCGATAACTCTTCCTTCTGCCGGTAAATTCAAGGCATGGCCTACACGGCCGGTGTGCATAATCTGCGCGAAGATTTTTCCGCCTTCTTCATGCACCGCCTGTGTTACTTGCTTCCAGGCCTTCACTTGCGTGTCAGAAAATAATCCGGGAATACGGGCATACCCCAATCCATTTGGCGATGGCGATACGCCTTCGGTTACTATCAAACCCGCAGAAGCGCGCTGCGCATAGTAAGCGGCCATGAGTTCGTTAGGAATATTGTTGATGGCTCGACTGCGGGTCATCGGAGCCATGACCAGGCGGTTGGCGAGCGTGGAGTTTCCGAGTTTGTAAGGTGTAAAGGCTGTTTTGGTGTTCATTGTTAGAATTGATTAAACTATACATTTAAATATTTCGATGTATTTGGATAAAAAAATGGGCTATGGGCTTAAAAGGGAATCGGCTTCAGAAAAGTTCATTGATACATTTAAATTTTTCGATATATTTTTAAAAATAAAAAGCTGACTATCCAATCATCTGAATTTCAGACTTGTAATACTATTGGTGTACTCCTTCAAAAGTTTCTCGTTCAGGTTATACTTGTGATTTCTACCCTCCTTTTCCTGCTCGATCAAACCTGCTTCCACCAGCACTTTAATGTGGTGACTCACCGAAGGCTGTGCTAGTGTACTTTCCTCCTGGATGTCGGCACAATTTCCACATCCTCCTTTTTTTGAAATATGCTGCAGGATTTTAAGGCGATGGGCATCGCCCAGGGCTTTGGATATTTTTTCGATTTGTTTTGCGTTCAGTGCCATTACATTGAATAATGCAAATATATCAATACAGCAATAGATACGAAAAGAATGTTGAAAAGGTTCACATTCTTGAGAACGTAAGCAGAAACCACCATCTTTATGGAGGATCCGTAACTGACTTTAAAAGGACCATGCATCATTTTTTAAAAATCAACCTTTCAACACTTCTCGTCTTTGCTTCGCTCACTGCGCTTAGCCAAACTACCCAACTTGATGAAATCAGATCCAGTTTATCGGTCATTAAAAATCAAAAGCAGGCTGAGAAATTCCTGCAAGAAAATCCAGACTTGAAAGGGGCCGTTCTTACGATCGACCCCAAGAAAGACTCCAGTGCCCTGGCCAAATCCATTCTTTCAAAAAAGACATCGGATGTTATCCAGCAGGATTCACCCACCGGTACCGTGCTGTTAAAGATATTCAAGACTGAAAAAGTAATTGCCTATCGCGTGCAGTACATTTTCTTTGATGGCAACAAACTAAGTGCGTCAAAAATTAAAACTCTGCGTGGTGAACTCATTGCTCGGTTAAAAAACGGAGCATCCTTTGATCAACTGGCGCGCGAAAATTCGATGGATGGAAATGCTCAAAACAACGGAGACCTTGGGTGGTTTGAAGAAGGTATGACCGTTCCAGCATTTGAACAAGCTGTAAAAGTCAATCCGATCGGAGAGATTTATACAGTCGATGTGCCTGACTCAAAGTGGTTCTACATTGTAAAGAACACTCACCAACCGCGTATCGATAAAGTAAGTACTGGTATTTTCGTGGAGATCAGGAAATAAAAAAAAGCAGGCTCACTAAAACAAGAGCCTGCTAATGTGTTAGGCTTACTTAAGGTATGCATCAATAGTTTCAATGGTGCCATCGGCACGGTGGTTCAAGGGTGTTACCTTCACACTGCGTAAATGTGTTTTATCGCCAGAAAGAACACTGTCGTGATAGAACAGGTACCACTTTCCATTAATCTCAACAATAGAATGATGATTAGTCCAGCCCACCACCGGGTTTAGTATAACACCCTGATAGGTAAAGGCCCCGTATGGACTACTACCGGTTGCATACGCAATAAAGTGTGTATCGCCTGTAGAATACGAAAAGTAATACTTGCCGTTATGTTTATGCATCCACGCGGCCTCAAAGAATCTGCGCTTATGATCGCCACCCAGTAATTCATTTCCATTAGCATCCAGAATTTTAATTTCCTTAACCGGGCCGGAAAAGCTGAGCATGTCTTTACTCATCAGGGCAACCCTCGGACGAATTGCCGGCAAACTATCCTGCTGCAAATCCGTCTTTGACCCCGCAGTGTCATACTTATTATTATTCCATCGCTGCAACTGGCCACCCCAAATTCCACCAAAGTACATGTACGACTTACCATCTTCATCGGTGAAAACGGCCGGATCAATACTATAGCTTCCATTGATAAAATGGGGTTCAGCTTTAAAAGGTCCTTCTGGTGAGGTGCTGGTGGCTACACCAATATGAAATACATCCTTCTTATCCTTGGCCGGAAAATACAGATAGTATTTTCCGTTGGCGAAAGTGGCATCGGGTGCCCACAGTTGGCGGCCAGCCCATGGTACATCCTTAATATCCAAGGCCACACCATGGTCGGTAACTTCACCCCCAATGCTATCCATGGAAAGAATGTGATAATCCTTCATATCAAAGTGACCACCTTCATCATCCTGGGCAACATTCGATTCGATGTCGTGCGAAGGATAAATATAAATTCTTCCGTTAAACACATGAGCCGAAGGATCGGCCGTGTAAATATGAGTTACTAATGGTTCGTCTATTGGTTTATGCTGAGGTGTTGCCACACTGTCTTGCACAAGCGAATCGGCAGCCTGGCTATCCGTTTCAACTTTGTTACCGCTACAACTAGTCAGTAGTAAAACAATTGATGTTACTGCACCAATGGTTAAATGAACGCGAAAGAATTTCATGGTTTAAACTTGTTTGGCTCGGTTGGTATTAAAGGCCTCTAATTTACTTAGAAGGGGTTGAAAAATTTAAAAATGTTGTACTCATTTATAGCAAAGCCCTATCTTGTTGTACAGTAACCGTTGTCAATATTACTATGGAAAACGAAAAACTTGAGTTTTTTAAACTGGATGAAATTGACCGCAAGGTCCTGCTGTGGCTTTTATCGCACGTACCCCAACGATCGGTATCAGCATGGCTGGATTACATTGCCAGCGAATACAAATTGCGTAAAGCTATCCACATCGATATTGAAAAACTCAATGAAGAAATCAGGCAACAAGAACTGAATTAATGTTCGGTATTTGTCACCAACCCGACACATCCTTCATTTTACATAACCTGAACTATATCACCATTCGTTTGTTAGGTATATATTGAACAAAAAATATGTACCGACTACTGCTCTTGCTTGTACCTGTAATCGCCTGCCGACCTGATGCAACCGTATCAACTGAACAGCCTGCCACCATAATTCGAACTGCTGTGGCTGCCGATACTACCGGAAAAATAAAACGAACGGAAGCTGAATGGAAAGCTGTTCTCACGCCTGAACAATATCATGTGTTGCGCGAAAAAGGAACCGATGCACGTTTCACCGGAAAGTACACCTACACAAAAGATAAAGGCACCTACTCCTGTGCCGCCTGCGGCAATGCCCTGTTTACATCAGACATGAAATTTGATTCCGAATGTGGCTGGCCCAGCTTCGACAAAGAACTGGCTGGCGACCGTATTAAAACAGTAGAAGATCGAAGCTATGGAATGATTCGTACCGAAATACTTTGTGCACGCTGCGGATCACATCTTGGTCATTTATTTGATGATGGCCCCACCTTAACCGGCAAACGCTATTGCGTAAATTCCACTTCGCTGAATTTCAAAAAGGAAAATTAACATCCGCGACAGGTATTTTGTTAAATTCGTACGCATTCCACCGCTCACCCGGAAATTCCAGTCCACTGGTGAAATGTATCGATGTAAATTAGTTAACAAAAAAACCCTCTGCTATGGGCACCTTAAAAGTTATCGGAAAAATTGAATTGAAACAGTTCTGGCCAGATGGCCTTTCGGATGCTGACACATCAAGCGTACTGATCTCAGTTGATCATGATTCCTTTTACTTTCGTAAAACCAACAGTTCACCGTATCGAAAAACCAAGGTATTTAATAATGCTTCGGTGGTAGGTAAGAGTAAAGCTAAACTGGTTAAAAACAATCACATCAAAGTACGGCTTCAAGGAATAGACGCCCCTGAACTTCATTACAAAGCACCACCCCTAGCCGCATCGCCTTCCATCACAGCCGATGCCCGAAAAAACTACAATGCCAAGAACAAGGAGTTCAGGCAAAACCTGAGCGAGTCAGCAACTTTTGCCTTACGAAAATTTCTGAAGAGCATTGATAAAACCGAAGTAGCGTGCGAAGTATTGTCGCACAACGTTGAACACCCCCGCGAAGTGGTTGATACATATGGACGATTTGTAGCTAACCTGGTGGTGAAAAAGAAAAACAAGAAGTACGATCTTAACCTGTGGCTGGCAACAGAAGGCTGGGTAGTACCTACCTTCTACTCATCTATGAGCAACAGCGAAATTCAAGACCTGGTTAAAGCCGCCAAGACCGGCAAGAAAAAGAAGAACCGAATCTGGAAATTCCTCAGTACCGATACCGGAAAATTCAAATCCAGTTTACAACTCCGAAAAAACGTAACCGATTTTACCATTGGAGATGATAATGGTACATTGATTATGCCGAAGCTTTTTCGCAGACAAACCGGATACGAAATGCAGCGCAAAGTCAAACTATTTGATGGAACGTTTGCTGACTTTCTCGCAAAGAGTAAAGATCCTTTTTTTAAGACCATCGACTTTCTGCAGGAAGGTAATCAAGCAAAACGAAGCTACCTGGACGACCACATGAAAAATAAAAAGTTTCTGCTCGGCCCTGAAGACATGGTGTTTGAAGAAAAATACAGCAACGTGGTTGATGCTAACGGCAATCCTGTTACCAATTGGTAAACTACACGAAAAAGATTATGCTTATCTTTCTGAAATAAACCCCTCAAGTCATGAAAAGAATTTGCGTCATCAGTATTGTATTGCTAGTGTCTCTTCACGTAAACGGCCAGGGGCTCTACCTGAAATTTGGAGGCGGGTATGCCGTACCCATGGGCTCACAAAGTTTAATGGAGCCTACCGAGACAACACAGATTGTTGGAAACTCAACAATTGTTACCACCGAAACCACTTCAGTCAAAGGAAGCTACGGAGCAGGTGTTGTTATCAATGGAGCCGTGGGCTACAAGTTTTCTCCGTTTATTGGTCTTGACGTAAATCTTTTTTATCAACTCGGTAAGGAATATAAGGGTGAATCAAGCACGCAATCAGGAGGTGCTTCTCTTATCGTTGATCAAACTAAAAAAAGTGCCGGTTACTTTGCTGCCCCCACCATGATGTTTATGGCCGGTACGGAAAATGTAAGACCTTATGCAGTGGTTGGTGTCATCACCGGATTTGTAAAGCTAACCGATGAATCAAACCTTTTACTCACCGGCACCCGCGACAATCCCATTTCAGCTACGCTTGTGGAAGAAACCAAGGGCAATATGGCGTTTGGTTTCCGCGGTGGTATTGGCGTAGACGTAAACCTTAACAGTACATTGAGTTTATATGCTGAAGGAATTTTTAACTCCATCAGTTATTATCCTGAAGAATCAGAGATTGTTAAAGCCATTTCAGATGGGGATAATGTCTTGGATGGCCTTACCGTGAGTGCTAAAAAAACAAAATATGTTGACGAAGTTTCGGTGATAACCGTGGACGGATCCGAAACGACCGATCCTGATGAGCCTTCCGAAGAACTTCGGAAGCCACTCCCGCTCAGCAGCCTGAGCTTAAGCATTGGACTAAAAATTAAACTTGGATCAGATTAAGAACTGAACTCTCAAGTGAAGGAAGCATGACAAAAAATCCATCATGCTTTCTTCCTTGAATTGATTACCTTTGTGCGTCACTCCTCCTTTTTACGTAGAAAATGCACTTTCTGTGCTCGTAGTTAACAAGAGGCGTCATCAACATTTTTATAGCCTCCCGTACGGAGAACCAACACCATGTCATTCGAAAAACTAAATTTACTTGAGCCCATTCAGCGTGCGCTGAAAACAGAAGGGTATACAACCCCCACTCCCATCCAGGAAAAAGCCATACCGATCATTCTTGAACGCAAAGACTTACTTGGCTGTGCCCAAACCGGAACCGGCAAAACAGCAGCCTTTGCCATTCCCATCCTTCAACTCCTTCACGAGGACGAACTCTTTAAAAAAGGACCGGAAGGAATAAAAGCGCTGGTCCTTACACCCACCCGAGAACTGGCGATTCAAATCGGGGAAAGTTTTGCAGCGTATGGCAAACACCTCCGCTTAAAACACACGGTTATTTTCGGGGGTGTTAATCAGCGATCACAAACCGATGCCCTGAAATGGGGTGTTGATATTTTAATTGCAACACCGGGCCGGTTGCTGGATCTGATGGACCAGCGCTTCGTGAAATTACAAAACCTGAAAATGCTGGTGCTCGATGAAGCCGACCGCATGCTCGACATGGGTTTCATTCATGATGTGCGCAAAATCATCAGTCGCATTCCGACCCAGCGCCAAACCATTCTTTTCTCGGCCACGATGCCGTCTGAAATTTCGAAACTGGCAGAAGCTATTTTATCAACGCCACAACGCGTAGAAGTAGCCCCTGTTTCTTCCACGGCCAATACTATTCAACAATCAGTTTTCTTTGTTGAGAAGGCAGACAAGCGAAAACTCCTCCTCCATTTACTGCAAGACAAATCCATTCAGTCTGTTCTGGTTTTTACACGCACCAAACATGGAGCCGATCGCGTAGCGAAAGACCTCAGTAAAAACGGAATACATGCCGAAGCCATCCATGGCGACAAAACCCAGGGCGCGCGTCAACGTGCGCTTAGCAATTTTAAATCGCGACAAACACGTGTACTGGTGGCTACGGATATTGCTGCCCGTGGCATTGATGTGGAAGACTTAACACACGTCATTAACTTCGAACTGCCGAACGTTCCGGAAACCTACGTACATCGTATTGGAAGAACCGGTCGAGCCGGTGCAAGTGGTATCTCGCTTTCCTTCTGCGATGAAGAAGAAAAAGAATACCTGCACGACATTGAAAAGCTGATCGGAAAAACAATACCGGTTACTGAAAACCATCCGTATGCCATGGTGCATGTGGGCATGCCCCGGCCTCAGCCTGCACAACGGCAGCCCAAGGCAAACCAACACGGAAACAAGCATGGACAACGAAATACTTCGAAGAAAAAATTCGGTAGCAAATCCGGTTCAAATAGTACGGCTGGCAATTCAAACGCTCCTAAAAAGTTTAAGCCGGCAGCAGGCAAACCACAAGGACCACGCAAGAGTACGGATGGAGGCGGAGATTTTATCAAGAACTATTAATGAGTTAATGAGATACTAGCCAGAAGTTTTTAAGGAATCGGAAGGTACTAGCGCTGGGTAGTGCATCACCAGTTCTTCCACAAGTTCGCGCATGAATACTTTCGCTTCTTCTGGAGATTCTATCTCAACAGTGCTTCCACTCATTAACAATCCCCGACAGAATGATTTCAGGTTGCCGGTCATGAATGACATGCGTACTGTATTACCTAAGTCTTCTTCCGAAACAAACCCGTGATAGTAGCGTGAATTTTTAATGTAACCCTCCAGCGGTTTGTCGTATATCACCACAATCTGTTGCATGTCGTGGTTAGCCTGTTGCAGGCTATGAAAATATTCCTGAAGTGTATAAAGACTTCGCGCATCGAACGTGTGTTCAGTCACCACCATGTTTTTGATCCGATCGGTACGAAAGTCGCGGTAGCCGTTACGCAGCCTGCACCAGGCAATAAGGTGCCAGGCAAAACTGTAGTAGAACAAGCCGATGGGTTCCACTTCGCGTATGGTAAGTTCGCCCTGATGATTGCTGTGGTAGTCCAGCTTTAAAACATTTTTGCTCACCACGGCTTTCTGAATATCCGTAAGAAAGTGGTCTGGAAAATCATTGTGCTTACCGGGAGGTGAATTAAACACCTTGATGTATTCCTGAAGGTTTTCCAAATGGTCTTTCTCGGTGTCGCGCAACACAGATTTGATTTTCAGCAAAGCCGACTCGTATGTTTTTTGAACGGACTTGTCCGTCATTTTTTCCACCAGCTTGGAAGCCATCAACATCGCGCTGGCTTCTTCCTGTGTGAACATAACAGGCGGCAGGTGAAATCCATCCACAATAAAGTATCCTTTGCCGGCTTCCGAACCAATGGGTACCCCGGCTTCCATCAGCGCCTTCACATCGCGATATACGGTGCGTAAACTGATTTCAAAACGATCTGAAATTTCTTCAGCCTTGACAATTCGTTTTGTCTGAAGGTGTATGAGTATTGCCGTGAGACGATCAATCCGATTCATTGCTGCTGGTGGTTAAAAAATCGCTGGCCGATATCGGTCATACCAAAGTTCGCTTTTCATCTGCAAACACCAAGATATAAACCATAAAAAAAGGCATCGCTACTTTTATAACGATGCCTTTCCATTAACGTTTTAAAATTTTACCAGAAGATGGTATAGAGTGCCACCAGAATACCACAAATAATAAGGGCACCGGCTGCAAAGCTTTTGTTCATCTTAAACATAGAAGGATCAATCTCTAATCCCCTAGGAATAACACCTCTACGATTTTCAATGTTGGTGATGATCGACATACCAATCACGCAAAGGATAAAGACAAATCCCATTCTGTCAAGGAACGGAATTTCATAAATACCATCGCTGTTCATTTGCGAGAAGCCCATGCTCGCCAAGAACGACAGGTCTGCGAACTGAGGCAAGAGTTTGAAGAACACCGAGAACGCAAATCCACCAATGGTTGCAAACAAGGCTGCGTTGGAAGTAGTACGTTTCCAGAAGAAGCCCAGAATAAACATGGCAAAGATACCGGGCGACACAAAGCCTGTATATTCCTGAATGTACTGGAAGCCCTGCTTTCCTTCACCCATCAGTTTCTCTCCCACCAAAAGCGAAAGAATCACCGCCAGAATCATCGAAACAATTACAGAAGCCTTTCCAATCCAAACGAGTTTCTTTTCATCGGCATTCACATCAAATGCTTTCTTGTAAACATCCAATGTAAAAATTGTTCCGATACTATTTGCTTTACCGGCAAGTGAAGCAACAATAGCTGCCGTTAGAGCCGCGAACGATAATCCTTTCAACCCAACCGGCAACAAATTCAGCAGGTTTGGATAGGCTTTGTTAACATCCACGATTCCTTTTGAATCGAGCATCTCGGTCTGGAACATTCCTTTCTGATACAACACATATGCAGCAATACCCGGAATAACCACGATTACCGGCATCAGCAATTTTAAGAATGCAGCAAAGAGAATTCCTCCACGCGCTGTTTTTAAATCAGCACCAAGCGCGCGTTGTGTGATGTATTGATTGCATCCCCAGTAGTTGAGGTTGGTGATCCACATACCGCCAATCAAAACCGTTAAGCCAGGAAGATCCATGTAGTTAGGATCGCCCTTCTTGAAGATCATATGGAAGTGATCGTTGGCTTCGGTTCTCAGCAAGGTTAAGCCATTGAGCCAGCCTTCCTGCCCAGATTTATCCGCCACGAGATTCAACGCCAGATACGTTGCTACTAGGCCACCCAGCACCAGGAAGAATACCTGGATAACATCGGTGTAGCCAATAACTTTCATTCCACCCAGCGTAATAACAATCGAGAAGATGGCGAGCAGGAAGATACATAAGTAAATATCCAATCCGGAAATACCATGAATAGCCAAGGCTCCCAGGTACAAAATGGACATCAGGTTAACAACAATGTAAAGTAACAACCAGAAGATGGCCATAATCATGGCCACGGTGCCGTTGTATCGCTGGTTGAGAAACTGCGGCATGGTGTAAATCTTGTTCTTCAGGTAAACCGGAATGAAAAAGATTGCTACGATCATCAGTGTGGCAGCAGCCATCCATTCGTAGGTGGCAATGGCAAGCCCCATCTTGAAGCCGGAGCCCGACATGCCGATAAATTGTTCGGCAGAAATATTGGAGGCAATAAGTGAAGCACCGATGGCCCACCAGGTGAGCGAACCTTCGGCCAGGAAGAAATCTTTCGAGTCGGCAGTTGCTTTTTTCTTTCGATTATAAATCCAGTAGCCGTAGCCGGCTACAATAACAAAGTAGATGAGAAATACAATGTAGTCCGCGGTCTGTAGTTGTTGCATGGGTTTAAGGTTCTAATAGGCAAATGATTGTTAGGCGAAAACTTCCTAACACGTTAGTTCAATCGATAAAAATGTGGTTCTTTTCTGAAACAGCAAAACATTCACTCACTATTTACCAATCTATTTTCTGCAACAAACTTTGCAACAAAACAAAAAGCACCTGTGTGGTGCTTTTTGTTTGAGGTAAAGGTCTGATGTGTCTATTTCGTAGAGAAGCGGTAGATGGTTTGCGTTTTGTATACTTCACCAGGATTCAACAGCGTAGTAGGAAAATCCGGTCTGTTGGGTGAATCCGGAAAGTGTTCTGTTTCAAGACATAAGCCGTAGCGATGCTTGTATACTACCCCACCTTTTCCTGTTAATGTTCCATCCAGGAAATTACCACAGTAAAATTGAATAGCAGGTTCGGAAGTAAGTACCTCCACGAACCGGCCTGTACCAGGTTCATAAATTGAACCCGCGAATTTCAGGCTGTCGGCCGATGAAAGCACCCAGCAATGATCGTAACCCAACCCGGCTTCAAGCTGTGCATCTTTTTCGTTTATGCGCGCACCGATGGCTGTTGCCGTTCTGAAATCAAAAGGAGTTCCGGTTACATCTTTCAAGTCTTTCATCGGGATGAGTACTTTATCCACCGGAACAAATTTGTCGGAAGCCAATACCAGTTGGTGATCAAGAATGTCGCGCTTGCAATTTCCCGTAAGGTTGAAGTAAGTGTGTTGGGTGAGATTAACAACGGTCTTCTTGTCGGTAGTAGCTTTATAATCAATCTTCAGTTCATTGTTGTCGGTAAGGATATAAAGTACTTCCGATTGAAGATTTCCGGGATACCCCTCTTCACCATCTTTGCTGAGGTAGCTTAATTTCAGCGCAGGACCTTCGGTTGATGAATACTCTTCAATGTTCCAGAATACTTTATCAAAGCCTATTTCACCACCATGCAGATGCTGACCATTGTTATTTTGAGCAAGCGTGTACGCTGTTCCATCAATTGAAAACTTTCCGTTGGCAATGCGGTTTCCATAACGGCCTACAATCGCACCGAAGTACGGTGTTGCTTTCAGGTATTGATCAAGCGAATCGTAACCCAGTACGATATCTTCGAAGACACCATTTTTATCCGGAGCTTTTAAGGATGTAATGATGGCTCCATAGTTGATGACTTGCATCTCGATTCCATTTTTATTTTTCAAGGTGTAGAGATTCACTTCCTGCCCATCCGGTAATTTTCCGAAGGGTACTTTGGTGATGGCACTGACAGCTGAAGTAGAATCGGTTGCTGTGGCGCTCGAAGAATCGGCATTGTTTTTACAGGCTTGTGTCATAATACTGATCAAGAGGGTGAAGACAATTAATTTTCGCATATACGTTCAAGGGTTGTGTTGTCGTGATAATTCATTTTGTTTGTAATGTTTTTCAGCAAGCGATCGTAATCGCGCTGCACTAAACTCAGGTGTAATGTCGCGCTGCGGATTGGCCAGCATTTCATATCCCACCATAAATTTTTTTACCGTAGCAGAACGAAGTAACGGTGGATAGAACACTATGTGCCAATGCCATTCGGGATGCGGCTGATCATCGCTGGGTGCCTGATGTATGCCGGCAGAGTATGGAAACGAAACTTCAAAGAGATTATCGTAACGCACAGCCATGCGTCTGTAGGCATCGGCCAAGGCATCACATTCTTCGCTAGACATTTGGGTAATGCGTGCCATGGCGCGCTTCGGAATAATCATAGTCTCAAACGGCCACACCGCCCAGAAAGGAACAAGCACCAGGAAGTGATCATTTTCGAATATGATGCGTTCGTTGCGTTCACGCTCTACTTTGCTATAATCTGAAAGTAATGTTGCTTTCTTATCCTGATAGTAGCCTAGTTGATGCTGCTGTTTTTTGGCAGGTTCTACCGGAATAGATTCCTGCGCCCAGATCTGTCCGTGAGGATGCGGATTGGAGCAGCCCATCACAGCACCTTTGTTTTCAAAAATCTGAATGTATTGAATAGACTTGTTCTTACTGATCTGTTGATACTCTTCTATCCATAAATCAACAACCTGTCGGATACCAGCTACATCCATTTCGGCAATGGTCAGATCATGACGAGACGAAAAACAAATTACACGACAAATTCCACGTTCACTCTTTGCCCGCAACAGATCTCCCTGTCGAAACTCTCCGGCAGGTACATCCTCCACCAATGCTGCAAAGTCGTTGGTAAATGCATACGTAGCAGGATAGGCTGGATTAACCTCACCATTAGCCCGCACATTTCCAGGACATAAATAACAAGTCGGGTCGTAGGTTTTTAAATTCGCTATGCTTGATTTTTCTACCTGCCCTTGCCACGGACGCTTCGATCGATGCGGAGAAACCTGAATCCATTCTCCGGTAAGGGGATTGTATCTGCGGTGTGAATGATCGTTGTAATCGAAGGCCATCAGGCTGTAATTTTTTTCTCGCGCATCAGATTCTGCTGCCACTTCCAGGCCGAGCGCATCATATCATCTACCGAGCGTTCGGCTTTCCAGTTCAGTTCCTGATTGGCCAGTGCCGTATCGGCATATATTTTTTCAATGTCGCCAGATCTGCGCGCCACTACTTTGTAATTAACCTTAATGCTGTTCGCACGCTCAAAGGCCTGAATAATTTCCATGACAGATAATCCTTTGCCCGTGCCCAGATTAAAAAATTCGTAATTCGACTTCTGACTTTTATGCTGAAGCCGCTTCAGGGCTTTTACGTGCGCTTGCGCCAGGTCTGTAATGTGGATGTAATCACGAACGGCAAACCCATCGGGAGTATTATAGTCGCTGCCAAAGACCAACAACTCGTTGCGAATGCCAGCGGCTGTTTGCGTTACAAATGGAACCAGGTTATTCGGTACACCTTGCGGAAGTTCTCCAATCAATCCAGACTCGTGTGCTCCTACGGGATTAAAGTAGCGCAAGGCTATCGAATTGATTCGCGCATCTGTTTTACACGTATCACGAAGTATTTCTTCACCAATCTGCTTTGTGTTTCCGTAAGGTGATTCTGCCGGCTTGAACGGTGTTGATTCCGTAACCGGGAGTTTATCGGGCTGGCCATAAACCGTACACGATGATGAAAATACAATATTGGGAACGCCAACCTGCTGCATGGCTTCCAGCAGGCGGATTAATGACAACAAGTTATTACGATAGTAAAGCAATGGTTTTTCTACCGACTCGCCCACCGCTTTACTGGCAGCAAAATGAATAACTGCTTTTATATCCGGATGATTTTTAAACAGCGCGGTAACGTTAGCTTCATCGCATAAATCAAACGCCTCGAATGCAGGGCGCTTGCCGGTAATTTTTTCAATACCGTCCAATACTTCTGCTCTTGAGTTGGTCAGATCGTCAATGATTACCACTTCATACCCTTCGTTCAACAACTCCACAACGGTGTGCGAACCAATGTAGCCGGTTCCTCCGGTCACTAATATCTTATCCATAGTACCGCTAAAGTAATGGAATTTTGGCGATTGGTTTATGCATCACTGCAGTGCCATCGGTAATATTTACCACGTACGTTTCCAGGGTAATACCGAAGGCCGTCAGATACGCGTGTTTCATTTCAGCCTTGAACGTTTCCACAGCTGTTCGTTTCACCAGGTTTATGGTACAGCCTCCAAAACCTCCGCCCATCATGCGGGCACCCAAAACAGTTGAAAAATCTTTTGCTTTTGTTACCAGAAAATCCAGCTCCTTGCAGCTTACTTCATAAAGGGTTGAAAGCCCTTTGTGGGTTTCGTACATCTTCCGTCCGAACGCTTCCAGGTTATGGTGGCGCAAATCTTCGCTGGCTTGCTGAACGCGTGCTATTTCCTGCACCACATACAGGCACCGGTAATATACGTTACCAATCAATTCTTCACGATTCGCTTCAATCATTTCCTCCGTTACATCGCGAAGACTGGTAATCGCGGGATAATAGCGTTGAAGAATCTTAACGCCTTGTTCGCACTCGTTCCTGCGGGTGTTGTATTCCGAATCCACCAGCGCGTGCTTTACTTTCGTATCGCACAACACGATGGCCAGTTCGCGCAACTCTAACGGTGAGTAGGTAAAAGCCATCGAGCGGCAATCCAATACCATTACTTTATGGGCTGCACCCATCATGCTGGCAAACTGATCCATGATGCCGCACTTCACACCGGCAAAATGATGCTCGGCCCATTGTGCCATAAAAATCATTTTCTCGCGGGGAATACCCAAGTCATTCAACTCATTGAGGGCAAATGCAAAGCCACACTCCAGCGCAGCAGATGACGACAACCCAGCACCCAGGGGAATATCCCCTCCAAAAACACAGCGAAAAGGTTTTATACTATACCCCTGATCAACAAACTGCCGGAGCACTCCCAACAAATAATTAACCCAGGCCGGAGATTTTGCCGGTTGGGGATTTTGAATGTCAACGACAAAAGACTCGTTGTACTTCCTTGCATAAATTTCTGAAACACCATCGGCTGAAGCGGCAATAGCAAACACCGTTTCACGATCAATGGCCGCAGGCATTACAAAGCCGTCATTATAATCGGTGTGTTCGCCAATCAGATTAATCCTTCCGGGCGACCGTACCACCAGGGGTTCTGCTGAGTAGCGCGCGGTGAATGCTGAAACTATTTCCTGATACTTAGACTCCACGTAAATCAAAATTGTGAATTCAAAAATAGCTACCAGAGATCAAACGTCCTCTGAACTCCGGCAACTGTTAATCAATCCATTAACCCAAAATGTTAATGATGTGGCTAAGTACCTAAGAAACACCGATATCCGGAACGCGTGATGCGGGCGAGAACCAAAATAACGGTTCCGGAAACGTTGTCAACAGCTGAATTTCAGGGCAGTTTGCTCAAAAAACCATTCTTCCGGTTAATTGTATTCTGAACCACAAGTTTAAATTTGTCCAAACAACTTTTTCACTGTACCGTTGAGCTTTTCATGAAGAACACTCAGGCCACCATTCGCGATCTCGCTCTCAAACTCAACATCTCGATCTCTACGGTTTCGCGAGCGTTGCGCAATGCCCCGGATGTAAACCCGGCCACAAAAAAAGCGGTGCTCGAACTGGCGCGTAAACTCAACTACGAACCCAACCGTGTGGCACAAAGCCTTCGAAGCAAAAAGACGCATACCATTGGTGTAGTCGTGCCCGAAATTGCCATGCACTTTTTTTCATCGGTGATCAGCGGCATTCAGGAGTATGCTGCCCAGCACAACTATAGTATCATGATCTGCCAGTCGATGGAGTCGGCTAAAATAGAACGATCAAACATTCATACCCTTGTGGCTAACCGCGTAGATGGATTACTCATTTCACTCTCCAGCCAGACAACCGATGTAGAACATCTGCAGCAGGTGCTCGATAAAAAAATTCCAATTGTTCTATTTGATCGTGTTACCGATTTACTGGATGTTTCCAAAGTAGTAGTAGACGATCACGATGGTGCGTTCAGCGCGGTTGACTACCTGATTAAAACAGGATGTAAACGAATTGCACACATTGCAGGCCCGTCTACCCTTTCCATCAGCGCCAGGCGAAGAAAGGGATATGAAGACGCACTTACCAAACATGGTATTCCAATTCAGGAAGAACTCATCATACACGTGAAAGATCTCGAAAGCGCAGCGTTGGATGCCACCCGACAGTTACTGGATTTACCACAGCGCCCGGATGCCATCTTCTGCATGAACGACCCCGTGGCGATTCAAACCATGAAGGTGCTGAAAGAAAAATTGGTGCGGATACCCGATGACATTTCGGTAATTGGATTTACGAACGAACCCGTTTCACAATTTATTGAGCCGTCATTAACAACGGTAGCGCAACCTGCGCATACCATGGGCCAGGTCGCTTCGAAACTTTTCATTCATGAACTTGAAAACCGGGATACGTACGAACCAGTGGTAAAAGTATTGCCTACTGAACTCATCATCCGGAACAGCACCCGGAAAATCGGAAGCTGAGGTACCGTTCTTACTTAGTAAGATCGCCTTGCTTGAGTACAGAAGCCATCACGGTGGTTTTATCGTCTTGGCGTTGTGTCCATGCTACACTGACAATTCCTTTATGAACGGAAAGTCCACACCATAAATTTTGTAACTGATCATCACTCACCCTAAAAGGTGCCGCTGTAATTTTCGTTGTCGCAAATTTTCCGCCACCATCAACCGAATGTGCCATGAATACTTCTGTTTCTTTCGTATCGATCTTATGCGAGAAATAAACAATGCAAACAAAGCCGGTAGCTTTGTCGACCGCCAGTTGTGGTTTGAATTGCAACACCCCTATTTCATCCGAATTGATCCGCAGGGGCGATGTCCAGTTGTCACCGAAATTAGAAGAGCGTTTAAACCAAACATCCGCATCGTTACTGCCCGTTGCCTCATCGGACCAAACGATGTATAAACTTCCGGAAAAAACTGATTTACTCAGATCACCATCCATCATAGGCAGTCCATAACAATTGTCACACTTTCCGGATAATTGTTCAACGGCCAGATCATTCGAAAGCCATAAGGAGCCGCCATCAAAAGAACGGTCCATGAAAATCTTATGCTGGTTGCTCCAGAATGCAAATACCCTTCCGGCAAGGCTTACTACCGGCATGGCGCCACGTGTGGTGTTACTACCATCCGTACAATTGCCGTGTGTTTGCGAAAGTTCTTTTGGTGTACTCCACTTCTTTCCCCCCGATGATTTACTGAACATAACCGTTGACAAACAATTCGAGTTATCCTCCAAGTACTTGTCAAATTGTGTCCACGTGAGCAGGAGATTGTCTTTGCCATCCAGCGTTACCGAAGGATTCCAATGATCTTTCTGCTGGTTTCCATTCACCAGGTTTGAACTCCAGCTCTTACCACCATCTTCAGAAACCTCACACACCACCTGGCTTAAACACGCTTCATCGTTCACACCTTTTCCGGATGGATCCACTGCGTGCACATTGTAAAGGTGTCCCTTATCATTACTGACCAAAGCAGGGCTTCCCAAAAACCCGTTTGATATCGTTTTGTTTTTTGTCCAGGTAGTACCTTCATCAAATGAGGTGTAAAGGTTTTCTCCGAATGCTGCTACTATATTTTTAGTGTCGCGTTTATTGATGACAATACTTAACCCCTGTGATGGCTCCGTAGCGTTATCGACCGTAACACTTTTAATCTGAGCTGAAGCCTGAACGACTGTGGCGAAAACACCAACTGCAAAACCTATTCTTCTGATCATACGCAAGATTCTTTCTGCTAATCCAAACGTTACTATCCTAAAAAGTAAAAGTAACCATAAAAAAATACTCCAAATACCATCTTACTTCCGGTTATCTACAAACCGGGTCACTTTTCTATTCTGACCGAGGCCTTGTAATACATCCATCTCATTGCCGGAAACGACCACCAGCTCCGGAATAATTTTTACCGCAGACTGAAATGCCGTTCGAACCAACACGATGCCATCACTACTTACGCCATCACGAAACCGAATATATACTTTCAGTTCATCCGTGTGAAGTTCTCCGGTAAAAGCTTCTACCACATAATCCTGAATTGCATCTACCTGATTTAGAATTTCAAACACACCGGGTGGATACAGCGTGGTACCTCTTAGCTTAATCATCTGTTGTTTGCGCCCCTGCACCGGCCCCAGCCGAAGTGTAGTTCGCCCGCATGCACAAGGTGTTGTGTGCGCTGCTGCTATATCGCCTGTTTTATACCGAAGCAATGGCATACCTTCAACACCCAGTGTAGTTATGGTTACTTCACCCGCATTACCATCTTTTACCGGCTTGTTGTTTTCATCCAGCAATTCAACAATGATCAGTTCAGGATGATGATGACCGCCTTTGCCATGTGTGCACTCGGTAAAGGCAGTCTGCATTTCGGTAGATGCATATGTACCATATAACTGCACATTCCAGTGGTCTTGTATTCGCTTTCCGATGATATTCAATTCAAGATTCTGGGTGCGAATACTTTCGCCAATGCCAATTATCTTTTTTACGGAGGTAGTATTTGGATCAATACCCTTCTGCTGTGCGAACTCGAGTAGCTTTACAATAAAAGAAGGTACAGCCACCAAGGTAGTCGGGCGAAGGCGTTCAATTGTTTCCCATTGCATCGCTGGTAATCCGGGACCAACACGTACCAGGCCGGCACCTAACTTTCGAATTCCTTCGTAGTACGCAATACCGGCCATAAACTGGCGGTCCAGTGTGAGCATCAGTTGGTAAACATCAGCAGCAGAACCATCTGCACAGACAAATGAAATGCTTTCGTTGTAGGCGAGTCGTTGCAAATCGTTTTCAGTAAGCGCAATGGTTACGGGTTTCCCCAGCGTACCGGAAGTACTGGTAAACTCAACGATTTCGTGCCGGGGAACGCAAAGAAAATCCCAGTTCGCTTGCTGTAGATCATCTTTGGTTGTTGGCGGAATTAGCGCAAGGTCTTTCAGCTTACGAATGTTCCTGCCATCAATCCTTTGCTGCTTAAAAAGTCTCTGATAAAAGGGAGAACGATCATTGAGATAGGCCAACAATTCAACAAGCTTTGCTTCCTGAAAAGATTCTATTTCACTACGGGATTGATATTCGATTGCAGGTACTTTCATTACTTTTCAATAACAACCACAGCACAGCCCATTGCACGCACATGCGAAAGGGAAACATGAATGGCTGTCCAATTATTTCTTTCCGACTCATTACGATAAGCATTATGCAAGGCAATTGCTGGCTTGCCACTGGCATCGTTACCTATTTCAATATCGCATAACGAAGTTCCCATCAACAATCCAACACCGGCCGCTTTTAAAAATGCTTCCTTGCAAGCAAAACGAGCCGCATAGTGCTGGGCCGGATCAGCCTGCTTATCGCAATACGCTATTTCATTTTTATGGAAGGTATTCTCTTTAAATCCGGTATCACGACCGATCTTCGCTGCCACCCGGTCTACTTCAATCATATCGATACCCACACCAACAATCATTTCAATTTCTCTTTACACGTTGCCAAATTCTGTTGCATGTGTTCCCGTTCTGCTGTTGTTGCTACTTCCAACGCTAAACCTTGCTCATAAAATACACGCGCCCGTTCATAATCGTTCGCGTCCATACAAGCATCTCCTGCCAGCATAAATGCATGATACGACTTTGGATTCCACATTACAATACTATCGGGCTGAAGCCCGGTGCGCGGTGCAAACGGAAATCTGAATTTACTGAACTTCATATACGCTGTATAGTCTGTGGAATTCAAAAACGTATCGGCTTCAATCATTTTGTCTGCTTCATAAATTTCTTCATTGCGCATCAACTGCGAGCCAAATATCTTGTTCAAATCGTAACAAACAAACTTACCCAATTGCCAGGGTGCGGTAGAAATCCAAACCAGCCGCTTTTCCGGTTGAAAGATAATTCCATGATGCGCTACCAGTTGATTAATGGCTTTCTCATTTCCTAAACCAATATCGGCATCGTCCATACCCTGTTGATTCCGAAGGATGGCTGCTGTCTTTGCAACGGAATTTTTACTATTCCGATCCAACAGCTGATCCACGCGACTAAAGCGATACGGTGAAGCGCTTGTCTTCATATGCTCTTTATTAAGTTGGGTATTTCCCAGTGAGTCGCTTTGAAAATGATTGGTGCAAACTATTCTTTCTTGCTGCTCATAAAACCCAATACCATCGGGTGTCTTTTCGATCACGGCAGCCTTGCGATCCTTGGCCGATCCAATCAAAAAAGATTCCGCCACAAACATTTTCCGTTTCGCAGCAATGGCGTATGCTTCATCGATGGTAGCGGCATACTGCAACATTTCGCGCGCCACCAACGACACGGGAGTAGCGGAGGCAGAAGGAATATCAGACTTTGCCGCATTGATGGTAACCGTAAGCCCTGCCTCGTTCATGCCCGACAGCACACCAATCATGCCACCAAACGTTACCATCATAAACTTATACCCTTTATCAGGATTATAGAAGGCTATGATTTTATCGCGCGCAAAATCGTCACCCACATAAAAATCAAAATTGCGACCGATGATCAAGGTACTATCTTCCGACTGCGAACCCCAGGTAACAAACGAAGTGCACCCCACCAACGACATGTTTTGCAACGCATGACCGATGTCGTGGGCGGCATGGTAATTCATGATACGCTGATAGGCCGGAGCAATATTGTCATAATCGTGTGAGGCCGCTTGGGATACACCATAGATTTCCTCCCGGTACTCTAGCGGAATATGCTCATCCAGGTCGCGATTAAACCAACCGATAAAATACGTCAACATGTTTCGGTAGATCGAAGATGGCACCAACTGTTGAATCTGGTTATTGAAGACCTGCTCCTGGTACTGCACCAGCTCGCGGGTAAGTTTTCCGTTAATCAATCCGCGTTCGTACGGTGCGCCTTCCACATACAATTCGTATAAGCCACTTTCGCTTTTACGAAACCAGCAGTTATCAATGGCCATCAAGCCGGCATCACGCTCAACCAACTCGGCATTAAACTCCTCATTAACTGAAACAACAGGCGGCTCCACCTTAGCGACAAGGCGTATGTAAATCATCGCCCCTGCTACCAGCACTATCACCAAACTGATAAGCCACGCTACGCCCTTTAGTATTCGTTTAAGCATTTCTTATTTTCTCGATCAGGTAGTCAATACCCAAAATTTCAGAACACGTAAGCACTGCGCTAACCGTAACCCCCAACACACCATGGAGGTTTAAATTCTGCCCGGTGAGAAGAAGATTAGGAATTTTAGTACGTGGCGAAATAAATGTTTTCATGGGCTCGCGATAATCCTTTACATAGCCATACAGCGAGCCGTCATCTGTACCAATGTAATCGCGGAACGAAAGTGGTGTGGCTACATAGTAAGACTGAATGGCACCTGTAAAACCAGGAAAACGTTCTTCCACCAACGCAAAAAGCTTTTCTGCCTTTTCCTTTTTGAAGGCTTCGTAATCGGCACCTCTATCCTCTTCTGCCGCGACTGTATTGAAGGTGTGCTCCCACTTCTTCACATCTTCGAAGCGCATGTACGACATTACGGTAACACCATCCGCATACTCCGTGTCTTTTGAAGAGGCTGTAAAAAAAAGTGCATACCCCATTGGCCATGTGCTTTCATCATAATCCAAAACACACCACGCATCGTTAGCATCAAAGTAATAGTAATTGTGGTTGATATACTTAAGTGCCCGTTTCTTCAAAACCACGTTGACATAAAGTGTGGAAATGGAACCACTCAAACTTTTTAGTCGCGTGCGGAACGCTTTCTTTATCATGTCGCTCTCGGTCATCTCTATTGTTTTACCGGGATGAACATTCGAGATGAACAACTTACCATAGTACCGTGTACCGTCTTTGGTTTCGGCATATTGAAGTTTCCCATCTTCTTCCTTTAACTTCACCACGTTTTGATACTTCAGAATAACACCGCCACGGGCATGGATTTCACGCGATAAGTATTTACCAATCTGCGAGCCACCATCCACAAAGCGCCATGAACTTTCAATGTAACTGTTGATCACCAGCGCATGTACATACAACGGTGTTTTATCCGGCACACCGGCATACAACAGGTTAGTACCGGCCAGTACATTCTGCAATGTTACATTGGGTGTAAGGCTCTCGATAAACGCTTTTGTTTCAAGCTCCAGAATATTGACTTTATCAAAGTAATCGCCCTGACGAAGGTTATACAATGGAAATTTTTCGCAGATATCCTGGATCACTTCACAGTACTTTCGGATACCGGCTTCCTCATCCGGAAATTGTTTTACCAGGGTGGCGATAAACAAGTCGTACCCTTGGGCATACTTATATACATTGGGATCGTCTTTAAACAAGATAGCATCATAGCCGTCTTCATCCATCTTTCGGATTTTCACCTTGTCCATAATGCCCAGATAATGAAAGAGCCGATACAGGTTCTGTCCTTTCTCCAGGCCACCCACATAGTGAACACCCGAATCAAAAATTACACGATCGCGGACAAACGTCTGCAAGTTTCCACCTATCTGTTTATTTTTTTCCAACACACAGACTTTGTAACCTTCCTTTGCCAGAATAGTACCACAGGCCAAACCGCCCAATCCACTACCCACAATCACAACATCGTATTGTTCCATTACTTTACTGGGACTACTTCTTTTCCATTACAAAAATAACATTAGAAGTATAGGTTGTATCATCCAGCACCGATACTTCCAAACCATGCGCTTGCGCCAGCGACTTTAACCGCCCACCCGAAACAAAATTCAAGGTGTTGGTGGCCTTATTGAATCCCAGTAATCTGACCGAAAAAAACTCTGTAAGCCTTGTTCCCTTATGGCGCTCTTTCAGATCGGCATTGCCATCGCGAACAATTACTTTGCCTCCGGGATTCAAGGCATTGAAGCACTTCGCCAACAATCGTTCCTGTTGATCAACCTCGAGGTAATGCAATACATCGCTTATAATGATAACATCGTACTGCTGCAACGGGAAGGTAGTAACATCGGCATAACAAAACTGCAACCGATCCGACCGAAGGTATCCATGTTGCGCTACGTCAATTTTTTCTTCATCGTAATCCACCCCGGTAATGGTTCGCTCCTGCGATAAAAACTGAAGCATATAACACAAGAAACCATAGCCACAGCCAAGGTCAAGCACCGAGGCAGAAGCCGGCACCAACCAATGAAAGGGCTCGTAATTTTTTTCGAGCTTTAACTTTATTTTCAGATACCACTCCAGCACAGGCCCTTTGTATAAATAGTTTCGGATAAGTCTGTAGGCAAAATATGCCGGCCTTCGCTCTTCTGTTGCTAATGTATTGAACTCGTCCTTAAAGTAACGGCTGATTTTTTTCGTTCGTTCCGTGTATGCATCACCAAAACGTTTATCGTCCGATTCAATCTTCGGCAAAAATTTCAGCGTTATAAAACTATCGTTGAGGTACATGTCGCCTTTTTGGATACCATCGTTGGCTCCGTGAATCAACAAGGGCTGAATGGGCACATTCAATTCCTGCGCAAGATAAAATGCACCTTTATGAAAGCGTCTGATCATGCCATCAACCGAGCGCGTTCCTTCCGGAAAAACGACTACCGAGTAACCTTCTTTAACACGATCGCGCAACCGGTCAACGCTCTCCTCAGCACCTTCCATTACCGGATAGTAATCCGCGAGCCGCACCACGCCACCAAACACGGGCGAATTCCAGACCCACTTGTTGGTGAGCAGAATAAGTTTTGGATGCTGCATGGTAGTAAGCAAGATATCGAGAAAAGAGGCGTGATTGCTGATGATGATTGAAGGCTGATTAAAAATTTCAGGCGCACGACCGAGTATCTTCTTTTTCAGGTTAAACGATAAGTAAATCAACGTTCGGGTAAATCCGCTGATCAGTACGTGGTAAAAATACTTTACACGTTTCCTTCTGAACGGAATAAGCCACAGGACTAATCCCACCAACGTCATGAAGAATGAACCAAACACAAAAAAACCGTACGTAAAAACCGTTTTGAAAATTCCGAAGAGACTCATGGGCGAAAGTCCGCGGGCCGCACGGTTGCTGATCATCCATCGAAAGAAAAACGGCTCGATCGTAACCGCCATAACAAACACGCATACAATACCAATGATTGAAATAGCCGCGATGGAACGCAAAGCCGGGTGCTGTGCAAAGATCAGCACACCCAACCCGCAAATTGTAGTCAGTGCTGAAAGCATGATCGATACACGAATGGACGAAAGCATTTTCTTGCCGCGGCTGTACTCCTGCTGTAATCCATCCATCACAAAAATACTATAGTCATCGCCCAGTCCGAAGATGAACGTTGATACCATTACGTTAACAATATTGAACTCGATACCTACTAAGGCCATAATGCCCAGAATCCAAATCCAGGTAAACAACATGGGCACAAACGTGATGAGCGTAATTTCAATTCTGCCAAAGAGAATAAGCAGCATCACAAAGACCAGTACCGAAGTAAAGGTGACAATGAAATTGAAGTCGGCATGTACATACTCAACAAATGTATTTGTTAACATTTGCCGGTCGAATGCCTGAGTTGATGTTGCTGCCAGGTGCTCATATACTTCAGCCTTATCAGCGGGTAATACATTTACCAGCGCGATAACGGTAACGACTCCATTCTTGTCGATAACGAAATCATCAAAAATTAATTTCCGGATAAAGCCTGACGTTGAATCGGAGGTGGCAGCGTACGCTTTTGACAACAGGTTTTCGGCATTGGCAAAAACCATTTCCGAAAATTTCAACCTGGCACCTTCCTCTCGAATTACCTTTATTACTTTCTGCTTCCGCTCCTCTGTCCAGAATGAATACCACTTCGTGAGCCTAAGGTGTTGAAGCGAGTCAGACACCAGGAACGATGAAACCGAAGCCACCTTGTCGATCCTACCGGCTTGTTTCAATTCATCCACCGACACCATAGCCTGCTCATTCTTTTGCAACGCCTTATCGAGTGTGGCACTGGTGGCTGTCAGGTAAATAGAATTCAGGGTAGAGCGGTTGATCGTCTCCAGTCGTTGTTGTGATTCACGAAGATCCTCCTTCATGAAATTCAATTTACTCATGTCGCTGTTGAACGTTACACCGCTGGCAAAGTAAAGTAGTACGGGTGTGAGCAACAGAATGGTGTAGACGAGGTACTTTCTAGATTCAAACCCGGTTAAAGCCACTCGCTCCAGCCAGTTCGGTGTTGCCGAAGCGGTAAATGTATTTTTACCAACCACTTGAGGAAGAAAAACCAATGTGCAAAAGGCGGCACCAATAAGGCTAAAGCCAGCAAACAAACCGATATCGCGCAGCACTGCAGCATTGGTAAACTGCAAACTAAAAAAAGCCAGCACGGTAGTAAGGCTGCCGATCGTTAACGGCTTGGTTAAATCTTTAATGACATGCCGGGCATCGTTACCTTGCCTGAAGGTAACGAGGTAATGAATGGCATAGTCAACAGCAATACCTAAAATTACAGCACCTACCGCGAGCGCTAAAATCGAAACGGAACCCTGCAGTAAATACACACAGCACAACGCGAACAATCCACCAAAAGCTACCGGAAGTAAAATCAATACAAACACACGCTTTCGCCTGAAGAACCCGATGAGGAAAACTGAGAGTAAAATCAACATCAAACTCACCGTAAGAATGGTATCACGCTGAAGTTGTTTTGCGTTTCCTACGGCCACCGCCAGCGCGCCAAAGTAAGAAGCTGTAACATCAGTATGATTTGCTTTCACCGAAGCAATCGATTCATCGAGGGCGTTAAGAAATTTTGCATTCTGCTTTGTTTCATTTGGTGGAAATGCCGGATACAGAAAGAAAATAAGATGGCGATGATCTTTTGTTACGATATAGCCATCATACAATTCAAAGTTGTCATCGTATTGAAGCTGCTGCAATTTCTTTAGTGCCAGAAACGAAATCCCTAACGGATCCTTCAGAATAACTTTTTTCACGGCCACGCCCGAAGGCGAGATCAACTGATGATAATTCCGCTCCATCGCCTGACGGATGGCAACGGGCTGCGTGAGTGAATCCAGGGAAATATAATCGCGTTCTGTTAAAAACACCGGCAAGTGACTCTCCACCACGTCCAGCATTTCCATTACACGGGCATCGTCTACTTCACCGTCAATCCGGTTGAGGTACGGTTTAAGTTCTGTTTCAGCTTTCGCGATCCATGCATCAGCGAAAGCAACAAGACTATCGGGCTGAGCCGCCACACTGCTGTCGCTGATGGACACCATCACCACCAGTCGTTCAACAAATTTTGAATGTTGAAAAACGTAGTTGACTTTTTCCATCCGTTCATCGTCAGGCAGAAACCTGGAAATATCTTCTTCCAGCTCGATGCGCGATGCACCAATACCCAGCCCCCCCAAGGTCATCAACAGCGTGAACCAGAAAACCGATCTGCGCTGTTGAAAAAAGGTATAGAGCCGTATAAAAATAGTATCCATCGTGCTACTGTGCCGGAATGCTCCGCTTAAAAATTTTCAGTAACCCATACGCGGTCAGTCCGCCAGCAATACCCACTACAACCGCCAGTGTAATGGCCCCCAGAAAATATTGTGTCATGTCTTGTTGAAAAACCGTGAACGTAAGCTCGCGACTAAACGAAATGTATTGCGCCTTCTCCCCCATCCAATACGCACCGGTAAGGTGACTAACAAACAAAATCACGGGAACCATCGGTGGGATACTAATATGTGCCGCAAGAATAACCAGTGCTTTGTTTAACCGGAAAAGAATGGCAAGTGAAATCCCTACGATCAACTGAAATCCCCAGATGGGAACAATGCCCATGAAAAATCCAAAGCCGATGGAAGTTGCTTTTACCCAATCCGGTTCAAGCGGGTTGACGATAAGCCCGCGCAAAACCTGGCCGAAGTTTTTTTTTTAATGTCCCGGAAAAAATCACGGGGTTTAATATACAGAAAGGCTATCGTTACCAGCACCGTGTTGAGCACGCTGATGCGTGAGAAATCACGAAATGGTCTGAAGTGCGAAATCCGTTTTTCCTTCTCCGGATAAAAAACCCGGATGGGTACTTCCACCACTTCTACCCCCTGCCATGCACCGCGCACTAACACCTCGATTTCAAATTCATACTTCTTCGTAACAAACGAAATCGTTTTTAACACCTGCACAGGATACAACCGAAAGCCACTTTGGGTATCCTGCATGGCGATGCCTGTTTCTACTTTAAACCAGAAGTTGGAAAACTTATTTCCAAAACTACTCTTGCCCGGCACCGAAGCCTGATCCATATTTCGCGCTCCGATAATTATAGCCGCAGGGTGCTGCTCTAATTCTTCCAAAAACAATGGAAGATCATCGGGGTAATGTTGACCATCCGAGTCGATTGTAATGGCATAATCATAACCTAAGGCAACAGCACGATCAAAACCTTTACGCAATGCGTACCCCTTTCCCTGATTTTCAGCATACGTTACCAACTCAATCTCCGGATATTGTTTTACGATTTCAACTGAAGAATCAGTCGATCCGTCATTCACGACAATTATCTGATGGGTAAACTTCAGCACACCGCGAATGACCGTATTGAGCGTACCCGCGTTGTTGTAGGTTGGTATCAACACACACACCTTCTTTGCTTTAAAAACTTCGTAGGTAGACAACTCCATCATCCGACCGGCTTTAAGGTGGCGTTCAATTTAAAGAATGTAAGCTGTCCTGCCAAGATCGATGCCTTAATTTGAAAAGAATCGTTGTGTTGTTCATACGCCACGGTAACTTCCACATCGGCATGCTGTGTTGGGTCAAGCACCGATAAAAATTTCATGTTATCGGCAGAAGTCATCATAAGCCTGGAGTTTGTCTGCGATTCCGTTACTTCCTTTACGATCTGCATCATGCAAACGCCCGGCACAATTGGAACAGACGGAAAATGCCCATTGAAAATCGGATGATCTTTTTGAATTTGAATAGTCGCATGGATTGATCCTGCTGTGTGATCAATACCTGACACCGTATAAAAATTATTCAACAACATCACTCTTTCGGAATTCGCTTCAAGGTTAGCTGCATGGCAAACGTGTGGTGTGTGATTGCTAACTGCTCAGGACTGGGATACGATCCCTCAACAATTCTGGCCGTCACCATCCGCTTACCACCGGCACGCCACTCCAGTCTGCGCAAAGAAGCACAATCTTTTGTGGTAATGAAATAGGCCGTCTGGTCTTTTTCAACCGCTCCAAAAAACAGCTCATCATCGTTCATGAAAGACCCGATTCCGTGGGTCCGAAACGGTATTCCGAGAATCAACTCAAAATCCTTCTGGAGCGTAGCGATTACCGACTTACGATTAAGCTGCTCGATTACCTGATGAACACGAAAAGTATTATCGGCCTTGAATTCGAAATCAAAAAATTTCACACCCGCTTCATTTGTAAAGACAACCCGGATGGAACTATCGGGCATATTCTTGATCAGCACCAACCCACTCAGGTGCTTACCCATTACCTCAACACCGGCATCGTACCAACCGGTTTGAAATTCAAGTGGAATAATTTTATCGACACAATCCACGGCTGGCTGCGTTGGCTTCAGCATCTTGTAATCCGATGCACACCCCATCAACAAAATCAGGAGGATACTAGAGATTAAACAACTGCTCCGGCACATTTCCATTCAGTACTTTATTATCGAAGGTCATGGTTGTCTTATCGCCACCCGGCTCGTTCATTTCAATTGACACCACCGCGTAGTCGCGCTTATCAACCACCAGCACGATGGTTTGAAAGAAACTCTTCAACGTTTTTGATACGGGGGTCATCTCTAGTAAATACCGTTTATCGTTTTCAAAGGCACGCGAAGTAAAATCAGCACTTTCGAAAATAGTACCCTGCACACAATCGATCATAATCCGGTTTATCTGCTGAAAAAGTTTGTTCGATTTCACATTCACGTGACTTTCCTTTTGATCATCTTTAACGCTCATCTTATCCGCGTTGATAACCATGAGGTAACTAAACGGTTTTTGATACTCAATCCTTACCTTATTACTTCGCTTGTACCAGAACTTACCTTGCGATGTGATTTTTTCAGTCAGCGCCACCAGAATCTTTTCTTGCGTAAAGTCGCTGGCGATAGACATTACCTTGGCGGATTCCTCTGCGAACTGATTTCTGAAGACCGGAAGATTAGCCACCGGTTTATACCCCACATATTGTCCATGCCCCGCTATTGCGCCAACCATCAGCACCACTACACTTACCAAGCGCATGATTAAAACCTTTTTACACATAGGCTTTCTCATTTATAAGTTCATCAACTCTCACAATTTTCAGCCCAAGTTTGGCAGTATGTTCAAGAAAAGCTGGTAGTATTTCTGTTGTTTGTTCTGCATGATCATGAAACAAAACAATATCACCATGCTTCAGAGACTTGGTAACACGCGCAAACAGTCGGTCAGGATTTTTGATTACCGTATCAAAAGACCTGACGCGCCACCCGATAACGGTATAATTCTTTCGCGTTATAGCCTTCGCTACCATCGGATTGGTAACACCATACGGGGGTCTGAAAAATTTCGGGCGTTTCCCTACAGCATTAAAGATGGCGTTATCGGTATCGGTTAACTCTTTTATAACAGCGCCCGAGTACTGCAAGTCGAACGTAGCTCCATGCCAGTAACTGTGGTTGCCCAACAGATGACCTTCATCAAAAATTCGCCTGGCAAGGGCTGGATTTTCATCGACTCTATTACCGATGCAAAAAAAAGTTGCCTGCACCTGATGCTTACAGAGTATATCCAGAATCTTTTCTGTTTTACCTTCCACGGGTCCATCATCAAATGTTATAGCAATGGCAGGTTGCTTACGATCGCCTTTAAATTTCACCTGCACAAAGTATTGCAGTGACAACACCATAGAGCCGATTGTAGTTACCACAAAATAAAGTATCACCAGCGAAATGTACCATGCCCGCGGAACATCAACGATGCCATCCACCGACAACGAAACGATGAACACCACCAGAAAAAACGTACTGACTATAAAGTAGCGCGACATGATTGTAACAGCATCAGCGAATAGTAGGTACCAAAGTACTGATTAAGAACGAGAACATTTTTAACCGGACGACCGGTGTCATGAATAATTACAGCATCGGGAATATGATGTTCGTGTAGTATCCGGGCTGCGAGCCACAACGCAAACGATGAGGCTGTTGGATACTCGCCACAAAGATGCTTGAAGTACCCTAGTGAACTAGATGCAAACATTTCTGCTATTGCCTTCTTCAACATACTATCCGAACGCTCATCACCGCTTTTGCCGGAAAGTACGAAATCAACTTCCGATGGATTGATACCGCATTGCGTCAGTGCATCGGCAATTCCGTTTTGCAGCACAGCATAAGACGGTTTGTAGAACAGTTGAACGGCTTCGATAGAAGCTTTGTCATGCGTACCCGCTGCCCCTGAAAGTACCGTGAACGAAGCACCTTCACCATTGATCGTTCCATCCGGTGCGTTGAAAAGTTCGAGATTAGAGTTCAGTTCCTTTTTAAAAAAACCAAAACGCTTTTGAATGGCGTGACTGGCTTCGGTAATTTCATCGGCTCCACCAATCAAAAGTTTTTTCGTTGGATTTTCCTGCAATTGGAGTACAGCATCCAACAGCGAATTCTCAAAGGAGAGCGCCCCCTGCGTGTACGTTTGATTGTAGTGTTGACACTGAAGCAAAAGTGCCAGTTGTCCTCCGATCGTATTGTGTGTAGATTGAATGAAGGGTGTCGGGTTCAGCGCATGTTCTTCGTTCAAAACCATTTTGGTCAAAAATATTCCGGTATCATCCAGGCATCCGTAACCGGTTCCGGTAATGATGCCATCCGGGTTGGTAACATCCGCTTCCTTCAGTGCCATCAGTCCGGCTGTAACCCCTAATTTGATGATGCGGCTCATCCGCCTGAGATTTTTTGGATCGATCCATTGCTCATACTCCGGCTCGTAACACGTCAGTTTATCACCATTGGATTCCATGATCTGCGACAGCAAGGTTTCATCACCCCAGGATTGCTGCGGTGAAATGGTGCCCATACCTTTAATATAAATGGCCATCGTACTACGCTTTCGAAAAAATAATTGAAGAACAATTTCCACCGAAACCAAACGAGTTGCTCATCACATTTCTAACCGATGCGTGCTCCACCGTTTTCTGCGGTACTATTCCTAACTCGGGCATCGCCTCGGCAAACCGGAGGTTAGGCCAGACACATTGCTGCATAAGACTCATCACTGAAAATACTGCCTCGATACCTCCGCTCGCGCCCAGCGTATGCCCCGTAAATGCTTTTGTAGAACTCAGGGCGGGAAGGTTCTCGCCAAACAATCGTTTCACCGCTGTTCCTTCGGAGAGATCGTTGTTCAACGTGCCGGTTCCATGCAGGTTGATGTAGTCGATATCGGAAGTAGTAAGCCCGCTGGTTTTCAATGCTTGCTCCATGGCACTATAAGGACCGCGGCCATCGGGTGAAGACGCAGTCTGATGAAACGCATCGTTTGTGTTGGCAAAACCTGAAACCAGCGCCAGCGAATCGAATGCTTCCTGCTCGCGTACCCGATCAGATACCAGCACCACAAAGCCTGCGCCCTCACCAAGATTCAATCCGTTGCGCGTAGCATCAAACGGGCGGCAAGGTTCGCTATCCAGAATCATTAAACTATTAAATCCATTAAGGGTGAATCTTGTCAGTGCATCGGTTCCTCCGGCTACTACCACATCGAGCATACCTTGTGTAATCAGTCGCGCTCCGAGCATGATAGCATTTACAGAAGACGAGCAGGCGGTATTGATCGTAGACAAAAATCCATTGATACCCAGGTCATCAGCTATCAGCATGGTGGATTTACCGCATTCATGATTGATAACATCATGCAGGTTGCCGTGCTGTTCATCCTGAAGAAATTCGGAAAAGAAATTTTCAGTCTTGTCCATTCCACCTACGGTAGTGGCTGAAATTAATCCACTGCGCCAGTTGGAAATGTTTACGCGCGCATGAGCCACCGCTTCACGCGCGGCATGAATGCCCAGCAAGGCCGTTCGGGTAAGATGGGGTTTTACGCCAAGTTTTTTTTCCAGTTGATCGTTCGAAAATTTTACCTCGCCAACCGGAAGCGAATGCTGGTGTGCAGTATTCAGAAAATTTATGGGACCTATTCCAGAACGCGAATGCTGAAAGGCCTGAAGCGTTTGGTTTACCGAGACACCAATAGCCGAGATCACGCCAATTCCGGCAACATGTACCCGGCTTTTCAAGGTGTCAGGCAGGTTGGTTAGCACGAATAAACTCCGCCATCGTCTTTACCGACTTAAAAACGGTAGGACCGTCCTGCGGATTGGCCAACTTTACTTTGTACTTCTGCTGAAGCAGCACAATGAGCTCAAGGGCGTCTATGGAATCGAGGCCCAGCCCCTCCACGAATAACGGCTGATCATCGCCAATGTCTTCCGGTTTTAAGTGCTTCAAATTCAAGGCTTCGATGATCTGCTTTTTAAGATCGGCCATCAACTGTTCCATAGTACTGCTGATATAAAGTAGTAAGTTCTTCGGGTGTATGGTCGAGGCATACGCCTCGCTTTTCTTTTTCCACCAAATATAAGAAAACATCGTAGTGTCCGTGCAGCACATCAATCCAACCGGCTATGCAAGCCTTAGTCTGGGGCTTTTCCAAAACGGTATCCACATAAAGCGACATCGTGTGCGGTTCGAATGCGGGGGTAACAAAAAAAGCATTCTCGCCTTTTATCCGGTTGCGGATACTGATTTCTCCAGCCACAATGTTTGGCAAGGTGTACACAAACAAAGCAGGACTTGCTGCGGATTTCATCGACTCGTAAAACCGGATATCCGTATCCAGGCTTGCGTGAGCGTTGGCCAGCACAACAGCAACCGACTCGGGAGAATAGGATTGAATGACACTTGTTCTTAACAATATTTCGCTGGCCAGAAAGCCCAACTGCGATGACCTATCCATCTTGTAGAATTTCGGATAGTCGATCGCCAATGCTTGATAGGCCATCAGGAGAAAATCATCCAGCACAGGGTGTGTATCCCTGAAAATTTCGTGGGCATTTTGAAAGATCCGCTGTTGGCGAATGGCCGATGATGCTGTTATAAAATTCATCAGGCTACAATAACGTCATCGCTTCACGTCTATCAATAAGCTTCACCAGGTGCTTTAGCGAAGTGAGGTGATTGCGTACAAATGGATTGGACTGATCCCATACATAACCTGCCAACACCGAACATAGCTGTCGCTTAATGATCGGATCAGGATTAGACACAAAGAAAATCTTTTCAAGCGTGCCATCGTACCACGACATCACATATGTGCGAAAGGTATCCACCCCTTGTTGAATAACCGCGGTGTACTCACGCTCCCAATCTACAGGCTCGCCTTTTAGTTTTCGGATTACCAACTTACTGGCCAGGTGACTGGACACGGTAGCAAACATTACCCCCGATGAAAAGATAGGATCCAGAAACTCCGTTACGTTTCCGGTTAGTACATATCCTTTTCCAAAAAAACTTTCGGCTGTGGCCGACCAGGCTTCCAGTTTGCGGGGATCGAAAACCAATGGTGCATCGCTGAATCTTTTCTTCAGGTAAGGGTGCCGGTTGATGAGCTGCTCAAACTGAGCGGTGAGATCACCGGAAACTGAATCAAAGAATTTAAAATCGCCCACAAATCCCACAGACGTAACCCCCGATGAAAACGGTATGATCCATACCCATACACCCGGTGCATAAAGAACAATGGTAATCCGGTTTGGCTCATCAACTTCGTTTCGGTGTATATCCTGCAGATGAGCAAATACAGCTTTACGCGGATCGAGATTAGAAGGTTTCTCCTGGTTGAAGAGCCGTGGTATCACCCGGCCATAACCGCTGGCATCCACCACAAAACACGCTTCGATCTTTTCAATGGAACCATCCTTCTGTTGAACGGTTGTTATACTATGCTCATCCTTCAAAAATTCGATGGCCGTTACCGTTCTTTCAAATTCTACTTTAACGCCTTTTCGCTGCACTTCTTCCACCAAGGCCAGGTCAAATTCTGCGCGGGGTACTTGCCATGTCCAGTTCCATCCAGCGGTAAACTGATCAGCGAAGTTAAAATCAGAAATATCTTCACCCCGTAAAAACTTAGCGCCAAATTTCTCCTGAAATCCCTTCGCCTTTACAGCCTCCAGTAAACCTGCCTCGTTCAACACCTCCATGCATCGTGGCAACAGGCTTTCGCCAATAACAAATCGTGGAAATTTTTCACGCTCTACCACCCGCACGGTAAGACCAGCCTGATGAAGCATAGCCGAAGCTATACTTCCGGCAGGGCCGGCTCCAATCACCAATACATCAACTTTGGAACTCATATCAACTACTCAACTATTTTCTAGGGAATGACTTCACACTTCAGTAACGTGTGACTTACTCCGATCAGATCTTTTACGATGGTTACCTCAAAACCCGCTTCTTTTATGTAGCCTACAAAATTATCAAATTCATACATCTGGCTATTACCGTTGGCCATGGCTGTAAAATAAAGGGATGTCTGCTGAAGTACAAAGGCAGAGGCCTCAAACCGTTGCCGATTCCAGAAGGGCTCAAGAATGTATACTTTACCGTCAGGCTTCAATGCTTGGCGACACCGCTTTAAAATCGATTTGATTTGTTCGTCAGAAAAACAATCCAGAAACTGACTCATCCAGACCGCATCGAAACCGTTAGGAAAGGGTTGTTGTTCATCGAGGATGTTACAGGCTACATAGTTTATGCGATCAACACCGTGGCCGGTAATATTTTTTCTTGCCATCTCAACCTGGCCGGGAAGATCCATGATGGTAACCCTGACATTCGGATCAAAGGCCACACACTGCAAAGCCCACTTGCCCGTATTGCCGCCAATATCCAGCAAGGTGCCGGGCTTGTCAGCAAAAACTTGTTTGATGGCTTCAGGAAAAGAATTGTCGGAGTAAAAATGATCGAACGCAAACCAGCTCTTTTGCACATGCGGTGGTAACGAGGAGAGTGCCTCATAAATAGTTGGCCACGAACCGAAAACTTTCAACCCTTCGGGTTTTTCATTTTGAATACTACCATCCAAGTGAAACAATCCCTGATAGCAAACATCATGAACAAAATCCATATTGATGCGCGTAAGGTCATCGTGCAAAACAAAGGCTGCCACTTTTGTAAGCTTATACTTGCCGTCATTCAGAATAAGCAGGCCAATACCCAGTCCGGCTTCCATCAATACACGAACACCATAATTCGGCAATTTCAACTTGGCGACTACTTCTTGTTGTGTCAATCCATCGGTATGCTGATCAAGCAAACTTAAAATACCACTGTCGCGCAGTACTTTGGTAGCTTGAAAAACACTGGGTGCAAAGGCTATCCATTGTGCTTTTTCCTTGGCCTGCAAAGCAGAGAGGTTATCGGTTTCGAAAAAATTCATAGTGTCATTTCTCTTTTTTTATGATAAGGGCGGCATTACAACCTCCGAATCCCGAGCCGGTTTTCAGTATCGTGTGCAATGATCGGGGTTCAAGTTGCCGGCTGATGGTGAGCGGCTGCGAAACACCCTGTGTTGTAAATCCGCGCGTTGGTATCAATTCATTTTTTTGAAGCTCATGTATCGATATCACTGTTTCCAGAACTCCGGCAGTACCAAGCGTGTGACCATAGTAACCTTTCAACCCAACCAAGGGTGTGTTGCCTAATCCTGCTAACGCGAATGCCTTCGCCTCCATCTCATCGTTGTATACTGTTGCTGTGCCATGGGCCGATAGCAAATCAATGTCTTTCGCCTGGCAATCACTCATGATCATGGCTTGTTGAACAGCATACGCCAATTCACTGCCGGTGCGCGAAGGACCTGATATGTGGTTGGCATCGTTACTCAATCCTTCACCGACCAGACGAATGCCCGGCTTGCCTCCGCACCGTTCGGGCAGTGCCGAAAGCACCATCACAGAAGCTGCTTCTCCAAGATTAATTCCGGATCGATCAGCATCGAAAGGCTTGCAAGGTTCTGTACTTAAGGCATGCAAACTCTGAAAGCCCGAAAGGATAAACTTACTGAGTACATCGGCTCCTACTACCACAGCGTGATCGTAACGATCTCGTTCTAAAAAACGCTTCGCTACTATCAACGCCAGCACGCCTGATATGCAGGCATTCGACACCACCGTGTGATGCTTAAAACCGAAACGCGCAGCCAGAAACTTTGCCGTTTCCGGAAGATGAATTCTGGGATGATCGGCTTGACTTTTTTCCAGCCTGTCGATGTTTCCTTTTGTTGAGGATAGAATAAACAACGTTCGATCGGAAGGTAACTCCAACCCTGTAAGCGCCTGATCGACTGCCTTAACACAGATGCGTTCAAACCGGGTCATCTCAATTTCATCTTTGATTTCGGGCATAAACGCAGCATACACCGGAGCTTGATTGAATGCTTGAATCAGCGACACGCCCGTTATACCTTTGCGAAGGTTCGTATAGTTTTCTTCGCTGGTAAACCCCAGGGGTGAAACAATACTATCGGCCACCGACCACACCTTTCTCATACTACATTCCACTGGTTTTTCCAGGCTTCAAAGAAAGGTGGCATCGTAAGCTGAAGCTGAAACGTTTTACTATCCACAAAAACCTGAACGGATGATCCGACTGCCACCAGCGCCATACTTTGTGCTTCGAGAATCCGGTAATTGAATTTCAGCTTGGCTGCGGGTGTTGGTAGAAAGGTAGTTTCTACAATCACCGAATCGCCATAGCGCAGTGGTTTTTTATAATCGCAATTCACCGAAACGACCGGAACAACTATGCCGGCTCGAAAAAAATCGAGGTACGAAGCACCATACTTTTTTCCGAACGCTTCGCGCCCGTCTTCAAAGTAACGGAGGTAGTGTCCATGCCAGACAATACCAAGCGGATCGGCCTCATTGAAACGAACGATAACTTCAGTCTGGTGTGTTAGCACAATTGCGTTGTTGTTAAAAGCTTAAAGCAGAAAACTTAAAGGTACAATAATAGCCTTTGCTTTCATCGTTAACCTTTCTGCTTACAACGTTTGCCCCCTCACTAGGGTCTATAATATTTCTTCTTCCACATTTCAAACTCCTTCTTCTTCATATTCTGTAACACAGTAGCGATTGAACCGGCCCAGTAATTTCGCAACCCAAAACCTCCGGGTGGAGCAGTAAGGCGCTCAGTAAACAATACTTCTTTTGTATCCATCGAAACAAAGGTGATCCACATGGCGGCCTCTACGTGTGTCTTGCTGAAACTTTCGATGTTGAACATCAGGCCCACACCGCTCAGCCCTTTAAAATCATACTCGGCTACAATCTCGCTTACGCGATCGCGGCTCAGGTGTAAATATTCTTTTTCAGAATCGGTGTACATCGGCAAAACATCCAGCGCAACGTTGTGTTCAGTGGTTACATCAGTGGAATATTCAACTTTGGCGCGTTGCGTGGCCGTTGCAATGTTGTATTTGTCTTTCTCGGTTATGATTAATGTATTCCAGGCTTCGATCAAGCGCCTGAAATCCGATTCTGATCCGTAGCGCTCACGATCACCGATAAACTTAGCATCGGTAAAATCCAGACCAAGCCAGGTAACTTTAATAGAAGGATCGAACACATCGCTTTTAGTCTGGGCAGTAGATACCTGTACTACAAGAATCAGGAAGAAAAGGGTTTTTACAAGTTTCATGTTAATAGTAATAGTTAAGATTGCTGAACAAATATTTTCATCTCGCAGGAAGCTATCATCATACCGTCTTGTTTTACTTCACCGTGTATGATGGTAATATTCATCACTTGATTAACAATGCGAACGTGCGTTTCAATAAGCGAGTTTAGGTTGGGGCATTTTAAAATTACCAAATCTTTAACCGCAGCAATATAGCCGATGGGCACCGGAATATTTTTTGCCAGGCATTGATACCCCACATGCGCTGCGGCCGTCTGCGCCATATTTTCTACCAGCCCGGGTTCGGCAAGAACTCCCCCGGCAACAAACAGAGTATTGGCTTCGATCAGGAATTGGGTATGGGCAAAGTCATCACCGGTTTCCACCAGGTTATGAATCATCACGATTGGATCGCGCTGCGGGATGTAACGTACTATCGTATCGCGGGTAGCCAACATGATGATGTGGATCTTTTATTTTTCCCAAAAGTTATAATAATTAAACCACTGAAGCGGGTACCTTCTGATCTTTTGTTCGACCGCTGAGACAAACGTGGACTTCAATCGATTCACAAACTCATGTTTCTTTTCGTCTTCCTTTCGCTCGATGGGCGTGCTCCCAAAAAAATGGTAGTGTGTGCTCGTTTCCTTAAAAGCAAACGCCATTGACACGGGTACGCGGAAGCCGGCTGCCAGCAAAAACGGACCTTCCGGAAACAAGGCCGTTTCGCCCAGAAAAGCTAACGCGCTAGTTTTATTTCCTTCCAGGAAGCGATCGGCATGCAGGCACACCAGTTCATTTTTTTGCAGCGCTTCGCTGATGGCATACACATGCGACATGTCATCGCGGATAACAATAACCTTAAAGTTATGGCCGCCCGTTACTTCATCGATGTATTGCTTGATTTGCTGATGCTCGCCATCAAACATCACCACGTTAATGCGGGTGTTGAGGTGTTCCAGCAGGTGACCAGCCGCTTCCCAATTGCCCACATGGGCACTCAGTAAAATACCGCCCCGGCCACTTTTAACAATAGCATCCAGATTATGCCGGCCATCAAAATGAAAGGTGAACTTGTTACGGATACCGGCCATGACCACAATTTTATCCAGCAGGGTTTGGCCGAAAACATAGTAATTCCGGTAAACGCTCCAAACGGATTTGAAGAAGCGGTACTGCAGTCGCTTGTTAAAAAAATTGAAACTGTGCCGCGATGATGACCAGGAGAAGAGAAAAAAATAAGCGGCCACAACATGGAGCAGGATATAGGCCGGGCGGATACCAAGTTTACTAACCACGAATACGAAGATGCCATATCCGAGTTTGTTACCCCGCGACTTACCGTGCCATTGCGGCATGGGTTAGGAGGCTACTTTCTCCCCTACGCGGGTGTACACGTATTCGTAAAAGTTCTGGAATGTTACGATGGACACAAAATCTTCGGGCTTAACCTTAAAGCCAAAATTGCTTTCAATAATCACCACCAAATCAATGTAATCCAGGCTGTCCAGTTCCAGTGTTTCCCGCAGGTTTGCTTCCGGAACAATCTTGTCCGCTTCTACTTCGAATTCTTCTACCAGAAAACTGTTGATCTTTTCTATAATTGATTCCTTGTCCATTACGCTTACTTCCACTTTTTAACAATTAAAGTCGAATTTGTTCCTCCAAATCCGAAAGAATTTGACAAAAATACGTCAATATTTTTATTCTGCGTTTTGCCAACAATATTTAAGCGGGCGGAATCTTCATCCGGGGTCTCAAAATTAATATTTGGAGCAATAAAAGAGTGCTGCATCATCAGCATCGAGTACACAATTTCGCTGGCTCCGGCCATCCAGCACTCGTGGCCAGTCATTCCTTTTGTGGAGCTAACGGGTGTATTGCAGTCCTTAAAAACGTCAAAAATAGCCCTTGCTTCGCTGGCATCGCCTGCTACGGTGGATGTTGCGTGTGCATTTATGTAATCTATTGTTGCCGGACTTAAACCTGAATTTTTCATGGCCATGCGTAATGAACGGGCTGGCCCTTGCACAGTAGGATTAGAAATATGCTCACCATTCGATGAAAATCCATAGCCGATCACCTCACCCAAAATCGTTGCCCCTCTGCGCTGGGCTGATTCAAGGCTTTCTAAAATAACGGTTGCTGCTCCTCCACTGGGCACTAATCCATCACGATGTTTGTCAAATGGCCGCGAAGCTGCAGTAGGATTGTCTTCGCGAATCGAAAATGCACCCAACGCATCAAAATTTCCCATGGAATAAATATTGGTTTCCTGTGCACCACCACACACCACACATTCCTGCATGCCGTTACGAATCAGAAGCGCTGCCAGGCCGATAGCATGCGAACCACTGGCACAGGCCGCACTCACGGTGAAGTTTACACCCTTTAACCGGTAGATGGTGGCCAAGTTCATGTTCACCGTTGAATTCAGAACCTGAAACACAGAGCCTGAACCCACCAGCATCGTATCTTTCTTTTCACGGATGATGTCAATGGCTTCAATTACCGGCTGAGCTGAACTGTCGTTTCCGTAAATGATACCTACTTCGTGCTTGTCGATGTAATCTTGGTCGATACCGGCATGTTGTAGTGCTTCCGTAGTAGCCATGTAGGCGTACTCACCCTGTTCGGGCAACATGATGCGGGCACGTCTGTCGAGTACACCCTTCAGGGCGGGGCGTTCTACAAAACCGGTAAGACCCGACCGATACCCCATCTCTTTACGCTTGGTATCCAGAATAATTCCTGATTTACCTTCATAAAGCGATTGCCTCACGGTCTCCAGATTCTTGCCTATGCAGGAATAAATACCCAAGCCGGTGATTACTACTCTGTTCATTAAAGCCTTTGCTTACTTGGCGTCTACTGCATTCAATTTTTGAATGCTACAATTCAGCAAAAATAGATTTTTATATCAACTGACCGAACAACTCTGGCACATAAAACTTGCCCAACCTCTTATGAATACAATCCACCATTGATGGAAAGTACTTCCCCTGTTATGTATGAAGCCTTCGTGGAAGCCAGAAAGACAACCGCATCGGCCACTTCTTCGGGTTCGCCAAAGCGTTGCATAGGCACCAGGCCTTTTAATTCTTTTTCATTTAAGTCTTTCGTCATGTCGGTGCGGATAAATCCGGGGGCCACTGCATTAACGGTTACATTTCTTCGGGCAACTTCCTGAGCCAGTGCTTTAGTCGCACCAATCACACCAGCCTTGGCTGCCGAATAATTTGTTTGGCCTGGCATACCTTTTAGCCCGGAGAGAGAAACGATGTTCACAATTCTACCATAGCGTTGTGTAAGCATGCCCGTAATGATCAACCGTGTTACATAATAAAATCCATCGAGGCTGGAGCCGAGTACTCCCTTCCACTGCTCATCAGTCATCCACATCATCAGCGCATCCTGACGGATACCGGCATTGTTCACCAATACCTCGATTACATCTTCTTTATGATTTTCAATCCACGTACCCAGCACCTGATCTACTTCTGCTTTATTGGCTACGTCAAAGCGCAGCAATTCACCATGTTGATTTTTCGCCCGAACAAGCTCCAACGTTTTCTGTGCTTCCACGTCATTACTCTTGTAATTAATCAGAAGGTTATAGCCTTGCTCAGCCAGCTTCACACAAACGGACCGGCCAATGCCGCGCGATCCTCCTGTAACCAGGGCGTATTTCATAGTAAGTTTGATTTGCGATCAGCACTAGGATTGGTATTTCAGACCTGAACAAATCAAAACTCTGAAATCACCAATCAACACCACCAATCAGTTTGTTCACAAGTTAACTTCAGAACCCAGACGGGTCAAATACTTTCGCACAGCCTGAATGTCTTTATACCTTGGTTTGTCTTCCACAATGGGTTCGGCAACTGCACGAATCGCATGATAGACGTTCAACGTGTGCGATGACAACCGCGAATGACATTGCAAATGATCGATCGCCTGCATCAATGCCATCGCCTGAATAGCCAAAACATCAAAACAGTTATCAATTACCTTGCGGGTTATTAACGCAGCGTTGCAGCCCATGCTTACGATATCCTGGTTGTCGTTGTTGTTGGAGATGCTGTGCAGGTACATGGGGAATGAAAGCGTCTGATTTTCTGCCGTTGTACTGGTAGCGGTAAACTGCATACCTTGCAGGCCGAAATTCAAGCCCAGTTTTCCGAGGTTTATAAAAGGCGAAAGCTTCTGGTTAAGTCTGTCGTTCAGCAAATAATTCAATTGCCGTTCGGATAACATGGCCAGTTTCGTCATTACAATTTTAAGTTTGTCCATGGCAAGAGCCACGTAGTCACCGTGAAAATTTCCTCCGTGGTAAACGTTCTCGCGCTCGTGATCAATCACCGGGTTGTCGTTAACCGAGTTTACTTCATCCTCCAGTACTTTCTGCACTTCCATGAGCGTATCGTACACCGGCCCCAGAATTTGTGGCACACAACGAAGCGAGTAGTACTCCTGCACTTTGTCGGTGAATACGGCTTCTTCAATTTTACGATGGTAAAGATGATCCGGACGCTTTCGTATCAGCTTACTATCCCCGAGCCAGGTGCGAATAATGCTGGCCACCTGCGATTGCCCCGGGTGATGTTTCACATGATTCAACTCAAGCGAGAAATGATCATCGAAAGATTTCATCAACTCGTTAGTAATAGCAGAAAGTATGATGGAACATCCCAATAACTGGCGGGCATAAATGATGTTAACCATGCCTACGCCTGTCATGGCAGAAGTGCCATTCATCAGGGCCAATCCTTCGCGAAGGTGTACTTGAATAGCCTGTACATCATTTTTTGCAAACACTTCCTGGGTCGGCTGCCATTGTCCTTCAAACAACACTTCGCCTTCGCCAATTAAATTCAACGCCAGGTGTGCCAACTGTACCAGGTCACCGCTGGCACCTACCCCACCCCGTTCCAGAATGCAGGCACTTATTTTTTTATTCAGCAATTCACAAAGTAATTCCACTACCGAAGGATGAACACCACTCGCGCCTTGCATGAGGCTGTTCAACCGGGCCAGCATGGTGGCGCGCGCCAAATCTTCGGCCAAGGGTTGGCCGGCTCCGGAAGAATGGCTGCGAATCAGGTTATACTGAAGCTGGCGCTGGTCCTCTTCATTAATTTTATACTGTGCCATCGGCCCCAGGCCGGTATTGATACCGTAGATGATCTTACTCTGCGCATACTGCTGAAGAAAATCAAAATTGACTTTTACTTTCTGGCGTGCCGTTTCACTTAGTTCAACCTGATCACCCTTGTACAGGATGCGCTCGAAATCCGTAACAGACAGTCTTGTGGTGCCGACTGTAATCATAAGTACTTAATCGTTTGAAGAGTAACCAAACAAGCGCGCAAAATAGCAAAGTGTAGAGAATAAATACAGGGCAGGCTAAAACATTACGGAACGGATTGGTTAATTCCAAAAAATAAATGAATCGCTTTCAACGTTAACCCGTTAACATATAAACGGATATCGGGTAACCGTAACAAGTTTTCAGTTACTTTGAAGTCTCAAATCCGATCGTGATTTCTCCATGCATAGACACCTGGCACTTTTTTCCTTTCTGTTGATCTCACCATTACTGTTTGGCCAGCAACCTGAAACGCCACCCAAAATTGGGTTGACCTTGAGTGGTGGTGGCGCGAAAGGACTCGCCCACATTGGTATTCTTAAAGCTATCGATAGTGCCGGCCTTAAAATTGACTACATCAGCGGCACCAGCATGGGTAGTATTGTAGGGTCGCTTTATGCCGTGGGGTATTCTGGAAAGGAAATTGAAAAAATTGCCCGCTCCCTGGATTGGAGTGTGTTGTTCTCAGGGAAACCTTCACTGCAAAATGTTAACATCGATGAAAAAGATGAAGTTGATAACTATGCCATTGAAGTGCCCTTTCAGGATGGAAAGTTTAAGATCCTTTCAGGATTTATTGAAGGCCAGGAAATCTGGCTGAAATTTCAGGAGCTGTTTTTGCCCATCTACGACATAAAGGATTTTTCAAAGCTCAACATTCCATTCAAATGCGTAGCCACCAACCTGAGCACAGGTAAACCGATTGTACTTGATTCGGGTGAACTGGTAACCGCCATTCGGTCGAGCATGGCCATTCCATCGGTATTTACGCCCATCGACTATAAAGACACACGTCTTATTGATGGTGGTGTGGTTCAGAATTTTCCGGTAAAGGAAGTTAAAGCCATGGGCGCTGATTATGTTATTGGTGTGAGTGTTTCACAGGGACTGTTGCCCTCGAAAGAACTTCATTCCATCATCGATATTTTATACCAGATTGGATTTTACAAAGATGCCGATGACTTTGTGGAAGAACGTAAACTCTGTGATCTTTTCATTCAACCTAAATTGAAAGGAATTTCGGCCGCCAGTTTCAATAGTACAGATAGTATCATGAACATTGGTGAGTTCACCGGAGAACAATATTACCCGATGTTTAAAAAGCTGGCCGATTCATTGCGCGCCATTTACCCCAACTACCAGGCTGGAACCAACCGACTGCCCCAACGAAAAAAAATTACGGTTGACAATATTCGTGTGCATGGCAGACAACATACTTCACGCACATCTTTTCTAAATCGGCTTAACCTCGAAAAAGGAAAAAGTTATGATGGTGCTGAAATCGCTACAGCCATTAGGCGCGTTTATGGTTCACAGAATTATCAGCGCATAACCTACCGATGGGAGCCTACCACACCAGAACATGCCAACCTGGTATTTGATATCGTGGAGAATCCGCTCACCTACTTCAAAGCCGGCATTCATTATCACAGCTTCAGCAATGCCGCGTTAATCGCATCGGTCACCTCAAAAAATTTACTGTACGATCGTTCGAAGACAACGCTAAAAGTTAACATCAGCGAGAACTTCCGGTTTTTGCTTGAACAACACTCTTCGTTTGGTAAAGCTGATAACAACAATCTTAGCGTATCGGCTTATCATGAACGTTTTGATTTTCCGGTGTATGAGGATTTCCGCCAACGGTATATTTACAAGAGTCGTTTCTCAACATTCGATACAAAACTGCAGCGCATATTTGGATTTAATCAGGCTATTGGAGTTGGGCTTTCAGTTGATCACCTGCGGTTAAAACCCAAAGTAACAGACAATATTCAACTCAACGCAGGCAACACCTACCTGAACTCATTCCTGTATTACCGGCTCAACACCATCAATAAAAGAAATTTTTCCACACAAGGCTGGTCCATTTACGCCAAGGCGGGCATCGTATTTAATCAACGACCGCAAGACTATTACTACACTACCGATACGGTAACCATTCGAGCGGACACCCTGGAATTTAAAAATTATCAACTTGCCCACCTCAACATTCAAAACTATAAAGCGCTATCCGGCCGGCTTACCCTCCAAACACAATGGAACACTGCGGTCTACTTTAATTATAAGGATGCATACCTTAATTTCCTAAACGTGGGAGGACTGGTAGATTTTCTTCGAAATCAAATTCCTTTTGCCGGGCTGAATGAATATGAAATCACCACCAACAGTGTGAGTGTTGCTACGGTGGGCTTTCAATACCAGCTTCTCAAAAACCTGTATGCCACCATTCGGTTCAATGGAGCCGTGTACGATTTTGTTGACCGCACAAATGAGGTTTCCATTCCGAAGTACTTAACGGGAACAGCGCTCAGCATTGGTTACGATACCGGTATTGGCCCGATATCCATCTCAGGTATGTACTCGAATGAATCCAGGGCCCTGGCCGGTTATGTGAATATTGGATTTCACTTCTGATCAGCCTGTTACTTCGTAATCACCACCGCTTCATTCAAAATAAAATTGACATGATCCATGTTGTCGGTGTTGAGCTTCAATTTTCCTTTTACGGTAACCAGGTCATCCACATGAAATTTTGGAAGACCCTTGGCAAAGTTTACTTCGGCTATTGACTCCGGGCCGCCACCACCACAAAAGAAACACTGGCTCATCGGAAATTTTGATAGGATGATGTAGGTGCCTTCTTCGGGAGCAAACGGAACGTAATAGCCAGTTATAATAATCTCTTTTCCTTCTAATGCTTTCAGGTCTGTCGGGAAGGTTGGATGGAAGAGGTATTCACCCAGTTTCTCATTAAACTTCGGCTCGAATTTGGTTTTCGCAAATATCTCCCAGCTGTCCGGTTTGGTTTGAGCAAACAATTCTGTGCTCCCTACCAGCACCAATACCAACGCGATTAAAATGCTATTCTTCATATTTTTCATTTTCACACTACCGTTTATTTCTACTTCATCGATCTTAATTACCCGCCAATACTTTCGAAATATCGGTTCGATACGCCTGCACCGCGGGAATCAGCGAACATACTTTACCGAGAAACAAACTTCCTACCAAAATAATCCACTCCTCCTGATAGAAAACAAGGCCCGTGATGCCGGCTCGTTTTGTTTCTTCTACTAGGGTAGCCAATAGCATCAGAAATCCGTGGCCCATCAGTAGACCTACCACACTTCCGATAAGGGTTAACAATCCGCCCTCCATAACAATAGAAACGAAGAGCCGCGTGCGTGATGCGCCCATCGATCGCATAATGGCCAGGTCATACCTTCTTTCTTTTAGGGAATTATATAAGGCGATAAAAATACTCAAACCAGAAATCACAATCAGCACATAAGCAAAGCCCATCAGAATATCAACGCCAACACCCATAATGGAAAACAATCGGGCTGTTTCAAAAGCGGGTGAAGCGGCCTGCATACTACTTTGCGCATTGACAAACCGTGGCAATTGAATGGCGCCCATGGGCGAGCGGTATTGAATCAACATCGAAGTAATTTCTTTTGTTGAATCGCCAGCCGGAATAGCAGGTATCAGTGGTGAAGGGAGAACTGACGAATCAATCTCGTGATCATGATGACCTTCATCTTCATGCGCTTCGCCTTCTTCGTGCATTTCCCAAACGCTTACTACATTGGTGAGAATCAGATTATCCAGCACAGTGTTAGAACGTTTCAGAATACCTTTCACCACGTACTGATGTTCATTGTGTGCATGGCCACCATCCAGCAAGCCGTGTGCGCTGGCAAACGTATCGTTCAACTTGAGTTGCGCGATCCCGGCAACATTCGCACCGATCGTTACCTCAAGATCATTGCTCCACCAATCACCAGACGCTAATTCAGCTTTATACAAATCGGCATACAACCGGCTGGTACCAATGATCCGGTATGCTTTATAACTATCGCCCAGTGCCAGGGGAATAGCCTTCTTCACCAATCTGTTTTTGGCAATCCTTTCGGCTTCAGCCAGGTTGATATTTCCTGTTGGATAATCGATATGAAAAATGTTGCAGAGGATAAGCTGTAACGGGCTGCCTTTCGCGCCTACTACCAGGTCTATTCCACGGGCATTCTCGGTAATCTTTTGTTCAAGTTGTTTATTGAAAAGCAGCAGAATAGTTATCACGGAAATACCCAGCGAGAGCAATGCAATGTTGATCGCAGTGTTAAGCGGTCGTGCTTTCAGGTAATTCCAAACCAACGTAATCAAACTCATTTGCTCACCTCGTTTAACCGTATCTGCTTCGTGATTTTATCTTTCAAACGTTGATCGTGCGTGGCCACTACCAGGCTGGCATCGTGCTTACTCGCCACCTCCATCAACAAAGTGATGACACGATCACAATTCTTATCGTCCAATGCTGATGTCGGCTCGTCTGCAAAAATGATAGAAGGCTTATTCAACACTGCGCGCGCAATGGCCACGCGCTGGGCCTGCCCCTGGCTCAATTGTGTTACGCTGCTTTTTCGCTTTTCGGCCAGCCCTAACCCCGAAAGTGTTTCGCCAATTCTTGATGATTCAATTGGCAACCCCGCCAGGTAGGGCGACAGCGCCAAATTTTTTTCAACCGATAACGCAGTAATGAGGTGGTTCTTCTGAAACACAAACCCAATATGCTGACCTCTGAACCGATCGAGTTTTGTTTCTGACAGGGTGGATATTTCGGTACCATCAATAGTAATGGAGCCGTTGTACTTTCGAAGAAGGCCCCCCATCAAATGCAGTAGCGTGGTCTTACCACTACCCGATTCACCCAACAACAAACACGACTCCCCTTTCGCAATAGCAAAGTCAGGAAAGCGAATACTTACCTGGGGCGAGTATTGAAAAGAAAGATTGGAAACTGTGATCATGCCTTATAACACAAGATGCAAATTTAAAAACGTGTGTGTCATCCCTAGATTAATTACATCAACGGTCGGAATCCTTTCTTCGCGTTCCTTCATACAATTCATACTCCAGCAACCGGCAATCGATTTTTGCGTTGAAAAATTCAATACGTCTGCTGGCTTTCAGACCGATCTTCTTGGCCAGATCAAGATTACCTGTAAAAATGTAGCCGGTATAGCCCTTGCATTTTTTCTTCATGAAATCACCCATGCGCGCATACGTTTCTTCCAAATTGCCCAAATCACCAAGTCTTGTTCCATACTCCGGATTAAAATACACGGTACCGTTTACACCTTCGGGAATAACTGTCTTTTCAAAATCGCATACACCAAACTTGATCAGCTTATCCACACCGGCCATTCGTGCATTTACTTTCGAAATCTTAACAGCATCTTCACTGATATCGGTACCTACTATCGTTAATCCCGGCACTTCCCTGATCAAATCCTGGATGGTGCGATGCTCGCGATCGTACACACTTTCATCGTAGCCAATAAAGTGCATGAAGGAATAATTTTCGCGTAGCAATCCGGGTCTGCGGTTGGTGGCGATCAGTGCAGCCTCGATGGCCACCGTACCCGAGCCACACATCGGATTAATGAACGGTGATTGACGATCCCACTTCGAGGCGAGGATGGTGGCCGATGCCAGAGCCTCCAGCATGGGAGCCTTGCCCGGAATTTTGCGATATCCATGCTTGGCCAACGATTGCCCTGATGTATCGATGAATACTTCAGCTTCTTCTTCGTTCCAGTATAGGTAGATCACGGCACCATCGGCTGCCGAACCTGAATCGGGACGCTGGCCACTTTCTCTCCGAAAACGATCAACGATGGCATCCTTCACCCGTACATTCACAAACATTTCGTTGTTGATGCTGGGGTGGTTAACGTTGCTGGTAACCGAGAAGTAACCATCGGGCCGCAGTAACTTTTCCCATTCAATCTTCAACAACTTGTTATAAACGTCATCGGCATTCTTCACATTAAATTCCTTCAATGAATAATGTACCTGACTGGCACACCGAAGATTAAGATTGAGTTTGATGCAGTCGTTTACAGTCCCCTCAATTTCGACACCGGTAAGAAACGTGCGCTTCACCCTAAACCCCAGCTCGGCTACTTCCCTTTCGAGGTAAGGCGCTAGCTTGCGGCTGCAGGTAACAATAATTCGCCTGATGTCGGTAAAAATATTCATAGCGCAAAGATGGAATAAAATGACAACAGTGCATGGTGCACAGACACAGTCAACAGCAGAACTGTTCTCCCCTACTCCACAAACTGAATTTCCTTAATGCCAAACGCCCTCACTTCACCATCAATACTCACCAGTAATTGGCCTGCCGCGTCTATCCCGGTAATGGTACCCATTACTTTCATTCCTTTAATTTCAAAAGGATGCGCTTCTCCAAGCCTGTAAAGATTCGCCAGGTAAGCTTGCTTTAGCTCCTCGTACTTGCTGCTCTTCAATTGCAGATACCTTGCTTCTACATACTGAAGAAGTTTTTCAAACTCGGTTTGAAGGTTGTATTGCTTACCCGTTATCCGCGAAAGCGAGGTGGCTGTGGCCGATGTAAACTGTTGTTGATTGATATTCAACCCAATACCCATTACTACGGATGCGAACCGATTTCCATGAAGCTGGTTTTCAATCAAAATGCCGCAGATTTTTTCTCCATCCACCAAAATATCATTGGGCCACTTAACAACTGGCTTCGATTGCACGCAACTTTTTAAGTAATCCTGAACCGCCAATGAGGTTATCAGGTTAAAATAAAATTGGTCAGCTACCGCCATAAAACCAGGCCTAATAATAATGGAGAGTGTTAGGTTCAACCCTGGCTGTGCCTCCCACGAATTGCCCCGCTGCCCGCGACCAGCTGTTTGATTTTCAGTTATTACCACAGTGCCTTCGGGTACTACGGCCTGTTGGCAAAGTTGAAGAGCAAGACTGTTGGTCGAGTGACATGCGGGCACAAAAACGAGGTTATGGCCAAGGAAAAGCGTTGCGACTGGGGCTTTATACAAGGTATTTTGATTAGTTTTGTGGGTTAAATCAAAAACGAAGATAGTTTAATGGCTAAAAAAAGGAAGGGTGCCAGTTCCGAAAAGCTAAGCGATGTAATTGTGAAGGGCATGCAGGAAAAGAAGGCCGACAATATCGTGGTAATGGACCTGCGAAAAGTAAAAAATGCCGTGGCTGACTTTTTTATTGTATGTTCCGGTAATTCAGACAAGCAAATTGATGCCATTGCCGACTCCATCGATGAGGAAGTCTTCAAGGCACTGAAAGAAAACCCCTGGCACGTAGAAGGTAAAAACAATAAAGAGTGGATGTTGCTCGACTATATCGATGTGGTTGCGCACGTATTTCGCAAAGACCGCAGAGAGTTCTACGCGCTCGAACGACTGTGGGGTGATGCTGAAATTACCGAAATTGAATAGGCAATAACCAAAAAGGCCTTACCACGTTAATGAACTGATTTTAAAATTGATTGTAAATAGAAATGGCTGACAAGAACAAGGAAAATAATAAACCACTCTTACCCGGAAAACCTCCACGCGGTAACTATCAGATATGGATCATTCTGGCCACGGTTGCTGTGATTTTCGCTGTCATGATCTTCAATTCATCCAACGGGCCGAAAAAGAAGAAGTATGACGAGTTTAAGGAGATGGTGAGCAACGGTGATGTTAAGAAGGTGGTACTGGTTCAAAATCAAAAGATTGTTGAGATCACGCTTACAGCCGATGCCCTTAACAATGCCAAATACAAGAAAGATATTTCATCCAGACCGTTGGGCAGTAATGCCGATGGCCCGCACTTCACCATGACGGTAGTCGATGCCGGGAATTTCGATCAGGAGTTCAGAACTTACATTGAAAAGCTTCCCGCCAGTAAGAAACCCGATTATGATCAGGAAGAACGTGGCGACTACATCACACAAATCATCAACTGGGGATTACTCTTCCTGCTCCTCTTCGGCTTCTGGATGCTGATGCGCAGAATGACCGGTGGTGGTGGACCCGGTGGCCAGATCTTCAACATCGGAAAATCCAAAGCTGCCTTGTTCGATGCCGAAAGCAAAGTAAAAATAACTTTTGCCGATGTAGCCGGCTTGGATGAAGCCAAAGAAGAAATTAAAGAAATTGTAGACTTCCTGAAAACCCCCACCAAGTTCACCAAACTCGGGGGTAAAATTCCGAAAGGCGCATTGCTGGTTGGCCCTCCTGGTACCGGTAAAACCTTGCTGGCAAAAGCTGTGGCTGGTGAAGCTGCCGTGCCCTTCTTCTCATTGTCTGGTTCGGATTTCGTAGAAATGTTTGTGGGTGTAGGTGCCGCACGTGTTCGCGATTTGTTCAAACAGGCAAAAGAGAAAGCTCCTTGTATTGTGTTCATCGATGAGATTGACGCCATCGGTCGCTCACGCGGTCGCGGTCAATTACCAGGGGCAAATGACGAACGTGAAAATACCTTGAACTCTTTACTCGTAGAGATGGATGGATTCGCTACCGACTCCGGAGTTATTATCCTGGCTGCGACTAACCGTCCGGATGTACTGGATTCTGCGTTGCTTCGTCCCGGTCGTTTCGACCGTCAGATCAGCATCGATAAACCAGACATTGTAGGTCGTGAAGCCATCTTCAAAGTACATTTGAAGCCGGTAAAGCTTGACCCATCTGTTGATCCTAAGAAACTTTCCGCGCAAACACCTGGCTTTGCCGGTGCTGAAATTGCGAACGTATGTAACGAAGCGGCCTTGATTGCAGCACGAAGAGATAAGAAAGCTGTTGACATGCAAGACTTCCAGGATGCTATCGATCGGGTGATCGGAGGTCTGGAGAAGAAAACAAAAATAATTTCTCCGGAAGAAAAGAAAATTGTAGCATACCACGAAGCCGGACATGCGGTGGCAGGCTGGTATCTGGAGCATGCTGATCCATTAGTAAAAGTGAGCATTGTTCCGCGCGGTGTTGCTGCATTGGGTTATGCCCAGTATTTGCCGAAGGAACAATTCCTCTATCAGACTGATCAATTGCTGGATGAAATGTGCATGACCTTTGGTGGTCGTGTGGCCGAAGACATCGTGTTTGGAAAAATTTCTACGGGTGCTTTGAGCGACCTGGAACGAATTACCAAGATGGCTTACGGCATGGTTACGATTTATGGTATGAATAAGGAAATCGGAAACATCTCATTCTACGATTCGAAACAAGCCGACTATGCTTTCCAGAAACCATACTCAGATGCTACGGCCGAAAAGATCGATCAGGAGGTAAAGAAGATAGTAAGCGAAGCCTATGAACGCACCAAGAGTCTGCTGACCAGGCATCGCGAGCACCTTGACATTATTGCGAAAGAGCTTTTGGAAAAGGAAATCATTTTCCAGGCAGATCTGGAGCGGTTAATTGGTAAACGTCCGTTCGAAAAACTCACCAACTATCAGGAATTTACAAACGGTTCGGGCCAATACAAGAAGAAAGAAGAACCTGTTGTGATCCCGCCACCAGTGGAGGATACTTCAAAAGAGGAACAGAAGTCTGAAATTTCAGGAAGCTAATCTCCATATAAATCTTATTTTTGAACTCAGGTGCCGAAAGGTGCCTGAGTTTTTTTAATGTCTTACCTTACTGAACCTCTTTAACCACAAAGGACACTGAGAAAATTACACTGAGTACACAGAACATGACAGAAAATGAGATAACAGAGAGAATTATCGGATGTGCAATCAAAGTACATCGTTCCTTAAGTCCTGGACTTTCAGAGTCTGCTTGCGAGGCATGTTTATATCACGAACTAGTTAAATTTGATCTTTACACTCAGCGATCTCTGCGTAAAATCCTCTGTGTACTCTGCGGTTAAACAAAACATGACATCTCACACAATATCATTAGGCAACAAAAAAATTTTCTTTGCATCAGATTTTCATCTTGGTGTACCTAACTATGAGGCGAGCCTGGAACGCGAAAAAAGGATTTGCGCCTGGCTTGATTCGATTAAACACGAAGCACATTCTATTTACCTGCTTGGCGATATTTTTGATTTTTGGTTTGAGTACCGAAATGCTATTCCGAAAGGATTCATTCGCCTGCAAGGTAAACTTGCCGAACTTCGCGATGGGGGAATTCCAATTATCTTCTTCACCGGCAATCACGACATGTGGATGTTCGATTACTTTCCTCATGAGTTGGGAATTCCGATTTATCGTAAACCTGAAGTACTACAGGTAGGAAATCAAAGACTGATGATTGGCCATGGAGATGGACTGGGGCCAGGTGATCACACCTATAAAGTAATCAAGAAGTTCTTTAACAGTGGGTTGTGCCAATGGTTATTTGCCCGCATTCATCCCAACCTTGGCATTGGCATTGCTAGTTACTGGTCGCGTAAAAGCCGCATCAGCAACCAAAAACGAGAAGAAAAATTTCAAAGCGAAAAAAGCGAATACCTGTGGGTATATTGCAGTGAAGTAGAAAAAACAAATCATCACGATTACTATATCTTCGGGCACCGTCATCTTCCGTTAGATCTAAAAGTTGGTGATCACAGTCGCTACATCAACCTGGGGGAATGGGTTCACTTTAATACCTATGCGGTGTATGATGGCGTTACCGTAGAACTAAAAACCTTTAATACTACAACACGATGAACTGCATCAAGTCCACTATCCTTGCACTCAGTATTGTGCTGTCGGTTACCCGTACCTATGCCCAGACGTTCACAAAGTTAAAATCACTTGACGTAAGCGATACCATTACCGCAGCAGCCGTTGACAGACCAGGCGAACTATACATTACCTCAAAAACCGGACAATTGCAGCACTTTGATAAAGACGGGAAGTTATTAAGTGTTTATAAGCAACCGTCACTTCCTACACTTTTCGACCCGCGCGATGGTGCCCGCTTGTTTGCCTACTTCAGACAAACCCAACAATACACCTACCTCAATCCATCCTTTGAAGTTTCGGCATCCTTTGCGTTCGACTCAACCTTTGCCATTGAGCCCTGGTTAATGTGTGCATCGGGCGATCATAACATCTGGATTCTGGATGCAGCCGATTGGAGTCTCAAAAAAATTGACGTTAAGCACGGTGCCATTAGTACGGAAGTGGAACTGAGTGCGCTTGCCCGCGAATCAAAAAGCAGCATCATTGCCATGCGCGAGTATCAGAATTTCCTGTTTCTGCTCGATGCCAACAATGGCATCTTTATTTACAGCAGCCTGGGAAATCTTGTCCGAACCATTTCGGTTAAAGGCCTGCGATACTTTAACTTTTTAGGTGAAGAACTTTACTACCCTACCGCCAAGGGGTTAACCTTCTTCAACCTGTTCTCTACCGATTCGTATGAGCTGCCGCTTCCTGCTCCGGCAACTTTTTCACTGTTAACCGATGAGCGGCTATTTCAAATCCGTGGAAAAACCATTGATATCTTTGACGTCAAACCCTGATCAGGACACAACTATTTTTTCGATAAACAAATCCTGTTGATACTTCATCAAGTGTTCACAATTGAACATCTTTGTACACGGTAGAACAGCCCTCCGATGGAAATCCGGCTGAAAACCAACATAATCATACTGGCACAAAATTCCCTACAAAGAGTCATTTACCTTAATCCTATTTCCTGTGAATCCTGAAGGCGGCAAAATTCTGATGATCGATGATGACGAAGATGTACTTCTCGCAGCTAAGATGTTGTTGAAAAAACAAGGGCATCACATCATCATCGAAAAAAATCCAAAGAAAATTCCATTCCTCCTCAACAACGATACGTACGATGTGATCTTGCTCGATATGAATTTCAGCAAAGACATCACCAGTGGTAAAGAAGGTTTCTATTGGCTTGAACAAATTATGACGCACGATCCATCTTCTGTAGTGATCATGATCACCGCCTTTGGCGATGTGGAGATGGCCGTTCGCGCGTTAAAAGCCGGAGCTACCGATTTTATTCTGAAGCCGTGGCAAAATGAAAAGCTCATCGCTACTATATCCACTGCTATCCGCCTGAAAAATTCATATAACGAAGTAGATAAACTGAAGAAAGCTAAGGAAATGCTGGAAGAGCAAATCAGCAAACCTTTCGCAGAAATCATTGGTCAGAGTAAAGCTATTCAGGATGTCTTCACCCTAACTGATAAAGTAGCTAAGACTGATGCTAATGTGTTGATCCTTGGCGAAAATGGAACAGGAAAAGAATTAATAGCCAGAGCCATCCATCAGCGTTCACTACGACAAAATAACAGCTTCGTATCGGTGGATATGGGGGCGATTACCGAAACACTTTTTGAAAGTGAACTCTTCGGTCATAAAAAAGGAGCGTTTACAGATGCCCGCGAAGACCGACCCGGTCGATTTGAATTAGCAAATGGCGGCACCCTATTCTTGGATGAAATCGGAAATTTAAGTCTGAGCTTGCAAGGTAAACTGTTAAGCGCTTTACAATCGCGGGTAGTAACACGGGTAGGATCAAATCAAGCACTACCGGTCGACATCCGGTTAATCTGCGCCACCAACATGCCCTTGCAAAAAATGGTGCAGGAAGGAACCTTTCGCCAGGATTTACTTTATCGCATCAACACCGTTGAAATTCATGTACCCTCACTGTATGAACGTATTGAAGACATCCCAGCCCTGGCCCAACATTACCTGAACTACTACGCCAAGAAATACCACAAACTCGTCACACACATAACACCTGATGCGGTTGACAAACTGAAACGCTACGCCTGGCCTGGAAATATTCGCGAACTACAGCATGCCATTGAACGTGCTGTGATCATGACCGACTCGGCTACACTGCAAGAAAGTGATTTCTTATTAAGCCGGGCTCTTTCCGTGGGTTCGCCCAGTAACACGTTAAACCTTGACGAGGTAGAAAAGAGCGCCATTGCAAAGGCATTGCAGATGCACAACGGAAACATTTCCAAGGCTGCTGACGAACTGGGCTTAACACGCGCGTCCCTCTATCGAAGAATGGAGAAGTATGGACTTTAATTGGCGATCCCCGGTTTTACCCAGGGTAGCTTTTCTGGCTGCTTCCATTTTTCTTTTTTCATTCTTTGCCTTTTCAAGTGGCGATTGGATTTACGCACTCATCTTCTTTGGTCTGAGTGGGCTACAGGTAAAATTACTGATTGATTACCTCGACCGGTCCAATCAAAACATTGCATCCTTTCTGGACTCCATCCAATTCGATGATCTCTCCTACTCTTTCAAAACCGAAAGCGATGATCCTTCGGTAAGGCGGCTCCATCAGGAACTCAATGAAGCGCTACAGAAATTGCGCATCTCCCGAAGAGAAAAGGATTCAGAATTTCTGTTCTTCCGCAACATTGTTATGCACGTGGGCATCGGTCTCATCGTATTTCGTGAAGATGGAAAGATTGAAATTTTCAACAGCGCGGCACGAAAGCTGTTACGGGTGGCACGAGCCGAAAACGTTAACGACCTGAATGAAGTCAGCGAAAACCTGGTAGGCGTTTTCACCAAATTAAAAACGGGAGGCCGCGAGCTGATGCGCATGAAAATCGGTGAAGAAATTGTTCAGCTATCTATCTATGCTATCGAACTTACCTTGCGAGGCGAAAATGTAAAACTGATTTCGGTTCAAAACATCCAAAGCGAATTAGAAGAAAAAGAAATGGAAGCGTGGCAAAACCTGGTACGTGTGCTCACCCACGAGATCATGAATTCTGTTACCCCAATCTCATCGCTGGCCGGAATTGTGGAAGAAGAACTGAAACCCCACATCAAAGAAGAAAATCCTGAGCCACTTTCAAAAGATCAACTCAGCGACATTCATCTCTCGCTTCAAACCATCAGCAAGCGAAGTGATGGACTCATTCATTTTGTAAAAGAATTCAGAAGCTTAACCAGTATACCCAAACCACGACCCGTTCAATTGAATGTGCGCACCATGCTCGATGAACTTACCATGCTTCATCGAAAAGAACTAACGGATAAAAGTATTCAACTCACCATTTCTATTTACCCGGAAGACCTTACCCTTTCGGCCGATAAAAACATGATTGAACAGGTGGTCATCAACTTGTTAAAAAATGCCATCCAGGCCTTTGACGATCAGGAGGTACGGACCATTGAACTTCGCGCTTTTCTGAACGAAAAATCACGCCCGGTCATTTCCATTAAAGACAACGGAACCGGAATTGACCCAGAGGCCCTTGAGAAAATTTTCATACCCTTTTTTACAACTAAAAAGACTGGATCCGGCATCGGGTTAAGCCTGTCACGACAGATTATGCGTCAGCATCAAGGCACTCTCACCGTCAAATCAACGGTTGGAAAAGGTACAGAGTTTTTAATGCGGTTTTGAACGAAGCTCTGCAATCTAAACCTCCCGCCAATCACCTCGCCACACAGCATCAAAATCCTTGTTTCTGCGCGTTTGGAGGGCTAAAAGCATTTTAATACATTTACGAAACAGTAAACTGCGCTATGCAAGACATCCCCAAGAAAGTCACCAAAATATTGACTGATAAACTAGGCATTGCAGAATCCGAAATCACCCCAGACGCAAACTTTGTAAAGGATCTTGGAATCGACTCGCTCGACTATGCTGAGATCGTTATGGAATTTGAGCAAACCTTCGACATCCGCATTCCCGATGATGACGCAGAAAAACTTCAAACCTACGATCAGGCCGTGAAATACATTGAAGGAAAAATGAGCAGCAAGTAATCAACGGTCCTTCGTTGATTCATAATAACTCCATAGCCGTGTTGCTTTTTCGGCTATACCAGCAAGCAGAGGTTGGCGCAAGGATGAATTAGTAAGCAACACAAGGTACCAGCCTTGCTGGCTCACATCCCATACCACAACATGCTTCTCTGTTCCTATCAATACGATGTCCATCTCGTATAGTTCTTCTGATTGCTGATCGCGCAATCCAGTAAACTGCAGCAGAATATGATTCTTCATAACCAACTCACCGCGTACGCAATCAATCCTATTGAGCCGTATCAGTAACTTGTTGTCTTCATCCCAAGCTTTGAATTTCAATTTGCGCGAAGTGTAGAATTCCATGTCAGTAAAAATTAGTAACCTTGAATTGTGAACAACGAAGGTAAGAAGGTATTATTCATCGTCAACAAACACGCAGGCACAGGGTATCAGGCCGAGGTAGAAGGCCGCATGACTGACGCCTGTGCCCGGCATAATGTTGAGTGCACCATTGAGTTTACCCGCGCCCGAGGTCATGCTATCGAACTGGCGGAACAGGCTTCAGCCAATGGGTTTGATTTTGTAGTGGCTGTAGGTGGCGATGGAACCATGAATGAAGTAGCCCAAGGTGCGCTTCGCGGAAACATTCCGATGGGCATTATACCCCGTGGATCGGGTAACGGACTGGCAAGGCATTTAGGCATCCCTTTAAAAATACCAGCAGGACTAGACATGCTGTTCAACAGTCAAGTGTTGGCCATGGATACCTTTACCGTGAATGGAAAACTTTCGCTTAATGTATCCGGAATTGGTTTTGATGGTCGCATTGCTAACCTGTTTGGCACAGCAACCAAACGCGGGCTTTCAGGCTATGTGGGGATTACTCTGAAAGAATATTTTACGTTCAGGGAATTTGAATCGATCATAACCATACGCGACAAAACGCTGCAACGTAAAGCGTTCATTATTGCCATTGCAAACTCATCGCAGTATGGTAACAACGCACGCATTGCACCGAAGGCATCGGTGTGCGATCAATTATTGCATGTTAATGTCCTTAAAAAAATTCCGGGCTACCGGCTGGATTTCGTCTACAATCTTTTTTCGGGTGCGCTTAAAGAATCTTCTTTTTGCGAACTGCTGGAGATCCCAGCCTTGCATATAAAAACATCCACAGCCATACCGTACCACATTGATGGCGAACCTTGCGGCCTCAGCGATAGTTTTGACATTCGTATCAACCCGGCCTCTCTCAGCGTATTGATACCCGCCAATCCAATTAAAGCAAGCTTGCTTTAATTTACTGAAGGTTAGCTTTACTAACCGTTATTGATGCAATAAAAAACGATCAATACTACGAGTCTACTACTTCGGCTTTTTTTACGTGCTGAGTCGCTACCGTTTCCAACACAAAGGTAAACGTTGAACCTTGGCCAGGTTTGCTGGCCGCACGAATGGTTCCTCCATTCTTTTCAACAAATTCTTTCGTTAACAATAAACCAAGGCCAGTACCTTTTTCCTGTTGGGTACCGGGATTTGTAAAGTGTGTTTCTGGATTAAATAAACGTGAAACATCTTTTGCACTCATTCCTACTCCTGAATCGATAACCGAAATCTCTACTTTATTGCCAATCAGTTTCTGCTTTATTCGAATAACCCCTCCTTTCAGATTAAACTTGATTCCATTGGCGATGAGGTTTCTAAAAATCAGCTGAAGATGATTTCGATCAACGTTAACAATTAAATCCGGACGGATATCATTCATAATCGAAACACCTTTGGCCGCTGCCTGGTCTTTAAACAGACGGATCTTTTCTTCCACAACCGCCTGCACTGGCACCTGTTGCATTTCAATCTGCAAACCTTTAAGCTGCGATTGCGCCCAGTACAAGAGGTTATCCAAATCTTCGTGAACAGAATCCAGTTGCCTGCGCAGATGTGTGGAGGCCTCCAGAAATTCTTCTTGCGAAAGTCCTTCCGTACCAATCAGATCCATAAGTCCGCGTAAACTGTTGAGCGGGCTGCGCATATCATGACTGATAATGGAAAACAACTTATCCTTCGTTGAATTCATATTTCGCAACTGCCGTGCCTGTCGTTGTATTTTTTGATTCTTTGTCTCCAACTCAAGGTTTATTTTCTTTTTAACCTGATTATTGTAGAGCAGTACAAAAGCCAGTAACAAGAGTAGCATGAGCGACCCCGCAAAGAAGTAAGTCCACAACTGCTGACTTCGTATTTGCCCCTCCTGCAATTCACTCTCTTTGGTGAGCAGCACAATCTCAGCTTCCTTCAATTCTGAATCAAAACGGGCCTGCATCAAAGCCATTTGCTCGCTTTTACGTTGATTATAAAGCGAGTCGTGCACGGCCATGTAGAGATTTTGATACTGAAAAGCTTTTGTGTGATCGTTACGAGCCGCATAAATCTCAGCCAGTAGTTTATACGATCGCTCCAGTTCTTCTTTATAGCCAAACTCATTTGATAATTCGGCATTGCGAAGCAGGTAAGGCAATGCCAGTTCAATTTTATTTCGTTGAAAATAAAGTCTTCCGATGCGGTAAGCCGTGGATATTTCAAGAAAAGTGTTCTTTAGATCACCCGCCACAGCCAGAGCTTCTTCAAATTTTAAAAGGGCAGCATCGGTTCTGTTATTTTCCACATCGATATCACCTAATGTACGCAGGGCAAATCCAACCATAAACGGGTTGTTGGTCTCTTCACCTAAACGCAGCGCCTGCTCACCATAAATTCGGGCTGAATCCAGTTGCTTCATTCCTAAAAAAGAGAATGCTATATTGTTTAAACTGCGCGCAGCCGTGAGGTAATCCGAATAGCGCTTGCTGATCGTGTAGGCCATTTTAAATTTCTCAATTGCCGGTAGGTATTGCTTCTGCTCATAGTTCACCGCTGCGATGTTATTCAGGCAACGCGCCAGCAACAATTCATCGTTGATTTCTTCTGCGATCTGCTGTGCTTGGATAGACACTTCATAGGCCTTTGAATAATCGCCCAGTCTATAATTTACCCAACCCAGATTCTCCAATGCATTACACAGTTCTCGCCTGTTATTCCATTTTTCAGCTAGCGCCTTTGCCTGCAATGCGTAGGTTAATACATGCTTGCTGTCGCGCTCGCGCATCTTACGTACCAACTGATTGAGCAGGGGAATTCTGACGGTATCAGCCAGCGTTGAATTGCTAACCAACAACTCCAGGCTATCGACTACTTGCTGCTGGCTGTAGGAGATTGCAGGAAGCAGTAAAAAAAATAAAACAACTGCCCGATTTAACATACTTAAAAAAATTACAACTGCATACAATTGCAACTTCGCAGAACTTCATTTCTTTTTCTGTAAAAAAACAACAAAAAACCTACATCAAATCATGGGGCATTTCTTTCTCTAAAAAACAAAAAAACCGGATCGATCAAAGTAAAATCAATCCGGCCGTGTACAATAACAGGCTAAAAACGCTACCTGCTTGCTTACACGCCATCATTGAAAAAGGCTGTTCATTACGGAACAGCCTTACATATTACTTCAACGGTTACTATACATAATTCGTATCATCCTTGCATAAGCCGTGCAAGAGCTACCAAGTTTCCTTCTTTTGAAATGATTTACCGCTAATGGAAAGCAAGACATGAACCTAATCATGACTTGCCTTCACTTAACTTTGTATAGACACTTAGTGCTCGTCTTCTAAAAAGCCGGTTCTCCGATAGCCGGAAACAAACAAGGTGTCGCTTGCGATACCGGTAGCGCCCTCAAGGTCCTCAAACCAAACTTCAAAGTAGATGCTATCGGTTACCACGCCAGCCGTAGTTGTTACTGCATCCTCCACTACCCTTCCATTTCTTACCAATACTTTGATATCATGAATGTAATCCCTCAAAGTATCGGCACTTCCGAAAGTCATGTTAGCAATATCCATTTTGGCTTTAACACGGAACTCCCAAAAATTCTCTTCATCCGTAATGATGAGATCGGTAGCCGATTGCGATGCTGTTGTGGATGTTAGCAGACGAGTATACCCAACCCCGAACGGATCATGCCCATACTCATTGTGATTATATTCCACAAACCATTCGCCACTCAGTTCATTATTTGCTGCAGCGCCCGGATCAAGCTCCTCAGTCTTACAGGAAGCCATTATCATCATCAAAGCGATTGCCAGTATCCCTAGTATATTCTTCATATCGTTGTAAATTATTGGGTGAGTTGAAAAGTATAGGCAAATCCTTGCGGAAGGATCAGAACGGAAAATCGTTTTGTTGCTGGGTCATAGCTTGCCTCAACACTCGATACTCCGAAAGTGGGCGGAAAAGGTTGTGGAATAACGGTCATCTCATCGCCATCCATCTGAAAGTAAAGTGGAAATACTCCGGCAAACCCCATGTCTGATCCAAAGAAAATATTTGTAGTTCCCTCTACCAGAGTAATTACCCCTGTTCGTGATGAATTGTTAACATCAACAATGGACCCGGTTACATCTGTTGGTATAATATCCGGATCATACACCGTTACTTCCTGTGCGGCTGATCCTGTATATCCATCTGAATTGACAGCCGAATAAAGAACGCTGTAAACACCTGGCACATCACTATCAACTGTATTGTCAATAGTGGGTGTCAGTTCGTTCTCACCTTCCATCACAACCGCTTCCGGAACAAATTCTTCCCCTACCGTTATCACCACACTTTCTCCTTCTACTAGCTCAAATGACGGAAAGTAAGTGATTGTAGAGACTCCAAATGAATCGCCTTCCGGATCGCATGCCCCTGAAATCATCGAAAGAGAAACGATACCTATTGCGAAACAGAATTTAGTATGAATAAACTTTTTCATGTAATTCGAAATTTAGGTTAATTGACATCCCACCAGAGTTTATCCGTAGCCAGCGTTTGTGCGTTCGGAAAATTTGCGTTAGCTACCGACTCCGATTCCGGAAGCAAATACCGCCTGATATAATTTGTTCCTAATACAGTATTCTTGGGTAGATACAATACCGCACCCACATTACCTTGCGGAGGGTTTGGATCGTATGTAGAAGTTTGCGCTATCTGCGGAAAATCCAATCGGTTAACTTCAAGAAAACCTTCAAAGGGATTTACATTAGCCAGCGCTACCCATTTCTGAACCCCAATATCTCTTAGTTGTTCAATAGAGGTTGATGAAAATTCATACGGCATCCCGGCAGCTAAAAAGTTTGATTCAGCAGTAGCGGCAGAAGCACCAACACGCGTAAAAGCGCTTTTGACAGCCGCATCGTAGAGCGCTTGTGCATCATCGGCAATCAATCCCTTAACCGCCAATTCGGCCCGGAAAAAATCTATTTCTGAAGTTGTAATCAGGTATACCGGCCGTGTTGCATCCAATATCGGCATACGATTGGAGTTCGGAGGATTCGTAGCTGTTGTAGCACGATGATCTCCATGATCTAATAAATTATTACCTGCCGTATTTGCTCTAAAGGTTAGAGGCTCTCGTGGATCACCGTTGTTACTCAAGAATTCAGAAAGCGTTCTATTTGCCACCAAATTTATGGTCGTGTTCAGATTCTGATCTTGAGCAAATAACGGATTCTCCTTATTGACCTCTGCCTCAAATATATCAAGCACAGCATCGGTAGTAAGGTAATTTCCCTCTGCCTCTACTTCTGCGATGATGCCTTCTGCCCACGTTTCATCAACATCAAGACTGCGCATTGCAATTTTTAATTTTACCGAATTGGCAAAGGCAATCCAGCTATTGATGTCACCATTGAAAATGAAGTCCTTATCACGGTCATCTTCTGACAATACAGCCAGCGCACTGTTCCCATCTGGATTAAACTCATGATAACGTTCTAATGCTTCATCAATTGCTGTAACCAATAATGGATAGCCCTCTGCCCCATCATCAAAAACGGGGTTGTAGTTATTGCCACGTTCGCCTTGAAATGCCTGTGTGTAAGGTGCCTGACCAAAGGCATCAAAGATGATTTGAAAAGCATAGCTCTCCAGAACGGTTGCAATTAAATACAACCGTGGATCATAAGTCTCTGTAGCAAGACTATACTCCTTTAGCTTCTGAACGTCACTTAATGCAGACGAATACATCTCCACCCACATATTATCACCATCGTTGGCACGCATATCCATGTCAATGATGGTTCGATATTGATTGGCTGTATTGTTCTGATTGTAGTACTGTGCCCACAGTGATCCGTGAAGCGCAAATGTTCCACCGATAACGCTGCCAATTGAAATCTCGATAGATGGTAACAGAAATACACCCGGGTTGTTCTGGATAGCGTCCGGATCATCATTTACATCCAGGTAACTATCGCACCCACTAAATAACACAGATAAAGAGAGGACTATGGTCATTGACATTCTGAGCACGCCTCGTATAATTAAATTATTCTTTTTCATCACTGATCAATTTTTAGAATGATAAATTAACCCTGAAGCCATAGTTACGCACGGAAGGATAGCCCCTTATCTCTCCGAATTCTGCACTCGATCCATTCGCAGCAGTGGTGATCTCAGGATCAATCACATTATTTTCAGGTGGTGTCCACAACCAGAGATTGTTGCCAACCAATGAAACCGAAGCCGATGAGATGAAACTCTTACTCAACAGCGCTTGAGGAAAATTATAGGTAAAATTAACTTCGCGAAGCTTGCAAAATGTTTTTGGCAAGACGTAGGCTTGATCATTCCACTCACCGGAATAGTAATTATTTAGATCGGTTGTTGTGATGGGAATGGTATTCTCTACATAATTTCCTTCTTCATCCTGGTAAACTGAATTAGGCACAACAAATGGTTTCCGGTCATTGTAGGCAGTGAGAGGATCTTTGCCTGTCCACATTGTAGATTGTTTGCTATACGAAATAAATTTTCCACCATGTCTGTAATCGAATTGAAAGAAAAGTGAGAAGTTCTTATACGTAATGGTGTTGGTTAGTCCCATGGTGTAGTCGTACAACGTACTGCCCAGATCCACACCTTCGGAAGTAGCCAACGGTCTGCCTGTTTGCGAATCCACAATAACCCTTCCATCAGGAGTTTTTTGTGTTCCAAATGCCTTCACGTGCGAAACTGTTTTGCCTTTAATGGCTACAACGCTTGGGGAGACAAAACCTGTGATGGTTACTTCATCGAGTCCCTCGGTAAGATTAATTACCTTATTAACATTCTTATCGAACTTATAACCAAGTTGCCAGGTTAGTCCACCCAGATTCCGGATTGGAGTAAAATTTGCCGTTATCTCAATACCATTATTGGTCATTTTTCCCACATTGTCCCAGATAAAGTCAAATCCTGACGATGAAGCAAGTGTTCGCTGCAAGAGTAGACCCTCTGTAGTTTTATTGTAGTAGGTAATATCCAAGCCCACACGGTTCTGAAACAGGTTAACATCTAGTCCTGTTTCGAAATCGGATGATATCTCCGGCTTTAAATTTGGATTTCCAAGAACATTGGCGTACTCATATCCGGTTACACCACCCAATGGAAATGTGAGATCACTAAATGGAATACCACCTGTTACTTGCCCTTGCACATATACCGGGTTTACTACATATGGGTCTGCATCATTACCACTTTGACCATAGCCAACACGTATCTTAATAAAATCGACCCAACTTGGATTGATGGCTTCTATTGCATCGGATACAACGAAACTGGCATTCACAGATGGATAGAAGTAGGAATTATTTTCCTTTGGCAAGGTAGACGACCACGTTTTACGAAGCGATCCTGTTACGTATAACATATCGTGTAAGCTCAATTCCAAAACAGAATAAAGTGACTGTCTTCTGAACATTCTGTAGGGAAAGCCTCCTGAAACGATGGGGGTGGCAGAAGTATTTGCCAGGTTAGGGAAGGATTGCTCCAAAACCAGCGACTTTACTTCATCCATACTAAGGCTTTGGTTATTGTGCTCCATATTAGCACCTACCATAAGGTTTGCACTTATGCTTCCAAACTTATGTCCACCGGAAAGAAATCCATCCAGATTGTACAGGCGATTCACACGCTGGAATTCACGATAGTATCCATCGATGTCATCCTGGGTACCTTTATTTACACTATTATCATCAAGCGTATATTTCCCGTCATAGTTGTAACCAAAAGTGCTTTGAACATCCCCACCAAATCTCACAGTACCTTTTATGTTATAGGGCTTATAGATATCAGCATTTAATGTAAAGCTGGCAATCATGCGATCAATCTTGGCTTCGTTGGAAGTATTGTCAATGGTAAAGTAAGGGTTCCATAAATAAGGTGAGAAATAGTTATTTGGGTTTTGGAATGCGTTTGGATCTTTATATCCATCCATGTCTACCAAACTGATATCGGTGGGGTGCTGGAGAATATCATCAAACAGGTTGGAACTTCCGCCTTGTCCTTGTCCGGTTGGCAAGGCATTGATTTTTTTATTGATATAATTGAAACTTGCATTCAGCTCCAATATTCTTCCCATTTTTCTGGAGGCTCCAAATTTGAAGCTATTCTTGTTAAACGAATCTTTATCTCTGGGCACAATACCATCGCTGGTTACATTGTTATACGAGATATAAAAAGATCCATCTTCGTTTCCGCTGGATACCGAAACCGAATTGTCATACATAGTACCTACTTCATAAAAATCGGTTACCTGATCTTCCAGAAATGAAAAATCCTTGTATAACTGACTTCCGTTTACATCATTACCCCATAAGCGGGAGTCATTGGTGAATCGCGGCCCCCAACTACCATTTTCCTCACTCGCATACTTGCCGTCCCAACCTTGACCAAAAGATTTCTGATAGCCTGGCTTCTTTAAAAGAGAAGAAAATATGGTAGCAGAACTTATGGTGATTTTAGGTTTACCCGCCAACTCTTTCGATCCCTTTTTTGTGGTGATCATGATAACCCCATTCGCTCCCGCTGAGCCATACATCGCTGTGGCCGCAGATCCGCGTAAGACAGACATCGATTCAATATCTCCGGCATTGATATCATTAATACCATTTCCAAAATCAACGGTACGATTAACATCTGCTCCATTGGTATTATAATTTTGATTGGTATTGGTTACAGGCACGCCATCAATAACGTAAAGAGGTTGTGTGCCTCGGCCTATATTAGCATATCCACGTAAAACTACGTTTGTCGAACTTCCAGGCGCACCTGTACCGCCTGTTACCTGAACACCTGCAATCTTTCCGGCAAGGGCTGATGTAAAATTACTGCTGGTACCTTTAGTAAGGTCATTACCACTAACATTTGTAATCGAATAGCCTAGTGACCTCTTCTCACGTGAAATACCTAATGCCGTTACCACCACCTCACCAAGCTGCGTTACATCCTGTGCCATCGCCAGGTTTATGGTGGTTCGAGATGCAATCTCAACCTCCTGTGTAAGTAATCCGATAAATGAAAACACCAGCGTGGTGGATGATGCCGGTATTGACAAGCGATAACTTCCGCTTGCATCGGTTACCGTTCCGGTTGCTGTTCCTTTCACCACAACGTTAACACCAGGCAATGGCGAACCGTCTTCTTCAGCGGTTACAATACCTGATACAGTTTGTTCCTGCGCCCACACTACACTGAGGTGCAGCAGGAAACAAAAACCAAATAGTAAAAACTTCCTCATACATTTTGGGTTTGTTTTAAATACTAAACTCCCCCCTAACCAACCGCTAACGATCGTCAGGACGTTACATCAAAACTCCCAAAAGCAATCACCAAAAGAATGACGAAAGAAATGGTATATTGATCGTGATGGTATAACCCGTTATGGGTTAGCTAACGTTGTAGGTTGGTCATTCGCAGATAGGCACATCCAAAAACCAAAACGCGAAACGTGTACCTAGCCTTGAACCGTGGTTCAGCCGGGGATAAGCCGAGGATAAGCCCAGTACTAGCCGTAGATGAGTCCAGTCGAGTCCAGTCAAGCCGTGGTGGGCTTTGCAGCCTGGCAGGTAACAGAAAAAAAGCAGTGTTGTTTTCTTAGCGCGCAAACTGGTTGCATCCTGCCCTTATATGCTTACCCTGCAGTTGGCAGACAGGTTATTCGCTATCATTTCAGCTGGCAACGCTAATCACCAGACATAAAAAAAGCCCCTCCGTCTGAGGGGCCAATCCTTCGAAATTTTTCATTAACCTAAACTTATGAAGAAATTTCTACTTGTATGAGGAAGGATATGGCAACAAAGTTTAATGGATAAGCGATTATTTCTATCACCCATTACGGTTGATTTTAACTACTGAAAGATTAAACGTAAGAAAGTCCGGAAGCTATGCACGGTTTGCATGACTTCCGGACTTTCGGACTCCACAGTATCTACCCTCGTTAGATTAATTTCTCCAGGTTTGCCTTTGCGATGGCTTCTGATTTACTATTCACCTGCAACTTTGAATAGATATTTTTGATGTGCGTTTTGGCCGTCTCTTTTGAAATAAAGAGTTCTTCCGAAATCTGGGTGTAGGTTTTCCCTTCGGAAATCAATTGTAATATCTCTGTCTCACGCTTGGTGAGTGGCGAATTGGGGTTAACATGAAAATTGTCAATAACCATTCGTGCAATGCGACTACTCATAGGTGCTCCTCCTTTCATGATTTCTTCTAGTGCCGTTAATAACTCCATATAGTTGGCGCTCTTGGTAATGTAGCCCGATGCTCCGGCTTTGAGCGCCTCAAATACCAGTTCGCTGTCTTCATAAACGGTAACCATGATAATATCCGTATGCGGACTTTTATCTTTAATTACTTTCGTTCCCTGAATACCGTTTATACCGGGCAATTCAATATCCATCAATACAATCTCCGGCTTATCGCGGTTCAGGTTATCGATGGCATCTTCACAACTTCCGTACGCACTCACCACCATGAACTTCTGCGAGCTGTTCACGATGAGGTTGAAACTGTTTCGTATTTCCAGATCGTCTTCTACGATCATCACACGTTTCTTAAAGGGCAAGGCCATATTTGAGAGTTTTGGTTAGTTTGAAGCTTAATGTAATGGTGGTTCCTTTATTCTTCTCGCTGTGTATACGTAAAAAGGCGTGTATCCTGTCGGCTCTTTCGCGAATATTTTGAAGACCGTTCGATTTTTCTATTTCATCGGTATAAAACCCTATACCATCGTCACGAAGATACATTTCAAAACCATCGTCTAACCGGTTTAACTGCCACGATACATTTCTGGCCTGCGAATATTTAAACGCGTTGGTCATGGCTTCTTTAAAGATGAGATTTGCCTCGCGGCTGAAACCGTACGGCAACTTTACTCTCTCTTTTACTTCGTTGAATGCCCGGAACTGGATGCTCTTTTCTTCAAAAAGCTTTTCGCCAAAATCACGAATGTGAATGAACAGTTTGGAAAGTTCATCATTTACCGGATCGATTGACCAGATGAAATCGCGTGTTCCGGTGTACAGGTATTTGGCCGAATCTTCCACTTTGGTGTACAGATCATGGCTTCCGTTACTGTGTGTATGGCCGTTAGTGTAGCCATTTCCATTTCCATTGCTGTTGAGTTTGAGCAAACTGATGTAGTTGATGATCCGGGTGAGTTGATTGCCCATCTCATCGTGGAAATCGCGGGCAATTTCTTTTCGAAGGGTTTCCTGCTCCTTGATTCGAATACGCTCCAGCATCATCATCTTGTTTACTTTCTGTTTCACCCGCAGGTACAAAATCAGGGTGATGATTCCTCCCAGTAAGATAAAAACACCGATAATAAAGGAGGCTGTTTGATAAAACGGTGCCTTAACCGAAAAGGCGTATGTAATGCGGGCCTCTTCATCCCAACTGCCTTTGTTATCGGTACTCAGCACGTTTAACACGTAATCGCCCGGGGGAAGATTACTGTACGTAACCCAATCCATCGATGATGGCTGCGACCATGTTTTATCAAAGTTTTCGAGGTAGTACTTAAACTTTACTGACTTCGGATAATGCTTATCCACCCGGTTAAAGTAAAACGTAATGTGATTTTTATCGGGTGGCAATTGCAGGTTAACGGGAATCTTGTAAAAACCGCTTACACTGTCCGCATAGTCGCGGGCCGAATAATCGCCATAAAATATTTTAACATCGGTAAGGTGAAGATCAAATGATGTGCGTGGCTCCCCACTCAGGTCATTAAACTCGTATAGTCCGTCAATCAGGCCAAAGTATTTTTCTTTTTCAGAAATCCAGAATGCGTTGGAATTTGTTTCTACTCCAATCAATCCGTTGTCGTATCCATAGTAAAGATTCTCGAGTACATTCAAGGTTGTATCAAGCTTCACACGATTGATTCCTTTTTCCGTTCCGATCCACAGGTTATTTTTTTCATCTTCAGCCGCAAAGTATACAAAGTCTGACGCGAGTCCATCCTGCGATGAAATCGTTCTCACATTTCTAGTAGCCGGATTATAGATCACCGTACCCGCACCGGCAGTAGCCAACACTAACAAAGAATCCTGAAAAGAATGTATGCCTATAATGGCGGTATTCCGTATGCACGGGATTTGCAATGTAGTTAGCTCACCATCTTTCATGGCCTGAAAACCAAAATCATTTCCTACATAAAGCGTTTGGTTAGGCGTGTTGTAATAAAGACACCACACATTGTTTGATGTTAGCCCGTCAGCGGTAGTATAATTCCGAAAGGACTTTCCATTGTAGTAGGAAAGTCCCTTGCGTGTACCTACCCACATGCCACCATGCTGATCAAAATCAATGGATGAAATACTGTAGTGGCTCAATCCATCTTTTACACCAAACCAGGTAAATTCATCTGCTCCTTGATTGTAGCGCCCCAACCCATAAGCCGAACCCACCCATACCGTTCCATCAGGTGCTTCCTTAATACTATAGACACTGTTGCGATACGTCTCTTTGGTATCGATATAGGAGCGAATCTTTCCATTCTTGATTTTCCACAAGCCTCTGTTCATTGTGCCCAGCCAACTGGTTCCATCCGAACCCACCATGATGGCCATAACTGCTTGTAACTTATCCGAACTGCATCGAATAAAATCCTGCTTGAAGTACTTGTATAGCCCCCGGCCATTGGTTGCAAACCAGGTGTTGCCTTCGGCATCATCAAGCACCTGCGATACTTCAACATCGCGAAGTATCGTATCGACCTTGTGAGTTCCTTTTCTAAAAGATTCTTGAAAAAGTGAATTGCCGTTGGTTGTCCAGAAAAAGTCATCGATGGCGTTATAGGCCAATACACCGAAGGTAGGGTTGTCAGGTAGCTGCACTACGCTTTTGTTGAGAAAATCAATCCAGAAGTATCCTTTCTCTGACCGGAAACACGCTTTATCCTGGTAGACAAAGCGGTTATAAATTCTACCGGTTTCAAATCCTGCCGAGAACGTAATAGTTTTATTCTTGTGCCACACCAGAAACGAACCGTCATCCAGAACAAAACATTTTTCTCCTGTTGGCAGCGATACGAACAACATAATCATGCGGCCAGCTACCAGGGGCTTATCCCAATAGTAAACAGAGTCGTTGTGAATTTTTGCCAGCGTACCTTTAGACGATATCATGAAAATAGAATCGCCATGCTCGAATACTTTTTTAAACATGGCTGTACTGGAACTACTCGTATCCTGAAAGGGATGAAAAGTAAGACCGTCAAACCGGGTTATTCCACGGGAATGATGAATCCACAAATCTTTATGGTGATCGATAAGTACAGCTGCCACATCATTCGACAGCAGCCCATCTTTTGTAGTGTAAACTTTAAACTCACGGCCGTCAAACCGGGCGAGGCCACCGCCTTGTGTTCCTAGCCAGAGGTATCCGTTTTGATCTTCAACCATGCCCGACACTTGCGATTGAGGGAGACCATCCACCGCGGTAAAATTGCGTGTGGAATACATGTAGTATTGCGCGTCAGCGACTGACCACAGCAAAACCAGCAACATGATTGTGTATATCCTCCTCCTTGACATCACCTTGCAAAATAGCCATTTGAATGATCTCCTGTAATCCCTCATTTTTAGGTATTTAAAACCTCTTATATCCTCATTTTACCGCGGAAATGATATTTCCGGAAATCCGGTTGAAGCGCGCAACCTCATACGCTAAAACGAGGTCTTATCAAGGTAGAACGAAAAAAAAACTTATCCATGCTAAAAAATTACCTCCTCATAGGCCTGCGAAGTTTACGCAAGCACCTTAGCTACTCTATTATTAATATAGTGGGTCTGGCCCTTGGACTGGCCACCTGCCTGTTGCTGGTTACCTGGATACAACACGAATTGAGCTACGATACATTTCACAATAATGCCAACCGGATTTATCGCTCTTCATTAGAATACAGTTTTGGCGGACAAACTTCCAAGACTTCAGTATCGCCCACTGCCCTACTGCCGGCTTTACAGAAGAATTTTGCCGAAGTAGAAAACGGTGTGCGCGTTTATAATCCATCGGGATGGAACCCATACATTGTAAAACACGAAGACAATCTCTTCCAGGAAGAAAAGTTCTTTTTTGCCGATAGCACATTCTTTCAGGTTTTCTCTTTTTCCTTGCTGAGCGGTAATCCCAACAACGTACTGACCCAACCCAACTCGGTGGTGATAACACAAACGACTGCCCAAAAATATTTTGGTGATAAAGATCCGGTCGGAAAAACACTTCTTGTAAATGGAAGAACTGACTATACCATTACCGGTGTGCTGGAAGACCTGCCCAGCAATTCCGTTTTTCAATTTGACTTTCTGGGTTCGTTCGCATCGCTTAGTGCCTCTAAAGAATTGCAATGGTGGAGTGCCAATTACCAGACCTTTGTGTTGATGGCACCATCGGCCGATCTAGAATCTCTTCATCAAAAAACAAACGCGTTGGTAAAAAAAGAAGTAGCTTCAGAACTCACCAATCCTGGTGACTATGTTAAGTATAACTTCACCAAACTGCCAGACCTTTATTTGAAATCAGGTGTTGATGAATCAACTCCGGTTGGCAACATCCAGTACATTTATATTTTCGGAGCCATTGCCATTTTAGTCCTGGCTATCGCCTGCATCAACTACATTAACCTGGCTACCGCGCGTGCATCCGATCGCGCCAAAGAAGTAGGCATCCGAAAAGTAGTAGGTGCTTTGCGTAAGCAATTGTTTTTTCAGTTTCTGAGCGAATCGATGATCATCACCCTTATTTCGCTTGGAGTTGCCTTGCTGCTGGCGAAACTTGTGTTGCCTTTGTTTAATTCGCTTACCGGAAAAAATTTCACCAGCGACCTTTTTATCAATACTCCTTTTATATCGCTGGCGTTACTGGCGGCAGTTGTCATCGCGTTGCTGGCTGGAGCATACCCGGCTTTCGCGATTACATCGTTTAAACCGGTTAGTGTATTGAAAGGAAATTTTAAAACATCGGATAAAGGTATCTGGCTGCGCCAAAGTCTGGTAGTCTTTCAATTCGGAATTTCCATTGTATTGATTATTGGAACGCTGGTAATCACAAACCAGCTCGACTTCATGCAAAATAAAAAGCTGGGATATCAAAAAGAGAACACAGTCATCCTTCCACTCGATCGAAAAACCGAAGAAGTATTTACAACGCTGCGTTCAGAAATTCTTCGCAGCGGCATTGCATCATCAGTAGCCAGAGCCACCGAATCGCCAACCAACATTCAGGGCGGATATTCCATCAACCTTATAGAAAACAACAACGATCGCGGCATGATTGTCACAGCAATGGCCATTGACGAAAACTTTATACCAGCCCTGAACATGGAATTACTCCAGGGGCGAAACGTTAACGAAACCGATTATTCACGTCTGACTTCTGACACTACGTACAGTTTCATTGTAAACGAAACCACCGTAAAAGAATTAATGCTTGATCTGCAGAAATCCATAGGCACAAAAGTAAGCATGAACGGACGAACAGGTGAGATCGTTGGCGTTGTGAAAGACTTTCACTTCGCACCACTTCAACAAAAAATTGCGCCTGTGGTGTTGTTCACTGAAGAACAATACTCGCATATCTTTGTAAAGCTGAATGGTTCAGTTGACATCTCGCAGTCAATGGCTACCTTGAAACAAATCTGTGCCACCGTTACACCACACCGGCCGTTTGAATTTGATTTTCTGGATGAAGAATATATGCACCTCTACCAGAATGAACAACGCATGCGCGCCATCAGCACAACATTCGCCACCCTCACCATTATGATCGCCTGTCTTGGTTTGTTTGGATTGGTGGCTTTTTCGGCAGCGCAAAAGACAAAAGAGATCGGTGTTCGCAAAGTGATGGGTGCCACCGTAACCAGCATCATTATTTTAATTACAAGGGATTTCATCAAGCTGGTACTCATTGCCATTCTTCTGGGACTTCCAGTGGCCTACTGGATTATGACGCAATGGCTCAGCGACTTTACCTACAAAACCGACATTGGCATTTGGCCAGTCGTAATCGCGTCTACCCTGTCTATTGCCATTGCGTTTGGCACCGCTTGTTTCCAGGCTGTTAAAGCGGCCTTGATTAATCCGGTAAATACACTGAGGAATGAGTAGTATTTAGTTCCGCGTTCCAATTTCGGGTTCCAGATTCCGACTTTCAATAAACCTGGAACCTGAAAGCTGGAACTTTAACCGCTGATAGTTGTGACTTCCACAAAAGCTTTGCATTATAGGGCTGAAGTGGAACCGTATGTCAGAAGCTGAAATACAACAGGAGTACGCGATACTGGATCGATCAAAAAAGAATCCCAGCGCTTTTGGGGAGCTTTACGAAAAGTACTTTGACCGCATCTTCAACTTCATTTACCGCCAAACCGATGATGAAGAGCTGACAGCCGATCTTTGCTCGCAAACCTTTCTCAGTGCTTTAAAAAATATAGAACGCTACCAGTTTCGGGGTGTTCCCTTTTCGGCATGGCTTTACAAAGTGGCCAGCAACGAAGTAAATAAACACTATCGTAAACAAAAGCACGACAAAGTATTCAGTATTGAAGAAGTGAGGGTACGCGAGCTTATCGAACAGGCCAATGAAACGTGGGACGAAGACATTGTGCAGCAATTACTACGGTATCTGAAAGAACTCCCCACCGAAATGCTGGAAGTACTCGAGCTTCGGTTCTTCGAAGACAAAGATTTTAAAGAAATTGCATTCATTCTCGACATCACCGAAAGCGGTGCAAAAATGCGAACGTATCGCGCACTGGACAGGTTGAGAAAGAATTTTAACTTACGCATAAAGTACGATGGGAAGGAATGAGATACGGTTAAGACGAAACATGATGAGCTCCGGGCGCATTGCGCAACACCGGAACTACGGTGAAGTCATGGCCCGGCACGAGCGCGATCAGAAAATGAAACGCGTAGTTCGTGTATTTATCTATTTCCTGATTATCGCCTTACTTTTGATTCTGTTCTTCATGGTGAAGAACTGGGAAGGAAAAGGTGCCAATACTTCCAAACCTGCTACTACCCTGCAGGTAACTACTCCTGCCAGCGATCATTCTGGTTAACACGCCTTAACCAGAAAATTGCGCTATCTTACAATTCCAAAATCAGAAAGACGATGTCCACTAAAATTATCCTGCTTTCATTACTTCTAATCAGTTCTGCTTACACTGGGCGCACCCAGAATTTCGAAGGAAAAATCACATACAAAAACACGTACAAGAGTAAACTACCCAACCTGAACGATGAGCAATTCACCGCCATGCTGGGCTATAAGCAGGAGTACCTCTTTAAGGATGGAAATTTTAAATCGGTATCGAATGGAAACTTTTTTCAATGGCAGATTTATGTATTGAAAGACAACAAGCTTTATAACAAACTTGCAAACTCAGAAACGCTCTTCTGGATGGATGCAGCGATTAACAATGATGTGGTGATTAAAACAGAACTTACCAGGGGTGCCGTAACTGTATTAGGTCACACTTGCGATGAAGTGGTCCTCACCTGCAAGAGTGGTGTTCAGAAATACTACTTCAGTTCAACACTTGCTGTGGACCCTGCGCTCTTCACAAACTTTAGGTACCAAAACTGGTCTACCTTTATTTCGCAAGCCAAGGCGTTACCGTTAAAAATGTCGATCGAGAATCAACAATTTACAATGGAAAGCATCGCCATTGAAGTTACCGCCATGAAATTAGATGATTCATTGTTTGTGTTACCGGCAAATGCAAAAATCGAAAAGAGCCCGTATTAACATCAGCATACCAGCCCACGGTTGAAACCATGAACTGGTATTATCTTCTGATGAACGTTAAAATTTTCCAAACTTCAAGGTGAGGTTGTACGAAATGTTCGACAGGTCGTTATCGCTCAGTCCTGCCGCATCACTACCATACGCCAACCGGTAAGATACTCCCGGACTGAACCGCATCCACTTGACAACATTCAACTCAAGCTGAACACCCGGCTCCAGTACAAAGAACCAGTTTTCATCTACACCCGTGTCGAACATATCGTCAAAATCTTCATCATCACCATCCCATCCATACCGATCGTACTGTGCTGTAAACCCAGCACCGGTGAACAAATGAAAAACTGCATGTAGCGCTTTATCCGATCCCAGTACATATTCATTCACCATTCCAAATTGGCCATAGGCATAGCTCATATCTTTCCAGGGGCTTACACTATGTTCAGGCAACACAGGAATATTATTCGTTGCTGCCGATGCCCCAAGCCCCAGCAGGAAACGTCCATTGGTATACCAGCCGCCATAAACTTCCACCATGTTGGCATACTCATCGCCTATCTTGGTGAACTTATTAGAAATAGCACCATACCCACCCGAACGCCCGGACTTAAATACGGTTTGAATCTGTTGTGCCTGGGCATAAAAACCCGCCAGCATCAGTATTAGCATTGTACCCGTTAGCTTTTTCATAGTCTTATCTTTTCATCAAGACACTTTACTACACGTTTACCCCTACGCATGGCCAAAGTTTTTTTTAACTCTCGGTGACTTTCATTCCGGCCACGCATTCTGATGGCAGACATGTTTATTTGCCGAAGTCGGCAGACCGCGCGGTTCCTACCATTTAACAGCTAAACCTAAATCTGTATGGAACCAAAGAAGAATCCGAAGTATGATGTACA